>Ga0209415_10019345_pt1 | contig 10671 bp, 8 predicted proteins | sample PeaSoiSIISIP2007_FD_187696 | JGI IMG/M metagenome (GOLD analysis project Ga0209415, IMG submission 187696) | Peat soil microbial communities from Weissenstadt, Germany - SII-SIP-2007 (SPAdes) (version 2) | ecosystem: Environmental > Terrestrial > Soil > Wetlands > Peat | place: Germany... | reverse complement strand
AATATTTGGCGAAGACCGGCCTGTTCCTTTACGTCTTGGCCCGCCCCGCGGGCAGCAGGCTTTTGTGGCCTGTCACCTGCCGGGCTCGCAGCGGTTTGAGATTGAATGACATGAAAAATTGGAACGATTCCCTGACCCGCCGCGGCCTGCTGGGCCGCACCCTCGGAGCCGCCGCGCTCGCTTCTGCTCTTCTCGAAGAGCAACTCCCGGCCCAGGCGCCGGCCGCGCCGCCGCGCATTCGCGACGCCTTCGACTTCGGCTGGAAATTCCTCAAGGGCGAGACGCCCGGCGCCCAGCAGCCCGCCTTCGCCGACGCCGCCTGGCGCGCCCTCGACCTACCGCACGATTGGAGCATCGAAGGGCCGTTCGCCCAGAACGAGCCGTCGGGTGGCGCCGGAGGATGCGCGCCCACCGGCATCGGATGGTACCGCAAGCATTTCCACGTCCCGGCATCCTACAAGGGCCGCAAAGTCTCCGTCGAATTCGACGGCGTCTACCAGAACGGCGAGGTCTGGATCAACGGCCACTACCTCGGCAAGCGCCCCTTCGGGTACATCAGCTTCGCCTACGACCTCACCACTCACCTGAACGCCGCCGGCGACAACGTGATCGCCGTGAAGGTGGACAATTCCCGCCAGCCGTCTTCGCGCTGGTACACGGGGTCCGGGATCTACCGGCACACCTGGCTGGTCGCCGTGAGCCCCACCCACGTGGCGCATTGGGGAACGTTCGTCACCACCCCGCGCGTCTCGAAAGACGCCGCCACCGTTGAAGTGAAGACCCGCGTGCGCAACGAAGAAACCGCGCCCGCTGCCTGCACCCTGGTGAGCGCCCTGGTCGATCGCGATGGCAAGGTGGTCCAAACCGCGGAAGCATCGCAGCAAATCGGCGCCGGCGACGAGTACGAGTTCACCCAGCAGATCGCCGTCGAGAAACCCAGTCTCTGGAACCCCGGCGATCCGTATCTTTATACTCTGCGCAGCACCGTGCGGATCGGCCAGCGGGTGGCCGACGAGTGCGAGACGCCCTTCGGCATCCGCGAGGCCGTCTTCGACGCCAACCGCGGCTTCCTGCTCAATGGCGAGCATCTCAAGCTGAACGGCGTCTGCCTGCACCACGACGCCGGCTCCATGGGCGCCGCCGTCCCCGAGCGCGTTTGGGAGCGCCGCATGGAGGTGCTCAAAGGGATGGGCTGCAACGCCATCCGCACCAGCCACAATCCCCCCGCGCCCGAGTTCCTGGATCTCTGCGACCGCATGGGCTTCTGCGTGATGAACGAGGCCTTCGACGAGTGGAAGGCCGGCAAGGGCCAGGTCCGCGGCAACGGCTACTCGCTCTACTACGACGACTGGCACGAGCGCGACGTCACCGATTTCGTGCGCCGCGACCGCAATCATCCCTCCGTCGTATTGTGGAGCTGCGGCAACGAGATCAGCGACCAGCTCACGCCGCGCGGCGTCGAGCTCCTCCGCGACCTGCTGGCCATCTTCCACCGCGAGGACCCCACCCGCATGGTCACGGCGGCCTGCGACCAGATTGCCGCCGAGCCGCGATCGGCGCCGGTGGAGTTCCTCAGCCTGCTGGACGTGGTGGGCTACAACTACGCCGACCGCTGGCGGGAGCGCCGCGAGCTTTACTACAGCCTCGACAAACAGGCGCACCCCGGCTGGCGCATGATCGGCACCGAAAGCTCGGGCATGGGCGGACCGCGCGGCGACTATCGCGGCCTCGTGCCCCCCGTTCCGGGCCAGGCTGCAACGGTGGTGGCAGTTGCCGGCCCGCCGCCCCCGATGGGCGGCCGCGGGTTCGGCCGCGGATTCCGCGGGCTCGACACCGAGCAACTGTGGAAGTTCGTCAGCATTCACGACTACGTGGCCGGAGACTTCATGTGGACCGGCATCGACTATCTCGGCGAATCCGGCTGGCCCAATCACGGCGCCACCGCCGGCTGCATCGATACCTGCGGCTTCCCCAAAGACGGCTACTACTTCTACCAGAGTCAGTGGACCGAAAAGCCCATGCTGCATCTTTTCCCGCACTGGAACTGGAAGGGGCGCGAGGGACAGTTCCTGCCGGTGGCCTGCTACACCAACTGCGACTCGGTCGAGCTGTTCCTCAACGGCAAATCCGTGGGCGCGAAAGGCTACGTGTTTCCGCGCTACGGCATGCAGGGGCGCTACGGACAGTACGCGCCCGGCGCCAACGCCTCCATTCGCACCACGTCCGACCTGCACCTCGCCTGGGACGTACCCTACGAGCCTGGCACTCTCCGCGCCGTCGGCACCAAGGGCGGGCAGCCCGTCGTCACCGTCGAGATCACGACCACCGGCGACCCGGCCGCCATCGGCTTATCGGTGGACCGCGAGACCATCCGCGCCGGCCGCCGCGACGTCGCCCAAATCACCGCGAAAGTGCTCGACGCTCAGGGACGGATGCATCCCGATGCGGATCACGAGATCGCGTTCGAGATCCAGGGCGAGGGCCGTCTCATTGGCGTCGATAACGGCGACCCGTCCGACCAGGAGGACTACAAGGGCAAGCAGCGGAAATGCTTCCACGGCATGTGCCTCGCGGTTGTGCAATCCACCGCCACCGCCGGCGCGATCCGCGTGACCGCCACCGCGCCCGGCCTGAAGCCCGCCACCCTGACCGTCCGGACCACGTCGTAGCTGTGCTTGAGTCGGCCAGTCTTGGTGCGGCGGGCTTCAGCCCGCCTGCATCGCCTCCCGGACTTCCGCTGCGTTGCGATACCTGGCGTTGCGGTCGATCTCCAGCAGCTTCTCGATCACGGGCTCCAACCGCGCCGGCAGATCCGGCATCGGGGTGCCGCGAAGGAACAGTTGGCCGGTCAGCATTTCATACAGCACTACTCCGAACGAGTACAGATCGGCGCGGCCATCCACGGCCTCTCCCAAAACCTGCTCCGGCGCCATGTAGGCCAGGGTTCCCAGGATCGTGCCGGGCATGGTGACGAAAGTCGCTACCGTAGGCATTTCCTCCCCCCGGGCAGCCGCGGCAGCAAGCTGCGTGTCGTGGCGGCTCTTCATTTTCGCAAGGCCGAAGTCGAGCACCTTCACCACCCCTCGCCGGGTGATAAACAGGTTGCCCGGCTTGATGTCGCGATGTACGATCCCCGCCTTGTGCGCCGCCTCCAGGGCGCTCAAGACCGGAATCGCAATGCACAGTGCTTCATCGAGTCCCAGGCGGCCGGCCTGAATCCGCTCGCTGAGCGTCACGCCCTCGAGCAGTTCCATCGCCAGGAACGGGCGGTTTCGCCAGCGGCCCGCCTCGAACACCGTGCAGATATTGGGATGAATCAGCGCGGAGGCTGCCTGCCCCTCGCGCTCGAAGCGCAGCAACGCCTCCCGGTCGTCCAGGTATTTCTCGGCGATCAGCTTCAGCGCGGCGAACCGGCCGAGATAGGTATCCTGCGCCTTGTACACCGTCCCCATGGAGCCGCTGCCCAGTTCCGCGAGGATGCGGTATTTGGAAACGAGTTCGCCGATCACTGCTTACCCCAATTCTTTGCGGAACCCTATTGTAAGCCCATGCGGCACCAGCCTCGGTACGCGGGCACAGTACTCGTCGAAGGCCGGGCCGAACCGCGAGCGCAGTTCCTTTTCCTCCAGCCGGATCACCACTTGCAGCAGGATCACGCTGGCCGCGAAAAGTACGTACGACGAAAGGTAGTTGCTGAACAGCGCCCAGCCCAGGATGGCCACCAGGATCTGGAGATAGCGCGGATTGCGGACCCTGGCGTACGGCCCATCGGTCAGCAGGTGCACCGGATACTTGTCCGGCGCGAGTTCCGGCATGCCGGTCAGAATCTTCCCGGTCAGGTGCCGCGAGACCCGCGCGCGCATGGCTACGGACAGTGCGATCAGCAAAAGCCCCGGGACGAGGAAAGCTGGCCGGCTCCCGAATTCCACCGCGAGCAGCGGCTTGCGAAGCAGGTAGAAGAGGTAAGCCAGGAGAGTCAGGCCGGCCAGGTGAACGGCGATCGTCTTGCGCGGCCCGATCCGGCGCCAGAAGTGAATGAGCGGGTGAATGGAACACCAGTACAGCAGCCCGCCGGGCATCAACATCAACAGCAGGAGCGCGGCATAGTAGCGAACGGCGTCCATGGACTACGTCTCGTCTTTCTCCACGGGCTGAACGCTGGCTGGATGCAGTACACTCAGCCCCTTGAACCGCTTGAAGTCACGAACGTTAATCGTCAGGATTTGTGGAACACCGTGAACGTACATGCCCGCAGCAAGCCGGGCATCGTGGACCTGCACGCCTTTGACTTCGTGCTCCACAAGGAGCCGCCGCCATGAGTCCGAAGCTATTCTTGTCGAGCGGACGGGTCGAAGCGTTCCAGAACTCGCCCAACGTTTGCGACGTGCAGCAAAGGCGGATGCCCTGCCGCTTGAATGCGATCGGCGCGGCCCGAATTGCCGGGGACTGTGGGTCACCACGCTGGCTCATTCGCAGCAGAATGTTGCTGTCGAGCAGACACGCTGGGCCGGTCATCAGTCGTGGTCCTGGTACAGGCTTTCACGCGAAAACGCCTCCTCGGGCAGAATGGGAATTTTGTGCGAGAACTGCGCCATGTGGTCCAGCGTTTTCTCGAACTCTTCCAAGTTTTGATTCCCAGGTTCGCGCGGCGCCGGCAGGGCGGCCTCTTCCAGGAGGGCGGCAGCGTAGGACGGCACGTCCATGCCGCGCGCCCGGGCTAGGACGGCGAGCTCGGTCTGAACCTCAGGCTTGACCTCAATAGTGATGGTCATCGGCGACTCTCTTCGTTCAGTATAGCCGCCATTCCGGCTGTGGTGTCACCGCTTCGCATAGAATCGCAAAACGCGAACCGGGAACTTCCCGCGAAGCGGGCAAATGACGGGGACCGGAAGAGTGGTGACCGTCAGGTTCACGGCGATTGTGTTGCACGGCCCGCAGCAGCCCGCCATGGAAACTCGGTTCCTGGGGATTCTGCGTTACGGCTTCAATTTGCTCCAGGAGTGATCCAAAGTTCATGCGGTCCGAGATCTAGCCGTTGGCCGAGCACTTCTGCAAACTCAGGCGGCTCGGCCGGTCCGCCATTCGGCGGCCCAATATACAATCGTTGAACCCGGATCAGCTCCAGGTCCGGTCCCAGCCTCTTTGCGAATCCCACTGGGTCGTTGCATCGGTGAAGAACTCACCCTGCCGGCACAGGGGACGAATCGCTTCTTCATGGACTTTGACGCCCATGCCGGGCTTCATCGGGACGTCGATGTAACCGTTTTTCACCAGGGGCCATGCGTCGGATATGTCTTTGTACCACGGCATCTCCGGCTGGTGCCATTCATAAGCGATAAAGTTTTCGGTGGCGGCGATCGCCTGTACGCCGGCGATGTAGCCGATCGGAGTAGACGCGCAGTGGACCATCATCCCGATCGAATATCTTTGCGCCAGGTCGCCCATCTTCTTCAGTTCGAGGCAGCCCCCGGTCACCGCGGGATCCGGGTGGATATAATCGACTGCCCGCGCCTGACAGAGCTTCTCAAACGATTCCGCCAGATAGACGTCTTCGCCGGTCAACGTCGGAACATCGAGCGCGTCGGTGATGGTCTTCCATTCCTCCGTCCGGTACCACGGAACCATGTCCTCCAACCAGGCCGGATTGTACTTCTGCAGCGCCCTCCCGAGTTTGATGAGGCTGTTGATTCCGAGGTGTCCGAAATGGTCGAACGCCAGAGGAATGTCCATGCCCATGATCTCGCGAACCTGACCAACGTAATCAGCCACGAGTGCACACCCCTTCTCGGTGAGCTCGTATGCCGTCATGTAGTTCTCAACCGTGTCGCCCCCGCCCCACGGACCGTCCATGGGCGCCTGGAAAGTGCCCGGCGTGCCTCTGAGAATTTCCTCCGCGCCCAGGTCCGTTTTGAGCATCGTAAACCCCATTTCGGCCCGCGCCTTGAGGTCTTTACCGATCTCTTTCGGGTCGTCCGAGCGCACCGGAGTCTCGCTGTACATCCGGACCTTGTCACGGTACTTTCCCCCGAGCATTTGATGAACCGGCACGCCATACGCCTGGCCGGCGATATCCCAGCACGCCTGTTCCACCGCGGTCACGCCGCCTCCCTGCCGCGCTTGCCCGCCAAACTGCTTGATCTTGCGGAAAATCTTCTCGACGTTGCAAGGATTCTCGCCGAGGATCCGGCTCTTCAGCATAAGAGCGTATGGGGGTACGCCGCCGTTATACATCTCGCCGTAACCCGAGATCCCCTGATTGGTATCGATGCGCACGAGAATCTGGCCGCCCAACACACCGCCCCTGCCCGCCGGCGCGGGATAAGCCTGTCCTCCCGTAGGCGCATTGGCCGGCCTTCCCCCGCGACCGCCACCACCGCGGCCGCCACCACCGCCTTGACCTCGGTTCTGACTCAGAACGGCGATGCGCATGTCGGTGATTTTCAGGTCCGACGGTTTCGAATTCCGGTTGACATTCTGGGGATAGGCTTCCAAGTCCGTGAAGAGGCCAAGTCCTGCAGCCATGCCTCCCGTTTTCAGAAACGAACGCCGCCCAAACAGATCGTTCTTCGAAGACATATGCCCTGCTCCTTTCTATCTGACTCTCAACCAGGATCACTGAATGACATGGCGACGATTCAGATCTCCCTTTTCGACTTATGCGGGGACGTTCGCCCGGCCTGCGGCGAAACTCGACTTGGGTCCCCGTACCCCTTCCGAAGACGAAGCCCGAGCCCCTGCAGCCCGGCCCAAGCTGGGGTCGGGACCATTATATCGATACCCGGTGACAGGTTAACATCAATCAAATTCCACTCCGAAATCCCGATTGAATCCAAGCTTCCGGCATTAGCCGGTATTGTGGCGGGCGGCGCGGCCAGTCGCCTGCCGCGCCGTAACCATTCCCCAGATTGTGTAAACCGAGCTGAATTGCGGCACGCATGCAGTTGCGTCCAAACAGATCAGGAAACTACATGCGGTCAAAGAAGATCTTGAACCTGTCGCCACCGCTCGCCAGGGTTGCCGATTTCGGTCATCGACTTGCCGATGGGCTGCTCTCTGTCGCCCTTGCGGGCTGGATAAAGGAGTTCTCAGGCTCCAGTGGCCGGCATGTGGTGGCATCAGCCGGTTACAATGGAGAAGTCCTTCCATGGTGAAAGCCCAGGCTGCATCCAGCGCCGCGCAAGCCGGCAGCCCGCCCCGTGACCGATTTGCCAGGTACGCCTGGGGCGTGCTGGCGTACAACGTGGCGGTGATCCTGTGGGGCGCGTACGTGCGCGCCAGCGGATCGGGCGCGGGCTGCGGCAATCACTGGCCGCTGTGCAACGGAGTGGTGACGCCGCACTCGCCCACGGTCGCGACCCTCATCGAATTCACGCATCGCGCCATGACCGGACTCGATACGCCGCTGGTGGCGCTGCTCGCGATCTGGGCGTTCCGAGCCTTTCCGCGCCGGCATGCGGTGCGCCGGGCGGCGGTGCTGTCGGCGGTCTTTCTGGTGATCGAAGCGCTCATCGGCGCGGCGCTGGTGCTGCTGGAGCGGGTGGCCAGGAATGCTTCGGCCTACTGGCAGTCCATGCACCTCATCAATACCCTGACGCTGTTGGCGTTCCTCACGCTGACGGCGTGGTGGGCCGCGGGCAAGCCCGCCCCGGAGTTTGAATATTTTCCGCGGGGGCGTGCCGCCTGGATGGCGGCCGTGAGCCTTGCCGTTGTGGCGCTGCTGAGCGTGAGCGGCGCGATCGCAGCGTTGGGCGACACGCTTTTCCCGGCGGCGTCGCTGGCCGCCGGTCTGGCGCAGGATTGGGATCCGGCCGCCAACATCTTCCTGCGGCTGCGCGCGCTCCATCCGCTGATCGCCGCGGGGGCTGGTGCGTGGCTGTTGTTCTTCGCGGTCTCGATGGCGTCGCGGCGCCCCGGCGTTCGCACTCTAGCCTGGACGATGACGGCGTGCCTGGGGGCGCAGTTGCTGGCGGGCGCGGTCAACCTGGTGCTGCTGGCGCCGGTGTGGATGCAGATGGTTCACCTGCTGCTGGCCGACCTGCTGTGGATCTCGCTGGTTGTGCTGTGCGCTTCGCTGGGTGGCATAGCGGGTGGCATAGAATGATGGGATGCCAACTCGCACCTTCCGCCTCTTCGCCGCTTTCCTGACCGCCACCGTTGCGCTTCTCGCCGCCGATCTCGATCAGAAGATCCAGCGCGTCACGCAGGGCCTTCGTCCCGCCAGCGTGTCCAAGGGCGCGGCGATTCCCAAGATGACGATCACGGAGCGGCTCCAATTCTACAAGGTGCCGGGCGTGAGCGTGGCGGTGATGCAGGACGGCAAGGTGGAATGGGCGCGCGGTTTCGGGGTGACGTCGGCGGAAGGCGGCAAGCCGGTGGACGCCGAGACGTTGTTCCAGGCGGCGTCCATCAGCAAGCACGTGGCGGCGATGGTGGCGCTGCACGTGGTGGATGAAGGCAAGCTCTCGCTGGACGAGGACGTCAACCTGAAGCTGCGCTCCTGGAAAGTGCCGGAAAACGAATTCACGAAGACCGAGAAAGTGACGCTGCGGCGCCTGCTGAATCACAGCGCCGGCCTCACGGTGCATGGCTTCCCGGGCTACGCCGCGGGCGCGCCTGTGCCGTCGCTGGTGGAGATCCTCGATGGCAAGAAGCCCGCGAACACCGATCCCATCCGGGTGGACGTGGTTCCAGGCACCCTGTGGCGATACTCCGGCGGCGGCTACGAGGTGATGCAGCAGCTCGTGATGGACGTCACGGGCAAGCCGTTTCCGCAGCTCGCGCGGGAGATCGTGCTGGGACCTCTGGGGATGAGCCGCAGCACCTACGAGCAGCCGCTCCCCTCGCGCTTCGAGGGGAATGCGGCCAGCGCCCATCACGCCGACGGGGCGGCCATCCCAGGCAAGTGGCACACCTACCCGGAAATGACCGCCGCGGGACTCTGGACTACGCCCTCCGATTTGCTGCGGGTGGTTCGCGAGTTGCAGATCGGAGGCCACGTGCTCAAGCCGGAGACGCAGCGGCAAATGCTCACCAAGGTGCTCGGCGATTATGGACTCGGGCTGGCGCTGGCCGAGACGGGCGGGCAGAAATCCTTCTCCCATGGCGGATCGAACGCGGGATTTCAGTGCATGATGTTCGGGTATGTGGAAGGCGGTCGCGGGGCGGTGGTGATGACCAACGGGGACCGGGGCGGGGCACTTGCGGGTGAGATTTTGCGCAGCATCGCGGCGGAGTACGGGTGGCCGGATTACCAGGTGGCGGAGAAGTAGGGAGCCGCTCACTAACTCGGGGCAGCCGGTACCAAACGGGACTTGGGCCTTGACGCGGAGGCGCGGAGACGCTGAGACAAGCGCGGAGAACAAAGAGAAAGTCAAAACCCGAGAGAACGGAGGAGGCGGAGTCACAAGGGACCGGCGCCCAAAGTCGGCGGGTCCTGAGAGTTCACCGGGGGCGAACGCCCTGCCCTGCTCGCGGCAGAGCGATTACCTGGTCAAGCGGATACCGACCTACGAAAAATCGATGCGCGCGATGACCATCTGGGGCATCGCCTGGTTCCAGCCCTCGGGGACGTTGTCGAATGCCAGGCGGAAGGGCTTGGTCTCGCCGGGCGCCAGCTTTCCCATCTTCTTGCTCACGATGGGCACGCGCTCGCGCAGCAGCACCTGGCCGTAGGGATCGGTGAACACGCAGTTGATCTCCACCACTTCGAGCACGCGGTCGCCGGTGTTCCGGATGTTGCCGGTGATTTCGACCACCGACAACTTCATGTAACTCTCGTGCGCGGTCATCTGCGGGGACTCGAGCGCATTGCCGTCCGCGGAGACGAATTGCAGGTACTTGACGTAGTCCTTGGCGGGACCGGTCAACGGCGGCGGAGGGGCGGGCGGCCGGTTCGCGGCTCTCTCGAGGTAGAAAAACCCTGCCAGGCCCACTACCAGCACGGCGCCGATGACAATCGCGGCCGGCGGAATGGTGGCCTGCTTCTTGGCGGGAATTGCAGCGTTATTTGCCACCAACGGTCATCTCTCCGATCTTCAAAGTGGGAGCCGCCACCGAGCCGCGGAATTCCAGGTCCGAGCCGATGGTCTCCAGGCCCAGCAGCATCTCCTTGAGATTGCCGGCAATCGTGACCTCGGAAACCGCGAAGGCCAACTCTCCGTTGCGAATCCAGAGCCCGGCAGCTCCGCGCGAGTAGTCTCCCGTGACAATGTTTACTCCGAAGCCCATCAGCTCGGTCACGTAGAACCCGTCAGGAATGGCCGCAATGATCTGCTCCGGGGTTTGGACGCCTTTTTGGATGAAAAAGTTCCCGTGCCCGATGCCGGCATTGCCGGTCAATCCCCGCGAGGCGTTGCCCGTGGTCTTCATGCCCAGCTTGCGCGCGGCGTAGGTATTCAGCAGGTAGCTTTTCAGCACGCCGCGCTCGATCACCACGGTGCGCCGCGAAGGCACTCCTTCGTCGTCGAAGGGCGAAGTGCCGAAGAGGCCGGGGACTGTGCTGTCATCCACCACGGTCAGGTCTTCGGAGGCCACCTTCTCGCCCAACTTGCCCGCCAGGAAAGACTCGTGGCGGTAGATCGACATGCCGTGGACCGCCTCGAAGAGGTTGTCGAGCAGCGTGCGGGCGGTGCGCGGCTCGAAGACCACGGGCACCTTCTGGGTGTCCACTTT
>Ga0209415_10019343_pt1 | contig 10673 bp, 7 predicted proteins | sample PeaSoiSIISIP2007_FD_187696 | JGI IMG/M metagenome (GOLD analysis project Ga0209415, IMG submission 187696) | Peat soil microbial communities from Weissenstadt, Germany - SII-SIP-2007 (SPAdes) (version 2) | ecosystem: Environmental > Terrestrial > Soil > Wetlands > Peat | place: Germany... | reverse complement strand
CATCCCGAACTTTTCGGCCAGGGACAGGACAAGAACATCATGGCCGCCCACCGGCCAGACATGTTCGGACCGGACGGTATCATTGTTCCGAAAAAGTAAGCCTAGAAGCCTGGCAGTTGGAGGGATGTGGTTTCTTGGAGGACGGGCGTCCGCGCCCGTCCCCACAATCTGGCGTAAAGCACTTAGCCGAAGTAACTCGATTCTGATTCCAGAAAATCGGACAGCACCAACCCGGGCTGCGACGCGCTAACATCACATACGTGGAGCGCCGCTCACTCTTCGAATATTTCGACCATTTTCTGCAAAGAGGACACGAGACTGCCTATGTGCAGCGCCGCGGATATCGCATGGTGCGCTGGTCGTACCGGCAGGTCGCCGACCTCGCATTCCAGTTTGCCCGCGAACTGGATGCTCGAGCGATTACGAAGGGCGAGCGCATACTACTCTGGGGTCCAAACTCAGCCGAATGGGTTGCGGCATTCTTAGGATGCGCTTTGCGCGGCGTAGTGGTCGTCCCCATGGACGACGTAGCGACGCCTGATTTCGCGCTCCGCGTACATCAACAGGTCGACGCTAGGTTGCTGCTGTGCTCACGGGAGCATGCGCAGCAGTCAATCCCAACCCTGACCCTGGAAGAATTGCCCGAGGCATTGGCATCGCACTCGCCCGTGCCTTATCCCGCCGCCGCGGTCGAACCCGCGGACACGCTGGAAATCGTCTTCACTTCCGGCACCACCGCCGAGCCCAAGGGAGTTGTAATTACGCACGGCAACGTTCTCGCCAATATTGCACCGCTCGAACTGGAGATCCGGAAATATCTCAAATACGAACGATGGGTACACCCTGTCCGCTTCTTGAATCTGTTGCCGCTCAGTCATGTCTTCGGACAGTTTCTCGGCATCTTCCTTCCGCAACTGATGGGCGGCACCGTGATCTTCCAGGACACATTCAAACCCGCTGACGTGATCGGGACGATCCGTCGCGAGCGTGTTTCAGTGCTGGTCGCCGTGCCGCGCGTGTTGCAATCCCTTAAAGAGAAGATCGAACGCAATCTCGAAGACGAGGGCTGTAGCGAACAATTCCGGCAACAGTTTCGCGCTGCGGAAGGCAAACACTTCCTGCACCGCTGGTGGATCTTCCGCCGCGTCCATCGTCAGTTTGGATGGAAATTCTGGGCCTTCATCTCAGGCGGTGCCGCACTCGACCGCGACACCGAAGAATTCTGGGGACGCCTCGGCTACGCCGCCATTCAAGGCTACGGCCTTACCGAAACCACGTCACTCATCAGCGTGAACCACCCTTTTCGGCTGGGCAAAGGTTCAATTGGAAAAGTCCTCGCTGGACGCGAAATCAAACTGGCTCCAGACGGAGAAATCCTGGTGCGCGGAGGCGGAGTCGCCGCCGGCTACTGGAACGGAAGCGATCTGCATTCCGTCGCCAGCGAGGACGGATGGTATCGCACCGGCGACGTCGGCGAACTTGATGCCGATGGCAATCTTTATTTCAAGGGGCGAAAGAAAGATGTCATCGTCACTCCGGCCGGTATGAACGTCTATCCCGACGACCTCGAAGCCGCCCTGCGCCGTCAGCCGGAAGTGAAGGATGCTGTTGTCATCCCATTGCCCCGCAATGGAAACGCAGAGCCATGCGCCGCCATCCTACTTCGAAACAGTGACGCCGATGCGGAACCCATCGTGAAGCGAGCGAACGCATCCTTGGCCGACTACCAGCGAATGAATACTTGGATCGTATGGCGGGAGAAAGACTTTCCGCGCACTTCCACACAGAAGCCCGTCCGAAGCCTGATTCAGCAAGCGGCACAAGCACAGTTGGCGCGAGAATTCCCAGACCAGATGTCTTCGAGTCCTCTTGCGGAATTGATTGCGCGAATCACAAAGCGTTCGCCACAAAAGCTCACGCCAGGTGCGAGTCTCGAATCCGAGTTGAACCTCAGTTCGCTCGATCGCGTGGAGCTGTTGAGCGCGCTCGAAGATCGATATCAGATCGATCTCAGCGAGACCCGGTTTGCAGCCGTGAACACGGTTGGAGAACTGGAGCACATGCTGCAGGGCAAGCTGCCGCCGCGAGTGCCCTACCACTATCCGCGCTGGGTACAGCGCTGGCCGGTCACGTGGCTCCGTCTGGCGGTGCATTACCTGCTGCTGCGGCCCGCGGTTTTTCTCTTGGGATGGCCTCACATCGAGGGTCGCGACCATCTGCGGGGAGTCCGCGGGCCGATACTCGTGGTTTGCAATCACATCAGTGACGTAGATCCAGGCTTCGTGCTGACCGCTCTTCCCGCTCGTCTGCGGCACAAGCTGGCGATCGCGACTGGAGGCGAAGCGCTCGAAATCTTGCGTACTCCGCCGGCCACAAGAAGCTTTCTCGGCAAAGTTTATGACCGGGTGAAGTGGGCTCTCGGCGTGTCGTTGCTGAATCTGTTTCCCTTGCCGCGCGAAGCGGGATTCCGCGAGAGCTTCGCCTACGCCGGAGAATCTGTAGATCGTGCCTACAGCGTGCTCGTTTTTCCCGAAGGCCGTCACACCACCGATGGCAAAATGCTTCCCTTCCGCACCGGCATCGGCCTGTTGGCGAACAATCTCAAAATTCCCATCGTGCCCCTGCGCATCGATGGCCTGTTCGACGTGAAGCAGGCAGGAAAGAAATTTACGCGTCCGGGCCAGGTGAAGGTAAAAATCGGAGCGCCCGTTCAATTCGAGCCAGGAACCGATCCCGAGCGGATCGCGCGAGAACTGCAGAAGATTGTGGGGCAATTGTGAGAACTCACCACTCGTCTCGTAAATGCGCCTGGCCCATATGGCTGGTGATATCGCACGATATTACAACAGTGATCATCAAGAGGCTCGACGGACTGGACGGGGAACCTTTGGATCTTTCTTAGTTCGTCGGCGTAAGAGCAAATCCACGAATGCTTTCTTATTGTTCGCCGGTTAGATACTTTTCCCCAAATATGAAAATCGTGCCCTTGGCACCGAACATGAAAACGCGCTTGTCCTCACTCTTGAGCTGCACTTCAGTCTATAGCACGCGCCAACCGCACGAATCACCACACAACCCGTGCATTGCACTATACTTGCCGCGACTCGGAGGAACAGCATATGTCGATAGCAAACAGGAAAACCGTGAGACAAAGCACAATGCTACGCACACTCGCCTGTGCGCTTGTAGCTGCGCCAATGTTCGCAGGCTTGGCTCCAGCACAAGAGAGCGCTCCGCGGGCTCCCGAGGTGGAGAAACAGGCTGAGCCAACCCGAGACACCAGACCCATCGCAGTGGATAAAAAGCCAAATGTCGTATTCATCTTGGCGGATAACGTCGGTTATGGCGACCTGGGACCTTACGGTGGCGGAGAGCTGCGCGGCGCTCCAACACCACGGATCGACCAGCTCGCGCAAGAGGGACTGCGATTCACCCAGTTTTTGGTCGAGCCCGCCTGCACACCGTCCCGAGCTGCGCTAATGACGGGGCAATACTCAATCCGCAATGGCCTATCGCTGATCATCGTTCCCGGCACCGCCAGCACGCTGTCAGCGCATGCGTTCACGATGGGCGAAATGTTCAAGGGCGTCGGCTATGCCACGGCGATCTTCGGCAAGTGGCACCTCGGCGATGCGCCGCAGAGCCTGCCAACGAATCATGGCTTCGACGAGTTCTACGGCATTCCGCCGGATACCTCCTGGGACTCATCAACCTACGTCGACACAATCGAGCTTACGCACTCTATCCCTGCGCCCCATGAGATGCTCGTGGCCAAAGGCCCACAGATCGTCGAGGCCCAAGCTGGCGGGCCCTTGCGTACCGTGAAACCGTTCACACCGGAGGTCAGGGCTGAAATCGACAATGAACTAGTGGACAAGTCCATCGACTTCATGAAACGCCAGAAGGCGGCGGGGAAGCCGTTCTTCCTTTACCTGCCCTTCTCGATGGGGCACGCGCCCAACCTTCCGTCCAAGCAGTTCCAAGGCAAGTCCCAGATCGGCAACTATGGCGACAAGCTGATGGAGGGGGATTTCCACGTGGGGCAGGTGCTTGACACCCTGAAGGAACTGAACCTCGACGACAATACGATCGTGGTCTTCGCGTCCGACAACGGGCCTTGGGGCGAGAACGCCCGTGAATATGGCAATCAAGGCACACCAGACATGGGTAACTCCGGGCCTTTTCGCGGCGAACTAGGCGAAGCAACCGAGGGTTCCATTCGTACCGTGTGCGTTCATCCGCTGGCCGGGCTACATCAAACCGTCCACCAGTTCGTACGCGATGTTCTCCATCATGGACTTCCTACCCACCTTCGCCAGAATCGTCGGTGGCAAGATGCCGACCGACCGACCGATTGACGGGGTTGACCAGACCGATGTGCTGCTCGGCAAGAGCAAGACCGGGCACCGCGAGAGCCTGCTGAGCTTTATCGGAGGGGAACTGGTGGCAGTGCGCTGGCAGCAGTGGCGTGTTTATTTCACCGACATGCATCCGACTGGTATCGGACCGCAGCGTCAGCCCGGCCTTTTCTCCACCAACGCTCCCATGGCGTACGCGAAGATTTACAACATCCAGATGGACCCGCACGAGGACCTCAATGTTGCCGGGCTCTTTGCTTGGGTTGGGGGGCCTGCTCTTAAAGTCGTCGAAGAGTACAAGGAGACGCTCAAGAAGTATCCAAACCCGCCCGCGAGCAACATCACGAAGTTCTGAGTTGAAGGACTTTAGCGATTACTGCTGTAACCGGGCCGTTACGCTCAGAACCCGGTCGTGAACGTAATAGCGAAGGTATGGCAGCAGTCCTAAGTTAGTGTCGGGCGGCCAGCTGCCCGAGTTTCGTGGTTTTCGAGACATGAGACTCTTTCCCGAGCATGAGTTCCGCAGCGCACTTTATCGTTGACTGCGTGATTCAAATCCGATAATCTATTACAAGATACATTATCTACAAGATAACATCGATCTTTGACAATCTGACCCAGGCGATGGCGTAGCTTCCACCTCGCCCAAAATGCCGACCCCCAGTTCCCAAATGGGACGCAAGACCACGGCACGTGTGCCCTAACTCTAATGTTGTCTAGATTTTGCCTGTAAGTCCTGTAAACTCAAAGATCTAGCACATAGTCGCAAAACTAATCCATTGTTTTCAAGATTTTGCAGCCAAAGGGGGGAGGGGGGTACCCGGTTACTAAACAGTAAACTTCATCCCAAAACGGGAATAGTCGGACGCCGGAGCAGACGCCGAGTCAAACGAATCTGCATTGTCGCTGTCACTGCTCGACGATGACGATGATCAAATGGCACACTAGAGGTAGCTTGGTTATAATTCGTGACCATGAAACACAAACGATTTTTTATTGCAGCAGTGTCTTCCACGATCATCTTCTGGTCGCTATCCAGCGCGGCTAAGACTGTCGTCGAGATGAAAGATGCCCAGGGCAAGAGCGTGGGCACGGTCACGATAGTGGAGAGCGGAACCGGCGAAAAAGGCGCGGGGGTAGGGCTCGACCTCAATCTGCATGACCTGCCGCCCGGCAAACACGGCATTCACTTTCATCAGAACGCCAAGTGCGATGGTCCGGACTTCAAGTCCGCGGGCCCACACTTCAATCCCGACGGAAAAAAGCACGGCCTCCAAAATCCCGATGGCCACCACGCCGGCGACATGATGAACTTCAGCGTCAACGAACAAGGCGTCGCCAAGGTCAAACTGACTGACGACAACGTCGTCCTCGGAGATGGTAGCAACACCCACTCGTTGTTCAGCAACGGCGGAACGGCGCTGGTCATCCATGCCAAGGAGGACGACATGAAGACCGATCCATCGGGAAACTCGGGCGATCGCATTGCCTGCGGCACGGTCACCAAGTAATTGCGGTTAGTGACTGGGCGCGGCCTGAGGAGTCTTTGCTGGCGCTATATTAACTTGGACCGAAGAGGCGTTGTCTTGTTTGCGAGTATCGACGGACACGACCCCGAGGCCCCCGTTTGAATCCAGCGACCGAAGCGTTTGGGTCTGCCGGGTTGTGCCGTCGAGGCCCGGCCGCACAATATCGATAGCTTCCCGCGTAACCTGCAGGCTGTCGCTGGGCTGCGCAGGGTTCCGCTGCTCTACTTGCTTCGTGGTAGATTCCTTACCGTCCTCGCTCTTCCGATGAACTGTCGTCACCCGCTGGTTCAGGCGCAGGCTGCCATCGACCGGAGTTCCCGGAAGATTATTTGAATAGGTTTCCATCGTGCCGCGTTTCTCGCCTGCAGCATTCTCCGATTCCTTGCTGACCGTCCGCTCGACTACCGTAAGATTTCCGTCAGCTCCCAGGCGAAGCACGCGTTCTTCCTTGATGCGATCTTTACCATCGCCCTTGATTGTGCCTTCCCGGATTTCTCCGGTCTGCCAGCCGCCATTCAAGTCAGGCAACAGAGTCGACTTGCGAAACTCGACCGTATGGTCGCCGGTTTTTGTGTCGCGTTCTGTGGTCTGCATGGATGCAGCTAGACCGCCATTCGTCGAAGCGGTGAACACCGTGCTCTTGGTCTCCTGCACATTGGGATTGATTTGCCTGGTGTCTTGAACTTCGCGCTGCACTACCTGCAAACCACCGTTGGCATCGGGATTCGACGTGGTGCGCACGACCTTCACCTCACCTCCCGGCAAGGTTCGCTTCTCCTCTTCCGTCACCTGAACCAGCGTTTTCCGGCCTTCGGAATCTCTGCCGAATGCGCGTTCGACGGTTCGCACCGTGTTGGCATCGACCTTGACAGTTTCCTTTTGCAGATCCAGATAAGGCGCATAGCGGCCATACAGTCCCATTGTCTCGATACTCTGATTGTCAACCGTGCGGCCGCCCGACGCGGTATGGGTTTCAGATATCCTGCTCGGATTGAGGCTGCTGGGCAGTTGCTCCCGGGTGGTGGCCGTCCAATTCGAGTCGCTGGCCGAAGTGTCTGAGCCGTTCTGGGTTTGCGCGCGCGCACATTGCGGCGCGAGCCAAACCACCACCAGAACGGTCGGCAGGAAACTCAGCAACGCAAGCTGAGGATGCGATTTCATGATCTCAAGCAAATGGGTCGCAACCCTGACAAGACCCAGCGCTAGTTTAAGAATAAACCCATTTGTGAAACCAGTCCCGCCCGGCGATGTAAGATAATTGATCAGGTCCGGAGTTCCGGAGAGGTGGCCGAGCGGTTGATGGCACCGGTCTTGAAAACCGGCATACCCGAAAGGGTATCGGGGGTTCGAATCCCTCCCTCTCCGCCAGACCTTTGATTTCTGCTAAGTGCTGTTCTTCTCATCGTTCCGCGTAATATCCGTCTCTCGTTTGCACCACCAAGTCTTTCTGTTTGGCTACCAGGGTGATCTTGTGATAACCGGCTTCAGCATTACTTTTATCCGCGGCGTAGCCCAGGTTGTATTGAGTTCGCAATTCTTCAGCGATGCTGTCGTAGATTTGATCGATCGCCTGCTTTTTGGAGACTTCGTAGAGACGGCCGCCGGTTTCCCTTGAAATCTGATCGAGGATTTTCTTGCCATCCACGCGGGGTTCCTGCGGATTGCGTCCGCGACCACCGCCTCCGGACCCGCCACCTCCCGGCCAGCCTCCGCCACCCGGGAGGCCTCCGCCATGCCGGCCCATTCCACCGCCCTGGTGGCCATAGCCGTTGCTGTCCTGATGGTTGTCGGCGAACAGGATGGAGTAAACCACAGTGTCGGCGCGTTGGGCCGCCTCGATCGCGCTTTGCAGCGACTCCTTACTGCCTCGGTCATCTCCGTCGGAAAGAACAATAAGAGCTTTGCGGCCCTGTTGCTTCTTCATCAGTTCGTTGGAGGCCAGGAAGATAGCATCGTAAAGCAGAGTGCCCGCTCCTCGGCTCATTCGAGGTTGGCCAGTCCCGGAAGACTGAGGGTCGGAGGGGTCCGATCCAGAGGATCCGGGATCGGATCGTCCGCTGCCGCTGCGCTCAAGTTGCGGGGCATCTAGCAATTGCAGGGCCGCCTCCAGCTTGTCGTGGGATGGCGTGAGGTCCTGAAGAAGTTCCACCTCGCGGTCAAAGTGAATGAGGAATGCCTTGTCCTTGGTGTCTGTAAGCATTTGGTCGAGAAAGACCTTGCTGGCATTTCGCTCCTGATCCAGAACATTTCGCTGACTCAGGCTGGTATCGACCAGCAGTCCGAGGGTAAGCGGCAGGTTGGTGTCCTGTGTAAAGTATTTGATCGCTTGCGGGCGGCCATCTTCCTGAAGAACAAAATCATCCTTGGTCAGATTGCGGACAATCTGCCCTTTCTTGTCACGAACGGTGACCGGAAGCGTGACCACTTTGACGTCAACCGACATGGTGGCGACGCCCTGGTCATGGGCTTCGTGATCCTGCGCCGGCGAAAGAGTCACGAGCAGGAAAATGAGGGCGACGCGCAGGCCGCAAGCTCGTCGCATGGTCTGAATTGTAGTCATGGAGAATGTTCCTCGGGCTGAATTCCCAGCAGCATGGAGGGACACGTGAGGAGGACAATCTGACACAGCAGCACTAACGATCGATTCAAGATGGTCCCACTCCAAACATAGTAATGATCAGAAGGCCAATCCGAGGTAAAGAATCCGTCAAGGAAGGTAAAACCTTGTAAACTCGACAGTCGCTCATGAGAAAACGATGTCGGCTCTCCCCGCTGCTTTTCTTTCTCTTTCTCTTTGCATTCCTGCCGTCGATGGCCCTCGCGCAGGCTGCCGCAACGCCTTCACAAAAGCCACAACCAGCCGGGAACCTTGGAGTCGCCGCGAGGGCTTGTGAACGCTGCATTCGTGCCCACGAAGAATTCCTGGCCTCGGACGCGCTGCAGGGACGTGGCAGCGGCACGCATGATGAACTGGTAGCCGCGACCTACGTAGCATCGCAGCTACGCCAGTACGGCATCGAACCGGCGGGTGACGATGGCGGTTACATTCAGCGTGTGCCCGCCATTCAACGGAACGTCGTATCTCCGCCACGACTAACGATCTCGCGACCGGCAGGTAACCGTTCGGCTGAGCCGATCGCTTGGGAGTACGGCAAGGATTTCCTGGTCGTGGTTCTGACGCAAACGGACTTTTCTGGACCGTTGCGAAAACTAAATGTGGACAAGCTTAACGACACTGGGAATCCAGCCGTCGAGGCGGGCGCGGTCGTGCTGATTGCGGGTTCGGATGAAAGCAAAGTCAAGCAGACAGCGTTCTCACTAGCTTCAGCAGGCGCGTCTGCGATACTCACACTCGCGCGCAATAGCGAGGTCAATCACTTCGAGGAGGCCGGCAAACAACTGCCCAAGGTGGCCAACCAGTTGAAGGATGGCTCCGCAGACGATAAGAAATTCAATGTGCTGGAGTTGAAGCCGGATGCGGTCGAAGCGATCGAGCAACTGCCGGAAGGTAGCGTGGTGAAATTCGAAGCGCGGTCGTCCGAAGAAAAAGGGTACACCTGGAATGCGGTGGGCATACTGCGAGGCAGCGATCCGTCGCTGCAACGCCACGCAATCCTGTTTTCGGCTCATTTGGATCACTTGGGAATTGGGGTTCCGGTCCACGGCGACGACATCTACAACGGTGCAGACGATGACGCTTCGGGCACTACGGCTGTACTCGAAATCGCGCGTGTGCTGGGCCGAGGACAGCGTCCGCGGCGCACCGTGCTGTTCGCCCTGTTTGGCAGCGAAGAGATGGGCGCGATCGGATCAACCTATTTCCGCAACCATCCTCCCGTGCCGCTGAAAGAGATTGCCGCCAACCTGGAATTTGAAATGATCGGCAGACCGGATCCAGCGGTGAAAGACGATGTCCTCTGGCTGACGGGATGGGAGCGGTCAAATCTTGGTCCGGAACTGGCAACGCATGGTGCTCATCTGGTCGCTGATCCGCATCCTGGTGAGAACTTCTTTGCGCGCTCCGATAATTTTGTTCTGGCAAAAAAAGGCGTTGTAGCGCAGACCATATCAAGCTATGGCTTGCACCGAGACTATCATCAGCCCAGCGACGATCTGGCTCACTTGGACTTCAAACACATGAATGCAGCGATTGGATCGTTATTAATGCCGGTAGAGTGGCTGGTGAATTCAGACTTCCAGCCGAAATGGAATGCGGGAAGGCGGCCTTAGCTTTTTAGTGCTTCTTCTCAGTTTGTCTTCTTCGCCTTGATGATCTTTTCGTCGATGGGCTTGCGGCCGGCGAAGCCCTCGGTAGTGTCGTGCCAGTAACTGATCCCGTGCTCTCCCAGCTTCCAGCAAAGCAGCACGATGTGGCCGTCTACTTTGCAGGGAAAGTCGAGCAGCCCGATATCAAGATCTTTTACCTGGACGCCGGTCGCGTCAATCTCAGCCAGCGCGTCTTTCACGCGCGGGATAGCTTTTTCGCGCTCGGCTTTGCGGCGGGCCATATGGACTACATTGACCAGCAGGCCGCCTTGCAGAAAAACGCGGTGCGCGAGCTCCTGAAGCTCGGTGTCCACGGCCTCGATCAGCTTCTTGCCGTCAATTGCAGTGCGCAGCAGCGACTCCAAAACAGGCAGGAGGGATTGGGCTTCTTCAAGGGTGAAAGTTCGGTCGGCCATAGGGGTATGTTTCAATTCTAATTCATTCGGGGGGTCGTTGGTCGTTCGTCCTTGGTCGTTGGCAAGAATCACGTGGGGACAGCCGCCCTCGGCTGTCCGCCCTG
>Ga0209415_10019342_pt1 | contig 10674 bp, 10 predicted proteins | sample PeaSoiSIISIP2007_FD_187696 | JGI IMG/M metagenome (GOLD analysis project Ga0209415, IMG submission 187696) | Peat soil microbial communities from Weissenstadt, Germany - SII-SIP-2007 (SPAdes) (version 2) | ecosystem: Environmental > Terrestrial > Soil > Wetlands > Peat | place: Germany... | reverse complement strand
CGAGCCCGAGACCATGGGCCTCGCCGAGCCCCTCCTGCGCGCTACGGCTTTCGGCCTTGTTGGCGACAAGGATGACGGGCTTCCCCGTGCGCCGCAGCCAGCGGGCGAAATGGCGGTCTTGCGGGGTCACTCCTTCGCGCGCATCGATGACCAGGAGGGCGACGTCAGACAGGTCGAGCGAGCGCTCGGTCTGCGCCCGGATGCGGCCGGCCAGGGTCTCGGGCGGCGCCTCTTCGAGCCCGGCGGTGTCGATCAGCCTGAAGGCGAGGTCGGCGATATGCCCCTCGCCCTCGCGGCGGTCGCGGGTCACTCCGGGCAGATCATCGACGAGCGCGAGCTGGCGGCCGACCAGCCGATTGAACAGCGTCGACTTGCCAACGTTCGGTCGCCCGAGAATCGCGACGGTGAAGCTCATCGCCGGTTTACCGCCCTACCCGCCAACCTGACCGTTGCCGGTCAACGATAAGCGGAGAGATTTGCGTCGTCGCTCAACAAGTAAAGCGCATTGTCGGCAATCACCGGCCCCAGATAACCGGCAGCCATCGTCTGTTGGCCGATCAGTTCGCCGGTATTGGGCGATAGGGACACCGCCTCGCCGAGCGAGGAGAGCACGATCAGCCGATTGCCGCCGAGCACCGGGCCGGCCCACACGATGGGGTCGGATTTTTTCTTCTCGTCCTCGTACCGCTGCAACTGGGAGGCCCAACGGACCTTGCCTTCGCCGCGCGTCAGACAGACCAGCGCGTTGTCGTTGGCCAGCACGAAGACATAGTCGCCGACGACCCACGGGCTATGGCTGCTGGCGATCTGCTGTTCCCAGACCCGGTCCCCGGTGCGCAGATCAATCGCCGCCATGCGCCCGCTATGGCTGACCGCGAAAACCTTTCCGCGATCGATCACCGGGCGGCCGCGAATGTCGGCGAGCCCCGCCACCGCATTGGCGCTGCGGCTCGCGGCCAGACTGTCCGACCACACCGCACGGCCGTTCTCGACGCGCAGCGCGAACAGCTCGCCCGACGTGTAGGGCGCGATGACGACCTCCCCCTCGACCGCGGGGCTGGCACCGCCCAGCAGACCGGCGGTCTCGGGAATGCCGTTATGCGACCACAGGCGACGGCCGTCCTCGGTCGACAGCGCGTTCAGCTCGTTGTCGACGGTGACTACGAAGATGCGGCCATCCGCGACGGTCGGCGGGCAGTGTACCGGCGCCGGGACATTCTTGCGCCAGACCACCTTGCCGTCAGCCGGATCGAGCGCCAGCACCTCCGCATAGCCGGTCGCCACGTAAAGGTGGTCCTTCCAGAACGCCGGTCCGCCGCCAAAGGCATTGCCGCGCAATTCTTCGGGTTTGAGGTCGACCTGCCAGATGCGCTTGCCGCTCGCCGCGTCGAGGGAGCTGACCTGGACACCGCCGTCCATCGCGAAGACCCGGCCGCCGGCGATGACCGGCTGCGACATCACCTTGGTATAGCGCGCCGAGCCGTCGCCGATGCTGGTCTCCCAGGCTGGCATCAGCTTTTCCGGCAGCGCCGGGTGGCCCATGACATGAGCCGGGTTGCCGCCCGGTTCCGGCCAATCGCCGTTGACCGCCGGCGGCGGCAGGGTGACCGGGGTAGCCGCGAGTTTCGGGTCGGGCTCGACGCCGCCGCCGATCCCGAGCACCGGTATCCGCTCGCCGGGCAGCGGCGTCTTCTTGTCCCGGAACCAGTCGCACGCCGTCGGACCGAGCGCGAGCAGCAGCGCGGCAAAGTCGCGTCGGTTCATAGTCAAGCGCGGGCCGGTCAGGATTTGAGAGCCGCGGCCATCTCGGCGGCGCGGGCGCGCAGGGCCTGCGGCGCCGTAAGGTCGTCGGCAAGCTCTTTGTAGATCGCGAGTGCTCCGCCGCGGTCGCCCGCTTTGAGCTTCGCCGCGGCGGTCAGGTCGAGCGCGCTGGCGCGCCAGGGATTGCCGCTCGCGGTCAGCTTCTGGAGGTGTTCGCTCGCCGCGGCCGCATCGCCGTCGGCAAGAAGCTGCGCGGCCGACAACAGCACCGCGAGATCGCGGAATTCGGGGTCGATGCCGGAGGCGCCGGCGATCCGCTCATAGCCCGCGATCGCGCCCTTCCGGTCGCCGGTCTTGGCCAGCAGCTCGGCTTCCTCGAAGGCGGCGAGCAGGCTGTAGCCGCCGCCTTCCTGGGCCAGGAGCGCGAACACCTTGGCCGCCTCGCCGTCCTTTCCCGCGCGGACGAGCGCCAGCGCGTTCGAGTAGCGCTGGCCCTGGGCGCGGCGTTCCGAGCCCTGATGCTCGCGCCACGCGACAATTCCTCCAGCGATAACAAGCGCCAGCACCGCGACCGCGATAACGTATTTGCCGTAACGCTGCCATAGCTTCAGCAGGTTATCGCGACGCAACTCCTCGTCGATTTCGCGGAAAATATCGCTCACACAAGCCCCAAGCGGCGCTAATCATCGGGGCGACACCATATCCGCTCGGCCGCAGCGAGGCAAATTGCGCCGTCGGGTGCCGGCCGGGACAAGGTGGGGCAACCGGTCGCACCGCCTCGGTACCCCCGCGGGGCGCACGCCGCCGCGAGACGGCTGGACGCTTCGCCGGAAATGGTCAAAATTATGACAGGCAACGGAAGACGGTCGGTAATGATCGGTAGCAATGCGACGGTACTGGCGCTACGCAATCATCGCAGCGCGCGCCGCACGCTGTATTTTACGCGCTCTGAGCTGAACCAGCTCCTGGGGCTGTACAGCCGCAACGTCGCGCGCGGGATATGGCGCGATTATGCGATCGACCATCGCGACGGGCAGGCGCTGTTTTCGGTGTTTCGCCACACCCAGGAAGCCGCCGTCTATACGATCGTCAAATCGCTCGGCCCCAGTCACAACGCAGCCCCGGCATCAGGCCAGGCCGAGTTCGCCGTGCTGAGCGGCCGCCAGCGCCTGCGCGCGGCGGGCAGCCTCGCTGAAGCCCTCGAATATTTCCGCTCCAAGCTGACCGCCGTCCCGAGCGGGCCGAAGTGACCAATTAGACCCGTTCCGCTTCGTCGATCTGTTCTAGGGTCACCGCATCGCTCCCCTAATCGGCGGCGTCGAGCGCGCCAAGAAATTCGAGGGCCGCAGCGACGCCGCCGGCGCGGTGCGGAATGCCGGCGCGGTGCAAGCCCATCTCGATCCCGCACAGCGTGCCGCATAGCATCAGATCGTTGAAATGACCGAGATGGCCGATCCGGAAGATCTTGCCCTTCATCCGGCCGAGGCCGGTGCCGAGCGACATGTCGAACCCATCGAGAATGATCTCGCGCACCCGGTCGGCATCAAATCCGTCGGGGACCAGGACGGCGGTTAGCGAGCTCGAATATTCGCGTGGATCGGCGCACAACACTTCGAGCCCCCATGCGGTGACAGCGCGCCGCGTCGCCTCGGCATGCCGCGAATGGCGGCGGAACACCGCCGGAAGCCCCTCCTCGTCGAGCAGCATCTTCAATGCCTCGCGCAGCCCGTAGAGCAGGTTGGTCGCCGGTGTATAGGGAAAGAACCCGGTGCGCCCGGTCTCGCTCATCGCCTGCCAGTCCCAGTAGGAGCGGGTGAGCTTGGCGGTTTTCGCCGCTGCCATCGCCTTGTCGGAAATGGCGTTGAAGCCGAGCCCCGGCGGCAGCATCAACCCCTTCTGCGAGCCGGCGACGGTCACATCGACCTGCCATTCGTCGTGCCGGTAGTCGATCGAGGCGAGCGAGGAGATCGTGTCGACCATGAAGAGCGCCGGATGCTTCGCCTCGTCGATTGCGGCGCGGATCTCGGGGATGCGGCTGGCGACGCCCGTCGAGGTCTCATTGTGGACGACGCACACCGCCTTCACCCGATGCTCGCGGTCGGCGGCGAGCTTTTCGGCGAGCTGGGCGGGATCGACGCCGTGGCGCCAATCGCCGGGAAGAAAGTCGATGTCGAGCCCGAGCCGCGTTGCCATCTGCCGCCACAACGTGGCGAAATGACCGGTCTCGACCATCAGCACCCGATCGCCCGGCGACAGCGTATTGACAAGCGCGGCTTCCCACGCCCCGGTGCCGGATGACGGATAGACGACGACCGTGCCGGCGGTCTGCAGCACCCGCTTCATGCCGCCGACGATCTCCTTGCCGAGCTCGGCGAATTCAGGCCCGCGGTGATCGATCGTCGGCGCCGCGATCGCCTGCAGCACCCGGTCCGGCACGTTGGTCGGGCCGGGGATCTGCAGGAAATGGCGACCGGTATGGCCGGCGGGCTGGTTTTTCATCAGCGTCGCTCCAGAAGGGCGGCGCAGTTTGGCCAAGAAACGCCGCGACGACAAGCGGCCGAGGAGGGCACCCTACGGCCGCAGCGGCACCTCGATCGGGGCGCAATTGTGCCGCCCGGCCATCAGACAATCCTCGAGGGCGGCCTTGTTGCGCAGCTCGCGGACGAGGACGACCCCGGCAATCGCCAGGACGAGGATGACGATAAAGCCCATCAGCGCCGCGGTCCGACGCTCGGCGTCCTCGTGCTCGCCTAGACCATTTCCGCGCATGTTGCTCGCCCTGACCAGCGGGGGGCTCCGCTGACGCCGCGCGACGGCATACTACCGCGCTCTGCGCCGGATTGGCGACCGGTTTGCCGACTACCCCCGATGAGCGCCGCGCTTTCGCCTGGGGCGGGTCGGCGCTAGGGTTCGCCGAGTTTGCCCAGCGCGGAGGCCGTCATGCCCGATCTCCTGTCTCTCTCGGCCCGTGATGCCGCGCGGGAGATCGCCGCCGGCCGGCTGAGCGCGGCGGCGCTGGTCACCGCGTGCCTCGAGCGCATTGCAGCGCGCGAGGCGGTGGTCGGTGCCTGGCATTATCTCGACCGCGCCGCGGCCCTCGCCGCGGCGCGGCGCTGCGACGCAATGGCGCCGAGCGGGCCGCTGCACGGCATCCCGATCGCGGTCAAGGATTTGATCGACACCGTCGATATGCCGACCGCCTATGGCTCAGCGATCTACGAGGGCCACCGCCCCGCCGCTGACGCCGCCTGCGTTGCGCTGGCAAGGGCCGCGGGGGCGATCGTCATCGGCAAGACGGTAACCACCGAATTTGCCTGCTTCACCGCCGGGAAAACCGCCAATCCGCGCAACCCGGCGCATACCCCGGGCGGGTCGTCGAGCGGCTCGGCTGCGGCGGTCGCCGACTTCATGGTGCCGCTCGCCTTCGGCACGCAGACCGCCGGATCGATCATCCGCCCCGCATCGTATTGCGGCGTTGTCGGCTTCAAGCCGAGCTTTGGGACGATCGCGCGCGCCGGGGTGAAGGCGCTCGCCGACAGCCTCGACACGGTGGGCACGATGGCGCGCAACGTCGGCGACGCCGCCTTCTTTGCCGGGATCCTCGGCGGCCGGCCGGCATTGCGCGAGGTCGCGATGCCCGCCGCCCCGCCGCGCTTCGGCCTTTACCGGACGCCGATGTGGGAAGAGGCGGAGCCCAGTACCGTCGCAGCGCTCGACCATGCGCGCGCCGCCCTCAAGCGCGCCGGCGCGAGTGTCGCCGAAATCACCGTCCCGCCGGAGCATCGCGGCCTGACCGCCGCACAGGACAAGGTCATGGGCTTCGAGGCGGCGCAGGGGCTCGCCTTTGAGCGGCTGCAGCACAGCGGCGAGCTGTCGCCGCGCTTAGCGCAGCAGCTCGATGCCGGGATGAATGTCGGCGCCGAGGCCTACGAGGCGGCCCGCGCCGAGACCGCGGAGGCGCGCGCCCGCCTCGATGGGTTTTTCGGGCTGTGCGAGGCGCTGCTGGCACCGGCCGCCCCGGGCTCGGCGCCCGCCGGGCTCGGCTATACCGGAAACCCGGTGTTCAATCGGATGTGGACGCTGCTCGGCGTGCCCTGCGTGACCCTGCCGGCGATCTCGGGGGCCAGCGGGTTGCCGATCGGGATCCAGCTGATCGGTCGCCCGGGCCACGATGCGCAGCTGATGGCGGCCGCGCTCTTTGCCGAGCGCGCGCTGGCCGAGGCCGCATGACCCGGCGCGCCGCTGCGCTGCTGCTGATCCTCGCCGCAACCCTCGCCGGCTGCGGCGCGCTCGATCCCTACCCGGCCGCGCCGCGCGCCGCGCAGCCCGGGGCGCCGGCGGGGCCGCGGGTCGCGATCTGCTACAACACGCTCGCGACCCCGCTCGCCGAGGTACAGGCCGAGGCGCAGCAGGAATGCGGCGCCAATACCGTTGCCCAACCGGTCGACACCGATTGGTATCTGCAGGCCTGCCCGCTCCTCTTGCCGGCCCGCGCCACCTTTGTCTGCGCGCCGGCCCCAAAATAGCGCGCGACGACTGATCCAAACCAATGCCGCTTGCCGGCCGCGGGGTAGCGTCGCGGCCTGCACCTTCGTTCGAATTCATTATTAGATCAATTCCAGATCGCTTGACGCGGACAGGCGCGCTCCCTAATTTAGAACGGCTCTAATCATCCAGTCGGCGCGGGAGCGTCCCATGGCCGCAACCCGGTTTTGACGACCCCCGCCGACGCCCCCGTCGGCGAAGCGGCAAAACACAACACGAATAGGAGAAAACCATGGCGAGTGACAGCAAGTGCCCAGTGACGGGCAGCACCCGCGCACGCACGAACCGTGACTGGTGGCCGAACCGGCTGAACCTTCAGGTTCTCCACCAGCATTCCAGCCTGTCCAATCCGATGGGCGAGGCGTTCGACTACGCCCGGGAATTCAAGAGCCTCGACCTCAATGCCGTGATCAAGGACCTGCATGCGTTGATGACGGACTCGCAGGATTGGTGGCCGGCGGACTTTGGCCACTACGGGGGGCTGTTCATTCGGATGGCGTGGCACCTCGCAGGCACGTACCGCATCGGCGACGGCCGCGGCGGCGCCGGTGCCGGGCAGCAGCGCTTCGCGCCGCTCAACAGTTGGCCGGACAACGCGAACCTCGACAAGGCGCGCCGACTGCTGTGGCCGATCAAGCAGAAATACGGCCGGAAAATCTCCTGGGCCGACCTGATGATCCTCGCGGGCAACGTCGCCCTGGAGTCGATGGGCTTCAAGACGTTCGGTTTCGGCGGCGGGCGCGAGGACGTCTGGGAGCCCGCAGAGGACATCCACTGGGGCCCCGAAGGCAAGTGGCTGGCGGACGAACGCTACACCGGCAACCGCGATCTTCAGAACCCTCTGGCTGCCGTGCAGATGGGCCTGATCTACGTGAATCCGGAGGGGCCGAACGGCAATCCCGACCCGGTCGCCGCGGCGCGGGATATTCGCGAAACGTTCGGCCGTATGGCGATGAACGACGAAGAAACGGTCGCGCTGATCGCCGGCGGACACACCTTCGGCAAAGCCCACGGCGCCGGCGATGCGTCACTGGTGGGCCCGGAGCCGGAAGCCGCCCCCATCGAGGAGCAGGGCCTCGGCTGGAAGAGCAGATTTGGCACCGGCAAAGGGGCTGACGCGATCACCGGCGGCCCGGAAGTCATCTGGTCCGCGACGCCGACGAAGTGGAGCAACAACTTCTTCTCCAACCTGTTCGGCTACGAATGGGAACTGACCAAGAGCCCGGCCGGCGCCTATCAGTGGAAGGCGAAAGGCGCCGCATCCACGATCCCGGACGCCCACGACCCATCAAAGCGGCACGTGCCGACCATGCTGACGACGGACCTCGCCTTGCGGTTCGACCCGGTTTACGAAAAGATTTCAAGGCGCTTCTACGAGAATCCGGATCAGTTCGCGGACGCGTTTGCCCGGGCGTGGTTCAAGCTCACGCACCGCGACATGGGCCCGATCGTGCGGTATCTCGGCCCGCTCGTGCCGCAGGAGGAGCTGCCGTGGCAAGACCCGATCCCCGCAGTGGATCATCCGCTGATCGGGGAGCACGAAATTGCTGCGCTGAAGGGGAAAATCCTCGCGTCGGGCCTGTCGGTTTCCCAGCTGGTCGCGACGGCCTGGGCGTCGACATCGACCTTCCGTGGCTCCGACAAGCGCGGTGGAGCGAACGGCTCGCGCATTCGCCTCGCGCCGCAAAAGGACTGGGACGTCAACCAGCCGGCTCAGTTGGCGAAGGTGCTGCGGACGCTCGAAGCGGTGCAAAGGGAGTTCAATGCTTCACAGTCCGACGGGAAAAAGGTCTCGCTTGCTGACCTGATCGTTCTCGGCGGCTGCGCGGCGATCGAGAAAGCCGCCAAGGCCGCCGGGCACGACGTGAGAGTCCCCTTCACGCCGGGGCGTATGGACGCGTCGCAAAAGCAGACCGATGTCGACTCCTTCGCGCCGCTCGAACCGACCGCTGACGGGTTCCGCAACTATCTCCGCGGCACGCAGCGCCTGTCGGCGGAGGAGTTGTTGGTGGATCGGGCACAATTGCTGACGCTGACGGCACCCGAGATGACGGTTCTCGTCGGCGGCCTGCGCATCCTGGGCGCAAATGCGGGACAGTCCCCGCACGGCGTCTTCACCGAGCGGCCCGAGACACTGACGAACGACTTCTTCGTCAACCTGCTCGACATGAGCACAGAGTGGCGGCCGTCCGCTGGCTCTGAGGGCGTGTACGAGGGGCGCGACCGGAAGACGAACGAGGTCAAGTGGACCGGCACCCGTGTCGACCTGATCTTCGGTTCGCACTCGCAGTTGCGCGCCATAGCGGAAGTCTATGCATGCGCGGATGCGAAGGAGAAGTTTGTGGCAGACTTCGTGGCCGCGTGGACCAAGGTGATGGACCTCGATCGCTTCGACCTCGCCGTGTGCGCCGTGCCCACCCGGCCCGTCGTGCAGCAGGCGGCCGAATAGCGTAATCGGGGCGCGACAGAGAGGGCGATGGCACGGCCCTGCGGTCGTGCTATCGTCGCCCGATTCGAGCAGGCGCAGGCAGATGGACTTCGACGATTTCTTCAAGTCGCGCGTGGATGCGCTGCATGCAGAGGGCCGCTACCGGGTCTTTGCCGATCTGGAGCGGCGTTGCGGCCAGTTCCCCCGCGCCTTCGATCACCGCATCGGTGCCGAGGTCACGGTGTGGTGCTCGAACGACTATCTCGGCATGGGCCAACACCCGGCGGTGCTGGCGGCGATGGCGGCGGAGCTGCGCGGCTCCGGGGCCGGGGCGGGTGGCACGCGCAACATCTCGGGCACCAGCCACGCCCATCTGCTGCTCGAGCGCGAACTGGCGGATCTGCACGGTCGTGAGGCTGCGCTCGTCTTCACGTCAGGTTATGTCGCCAACGACGCGGCGCTGTCGACGCTGGCCGGCAGCATGCCCGGCATGGTCGTGCTGTCGGACGCGATGAACCACGCCTCGATGATCGCCGGCATCCGCAACAGCCGCGCCGAGCGGGTGATCTTCCGGCACAACGACGCCGACCATCTGGCCGAATTGCTCGCCGGGTTGCCGGCCGAGCGGCCAAAACTCGTCTGCTTCGAATCGGTCTATTCGATGGATGGCGACATCGCGCCGATCGCGGCGCTGTGCGACGTCGCCGAGCGCTACGGCGCAATGACCTATCTCGACGAAGTCCACGCGGTCGGGCTCTACGGTGCATATGGCGGCGGCATCGCCGAGCGCGACGGCGTCGCGCAGCGCCCGACCATTATCCAGGGTACGCTCGCCAAAGCCTTCGGGGTGATGGGCGGCTACATCGCGGGCTCGGCACTCCTGGTCGATTTTCTGCGCGGCCATGCGCCGGGGTTCATCTTCACCAGCGCGCTGCCGCCGCTGCTGGCGGCCGGGGCGCTCGCCGCCGTGCGCCACCTCCGGGAGAGTCAAGGCGAGCGCATCGCGCATCAGGAGCGGGTCGCCACGGTTAAACGCCGACTCGCCGAAGCCGGGCTGCCGATCATGGCGAACCAAAGCCATATCGTGCCGGTCATGGTCGGCGACGCTGCGCTATGCCGGACCGCGTCGGATCTCCTCTTGCGCCAGCATCACATCTACGTGCAGCCGATCAACTACCCGACGGTGCCGCGCGGCACCGAGCGGCTGCGCCTGACGCCGACACCTCTGCACAGCGACGCCGATATCGAGGCGCTCGTCGCCGCACTCTCCGACGTCTGGCAGACCCTCACCCTGCGCAAGGTGGCGTGGCCCGCTCCAGCATCGCCGGATGGTGGTCGAGGCTCGCCGCCAGGCGCTTGGCCATGAAGCGTCGATAGGGCTCGGGGTCACGGCGCAGCTGCAAGGCCTGCAGTGCGTCGATATAGGCCGCGCGGTGCTCGGGGCCGATGACGAGCGGCGGATAGCCGGCCCGGATCAGCAACAAGTTCATCACCAGCCGTGCCGTACGGCCGTTGCCGTCGCCGAACGGATGGATCGAGACGAGCCGCGCGTGCGCGGCGGCGAGCCACGCGACGAATTCGCCCATCAAGGCCGGATCTCCGCCGGCGTGGGCAGCACCAAGGGTGACCCGACGATTATCCGCTGGTGTCGGCTGTAGCGCCCGGCCTCCTCAGAATCGACGCGGGTTTGGATCAACCGATGAATTTCACGGATGTCGATTTCGCGCGCGGGCTCGCTCGCTGCGGCGAGCGCACGGACCAGATGGAGTGCGTCGCGATGGCCGGCCGCCTCGAGGTGATCCTTCAGCGGCTTGCCGCCAATCGTGATGCCTTTTTCGAGGACGATCCAGCCTGTTGCCTTCGATGGCGTTCGAGCTGTAGGTCAGCTCGACATCGTACCAGGCCGCCAGCGCTTCGAGGCTTCTGGGGCTAAGCGGCCG
>Ga0209415_10019341_pt1 | contig 10674 bp, 7 predicted proteins | sample PeaSoiSIISIP2007_FD_187696 | JGI IMG/M metagenome (GOLD analysis project Ga0209415, IMG submission 187696) | Peat soil microbial communities from Weissenstadt, Germany - SII-SIP-2007 (SPAdes) (version 2) | ecosystem: Environmental > Terrestrial > Soil > Wetlands > Peat | place: Germany... | reverse complement strand
GGCCAGCTGGTCGGCCGCTTCCTGACACCGCTCCTTCTTGCGGGCACACAGCGCAACATTTGCTCCCATTTCCGCCAATCCTTCGGCCATCTGGCGGCCAAGGCCGATGGAACCACCCGTGATGATGGCGACGCGCCCGGTAAGGTCGAACAACTGCCTGGCATTCACGGCCTGGAAAGCTCCTGGCCCGACATTTCGTGTTTGGGCAAAGTGATCGTCAATATCACAATATAGCGACTAACGTCAACGCATATCGTGTTCCGATGAAGAACCTAGGGGCTGATGCTTAACACTAGCCGGCCGGAAACTTTTCCCCGGCGCAGTTGCTCCAGTACTTCGTTCGCCTGGGACAACGGCTGTGTCGCTACCTCGCACTGGACCTTCCCCGCCGCACCCATGGCGAGAATTTCCTCGAGATCCTGTCGCGTACCAACCGCAGAAGCTTGAATCCGGATTTCTCCCGCCGCCAGCAGGATGGGCGGGAAACAAATGTCCTGAGCGGGCAAGCCCACGGCGAGCAGAATTCCCGTGGGACGCACACAATAAAACGCCATGTCGTAGGCGGCTTTTGCCGCGGACGTCACCAAGGCGACGTGAACTCCGCCTTGGGACCGCAATTGCTGCACGACTTTATCGGATACGGCATTCAGCGTCCTGGAGGCTCCGAGAGTCTTGGCCAGAGCGAGTTTCTCTTCGCTGATGTCAATTGCGGTGACGTCCGCTCCGAGTTCGCGGCCGATCTGGACAGCGAGGTGCCCCAGACCACCTACTCCAAACACCGCTAAGCGTTGCCCCGTCGTGATGCGTGACTGTTTAAGGGCGCGATGGACGGTAACCCCGGCGCATAGCAGAGGAGCGGCCTGCTCCGGGGCAAGATTAGCCGGAATCTTGGCGACATGCGTAGCGGCTGCTTTCACAAATTCGGCATATCCACCGTCCACGGTCACACCGGTAATTTGCTGCCGGACGCAAAGGTTCTCGCTGCCTTCGCGGCAAGACTCACATTTTTCACAGGTCCAATGGATCCATGGCACGCCGACGCGATCGCCGACCTTAACACTCTGCACTACCGAGCCGGCCTCAACAATCGTACCAACCACTTCGTGCCCGAGGATGAGCGGCTTCTTGACGATCCCAGCCAGCTGAGACCAATCGCCATCCGCGACGTGCAAATCGGAGTGGCACACACCGCAAACTTCAACCTTGATCAGAACTTCACTCTCTGTGGGTTTGGGAAGAGAGACATCTTGAACCGTGAGCGGAGTCTTGAAGTTGCGGAGCACGGCAGCTTTCATCTTCCTTCCCCTCCGGAACCACGTCTACAAAGAGTCGACTGCACCACTCGAAGAATTCAGGGCTGGAGCCCTCGAAGGAAAAACTCCACTGCGCTGCGTACTCGATCTGTGAGCTTGTGCGGTCCGGTCAAATCAACTGCCCACTGCCGCACGACAGTGTTGTAGAGGCCTTCCATAAATTCCGCCAACTGGACGACCGGAAAATCGTGCGTAATTTCACCTCTCTTTTGTCCCTGCACGAGAATCTCTCGCAGCAAGCCAACCGTGGCTTCCTCGTGTCCGCGCATACTAGCGCAACGCACTGGATCCATCGCGCCCGAAAGGACAACGGCCTGCCACAAGCTGCGGTCCGCCTCCACTTCCTTTGCCATGCTGACATAGAGCCGGCGCATGCGTTCCGCCGTGCTCGCATCGCTAGACAACTCCGAGCGCAACCGGTCCCGTATGCAGGCAAATCCCCGTTCCCCGACCTCGCGCAGAACCCCGTCCTTGCTGGAAAAATACCGGAAGAACGTGGGCTGGCTAATCTCTAGAACTTGTACGATGTCGTCGATTCGCGTGTTCTCAAAGCCGCGCTTGCGAAACAGTTTGATCGAGGTATCGATGATCTGCTGACGCAGTCGGGCTTTCTTACGCTCACGAAGTCCCACCGCGGTGTTTTCAGTTCGTTCGGCAACGACTTCCCGCGCCGCCCTCCTAGATTGCCCGAAAGGATGCGAATCGCCACCTTACCAGGCAATGTGATAGGCACTATAACAAAATAGCGACTAACGCATAAAGATTCTTATCCGCGTGTGACGGCTCCGGTTAGCGATGAGTACAAAAGTTGGGTGCAAGACAAAGGCGCGGCAGTACCGCAAATTCCCCTACGACAGTTGCACAGATGTGGCGTGCAGAAAAGAGCATTGCGCAAATCGGTCAAGCCATTAAGCGGGTAGCCGATCCGCTTTTTCACTCAAGCGGCTCAGAAGAAGTGCTAATGCTGACTCTTGATCCAGGCTGTTACCCCCGAGTCGAGAACGTCCAGCGGCAAAGCGCCGTTGGCCAGCACTTCGTCGTGAAAAGCGCGCAGGTCGAATCTGGGGCCGAGCTGTTTCTGTGCCGCTTCGCGGAGTTTCAGAATCTCGAGTTGCCCGAGTTTGTAGGCCAGGGCCTGACCGGGCCACGCGATGTAGCGATCCACTTCGCTCTGAACGTTGGGCTCGTCCATGGCGGTGTAGCGATGGAAATAGTCCACCATTTGATCGCGGGTCCAACGCTTTTCGTGCACGCCTGTATCGATCACCAGCCGGATGGCGCGCCACATTTCGTTCTCCAAGCGTCCATAGTTGCTGTAAGGGTCCTGGTAGCGGCCAACTTCCTTGCCCAGCCGCTCGGCATAGAGAGCCCAGCCCTCGACGAAGGCGGTATAGCCGGCATGTTGGCGAAAGGCAGGCAAGTCTTGCATTTCCTGTGCCAGCGAAAGCTGGAGATGGTGGCCGGGAATACCTTCGTGGTAAGCGATGGCCTCAACATTCAGCACTAGGCGGTGCTCGGGATCCCATTCATTGACGTTGATGTGACCCGGGCGGGAACCATCCGCCGTGCCGTCGGTGTAATCAGCGGGCACGGCATTCTTGGAGCGCGAGGCTTCCATGGGAATCACAGCGAGCTTGCTCTTGGGCAGGCGGCCAAAAAGCTTGGGTAGCTCGGGTTCCATGTCGCGCGCATAGCCCGCGTACAGGTCGAGTAATTGCTGGCCGGAAGTTGCGTAGAAGCGGCGTTCGTTCTTGATGTGGTCGTTGAGGCTGGCCAGATCCTTGAATCCGAGCTGATGCGCGACCGCCAGCATTTCGGCTTCAACCTCAGCGACTTGCTTGAGGCCGAGTTCGTGGATCTGATCCGGCGTCAGGTCGGTCGTAGTCACGCGGCGGATCGCGAAGCGATACCGCGCTGCACCGTCCGGGAGGGCCCACAGGCCCGGGTCGGTGCGGCCACGGGGCGCGTATTCGTTGCGGACGAAGTTGGCAAAGTGCTGGTAAGCGGGCACGACCTGCCCGTCGATGGTCGCCAGAACCGCCTCGCGCAGGCGTTTCTGGTCCGCCTGCGGAACCGCGGCAGGAAACTTCTTCAGCGGCACAGCAAAAGGGCTGGCCTCGCCAGCGTTGCCGGCAATGCCGTCGGCTTCAGCCGCTACCTTTTCGAGAAGATAACGCGGAGGCATGAGCCCGTCCCGCATGCCTTGCCGCATGTTCGCCATCACCTGATCGAACAGGCGCGGGATCTGACGCAGCCGCGCCACGTAATTCTCGTAGTCGACGACGGTGTTGAAGGGCGTGAGCACGACAAGATCCGGCATTTCCAGATGCGGACCGCCCATCTGATTGACCGGCATCTCCCAGGGTTTGAACTGAGCGCCTTCGATTTCCTGACGCAGTTCTCGGATCATCAGTTCGCGGCTGAGTGTGTCTTGCTCGGAAAAGCCGGCCGGATCGATGGCCTCGAAGCGCGCGAGGAACCTGCGTTCCTGCTCGAGATCGGACTGAAAGAACTCCGGGGAGTTATCGCGGAGACGGTCGTTGTAGCGGGGATCACCCAAGACGGTGGCGAATTCGGGATTGGTGCGCAACTCATACTGCCATTCTTCATCGAACAAAGAGAGTAGCTGCTGGCGCCGATTCTCCAGCGACGACAGCGCCGGAGGACCGTTCTGCGCAACCGAAGATGGCATCAGCATCAGTGCGCAGCAGATGAGGGCCACACTGCCCACTGCGGGCCGCACACGGAAGTTCATGATTGGTTTCCCCTTTTCCACGTTCTCGCTCTGAAGGGATACCTTAACCCCGCAGCGCCTGTGTAAGACGACTTACGCCGACTTGTTGTCCACCTTCCAATAGACCGCGTAACGCTCGTGGATCACTTTGTTGAGAGGAACCAGGGTGATCGGTTGTGATTGCCCCACTGTTTGGAAGGTGAGGGACTGCTTGGCATCGGGTTCGATCCATGCCGTGGGTTTGCTCGCGTCCGCAATGATGTCTGGCACTTTGCGCTGGTCGCCCGGCTTCGGTTCGTAGTCGCCGTAGCTCATGTCCTTGGTGACCGCTTCGAAACGTCCTGCCAGCACCAGAGGGCCATACATGGCGGCCTGGATCGTCTCGTCGTCGGGCATGCTGTGGATGTGGAGTCCCATCGGCAGGCTGAGTTCGATCTTGTCGCCGGTCTTCCAGACGCGGTCGAGGGTGAGATAGCTGCTTGGACTGGAAAATGCCGGGAGCGCAGCCCCGTTGATTTTCACGCTACCACCCTGCGCCCAGTATGGGATCCTAAGGTTGATTGCGAGCCGCGCCGGGTTCTTGGCGGAAACCGTGATGGTCGTTCCCTGCTCTTCCGGAAAGCGAGTCTCCTGCTGGAAGCGCAGTCCTTTCTCCGACCAATCCAGTTGAGAATCAAGGTAGAGGTTCACATAGAGCGAATCGGCGTCGTGGAAGTAGATGGTGTCGGTCAGCTTGGCGTACTCTTCCGACCCAGTCCCGGTGCAGCACCACAGAGAGTCAAAGGGTTTGCCAAACGTCTTCCAGTAGCCTGCGGCCAGCGGCAAGTAGTACATCATGGTGCCGTCTTCGGGATTGATGGTGCCAAGGCGGTGATTGAACAGCGTGCGCTCGTAGTAATCCATCAGGCGCGGATCGGCCGACCACCCGAACAAGTGCCGCGTCAACTTCATCATGTTGTAGGCGCAGCAGCATTCCGTCGTGCTCGGGCCCAGTTCAGTCGAAAGTTTGCCGGGATCCGTATTCCACGATTCGCCGTTACTGGTGCCGCCGGTGCAATACGAACGCTCGCTGACGACTTCATGCCAGAAATATTCCGCGATCTCGCGATAGCGGCTCTCGCCGGTGAGTTCGTAGTATCGGGCGGCGGCGATCACCTGGGGGATGTGAGTGTTGACGTGCAGCCCCTTCAGTTCGTCGCGGTGGGCGGCCAGGGGATCGAAGAACTGCTGCTTATCGAAGCGCTGAGCTACTTCGAGGTAGTAGTCCTTGCCGGTGACAGCATAGAGATTCGAGAGCACCTCGCCCATGCCGCCGTACTCAGTTCCCAGCACACGCTGCATGTGGTCGTAGCTGAGAGAGCCGGTATAGCCCGCGGTCCAGCCCGCCATTTTCTGGACCATTTCGAGCGCCTGCTCGTTGCCGCAGTAGACGTACATGTCCAGGAGGCCGGCCATGATCTTATGTACGGTGTAGAACGGCGCCCAGACCCGCTGACGCTCACGCAGGCGATCAAAAAACTCAATCGGGAAGGCGCTCAGGTAGCCACTTTTCAACGCAGCTTGGCAGTTGCCGAGTCCGGCGACCACGGTGTCGGCGTTTTTCTTCAGGTCTTCGTCTCCGCTGCTGGCGTACATCAGGGCGCAGGCGGAAAGGTAGTGACCGCCGGCATAGTGACCGCGCAGTTCACAGTCCGGGGCCTCCCAGCCTCCCAGTGGCTGCGCCGAGGAAGCAATGCCGGCGTTGATGCGGAATGTATGCAGCAGACGCTCCGGGGGCAGAGAGTGCAAATATTGACGGTCAGCCTCCATCGCGATCTTGCACGAGCCTTCTCCCAGTCGCACTTGTTTCATCGCGAAGGGGCGCACTTGCCAGGGGATTTTCTCGTAGCTCACGGTCTTCCCGTCTTTTTGCGTAATGTCTACCACTGGATCTTGCCGCGGGCTTGCCATTAACACCTTGGGTAAAAGAGCCGAACCAGCGGCGGCGACGGCCGTTGTCATAAAATTCCGGCGAGAGAATTGCCCGAATCGTGTCATCTGCTTGACCTCCATGCGACTGGGAGCCGCGGGGCGACAGTGGATATTGTATACTCTACCGGGCAACGAAACGCCAACCCCCCCGATGGGAGAGGCAAAGTCATGTGCAAGTTCCCATGAACTTCAGGCTGCACGCTATACTGCCCCCAGCCGCGATGCTTCTTCGCCGGTTCCCTATGCCCAGCTTTTTCCGTATTGGCCTTCCCGTAATCGCACTCGTCTGGTTTAATACTCTACTCCCGGGGCAGGTGCCTGCTCCTGGTAACGCATCTTCCGCCGAACGAGGGCTTGCTCTCGCCCAAAAAGGCCGCTGCAAGGAAGCACTGCCGATTTTGAAGAAGTCCACCCCGCTTCTCCAGGATAAGCAGCTTCGGTACGGCACGTTGATGGCAACCGCGCGCTGTGCCATGAGTCTGGAGCGAACCGAGACCGCCGTGGGGACTCTGTTGGAACTCAATCGCGACTTCCCCCACGACCCCGACGTCCTCTACATGACGACTCATTTTTATTCTGAGCTGGCTTCAAGAGCGTCGCAAGAGCTAGCCACAATGGCTCCGAGCTCTCCGCAAGCAGAACAACTTGAGGCCGAGGCTTTCGAATCGCATGGAGACTGGGACAGGGCCCTGGCTGAATACCAGAAGATTCTCGAACAGGATCCCCAGCGGCACGGCATTCATTACCAGCTAGGTCGAGTTCTTCTGTCGAAGACGCCGCCCGATGGTGAGAATGCGAAGAAAGAGTTTGAGGAGGAGCTGAGAGTCAATCCCAACAGCGCGTCAGCGGAGTTCATGCTGGGAGAAACAGCGCGTCAAGCGGGCCAATGGGATGAAGCCATTGTTCGATTTTCAAAGGCGGCGGATCTCGATGCCGGTTTCGACGAGGCGTACCTCGCGCTGGGAATGTCGCTCAACTCCGCCGGAAAATTCCCCGATGCGATCAGGCCGCTCGAAACCTATGTTAAGAGGCAGCCCGGGGATCCTGCGGGTCACTATCAGCTTGCGACCTCCTACGCCCGGACCGGGCATAAGCAGGAGGCGCAGCGAGAGATGCAGCTACAGCGAGAAACGGCGGCAAGAGTGCCCCGCGAGGCACCCCAGCCTTGACGCAGGCGGAGATTCGACGGATGACGAAAATACGGAGTTTCTACCGCAATCCGGCTTCCCGTCGCCGGTTCCTGCAGATGCTGGGCTGGACTGGGATCGGCGGCGTGCTTGGGGGTGCAGGTCTGCTTTCTGGGCAAGTTCATGCTCGGCCCGGAGTATCGCCGCCCGCGTTTGAGGAAGTTCCCGCTTCTGCCAGCGGCATCGCTTGGGCACACGTCAGTGGCCGGTCTCCTATGGCTCATTTGCCGGAGACGGTCGGCGCTGGCTGCGCGTTCTTGGATTACGACAACGATGGCTGGATGGATATCTATCTGGTGAATAGCGGACCGTGCGATTTCTTCGATCCGCCGCAGCCTTTGCGCAACGCGCTCTACCACAACAATCACGATGGCACCTTCACCGACGTTGCCGCCAAAGCGGGAGTCACCGGCAACGCCTATGGCATGGGGGTTGCAGTGGGCGATTACGATGGCGACGGTTTCCCGGACCTCTACGTTACGCAGTATCCCCACAGCATCCTCTATCACAACAACGGAGATGGAAGCTTCACAGACGTGACCGCAAAGGCCGGCGTCGCAGCACCTGGATGGGCTACCAGCGCCGTCTGGTTCGACTACGACAACGACGGACGCCTGGACTTATTTGTTTGCCATTTTGTGGATTACAGCAAGACGAAGCTCAAGTTCTGCGGCGACCTGATTACTGGCGAGCGTCATTATTGCATTCCCAGCATTTACGATTCGATGCCTTGCTGGCTGTTTCATAACAACGGCGACGGCACCTTTACCGACGTAAGCAAGGCGTCCGGAATCGCGCAGTTTCCCGCGAAAGCGTGGGGAGTGGTCGCGGCCGACATCAACAATGACGGCCGTTTGGATCTCTACGTGACCAACGATACAGTACCGAACTTTTTGTTCGTCAACCGCGGCAAGGGCCGATTTGAGGAAGCGGGAATGCTGGCGGGAGTGGGGCTTAGCTCTTTCGGCAAGCCGCGCTCCGGCATGGGCGTGGATGCGGCCGACTACGATCAGGACGGCTGGATAGATTTGTTTGAGGCCAATGTCGACCAGGAGATGTACTCGCTTTACCACAACGACAAGAACGAAGTCTTCAGTGATGTGTCCAATCCCAATGGCATCGGCCGGGCTACGCGGCTGATGAGCGGTTGGGGCTTGAAGTTCTTAGATTACGATAACGACGGCGACATCGATTTGCTGCTCTGCAATGGCCACCCTGATGACACCGTCGACAAACGAATCGAAGGAGTGACATTTCTGGAGACCCCGCTGCTCTTTCGCAACACCAGCAAGGGCCTTGAGAACGTCAGCCAGCGAAGCGGGCCTGTGTTTTCAAAACCGCTGGCGGGACGCGGACTGGCGCTGGGCGATTTTGACAATGATGGAGCGGTGGACTTCCTAATATCCCAAAACAACGCTGCACCCCTGCTGGTACGAAACAACATAGGTCGCGAGAACCACTGGCTGGGGATAAAGTTGGTCGGAACCAAAGCCAACATTGATGCCATCGGCGCGAAGGTCACCTATCGAGCTGGCGACTTTCAGCGCCACAAATTCAAGGTGGGCGGAGGGAGCTACCTCTCTTCGCACGACCCGCGCATGGTGCTGGGGTTGGGGCAACGAACGAAAGTCGACTGGATCGAGGTGCAGTGGCCGCAGCCGAGCGGCAAGGTTGAGCGATTCACGGATATTCCCATCGATCGTTACATCACGATTGTGGAAGGCGAAGGCAAGTGGAAGTAGAAGAGTTATGAAAAGGGTCCTCGGTGTTGCGGTTCTGGGAGGCGTGCTCTTTTGCGTGTGCACGCAGCTCGAATCTCAGGTCGGCAGTAACAGAACACAAGTTCCTTCCAACCAGAGTGCAAGCGGCCGTATCGGGGACCAGTCCGTCGCAACGCCGGACCTACAAGCTGAGGAAGAACTGCAGAAAGGATCGGCACTCACCCGCCGCGGAGAGTTCTCCGAGGCCATCCCGCATCTCCTGGCGGCGCGAGGACGAGTGGCGAGCGAATACGCGGCCAGCTTCAATCTCGCCCTTTGCTACGTGGGCAGCGGCGATTCTAAGAGCGCGATTCAGATCCTGGACAACTTACGCCATCAAGGGCACGATAATGCGGACGTAGAGAACCTCTTGGCGCAAGCTTACGTGGGAAACGATCAGCCCAAAGAAGCCTTAGCATCGCTCGAGAAGGCGGCCGCAATTTCGCCGCAGAACGAGAAGTTATATCTGCTCGTCGCCGACGCCTGCACCGGGCACCAGGATTACGCTCTGGCACTCAAGGTGGTCAGCATAGGACTGCGGAATCTTCCCCAATCGGCACGCCTGCACTACGAGCGGGGCATGGTTCTATCGCAACTCGATGAATTCGACCGCGCCAAGGGCGATTTCGAGTTAGTCAGTAAATTGGCGGCTGGAAGTGAAATTGGATACGTGTCGGCGGCGCAGAAGGATTTGTTCGACGGAGACATATCCGCCGCAGTGCAAGCCGCGCGCGAGGGAATGAGCAAGGGCTCCCAGGGACCGATTCTGCTCACGATTCTTGGCGAAGCTTTGCTGCGCTCGGGCGCGAGTCCGGGCCAGCCCGAATTCGCGGAGGCGCAAGCAGATCTCGAAAAAGCAGCCGCCGAGAGACCAAACGATCCGAGTACGCAGATCGCGCTCGGCCGGCTCTATCTTATTGGCGGCCGGTTGACGGACGCAATCGCCCATCTCGAAAAAGCTCGACAGATGCAGCCTGACCGGCCCGTCGTGTATGCAAACCTGGCCAAAGCCTATCAGCGCCACGGCGATGAACAGGCCGCGCAGCAAGCTCTCGCTACGCTGGAGAAATTGAATCTGGCTCGCGCCGAGCAAATCCGGAATGCGCCGGGAGACAGCAAGATGAGCTACGGCGGCGGAGAGACTCAATCAGCCCCAAATGAGAATCCAAAGCAGTGAATGAACGGAGAGCCAGCATTCACTAGCGAGCGGGAATGCGAGGAAACGGCCGCTCCACTATTCCCACGCCTTCCTTCACCGTAATAATCTGATCGCTCTTGAGGCTCGTCAGTTTCGTCGTCACCCCGCTGGGCCAGAGGATTTCCACCGCGTCCACAATCGCGCGTTGTCCCAGCCCGAAGTGCAAACGCGGATCCTGAGCCGACTGGTAGCTCATCCCGCCCTTCTTCTGATCGTAGAGAGTCAAATCTCCTGCGGTGAGCTTCACGCGGGCACCTACACCGTCGCGATTCGATTTCGTGCCAATCAGGAAGATCTCGAGCCAGTGATTGGCGTTGCCTCCGTCATTGCGAAGCAACTGCGGCGGCTGTCCACAATTGTTCACCAGAATGTCGAGATCGCCGTCGTTGTCGAAGTCGGCGACCGCCGCTCCCCGGCTCACGCGCGGCAGCTGGAAATCCGCGCCCAGCCGGTCGCTGACGTTTTCGAATATGCCGTGGCCGTTGTTGCGGAACATCAACTTCGGCTCGGC
>Ga0209415_10019340_pt1 | contig 10674 bp, 7 predicted proteins | sample PeaSoiSIISIP2007_FD_187696 | JGI IMG/M metagenome (GOLD analysis project Ga0209415, IMG submission 187696) | Peat soil microbial communities from Weissenstadt, Germany - SII-SIP-2007 (SPAdes) (version 2) | ecosystem: Environmental > Terrestrial > Soil > Wetlands > Peat | place: Germany... | reverse complement strand
TCAGTGGGGTGTGGAGCTCGGCAAGAAGCTCTGCGAGTCGATCATTCCCTTGGTGCAGAATCCCGAAAGCGCGCACGGCGTATCGAGCTCGCTGTCCGGGGCGCTTGCGGTGGTCAAGAAATGGCGGAACTAACCCGCAGGTCAACATGACCGTCGCCCGGACGCTTAGATTCTGCGGATTGGCTCAGCACTGGATGACGCAGTGGTGCGTAGTACAATCCCAATCCTTGCAACGGCGGGGAGTTAGCGAGTGACCGGCACACCGGCCCGACGTCGATTGGGCTTGAATCTCAGTCTGGCGATCGCGGTGATCGCTTCATTTGCACTTCCCCAGATGCTACGCGCGCAGCAGACGGATCTGTCGCAGCAGATGCAGCTGTTCAACAGCCTGCCGCCCGACCAGCAGCAGGCCATCCTGCAGCGCTTGGGTCAGGGTATGGGCAGCGGTTTCGGTTTAGGTATGGGTATGGGAGCGGGGGGGGCGGGTTCGCTCTCCGGCATCGGCGGCAGCTACAACAGCTCCCAGGCCGCATTGATGCAGCAGCAGCTACTGCAGCAGCAGCGCCGGCAGAAGGAACAGGATCAAGAGGAGGGAAATCAGCTCCTGCCGCCGGTCTTCAAGCCCGGGGACACCGTGCTGATCGATATTTCGCTACCGGGCGAGAAGCTGGAAAATGGCCCCACGCTCAACGGCCAGTACAACAATCAGAATGGGCCGCAGAGTGGATCTGCGAACTCCGCACAGCTCAATGCCAATGGCGCACAGCTTTCCCAGTTCACGCTACAGCAACAGCTGCTGCTGCAACAGCAGCTCGGGCAACAGCTCTCCGCGAACAACCAGCGCCTGCAGGAGCAGCCGCAGCAGCCGATCGAGGAATTGCAGGCCGATGAGAAACAGCGGCTTAACGATCTGGTGGATCTGATCCGCGCGCACAATCCCTACCAGCTCGACAGCAGCGGCGAGCTGGCGCTTCCCGGCATTCCCGCCATGGCACTGGCCGGGCTTACCGAGGATCTCGCCACGCGGCGGGCAGGCGCGGAGCTGGCATTCTCGAAGCTGCAGATCAGATTGACGCGGCTGCCGTTGAAGAAATCCGGCCAGGCGGCGCTCAAGCCCTTCGGCTACGACCTGTTCGACAATTCGGCATTGAGCTCTCAGCCCATGTTCAATGTGCCGGTGCCGGCCGACTACGTCATGGGGCCGGGCGATGTGCTCGAAGTGCAGCTGTTCGGCAGCCAGAACCAGGACCTTAGGCTCACTGTGTCGCGCGACGGGCACGTGAGCTTCCCGCAACTGGGTCCTATTGAGGTCGGCGGTCAGCGCTACAGCGAAGTCAAGAGCGGCATCGAGGCACGCGTGGCGCGGCAGATGATTGGCGTGCGCGCCAGCGTGTCGATGGGTGAGACCCGTGCCATCAGCGTATTCGTACTCGGGGAGGCCAAGTATCCGGGCTCCTATACCGTGACCGGACTGGCCACGATCACCACGGCATTGTTCGCCGCTGGCGGAGTCAAGCCGATCGGCTCCCTGCGTACGATCCAGCTCAAGCGCCAGGGCGATATCGTGCGCACACTGGACCTGTACGATCTGCTGATGCGCGGCGACAGTGCCAATGACGCCAAGCTGCTGCCCGGAGACGTCGTCTTCATTCCATCGGTGGGTTCTACGGTATCGATCGATGGCGAAGTGCAGCGGCCGGCGATCTATGAGCTCAAGGGCGCGGCCAGTGTTTCCGACCTGATCCAGATGGGCGGCGGCCTCAAGCCCGTGGCGGACCGTGACAGTGCCGCGCTGGTGCGGGTGAATGCCGAGCAGCGCCGTATCGTTCTGAACGTCAATCCCTCCTCGCCGAGCAGCGCGAGTCCCGTGCTGCGCAACGGTGATGCACTGCAGGTACTTCGGCTGCGTCCGCAGCTCGATTTCGGCATTACCGTGCAGGGCTACCTCTACCGGCCTAAGTATTTCGCCTGGCGCGAAGGCTTGCGGCTGTCCGACGTGGTGTCGTCGATCGATGAGCTCAAGCCCAATGCCGACCAGAACTATCTGCTGATTCGTCGCGAACTGCCGCCCAACCGGCACATCACGGTAATGTCGGCTGATCTGGCCGCGGCGCTGCGTGCGCCCGGCTCTGCGGCCGATATCATCCTGATGCCGCGCGATACGATCACCGTGTTCGATCTCGAGACCAGTCGCGCACACGTGATTGCCCCGCTCTTGGATGAGCTGCGCGTGCAATCCAATCTCGTGCAGCCGGTGCAGATCGTGCATGTCGACGGGCGGGTCAAGGTGCCGGGCGACTACCCGCTCGAGACGGGCATGCGTATCACCGATCTGATCCGAGCCGGCGGCAGCCTCGATTCGGCGGCCTACGGTACGCACGCGGAATTATCGCGCTACATCGTCGACAACGGCGAGCAGCGCCGCACCGAGGTGCTGCCAATCGACCTGGCTGCGGTCCGCGGCGGCGATCAGAGCGCCGATGTAACCCTGCAGCCGTTCGACCGCCTATCGATCAAGCAGATCTCCGGCTGGACCGAACAGGATCAGGTGACGCTCAAAGGCGAGGTCCGCTTTCCCGGAACCTATACGATCCAGCAGGGCGAGACGTTACGCTCCGTGATCCAACGTGCCGGCGGGCTCACGGCGCTGGCATTCCCGGCCGGCAGCGTGTTTACTCGGACCGAGCTCAAGGAACGCGAGCAGCAGCAGCTCGACCGTTTCGCCGAACGCATGCGTACCGATATTGCCGAAGAGGCGTTGGAGGCCGCGCGCGGCAACAACGCCGGCTCCACCTCGGCACTGAGTATTGGACAAACACTGTTGGACCAGATCAAGGCTGCCAGGGCCGTTGGCCGTCTAGTGATCAATCTCCCGGCCGCGATGCGCGCTAGACCGGGCTCGAGTAACGATGTCATCCTGCGCAATGGCGATGAGCTGATTGTGCCCAAGCAGCGACAGGAAGTCATGGTGATCGGTGAAGTACAGAGTGAATCCTCGCATCTGTATCAGCAACGCATGTCCCGCGACGATTACATCGATCAGAGCGGCGGGGTGACGCGGCAGGCCGACCGCAGCCAGATCTATGTGGTGCGCGCCGACGGCAGCGTCGAATCCGGACACCGCGGTTGGTTCAGTTCCAGCGCCGGCGTTGAAATACGTCCCGGCGATGCCATCGTCGTGCCGCTGAACACCGAACGTCTGCCGGGGCTGGTGCTGTGGCAATCGATCTCGACCATTCTCTACAACATCGCCATCGCGACCGCGACCGCGAGAACGATCTAAGGCATCCAAGCATAAGGCGCAGCGGCCATCGCCAGGGGCTCAACAGGCGCGGCACCTCACGCTGCGGGACTTGATTTGAGCGTCCAGAAATACAGCGTGCGCGTGCCGCACGGCAGCGTCAGTGACGACTGCAGCGCGAAGGCCTCGCTCAGCAGCAACTCGAAGCGCTGCCGCGTCAAGGACTGATACAGCGGCCAATTCGGGCCCGCCAGCTGCTTGAAGCGAGGATCCTCGCGATCGACCCATTCCACGATCAGCCCGCCGGCGCTCAGCCGCTGCAGCAGTTGGACGATCAGCTCGAGCGGCACACGCTCGGTGACCGCCAGATGATGGATCAGGCCGAGCGCCATCACGCAGTCGAAGCGCGCGGTGGCACGCTCCATGAAACTCGGGACTTCGGCGTTCATCCAGCCCAGCGCCGGCGGCGGCCGGGCAATGTTCAGCACCATCGGGGCGATGTCCGTCGCCGTGCCGCGCGCTCGCTCGTAGAGTCGCTGGATCGAGGCGTCATCGGCATCCACCGCGACCACCGACTTGCCCAGCTTGGCGGCCAGCACGCTGTATTCCCCGGTATTGCAGCCGAGATCGAGCACCGAGCGAATAGCCCTGTCCGCCAGGGCGTCGCCAACGAACGCGGCCTTTTGCCGCAAATCCTCGGCGTCGTAATGATCTCGCGATGACTCGTATTGCACCCAGTGCGACTTGGGTGTCGAGGGCTTGAGCGCATCGACATGTCCGGCGAGGCGCCGCAGCGTGGCGCGAAGCACGTGCTTCGCGCGGCCCGCATCGATCGCAGGGCGTGTGCCTGCGGCGCCTGCCGCGCTTGCGGCGCTGACAACGCGCTGCCGCTGGCCGCGCGCGCGCAGCAGCGTCGGAAGGGTGACCGCTTCGAGTCCCGGCTGGGTCCAGGCCGCTCGCGCGGGCATCAGCTTCCGGGCGGCCTCCGGGGAGAGCCCCTCACGCTCGAGCAGAAACCAGCTTCGCGGCGCGATATGCGCCACTTTGTTCACCAGCAGTGGGATCGTGAAGCAGCGCTGGAATTGCGCGTAGGCGATCCAGGTGGCGGCGGGCGCGAAGGGCTTAAGCGACAGCACATCGCAGAATACGGGCCGGCCGTGATCGAACAGCACGTTCCACGCGGAGGCATCCTTGAGCACCCAGTCGTGCTCCAGTGCATCGAGGGCGAGCGCCAGGGTCAGTTTGGCCGCGTCATAGAGCTGCAACGCCGATATTTCATGCGGATAGGCCGGAAATGACAGGCACTCCTGTTCGATCCAGCGCATCTCGGCGCCGGCCGGAAACTCTCCCGAGACGTAATTGATCCAGCGCGAGGCCGGTATCCGGCCTGCTTGGATGTGAGACTGGAACCAATCGGCATCGAGCAGGCGCGTTGCGGTCGGAATCGAATCCGCGAACACGGCTCGCAGGATCCGCTGGCCGTCGCGCACCACGAAACCAGAGGGGTCTCGCCACGACAGGCGCTGCGCTGACATGTCAGAACGGATAGCGGTAGTTGTGGGGCATCAACGGTGGATAGAACGACTTATCGCCCCACCACGGTCCGATCTGCGCCTGGCTGTCGATGCGCCCTCGCAGAAAGTCCAGCACCAGGTCGGCGGTATGAACGGTGCTGATGCGTGTGTCGAGGACGGACCCGTGGGATTCGCCCACATGCCAGGCAATCCAGGGGATGTGCTGCGCGACGGTCGGTGAATCCATTCGATACCAGTGGTCCGCCGAGACGATCAGCAGGATGTTCTGCTGTGATGCCCGCCGCTGCAGGGTTGCGACCGTCAGCGCTACCAGTTGATCCACGAGTCGCAGGTTGCGCCGATAGCTCTCGCGATCGTTCGCCACCGTGTCGAGGTGCAATGCCCGCTGCGAATAGTCTGCCGGTGTATGCGGCAGGTTGATATGGATGAACACCAGGGACTGCTTCTCGAGCGACAAGAAGCGCGGCAGCGCGCGCAGCGTGTCCTCGCTGATGCGGTACATCGGCTCGAAGGTTCGGAATAGCCAGCCCGGCAGAAAGTGGCCCGATCCGGGCAGCCACCGGGCAGTGGCGATCGCGGGCTGGCCGAAGAAGGTCAGGGCATCGAACCAGCGGCCGACATTCACCTCGGGGAAGGCTTCGCAGGGATGAGTTGCAGGAAAGATCGCGCAATACGGATGGAAGTAGCCGAGGATGGCGCCCGACTCGGGCCCCTGCGGCAGGCGGCCGAATGCGGACTCGGATTGAGCAAAGCGCTGGATACCCTCGGTGCGTGTCTTGAGCCACATATCGCCGCGATCATCGTACTTCAGGCCAGCGGGCCAAAAGCCGGTGAGCAGCGCGGGAATGGACGCTTCGGTGTCTCGGGCCGGTGAGTAGGCGGCCGATGCCGATACGCCGGATCGGGCGAGTTGCTCGAGGTTGGGCATGCTCGGATCTTGTGGCCCCGCGGGTTGCCCGAGCGTCTGGTTGTAGTCGAGCTCATCGAAAATGATCCAGATGACCTGACGCGAGAGCGGCGCCGACACTGCGGCCGTCACCGGCGAGTTGGTCGCCGCGGTGGGCGCCGAGGCCGCGCTCGGCCCAACACCCTGGATCGCGAAGGCCGAGCGAGGGTAGGGAATGAGCCGAATCAACGCCAGCGCCGCATAGGTATATCCAAGGATCGACAGGACGCGCAGCAGCGCTCGCCAATAGAGCCGCAGGTAGTGCAGCGTGACGATCAGGGCGCTCAGGCCGCCGACCACCAGGCCAAGCCGTACCCAGCGCGTAGTTTCGATGGAGGCGGCTGCGCCGCTGACAATCAGGGCGATGTTCAGTGCCGCAAACCCGGCCGCACTGAAGGCGCCGAGGATGGCGGTCCAGCACAGCACAGCCAGCACGATCAGACCTAATGGACCTGCGCGCTCGCCGTCGGCGTACCCGCACCGCTGCCACCAAGCCGCCGCCGGCGTGAGCAGCAGGAGCGCAATCGCCGAGGGATAGAGGACTTGCGAGCCCACTTGGGGCAGCCAATAGGACGCTTCGATGCCTATTAGCGGCAGATAAAATGCGGATGCATAGAGCGAGGCCAGACCAATCGCAGAGCCCCAGAGGGCGCTTGCGCTCATTCACTATCTGACGAGGTGCCGCGCCTGAAAAATCGCTCGAACACCCGCTTGGCCAGCTGTCGAGGATGTGAAATGTAGAAAGCGATCGTGGCGAACAGTGCCAGCACGGCCTGGACAACATAGGCACCCGTGCCTGGGTCAATATAGGCGAAGGCCAGGCTCGGGAACACCAGCCCAAGAATGAGCAAACGCCAGCGCTTGGAGCTTGTCGGCAGACAGGCGCTCACTGTTTTCGATCCCTTAGGTGTTGTCTCAATTGCACTTTTTTTATCATACGCGCCGAGAAATGACCGTTAATTTTAGTCAAGCCGCGCACTGCGGCGAACACTCAGGCTGCAAAAGAGCGAAAAGTTATCAATGGGTTACGTATAATCATGTGTTTTAGCTATGCAGCGCAGGGACGACCCAGCATGAGGCGACTTCTCATTACCGGTAGCGCCGGATTCCGTGGTGCCAACCTTGTGCGTCACCGGCTCAAGGGACGCGCCGATCGGGAGCGCCCGAGGCTGAGCGCACTCGCTGCCCATGACACGCGCGTTGCGTGCGAGCCTTGAAATGAACGATGTCGTGATGCCGCGGACACCCGACGAAGCGGTGAGTCTGCGCACCGTGTTGGCGCAATTGCTGCGCAATCGCTGGTGGATCCTCGGCAGCGTCGTGATTTCAACCATCGCTTTCACGTTCGTGGCGCATTGGATGACGCCGATCTATAGAGTCGCCGTCGTGATGATCGCGGTGAGTTCCGAGCGCAGCAACCTCGCTGGGTCGGTCGGCCAATCCCTCGGCCAGCTCGGCGGCGGGCTCGCGTCGCTGGCTGGACTCAATATCGGTTCCGGCGATCTGGAGACACAGGAAGCATTGGGCGTACTGCGCTCGCGGGAATTCGGCGAGCGGTTCATAAACGATGAGAATCTTTTGCCGCAGCTCTTTGCCTCCCGATGGGACTCGGCGACCCAGTCATGGAAAGCTGGCCAACGCGTGCCGACCATCTACAAGGCGTTCAATTATTTCAATAAGAGCATTCGCACGGTCACTCAGGACAATAAGTCTGGCCTCATCACATTGCAGATCCAGTGGCGCGATCGCAATGCGGCGGCCGCCTGGGCGAATCAGTTGCTCAAGCGGCTCAACGCGGTCATGCGCGCCCGTGCCATCGCTAATGCGGATGCCTCGATCGCCTTTCTGGAAAAGGAGCTTCAGACCACCTCGGTTGTGGAGACGCGGGAGGCCATCAACCGGCTGATCGAGACGCAGGTGAAGCAGCGCATGCTGGCCAATGTCACTGAGGAGTATGCCTTCCGGGTCGTCGATCCGGCGATCGCTCCGGACGCGGATGATCCGGCCAAACCGCCGAAGTTCCTGCTGGAGGTTGCCGGTCCGATCGTTGGGCTGTTGCTGTCCGTGGCCGCTGTGCTGATGCTCGGTCCGGGCGGCGGCGGTGGCGGCACGGCGGCCGGTAATCGCCGATCGTCGATTTAGGGAGCTGGTGCCGTCCGGCGACCGCGCTGAAGTGAATTTAGGGGGCGTGCTGCAGTCGTGGCAGAAGGCGGCAGGTATGTTTCGTCCGGGCGTTGCGCCGGCGGCGCCGCACCACTCATTACCGTCGTGACCGCTGCATTTAATGGCGCCGCAACGATTGGGAAAACGATCCGGAGCGTTGTCGGCCAGAGCTTCCGGGATTTTGAATACATCGTGGTCGATGCCGCGTCCAACGACGGCACGGTTGGCATTCTGGAAGGATTCGGCGATCAAATCGATTACTGGCGCAGCGAGCCCGACGCCGGCATCTACGATGCTTGGAATAAGGCCCTGCGACTGGCGCGTGGGCGATGGATCGCGTTTCTCGGGGCGGACGATGAGTATTATCCCGATGCGCTGGAGAACTATGCGCGATTCCTATCCAGCCAAGACGACGGCATGCTGCAGTACCTATCCTCGCGCGTGGTCCTGATGCGCGAGGGCCGCCGGCTCGGCACGATCGGAAGGGCATGGAGGTGGCCCGAATTCTCTCGCTACATGACCGTGGCCCATGTGGGCTCGCTGCACCGCCGCGAACTGTTCGAGCAATACGGCGCGTTCGATCCCGGTTACCGAATATGTGGCGACTACGAGCTGTTGCTGCGGCCGCGAGCCACCCTGCGGGCCGCGTTCCTGCCGATGAGCACGGCCAAAATGGCCTACGGTGGGGTCAGCAATCTGCGGCCGCGTGCGGCATTGATCGAGGCCGCGCGGGCCAAGCGGACCAGCGGGGGCCGGGCGGCTTGGCTGTGCGCCCTCGAATTTCAGTATGCACAGGCGCGGGCGATCATCCGCGGCCTCGTGAGATCATGAAGCACGTGACGCGCTCATCGGGTCCGCTGTGGTTACCGACTGCGTTTCTATTGACGTCGGTGATCCCATCATTGATCTTCATGCTGTTCACCGCCAGCTCTATGGCTGCGGGAACCACGCTGTGCGACATCGCGTGGATTTCGATCGCCGTCTACAACAGCCCGGCCGGTATCCGCTGGACCACGCGCGAGTGGCAGCAATTCGGCGTCGCGCTGCTGGTCCTAACGCTATTGTTCATTCACGGCATGATCGTCGACTTATGGTTCGGCGGCGTAAACTTTGGGCGTCTCACGGGGTCGTGCGTGGTCCTGCTGATCATGCTGTGCAGCGCGTATGCAATCGCCTTGCGGTTGCTTGCGGTAACCCCAAAATTTCTGGCCTCAATCGCGCATCTCGCCTTCGCGATACTGAGCATCCTTGGCTTCAGCGCCGTCGCTGGGGTTCCCTCGGTCAGCCATACTTACCAAAAAGCGGTCATCGTATTTTCCGAACCGTCGCATTTCAGCTTTGTCTACCTGCCGGTTTTGATATTCACTGTGGCGATCACGACGCGCGGACGCCAACTTCTGTATCTCGGTTCGGGCTTATTTCTGGCCGTGGCGCTGCAGAATCTAACCGTTCTAGTCGGTATTCTCGGAGCATGTTGCCTGATATTGCGCCGCACGCAGCTGCTGTTGCTGCTGGCGGTGCTGGTGGGTGCGGTGACTTTTCTGGCACTCGACTTGAGCTACTACGCCGATCGACTGGTCCTGAGCGCCGATTCGGACAATCTCTCGACCTTGGTGTACCTGCAGGGCTGGGAGCGGGCTTCGCTCAACATCTCTGAAACCGGCGGGCTGGGCGTGGGCTTTCAGCAATTCGGATTTGTTGGCTCCCTCGGCACCGTGTTGGACAGGATTGCCCAAATGAGCAGCGGCGCGTCCCTCAATCTCTACGATGGCGGCTCCACCGGCAGCAAATTGATCGCCGAACTCGGCGTGGTCGGCGTCGTGCTGCTCGTGCTGTACCTGCGGTCGGTCGTGCGGGGTGTCAGTCTGGTCCGGCGCGCGCAGCGGCTTCCGGTCGGGCAGCGCGACGTCAGGTGGATTTTCTTCTATTCGTTCATTATCGCCTACGCCAGCGAGTTGCTCATTCGAGGAACCGGCTATCTGTCGCCCAGCTGCACGCTCGTGCTGGCCTCGCTAATCGCCATACAGAAATTGGGAGTCGCCGAGCGCCGGCTCCCGGAACCGTCGATCGGACCGTCGCTCACGAGCAGCGCCGCGCAGACATGAGGGTCGCCGCGCTGCTCAAATCCTACGGAGTCTACGGCTTGGTCCGGCTCGCAGTAGATCTCGCATGCACGCGCCTGATGTTTCCGCGGGCGCGCCTGATTCGCCGGCCATTTTATATTCGAGGCGCCCACGGCATTGCTTTCGGGCGCGGCTTCACCAGCGGGCCGGGGCTGCGCCTGGATGCGCTGGGAGATGCGGCAAAAATACTCATCGGCGACGACGTACAAGTCAACAATAACGTACATATTGCCGCAACCAAAAGCATCACCATAGGCAATCGAGTACTCATTGCCAGCGGTGTGTTCATCGCGGACCATAACCATGGTGCATATTCGGGCGATGCGCAGTCGAATCCCAATGTGCCTCCGGCGGCGCGACCGCTCAGCGCCTCCTCAGTGGCGATTGGCGACGATACCTGGCTGGGGGAGCATGTCTGCGTGCTTCCCGGAGTGAGTATTGGCAAAGGCGTTGTCGTCGGCGCTGGCGCGGTTGTCACCACCGACCTGCCGGACTTTGTCTTGGCTGTTGGGTCCCCCGCGCGAGTGATCAAGCAATTTGATTTTTCGTGTGGCCGCTGGCTGCCACCTAAATGACGGCCCGCTGCCTGGTTGTCTCGGCGATTAATTTCACGGAAGGGGGGCCACTTACAATATTGCGGGAATTTGTGGCGGCGGCGCGTGAGTT
>Ga0209415_10019339_pt1 | contig 10675 bp, 12 predicted proteins | sample PeaSoiSIISIP2007_FD_187696 | JGI IMG/M metagenome (GOLD analysis project Ga0209415, IMG submission 187696) | Peat soil microbial communities from Weissenstadt, Germany - SII-SIP-2007 (SPAdes) (version 2) | ecosystem: Environmental > Terrestrial > Soil > Wetlands > Peat | place: Germany... | reverse complement strand
GCAACACCGCCTCGACGGAGGCGAAATCGCCGTGAAAGGTCGAGGTGATGCCGGTGTAGCGGCAGACGCCTTGCGCTTTCCAGTCGCGGAACGCCGCCAGCGATTGTTGCGGATCGCGCACGTTGTGGAGCTGCAACAAATCCAGCGTCGACGTCTTGAGCCGCGTCTGCGAGCGCTTCAATTCCGCCGCGTCGGGGGATTCGAGCTTGGTGGCGATGAAGACGCGGTCGCGCAAGCCCGCCGCCGCGACCGCGTCGCCGATGACAATCTCGGCGGACCCATAAGTCGAAGCGGTGTCGATGATCCGGCCGCCCGCCTCGGCCAGGGTTTTGATGACCGCGCCTGCGGCGCGTTTGGTGGCATCGTCGTCGCCGTCGAACACCGAGGCCGTGCCCAATCCCACCACCGGCACGCGCTCGCCGCTCCCCGGAATGGCGCGGGTGATGGGCGCATCATGGCCTTGCGCCCAGGCGGGCCAGGGCAGCAGCGCCGAGGCGGCAAGCCCGGCCGAGGACAAGGCGAAATCGCGGCGGGTAAAACGCTGGGTCATGTCGCTCTCCTCAATCTCCCGATGCAGTGACGGATGCCTCGACGGCGGCGCGGCGTTCCTGGGTCCGGCCGAGCGCCAGGGACAGCGCCGTCCAGCCCAAGGCCACCGGCAGGGCGCAGAGCGCGATCGCGCCGAGCTTCAGGCCCAGGAACTGGAGGCTGTCGAACATCCAGCCGTATAATGCGTCCGAGCCGCGGAACACCACCACGTCGATCAGGTTCTTGGCCTTGTATTTCTCCTCGCGCCCGACCACGGTATAGAAAATCTGCCGCGCCGGGTTGGAGATCGCGAAATTCATCCAGCGCTGCGCGACCTGGATCACCACCACCGCCGCCAGGCTCGGCGCCACCGCCAACACCGCGAAGCCCACGACATAGACCGCCGGCGACGACGCCGCCGCCGCGCCGGTGCCGAAGCGCTGGATCAGCTTGCCGGTGGCGAAGAACTGCGTCGCCAGCGTCAGCAGGCTGACCGCCAGATCGATGCCGGCGAAAATGCGCGTCTGCGCGCCCGCGCCCTGCACCGTCGCCGCCACGATGTTGGCCTGCTCGAAATAGAGGATGGTGCCGCCGAAGGACAAAAGACTCACCCAGCACGCCACGCCCAAGAGATAAGGCGAGCGCGCCAGTTCGGGCAGGGCGGCGAAAGCGCCGCCGCCGATCCGCTTTTCCGCCTTGGGCTTCTCGCCGCGGCGGAGTTTCGCGGCCGCGCCTTCGAGCCGGTAGACGCAGAACACCGCCGCTTCGAGGAAGATCACGGCGGCGATCAGGAGATTGACCGGCCCGAGCGGCACCGACAGGAGGAAGGTGATGACCGGGCCCAGCAGCGCGCCCGCCGTGCCGCCGGCGCCGATGAAGCCAAACAGCCGCTTGCCCTGCTCGCCGTTGAAGATGTCGGCCATGAACGACCAGAACACGGCGACCGCGAACAGGTTGAACACGCTCACCCACACGAAAAACACTCGCGCCACCATCACCGTGCCGAGATCGAGGGTCAGCAGCAGCCAGAACACCGCCAGATTGACGGCGAAGAAGTGATAGACCACGGGGATGAACCGCGCCCGCGGCAGCCGCGCCACCAGCGCGCCGTAAAGCGGCTGGGCCACCAGCAGGGTCGCGAAGGTGGCGGTGAACATCCACGGCAGGTTCCTGACGCCGCCGGATATCGCCATCTCGTCGCGCAACGGCCGCAGCACGTAATAGCCCGCCAGCAGCACGAAGAAATAGGCGAAGGACCACCACAGCGCGCCGCGCTCTTGCGCCGTCCCCGGAACCAGGCGCGAAAGCCGATGCCGAACCGCGCTCACGGCGCGAGGTTGAGCGTCTGCCTGAGTTCGGGCGCCGTGACCGCCTGGCCGTAGCCCGGCCCGCCGCGCTGGAACAGGCTGGCCTTCGCCAAGCCGCCCACCACCACCGGATCAAACCCGGCGTCGCTCACCAGCCGCGCCGCTTCCTTGACCGCCGCCGGATCGTCGCCGGCGATCGGAATCGCCATGCGCGGCGGCGTCCGGTTGGCCTCGCGCGCCAGGATCATGTAGGAGAGCGTGTTGAAGGCGCGCACCACATGCGTGCCCGGCAGATATTTCTGCGAGGTGACGCCGATGCCGTTCTTCTCGGCCTCGTCGGCGATGGCGCCGTCGCGGCCGGCGTTGGCGTTGCCGGCGTCGAGCACGATCTTGCCCTTGAGTTGGGCGCCGTAGTCCTGGTCGAGCTGCGGCAACGCGCCATAGGGTATGGCGACGAACAGCGTGTTGGAGAAGGCGATCGCCTGCGCCACGCTTCCGGCATGGGCGAGCGAGCCGAGCCCCGCGACCAAGTCCTTCAACTCCTCGGGGTGGCGCGAGGAAAACATCACCTCATGCCCGGCCTTGACCCAGAGCGAACCGACCGTGCCGCCGATCTTGCCCGATCCGATGATTCCGATCCGCGACTTGGCCGCGCCGCCGCTTTGCGCCAAGGCGGGGAAGGGCAGCGCCGATGCTGCCAGCAACGCGCCGAAGGATCCAATCAGGGCGCGGCGATCGGGATTGAAGGGTCGGCGGTCGGACATTATTACCTCCTCGTTTTCACTATTTCCCGTCACCCCCGCTTTCGCGGGAATGACGGCACCCAAAGATAATTGGGTTCGGCCGATTTTGCGCCTTACGGCCCGGTTTGGCTATCACGCCTGCGTGATTTCGCCTTTTCGCGGGCTACTTGGTCACGCGATAAACTGTTCCTTCAGCACGCGCTCGTTGAGCGTGTGCTCGGGGTCGAACATCAATGTCAACGCGATCTCGCGCGCCTGGCGCACCTCGACCGAGGTCACGTCGCGCAATTCGGTGTAATCGGCGGCGGCGCTCACCGGGCGGCGGTCGATCTCCAGCGTCTCGAACTTGACCCGCGCGTTTTGCGGCAAAAGCGCGCCGCGCCAGTGCCGCGGGCGGAAGGCGCTGATCGGCGTCAGCGCCAGCAGATCGGATTGCAGCGGCACGATCGGCCCATGCGCCGACAAATTATAGGCGGTGCTGCCCACCGGCGTCGCCAGCAGAACGCCATCGGCCATCAGCTCTTCGAGGCGCACCACGCCGTCGACGCTGATGCGGATCTTGGCGGCCTGGCGGCCCTGGCGCGTGAGCGAAGCCTCGTTGATGGCGAGCGCCTTCAACTCCGTGCCCTTGACGTCGCGCGCGACCATTTCGAGCGGATGGATGGCGACGGCCTCGGCGCGGGCGAGGCGCTCCTTCAAGCCCTCGGCGCGGTAGTCGTTCATCAGGAACCCGACGCTGCCGCGATGCATGCCGTAGAACGGCACCTTGCGGTCGAGATAGCGGTGGAGAGTTTCGAGCATGAACCCGTCGCCGCCCAGGGGCACGATGATGTCGGCCTGCTCCGGGAGCGCCTTGCCGTAACGGGCTTGCAGCTCGGCGAGCGCGGCTTGCGCCTGGGGCGCCTCGCTGGCGACGAAGGCTATGGAGCGGAATTCGGTCACGGGATTATGGGAAAGGGTTCAGCCGCCGGTGACGCTCATGTGGCGCGGCACCGAGACGGCGCCCTGGCGGCGGTCGATGACGAAATCGTGGCCCTTGGGCTTGCGCGCGATCGCGGCATGGATGGCGTCTTCCAAGGGCTGGTCGCCGTCCGAGGCGCGCAACGGGCTCCTGAGATCGGCGCTGTCCTGCTGCCCCAGGCACATATAGAGCGTGCCGGTGCAGGTGAGCCGCACGCGGTTGCAGCTCTCGCAGAAATTATGGGTGAGGGGCGTGATGAAACCGAGGCGCCGCCCGGTCTCGCGCACGGTGACGTAACGCGCCGGGCCGCCGGAGACGTAATCGCTGTCGTCCAGAGTCCAATTCTGCTTGAGCTTGGCGCGCAGCAGGGAGAGCGGCAGATATTGGTCGAGCCGCGCGGTCTCGCCCATCTCGCCCATGGGCATGACCTCGATCAGGGTCAGATCGTAGCCATGATCCCCACACCAGGAAATCATGCGGTCGAATTCGTCGTCGTTGACGCCCTTCAAGGCGACGGCGTTGATCTTGATTTCGATGCCGGCCTCATGCGCGGCCGCGATTCCGTCCAGCACCTGGTCGAGCTTGCCCCAGCGGGTGATGGCGGTGAACTTATCCTTATCGAGCGTGTCGAGCGAGACGTTGAGGCGCTTCACGCCGGCCTCTTTCAACTCGCCGGCGAAGCGTGAAAGTTGACTGCCGTTGGTGGTCAGGGTCAATTCGTCGAGATCGCCGGTCTTGAGGTGGCGGCCGAGCGAGCGCACCAGGCTCATGACGTTGCGCCGCACCAGCGGCTCACCGCCGGTCAGGCGCAGCTTGCGCACGCCGAGGCGCACGAAGGCGGAGGCGGCGCGGTCGAGCTCCTCCAGCGTCAGCACCTCGGCCTTGGGCAGGAAGGCCATGTCCTCGGTCATGCAATAGACGCAGCGGAAATCGCAGCGGTCGGTGACCGAGACGCGCAGATAGGTGATGGAGCGGCCGAAGGGATCGATCATGGTCACGGTGAGGATAGTGGGAGTCCTAGGATAGCGTCATTGGCGGAAATGTCGCCCCCGAATTGCGTATGGGTATTCAGGGGGTTAACTCCCTTGGCTTCGCACGACGCCTCGGGCCTGAAGGATCGGCCCTCGGCTGTGCTACGCGTTATTCCACCGTGAACACGCCCTTCATGCCGAAGTCTTCGTGGTCGTCACAGTCGACCGGGAATTTGCCCGCCTGCAACGGCACGAACAGCAAATCCTGGCTTTGGCCCGGCTGGACGTCGACCTCCAGCCCGCCATTGACCAGGATTTGCGGATTGCCCACGGAAATGGCGGCGAAGAATTGCGGCCCGTCGAGCTCGTGCAGCTTCTTGCCCGTGTTCATCAGGTGCAGGCGGTAGGCCACGCCTTTCTTGAAGGTGAGGGCGTCGGGCGAATACTTGTATTCCGACATGGCCATGGTGACGGTTTCGGCCTTGGACCAGTCGGGATCGGCCGCCCGCGCCGGGGCGGCGAGGGCGAGAGCGGCCAAAAGAAGTGCTACGAAAAGCCTGGTGGACATTGCGTTTATCCTCGTCATGGGGTCTTGCGGCGGCGGAAAGCCGGGACCATGATCGCACTATGAAGGAATTCGCCGTCCGCCCCAATCCCGAAGACCCGCGCCTCACGAGAAAATTACCGGGCCTCGACCAGGACGGGCGCCGCGTCGAAACCACCGTGGTGGTGGAACGGCCGCTGACGCTGTTTCTGAACGGCCAGGAGATCGTCACCATGATGACGGTGGGCGATCACCCCGATTATCTGGCGGTGGGCTATCTCATCAACCAGAACATGCTCCGGCCCGACGACGCGATCGTCTCGCTCGATTACGACGAGGATCTCGAAACCATCGTCGTGCGCACCAAGCGCAAGACCGATTACGAGAAGAAGCTGCGCAAGAAAACCCTGACCTCGGGCTGCGCCCAGGGCACCGCCTTCGGCGATCTGATGGAGACCTTCGACAAGGTGAAGCTCGACCCCAAGGCGGTGTTGAAGACCTCGTGGCTCTACGCGCTCTCGAAGAAGATAAACACCAGCCCGAGCCTTTACCTCGCCGCGGGCGCGATCCATGGCTGCGTGCTGTGCGAAGGCGACAAGCCGCTCGTCTACATGGAAGACGTCGGCCGCCACAACGCCATCGACAAGATTGCGGGCTACATGCGGATGAACAAGGTCTCGCCCAAGGGAAAAATCTTCTACACCACCGGGCGGCTCACCTCGGAGATGGTGATCAAGACGGTGCAGATGCGGATTCCCATCGTGATCTCGCGCTCGGGCTTCACCGCCTGGGGGGTGGAGCTGGCGCGGCGCGCCAATCTGACATTGATCGGCCGCGCCAAGGGCAAGCGCTTCGTCGCGCTTTCCGGCGAGCAGCGCATAATCTTTGACTCCGATGGCTCCGCCATCGGGGAAGAGGAATCACGTTTCCAGCGCAAGGCCTCGCTCGAGGACGCGGTTTGAGCGTTGCGGGCGTGGTGCTGGCCGGCGGGCTGTCGCGCCGCATGGGCGGCGGCGACAAGTCGCTGAAACTTCTTGCGGGCAAGACCATCCTGGAGCGCGTGATCGCGCGGGCTAGGCCGCAAGTGTCGGCTCTGGTGCTGAACGCCAATGGCGAGGCTTCGCGCTTCGCGCGTTACGGCTTGCCGGTCGCGGCCGACAGCGTCGCCGGTTTCGCCGGACCCTTGGCGGGGGTGCTGGCGGGGCTCGACTGGGCGGCGGCGCAAGCGCCGGGTGCCTCGCACGTGGCGAGCTTCGCCACCGACGCGCCGTTCTTTCCGCTCGATCTGGTGAAGCGGTTGGAAGAGGCGGTCGCGGACGGGAAACACGATCTCGCTTGCGCCGCCTCGGGCGGGCGCGAGCATCCGGTGTTCGGATTGTGGCCGGTGGCGTTGCGCGAGGATTTGCGCCAGGCGCTCACGGCGGGCCTGCGCAAAGTGGATTTATGGACCGCGCGCTTCCGCCTGGCGCGGGTCGAATTCGCCGCCTCGCCCTACGATCCATTTTTCAACGTCAACGCGCCTGAGGATCTGGCCGAGGCGGAGCGGCTCGCTGCCGTGGTTTTAAGCTAAGGGCCGCGCATCAAGCCTTGTTGCGAATCGCCTGAGGCCGTCATGATGGCGTCATGCAACTCGAATTCCGCGTCTTCGAACTCTTGGCCTCGCGGCTGTGCCACGACCTCATCAGCCCGGTCGGCGCCATCACCAACGGCATCGAGCTGCTGGGCGACGAAGGCCCGGAATTCGCCAAGGACGCCACCGCCATCATCGCGCAAAGCGCCAAGCGCGCGGGCTACCGGCTCCAGTTCTACCGCTTCGCCTATGGCGCGGGCGGATCGGGCGGGGGCGCGCCCGCGCCCAAGGAGCTGATCGCCGGCATGATGGAGGGCGGCAAGGTCGCCTGCGACTGGCCCGCCGCCTATGACGCGCTACCGGTCGAATGGCAGAAGCTCGCCTGCAATCTGGCGCTCCTGGCCGCCGAGGCGTTGCCGCGCGGCGGCAAGGTGACGTTGTCGGGCAAGGGGAAAACCCTCGAAGCCGATGCTTCGGGCGAGAGCGTGAACCTGACGCCCGAGGCGAAAGCGGCGCTGGATGCCGGGGCCGGCGTCGATGCCCTCACCGCGCGCACCATCCACGGCTATTTCACCGCGCGCTATGCCGAGAATCTGGGCGCCAAGCTGACGCTCGCCGAGGGACCCAAGCGCGCGGTGTTTAAGATTGCGTAGCACAGCCATCGCCCAAACCAAGGGCGATGGCGTCGTGCGAAGCCAAAATCGCGTAGCACCTGACGTGCGAAGCCAAATTAGAAAACAAAACGGCGGCGCATTCTACGCCGCCGTTTCGATAACAACCCCCGGCAAAGCGGGTGGAAGTCAGGCCTTGGCGGTCGCCGCGACCTTGACCGGCTCCGCCACGGTTTCTGCCGCCGGCGGATCGCGCAACACATAGCCGCGGCCCCACACGGTTTCGATGTAATTGTCACCGTGGGTGGCGACGGCAAGTTTCTTCCTGAGCTTGCAGACGAAGACGTCGATGATCTTCAACTCGGGCTCGTCCATGCCGCCATAGAGATGATTGAGGAACATCTCCTTGGTCAGCGTCGTGCCCTTGCGCAGGCTCAGCAATTCGAGGATGCCGTATTCCTTGCCGGTGAGGTGGAGGGGGGCGCCCTCGGCCTCGACGGTGCGGCTGTCGAGATTGACGGTGAGCTTGCCGGTGCGGATGAGCGATTCGGAATGACCCTTGGCGCGGCGCACGATCGCCTGGATGCGGGCGATCAGCTCGCGGCGGTCGAACGGCTTCGCCAGGAAGTCGTCGGCGCCGAAGCCCAGGCCCTTGATCTTGTTGTCGAGCTCGGCCATGCCCGAAAGGATCAGGATGGGGGTGCGCACCCGCGCCGCGCGCAGGCGGCGCAGCACCTCGTAGCCGTCGATGTCCGGCAGCATGAGGTCGAGCACGATGATGTCGTAATCATAGAGCTTGCCGATCTCGAGTCCGTCCTCGCCGAGGTCGGTGGTGTCGCAAATGAAGCCCTCGCTCTTCAGCATCAGCTCGATGCTGGCCGCGGTGGCCGAATCGTCCTCAATCAACAACACGCGCATCGCGATCCTCCAGATAGAAGGGCTTTGGAAACCATACTCCAACTTTAATCATCCTTACCAATCGGGGTAAAAACTTCGTTAATTTTGATTCATTCCCGATCATTTATTTACCCTGCCGACATGAATGAGGCCGAGTCGCGACCGGGGCAGGGGTCCGAACCCATCCTCCAAACTGTTCATTTCATTGGCTTAACCGGCTCTTAAGCGGCCTCGGGGCATAGTCCGAGTCGATCTTGTGGCGTCCGATTCGCGCCGCGAAAATTTATATCGAAGGCCTGCGAAAGTGATCGATAACCTTAGCGGCAAAACGCGTTTTGCAGTCGAGTCGAGTCGATTCGCGACCCGAGTCGATAATGCGTTAGGCATGACAGGCCGGAGTCCGCGGCCATGAAACGCCTCGACAGCCAGCTGCGCGGCCACCGCTTCCAGCTCGAGGAACACCGGCGCGAGATCGCCGATCTCGAGCGGCTCGCGGCGCGGTTGCGCCAGGAGCGCGACAAGATCGAGCAATTGCAGAAGGCGGCCGAGGCGGAAAACGCGCCCGCGCCGCAATGCCAGGCCCTGGCCGAGCGGCGCGCGCATATCGAACAATCCGTCGCCGGCGTCGAAACCCAGCTGCGCCTGGCGCGTGAGGGCTTAAGCGAGGCCTATCACGGCGTGCGCCGCCACGAGATCGCGGCCGCGTCGCGCGCCGAGCAGAAGCGCCGGCGCGAAGGCATTTAATTTAATTAGCTTCGCACGACGCCCCGGGCCCTGCGTAGCACCTGACGTGCGAAGCCAAGAAAAATCGGCCCGAGGCTGTGCTACGGATTTTCTACGCTTCGCACGACGCCCCGGGCCTGAGGCCCGAGGCCGTGCTACGGATTTTCTATGCTTCGCACGACGCCCCGGGCCTGAGGCCCGAGGCCGTGCTACGCCGCCGGTCCGTCCAGGCTAGAGACTAGAGAATTGTCTCTTTCAATTCCTTGGCGGCGCGGAAGGCGACCTTCTTGCTCGCCTTGATCTTGATAGCCTCGCCGGTCGCCGGATTACGGCCCATGCGCGCCGCGCGGTGGCGCACCTGGAGAATGCCGAAGCCGGCGACGCGAACGCGATTACCCTTCTTGAGATGAGCGGTGATGCGGTCGATGAATTCCTGCAGCAGGGCCTCGGATTGCTTCTTGGCCATGTCGTGCTTCTCGGCCATTTCCGCGGCAAGGTGTTTCAGCGTTACCGTCGGCGCGGTCGGTTTGGAACCTGTAGGTGTGGTCGTCATAACTTGCATTCTCCCCTTGTCCAGCGACACCGTCTTCATAGCGTCAAATCGGCAAATAGCAAGAAGTCTCGCATTTCCAGGCCCCAATCGAATCGCGCCGGGCGCGACTCGCTGGCGGTGGCTACGCGTCGTAAAAACCGCGTCGAGCCTACACGCGCCAGGGCGTTCGTCAATAACGACGGCAGGGCAGCGAGTCGGGTTGGTGTGGAAAAATTACGCCTGTTTGAGCAGGAGCCGGGCGAGATATTCGGCGGTGAAGGGCACGAGGCCGGCGCCGGGCGATGGCAGGGAGAGGGCTTCGGCGAAGGCGATGCCGAGCGCCTCGGGCACGGCCATGACGCTGCCCAGGCGATGGACGATGTCGAGCCGCGTCGCCAGGAAACGCTGGCAGCCGAGGTCGCGGAATATATGCGCGGTCTCGACCGTGTCGGCCGGATCGCCGCCCGCCGCCAGCACCAGGATGGGCTCGGCCTTGGCGGCATTGGCGAGGCTTTCGAGCTCCTGCCGGTCGGAGGGGCTATAGGGATTGATGCCGGCGCTGTCGATCAGCACCAGGCATCCGGCATTGGGGCCGAGATTGGCGAGCGGCTCCTTGCCGGCGGCGGTCTCGATCTCGAGGCCGAGGCCGTGGGCGAAATGCCGCAACTGCTCGATGCCGCCCGAACGCGCGGTGTCGCAGGTGACGAGCCGCACGCGGTTGCCCGCGGCGCGGGCGCGGGATGCTAGCTTGGCCACGGCCAGGGTCTTGCCCGAGCCCGGCGCGCCCACGAGCATGAAACGGCCGCTCTTGGCCGGCTCGAGCGGATTGAAGAGATAGAGCTTGGCGAGAGATCGTGCGAGGGGCGCCAGCAGATCCTCGCCGTCGAAGGGCGCGGCCTGGGCCAGGAGCTTGCGGGTCTGGGAAGCGGCCAGGCCATGGGCGCGGAGCGCGGCCTCGAGATGCTGGCGGGCCGGGACGGCCTCGGCCGCTTGCGGCGCGGCCTTCAATGTGGTTTCGGTGGTGTTGTCCTGGCGCGCCATAAAATCCGTTTCCGGCGTCAATTGCCGGCCAACCATAAACAAGGCGTGGTGAAGGAGGGATTAAACCCCGCGTAGCACAGGCCGCGCCTTATGCGGCCGTCGTGCGAAGCAAACAAAACTAACGCGGACGGTTCAGGCTGCGATAGTCCTGGAGACGGGTGACGCGCAGGCCGGGGAGGCCGTGGCTGTCGACCAGACGCTGCCAGGCGAGGAACTCCTCGATCGAGAGCGTGTAACGGCGGCAGGC
>Ga0209415_10019337_pt1 | contig 10675 bp, 7 predicted proteins | sample PeaSoiSIISIP2007_FD_187696 | JGI IMG/M metagenome (GOLD analysis project Ga0209415, IMG submission 187696) | Peat soil microbial communities from Weissenstadt, Germany - SII-SIP-2007 (SPAdes) (version 2) | ecosystem: Environmental > Terrestrial > Soil > Wetlands > Peat | place: Germany... | reverse complement strand
CCGCTCACGCCTCCGCTGATGAACATCGAAATGAATCCCAAACCAAAAAGCGAAGCCGCATTAATGCGCAGCTTCGCTCCGTAAAGACTGCCGAGCCAGATCAGCACCACAATCGTGGAGGGAATGGTGATCACCAGGGTGGGGAACGAGAAGGCCAGCGACGAGACCGGATTCATCCCGCTGACGAACATGTGATGCCCATAGACCATGTAGCTGAGCACCGCCAAGGCACCGAAGGAGTAGACCAGCACTCGGTGGCTGAGCATGGGCTTGCGCATGTTGGTAATCAGCACATGCGAGGCGATCCCCATGCCGGGCACGATCGCGATATAGACCTCGGGATGTCCGAAGAACCAGAAGAGGTGCTGCCAGAGCAGCGTCGAGCCGCCGGAGTGCGGCTGGAGTTGGTCGTTGATGACAATATTGCTGGACACGAAGAAGCTGGTTCCTGCTACGTGGTCGAGGATAAGGAGGATGCAGGCCGGCATCAGCACTGCGAAAGCCGTCAGGCCCATGCAGGACGTGATGAACCAGGCCCACGCGCTCAGAGGCAACCGCCACAGGCTCATGCCACGAGTGCGCATGTCCAGCGTGGTGGTGATGAAGTTCAAGGAGCCAAGCAACTGGCCAATGCAGAAGATCCCGATCGATGCCGCCCATAGAACCACACCGGTTCCTTCGCCGGGTCCGCCGACTTCTCCGAGTGCGCTGAGTGGGGCGTACTGGGTCCAACCGCCGAGGGTGGGTCCCGTGCCAACGAAGAACGAGGACATCAGAACCAGAAACGCCACGAACGTGACCCAGAACGACATCATGTTGAAATGGGGGAAGGGCATGTCCTCGGCGCCGACCTGGATGGGGAGAAAATAGTTTCCGAAGGCCGCGAATGGCGCAGTGGTGAGCACAAAGAAGACCATGATGGTGGCGTGCATGGTCATTAATTGCAGATAGAATTCCGGCGTCATCACGTCGCCAGGAGCCCCGTTCTTGGTGAGCAAATGCAGTCCGGGGATGGCGGCGTTCGTCCATCCCAGGTGGATGCGCATCAACCAGGAAAGACCCATGCCCGCCAGCGCAGCCAGCAAGGCCAGGCCGTAATACTGCTTTCCGATGACCTTGTGATCGAGACTGAAAACGTGCTTTCCGATAAAACTGGTCGGCGGATGGTGGGCGACGGCGTCGTGCTTTGCCATATCGTGCATGAGTCACCTCAGGAGATCTCTCTGCCGCACTGAGTGCGGACAGTATTCACTCACTGCAGAGCTGCTTGCTGTTTCAGCCAGTTATCAAAATCCTGCTGGGACATCACCGAAAGATAGGCCTTCATGTTGTAGTGACCGAGGCCGCACAGCTGGGTACAAACGATTTCGTACTTGCCGATCTTGGTCGCGGTGAAGTGCACCGAAAGGTCCAGCCCGGGAACGAAATCCTGCTGGATGCGTAACTCGGGAACGAAGAACGAATGCCCGACGTCCTTGGTGTGCATGAGCAAATGGATCTCGCGGTTCACCGGGACGGCCATCTGGGCGGTCACGATGTCGTCTTTCGAGTCCTGGTCGTGGTCCGTATCTAACCCGTAAAAGTTCTGGGTCGCTTCGCTGATGTGGTCGGCGTGGATGGGGCCAAATTTTCCGTCGGGGCCGGGATAGCGGAAGTAAAAGGCGAACTGACCTGCCTGAATCTGAACCGGCATGGCATCGGCTGCGGGTGGAGTGAAATAAACGTTTGCCCAGGCCTTCACGCCGAATACGCCCAGCGCCAGAACTTCCGTTCCCACCAGCAGGACTGCGGCCCACACCATGGCCTTGGCGCCGCCGGGGAAATTCTTGACCTTGTCGCCCGGCTTGGGATTGGAAAACTTCCAGATAAAGATTGCCAGGATGATCTGCGAAGCCAGGAAGGAGATTCCGGCCTCCGCCATGGTCTCTGACATTTGCTCGTCAATCGGCGCGCCGTGCGTCGAGATATCTTCTGCCATCCACCAGGTGTGCCGCAGGATGGGAATCGCGGACAGAATCGCGATTGCGATGATGGTAACCGCAAAGAATTTTGCCATGATTCGCCCTCCGGCCGGACTTTAGCGTCCGGCCTTGTCAGCTTGCTTCAAAGCTGCCGCAGGATGGTGATCGCCCTGCGCGCTTTCCGGCTCATCACTTCTTAACTTCTTACTTCGCCTTAAACGTAAAATCGGCTTTAGCGGGCGCTCCCGCAGCCACGGTTACTTTCTGCGTTTGCTTTTCATCCGGTTCGTGCCACGCGGTCACGGTGTAGCTCCCGGGCGGAACATTCTCGATGGTGTAATTCCCATTCGCGTCGGTGGTGGCGTAGGGCCCTTTCACCACGACGTACCATCCGTTCATCCAGGGATGGATGTTGCACTTTACCGGGATCACTTCCACAGCCTTCCAGCTTTTCTCGACCGGAGCGGCTCCGGGCGGCTGCGATTGATTCCACGGAATGTTGCCGGTCATCGGATTGGGTAGTGGGTGGATGTTGTGGGTGGTCGCGTCGCTGGTCACAACCTTGAAAGTCTGGCCCACGTCCATCGCCAGCACGTGCGGCGTATACATGCAGTTCTTTTGATCGAATATCGGGATCGCAGTCGAGGTCGTGGCGGCGCCGGTCCAGTCAGAGATGTAGAGGACCACATTCTCCAATCCTCCACCCGCGCCCACTACATAGGTTTCCAGATGTCCGGGAGAGCTCTCGTGAGCCTTGGAGCAATAAGGGTCCTTCGACATGTCGATGCCCTTCATGTGCGGGGCGGTGCCGTCGAGCTTCACGGTCCCGGTAATCTTGCCTTCTCCGGCAGCGTTGACGTGCTGACCAAGAAATAACGCTGCGCAGCCCACCAACACGAGCGCCGATAGTACAGCCGAGTAGTGATATCGATTCATAGAAGAGCCTCCTTAACGGATGCGAGTGCTACACGTTGTTGTGCGAACGCCGTTCGCCTTACTGTTGACCTGCCGGGGCATTCGGATCCACCGGCTTCAGGCCAAGCTGTTTCGCCATAGATTTTTCTTTGCTGTTCTGGCGCATCAGGGTTCGCAGATAGAAAACTAAGTCCCACGCCTCGTCGGGTTTAATGTTGTCGGCGAACGACGGCATGGGAGTGCCGTCCAAGCCAGTCATGAAGATTCTGTAAATGTCGCGATTGGTGTCGCCGCACTTAGGCCGCGAGCCCTCGGTGAAGTTGTAGGCCGCGATCGGGCGGCCGAGATCGTCCTGAAGGGTGGCAGCAGACGGACCGTTGGCCTGACCCAACACGCCGTGGCACTTCCAGCACTGTACGCGGGCGAAAACATCGCGTCCCGCCTTGATGCGTTCGGCCGTGACCTCCGGTTCGGGAGGAATCGTGATGGGTGTTCCAGGCTTTTCGTTGACCCAGCGTGGTGAGAAATGCTTTACCCAGGCCACCAGATCGGCGCGCTCCTGCTTCGTGAATGTGCTCCATTGCGGCATGTTGGAGCGGTCGAGGCCGCGCGCGATGGTGTCGAAAAGATCCTGGTCCGTCGGCAGAGTTCCAGTCGGAGTGGAGCGGCACTTGAAAATGCCCAACTGGAAATCGCGCGGCTTGGGGTCGACCCAGGGGAAGCTCTCACCGTTGCCGTCGCCATTGTCGCCATGGCAACTGACGCAATACCTCCGGTAGTCGGCCTTGGCGTCTTTGGCATGACCGGTAAGATTTCCGATGTGGCTTTCCATGTTGATGCGCGTCTCAAAGTCAGCCTGCGTGAGCTGCGCGAAGGAAGTCATCGGGAGCGCCAAAACCGCAGTTGCGCTCATCAGAAGCGACCATGTCTGCAATCTTGTTCGCATGTCTATCCTCTCTAGAAATCAAAGTCAAAGCCCGTCAATAACTCACCTGTGTTGATGTTGAGACCGGTAGCGCCAACGATGGGTCCAGTGCCATCCGAGTGCAGCCAGTTATATTCGTTGTGCCAGGCAAAACCGGCCCGGGGGGTCATGAACGGGTTGTAGCGGAAACCAACGGTGTAGGTCGAGATGTTGCCCAGGTTCGAAGGCGACTGTCCGCCGGTGCCGAGGCCGCCCGTGCAAGCCGTGCATGCCGCCCCATTGGCCTGCCGAGACATGCGGATCGTCTCAAACCGGCCGATAAAAATGAGCTGCGGGCTGTACACGTAGTGCGGCTCGAAAAGGACGCCGTTCCACGTTGGCGCTTGCGCACCACCCGGAAGCGGGGTGCCTGGGAGATTGTTAATGCCGTAGGTGTTGGTTCCGCCACCTGGAGTGCCGTTGTTCGGGTTGATGGCGTTGCCATAGCCCTGGCCGAACCACGCATTATCCCAGCCGTGTTGCGTTACGACCTGCAGGTCGAAGTGCTGGCCGAAGTAAAACTGCCCCACGAAACCTTCCCGGTGGAAGGACTTGTTGCCGATCCCCGATCCGGCGATCGGAGTTCCACCAGAAGTCAGATAGTAAGTTGCTGCTTCTCCCACCATGGCGTAGGCGCCAATGCGGTCCACACCGAGTTTCCCCACGTCGAAAGCCTGACTGGCGGTAAAGAACCCGGTGTAGGAGTTGGCTCCCGTGATCAGACCCACATTGCCGTCACTGGAACTGAGCAGCGAAGCCGAGTAGCGGGTGCGGTCGTTGTTCGAGTGGCCCATCAGTTCCACACCCAGCTGGTTATCGCCAATTTGACCGAAGATGTTGCCGTCGCCGACCGGAGAGAAGTGATAGAGCTGGTAAACGCCGCCGTTTCCCGTCAGGGTCAGAATGCGTTTTTCCGACAACAAGTTGTCAAGTTCGAACTTCCCCAGTTTGATGTTGAGCCAGGGGCTGCCAAACAGGTTGTCCAAGCGCGCCATGACGGTCTCAAAGTGGAAGGAAGCAGTCGCGTCAGAGGACGGGAGCACATAAAAGGAGAAGTTCTTTTCCAGCGTGCCGCCGGTGTGGAAGTCGAGGCCGCTCAAATCAAAGCCCGAAGAAGTGATTCTCTGAATCGTCGAACCGGTGGGCGTGGTACTGCCCCCCGCGTAGGTGTCAACCACATTCTTGCCGGTGCTCACCCGATGCCAGATCGGAATGATGCGGAACGTGACCGGCCAGTAGCCCGGGTTCTGCCAGATCGGGGCATCCCGGTCATTCATAAGTTGGTAGCCGTTGTCTTTGAATTTTTGTCCGAAATAGTTGAGCATCGGCCAGGATTCATGGCAGGCGGAACAGCGCAGGCCATATTTTCTGGCAAAGGCGGGAAGGGCGTTCGCAGGCTGGCTGGTGGTCAGAACCAGGAAGATCAGCACCAGCGCAGCAGCCGAGAACGACGTTAAGACGGAAAACCGACCCATGCGAGACCGCGTCGACGTGGACATGTCGGAACTCCTCCACAGATTGTCTAATGCTTCAAAGCAAGCAACTGTGTGTCAACGACGAAAGGCGCAAATTAGAATTGAACGTAAGGAATGGAGACAGGGAACCCCTTCCCGCTCCAGTTCGAACCTAAGTCCAACTTCTTGTTCTTTTTTCTTTCCTTGGTCATACCACCGTACCGGAGCGGAATCCTACAACGGGTCGTAGCCGAAGCGCAAGGGGGAACGCGAAATATTTTTGACAAAGCTTTGACAATGTCATGTAGCCGTGACAATGTCACCAACGACCCTCCACCTCCAGTTCATGAGTCTCGGCACTGGTAGTTGAAGAGAAATGGTCCATTAAGTTGACAGCGTCCCAGCCCTCGATTAAGAGTATTGTTCGGTGCGCCCCCTTGAATTGCGGCGCGGAAAGGGCGCTGGCATCCGTTGGCTGAATAAACGTCATGGTCCTAAGTCAGCTCAAAAAGATAGTGGCCGCCGGCATGCTTGTCCTGGGGAACGTCAACAAACTCAAGCGCCCGTTTCGGTGGCCCTGCGCTCCCTGGACTGCCGTGTCCCCGCGACTCGTCTGTGCGGTGTTAGCCCTGTTTTCCACAGCCGGACCTCTTCTTCAAGCCCGCGAGAAGGAGAAGCTGTCCTACGGGGAAGGACTCATCGTCAACGTTCCCTATCCGGAGTCCGAAGTAGAGCAAGTCGTGCAAGACGTCGCGCAGAACGGGATCATCCGAGGTACCAAGGAGTACAACAAGGACGAGTACGTCGGAGGCGCCAAGGCCGCCGATTCCACGCGCGTGTTCCCGGCGTGGACCGAGGGCGGGAAGGTTTTCTATAAGGTGCGGCTGCAGGCGCTGGATCCGCGCAATTTCAAAGACAGTGGCGACGTGGGCACTCTGGCCGTGCGCTACGTGCTTCAGCCCCAAGGCGACAACAATACGGTGTTGCGCATCAACGCGGTCTTTGTGGAGGACTTCCGCCGCACGGTGCATGCCTCGAACGGCTCGGTGGAAAGCAGCGAATATAAGGACATCCGCGACCACCTCAATGCTATCGACGTCATGAAGCAACAGACCGCGGAGGCGGAAAAGGAGCTTGGCCAACAACTGGCGAAAAAGCCGGCCAAGGCGGTGAACACCGACGCCGCCCCCACAGCTGCACCCGTTACCGCCGAAACTGGGATGGGATCTGGCGGCGTTGTCCGGGATGCCAGCCCGGCCCAACCACCGCCCTCAGAACCGGCTCCTGGTCAAAGTCTGGAGCAGCATGTCCAGGATCTCCGCCGCCAGGTGGAGCGACTCGTCAAAGCGCCCGGCGCTCCACTCAAGTCCGCGCCCTTCCACACGGCGAGCACTCTGAGCCCGCTATCTACCGGCACAGAAGTTCTGATCCTGATTTCCACTCCGTACTGGTACGGCGTGGAAACGAGAGATGGGCAGCATGGATGGATGTCCCGCGACGAATTGGAGACGCTGCCATGAAGTGGGAGCAGCCAGCAAGGGCGCGGGGTGCAATGATTCGCCGGGCGGGCACGGGCGCTGTCTTGGGGTTCACCATTTTGACGCTGCTGGCCGGACTGGGCCGGGCCCAGGGCGGCGGTTACGAGCGCGCTTTCCCTCAGACCAAGGCGACTGTCGAGAAGGTGCTGAAAGACATGCAGCTTTCGATGGCGGGACGGCTTCCCGTGCTGGATGGCTTCGCTCTCGCCGGCGATCACCCGCTCGACCGCTACCAGCGCGCCTATTTCCAGTCCACAGTGCAAGTAAGCGCTGCGGCTTCCGGAGGATCGGTCGTACACGTGAGCACCAAAGTGACGGCGTGGTATTCCGATAACATTCCTTCGCGCTCGGAATATCAGTTACTGACTTCCAACGGCAGACTCGAGGCGGACCTGCTCGATGAGTTGGCGGCGGAACTGGGAAGAAGAGCTGCTGGAACTGGAGCGCAGACTCAGCCGGCTCCGGCAACAGCGCTTTCCGCGGTGTCGCCATCTGTCAAGCCGGCCACTCAACCCCCGCCTGCGGATCGGGCGCCATCCGTGCCATCCTCCGCGCCATCGTTGTCACCGTCATCCTCCCCATCCGTGCCCTCCGCACCGATGCCGCCGTTGCCGGAGACCGCCGGAACCTTCTCTTCTTCTGTAGCGCAGAACCTCGCTGCCCAGCAGTCAGTTGGTACCCAGGCACCTGCGGCCAGTCTGGCGGATCCTGACCGCGCTTTGAAAGCAGAGGCGGAGAGTCTGGAAGAGATTCTTAAGAACCAGACGCATCCCAAGAACCTGGTGGCCGTGAAAGCGTCGGGCACGCCCGTAGTCGCGACTCCCAGCTTGACCGCCAAGACGTTGTTTATGGCCAGCGCCCACGATGAGTTCGAGATGCTGGACTTCAACGCCGATTGGGTGCATGTGCGGATTTCCGGTCTATCGCGAGGATGGGTCTGGCGCAACAGTCTGGAAATGCCTGAAGGCATCCCGCAGGTCGCGGCTCAGTCAGGCTCCGGTCTGGGACCCACAGCCGACGACCTGTTCCGGGTGAGTCGTGAGGAAACAGCCCTGTTTCCCGGGGACTGGGAACCTCTGCGCAACAAGAGCGTGAAGATCATTTCGGTGCAGAAGACGGATGAGTCGTCGCCGATCGGGGGGGCAAAACTCAAGCTTGAGTTTGCAAAATCCCTGCTCGAAAAGAACTACGGGGAACTGGAAAAAAGGCCGGACACGCTGGCGGGTATCGTGTTGATTTTCGATTCTGCCGATGGAGGCATGATCGCAACCACCGCCGGCACGTTGCAGCAATGGAAGGCAGGCAAACTGTCAGACTCTGCACTCTGGCATCAATCGTATTTTGATCCGCCGGAGACGTTCAGTCCGGATGGTGCGTCCGCAAGCCAGTAGCAGCATTCTCCCCGTGCTTGACTCCGGAAATAGAGGCGACGCTTTCGCGTTCGGATGCCTGAGCTCGAAACTAGTGAGCTGCAGAGGCCTTGGCCACCAAGCTCGGCTGAGGAGTGTTCACCATTGAACTGGCAGCGGGACCTGCGGCAGGCAGCGCCGGTTTGGGGTCACTCGCGGGAGCGGACGCGGGCCGCTTGGAGCACAGTTCGATCACTTCGGCAATCCGCTGGCTTTCGTATTGCTTGGCCATCTGCCAGCTGTGCAACGATTCTTTCTCCCGGACCACCTGATCCTGGTTTTGCTGGATGCGCTCGGCATAGTGCGCCGTGACTTTGTCCATTTCCGCCTGGATCTTAGTATTTTCCTGTGCCTTCCGGGCTTCGAATTCCTCCAGTTGTTTCTGCTGCCCGGCTTCGTAGGAATTGAGCGCTTGCTGGCGCCGCATCGCGTCCTGGAGCAGATCATCCGAGGAAGTGCCGGCGGCGTCGAGAGCCATGAGCACGGAGGCGCGCTTGACGTCTGCCGACAACTCGCGGATGCGGTCGCTGTTGAGCATGTCGACGACTTTGTGGACGCCGTATCCGGAGCGCGCACTCAGGATTCCGGCTGCATGGTAAATGTCTTCGTAAGAGAGCAGATCGTTTTGGCGGCCGGTCAGGCCTTCCGCGGAATTGGTTTGCGATTTATTCACTGGAGCCTCCGTTGGTGCAGTTTTGTCAGGCGCGTCGGTGCCCTCCTGCTGGCGTTGCCAGAACTTGGGAAAGAGCCGTTTCGGTTGCATAACTTTCCTTTCTTGACGGGCGGACGAGCCTTCGGGTTGAAGTGGAACGCGTGGGACCGGAACGGCGCGTCGAACTGTGGACGCCGGATCATCGTTCCTCCGGGCATCGCTCGTCGTCGCGAGAGCACGGGCGGTGGTCAATGCTGGAACGGGTTCTGGCGGCGAAGCGGCACGAACCGATTTGTTCTGCTCAGTTTCGTGCATCGCGGAAGCGCTTGGGGACTTCGCTGGCGGAGCAGCATCGTTCTTGGTTGCGGAGCTTGCGAGTTCGGCCGCGACCGGCTTGGCCACCTCTGCGGAACGATCGGGTCTTGACGGCGGCTGGGTTTCAATCCCGCTCAGGACCGGCTCTCGTAGCACTCCCAACAGAAATTCTCTTCCGTCACTGCGGCAGTTTCTGGCCACTGCGGAAAACTGTTCCCGGTGCCACTTCACCGTGAGCTTGCATCCAACCGCGATCGGTGCCTTGATCCGGATGCAGGCCCCGGACCGGGATGTGTCCTCCAGGGTTCCGCGAACACGGGACGGCTTGCCAGTGTCGTCCTTCCAGCAAACTTCCGCCACCGCCCACATCACGATTCTCGGCTCGAGGTCACGCCCGTCCATGCCATCTGTATCGGCGTTGCAGGAGAGGAGTTTAGTTACCGGAGGATAGGGTGTGGGTCCGGGTCTTTGACCCGGACGGGCCGAGCTTTGCTCGGCTGCCTCGCGCCGTGTGAGGGAAGCTTTGGGGGAGGGTGGATGTTGTTCAAGTTCAAAATGGTACGTTTCCCAGGATGGTTCAGTTCAGAGTCCGTGCCCAACCGAGCTTAGCTCGGCCTGTCCGGGTCAAAGACCCGGACCCACACAAACAACCCGGACCCACTCCGTCAAACCGGACTCACACCGGGCTCAGGCGAACAGGCGCATGAATCCGGTTGCGGGCAGGTCGGGTGAGAGGAAGCGCGGGTCTTGGAATCCTGCGGCTCTGGCCAGCGCTTCGGCGGCCAGATATCCGCTGCGGACGGCGCCTTCCATGGTGGCGGGCCAGCCGGTCGCGGTCCAGTCTCCGGCCAGAAAAACGCGCGGCCACGCGGTGGCAGCGGCAGGACGGTGGGCGTCGATCCCAGGGCGCGGCGAGTAGGTGGCGTTGACTTCCTTGATTACGGCAGACTTCACCAGATTGGCTTCACGCGCGGCGGGAAAGAATTCGCGAACCTCGCTGAGGGCGAGATCGACGATCTCGGCGCGGGATTTGTCGATCAAGGTTTTCGATGAACTGACTACCAGTTCGATGTAGCTGCCTCCCTCGGCGGCTAAAGCCGGATTCAGGCCGGAAGCCGTTGTGGCACGATTGAAATCGTGCCCTTCCCGTATGTGCTCCTTCCGTTCTCGCTCTGTACGCATGGGCTGCAGCCTCGATTTGTGAAACATCCACTGGATGGTGCGGTCGAGCAGCACGGCGTGGTCGAGATCCGAAATCTGACGGTCGAACCAGAGATGGATGCCGGTGATGGGAGCGGTTTCAAAGTGCGTGAGTTTTTCGCGGATGGTTACGCTCTCGGGGGCGTCGGGAAGGACGCGATCGAGCGCGTCGAACGGAAGGGCTAGGACCAGGAAGTCAAAATCCCCACCCTGTCCCTGCAAACTACGCAGGGACAAGGGTGGGGCACCCTCTTTTGAATCATTCTG
>Ga0209415_10019336_pt1 | contig 10676 bp, 10 predicted proteins | sample PeaSoiSIISIP2007_FD_187696 | JGI IMG/M metagenome (GOLD analysis project Ga0209415, IMG submission 187696) | Peat soil microbial communities from Weissenstadt, Germany - SII-SIP-2007 (SPAdes) (version 2) | ecosystem: Environmental > Terrestrial > Soil > Wetlands > Peat | place: Germany... | reverse complement strand
GCGGCGAGCCGATCGAATGGGCGGTGGAGATGCGACGGTTCGACGAGACCCGCACGCTCGATCGCCTCGCCGATGCCGGAGCCATCGATGCGGCGCTCGCCGACGCGCTCGGCCGCGCCATCGCCGTCGCGCACGCGGCGGCTCCCGCCGTCGATGCCGCGCCCTGGCTTGCCGCGATGGACACCTTCCTCGATCAGAACGATGCGGCCTTCCGCGAGCGGCCCGGGCTGTTCGCGGCCGCAGCCGTCGCGGAGCTCGGCCGGGCGAGCCGGGCGGCGCTTGCCCGCCTGCGTCCGCTGCTGCTCGAGCGCGGCCGGCACGGCCTGGTCCGCCGCGGCCATGGCGACCTGCATCTCGGCAACATCGCGCTGATCGACGGCGAGCCGGTCGCCTTCGACGCCATCGAGTTCGATCCGCTGATCGCCGCCGGCGACGTGCTGTACGATCTGGCCTTCCTGCTGATGGACCTCGTCGAGCGCAAGCTTCCGGCGGCGGCGAACATCGTGCTCAACCGCTATCTCGCCGCGACGCAGCGGGTGTGCGACCTCGACGCGCTCGCGGCGCTGCCGCTGTTCCTGTCGATGCGCGCCGCGATCCGCGCCAAGGTGACGGCCGCCCGCCTCGACCACGCCGCCGCCGACGCACTGGCGGGGCTGGCGCAATCGGCGCAGACGTATTTCGCCCTGGCGTGCGACCTCGTCGCGCCGCCGCCACCGCTGCTGGTCGCCGTCGGCGGCCTGTCGGGGACCGGAAAATCGCTGCTCGCCCGGGCGCTTGCGCCCGAGCTGCGGCCCGCTCCCGGCGCCGTGACGCTGCGCGCCGACGTCGAGCGCAAGCACGCCCTCGGGGCGGGTGAGACCGAGCGACTGCCGCCGGCGGCCTACTCGGCGGCGGTCAGCGTCGAAGTCTATGCGACGCTCGCCGACAAGGCGCGCCGCGTGCTGCGCGCCGGACATTCGGCCATCGTCGACGCGGTATTCGCCGCGCCGCACGAGCGCGCCGCGATCGAGCAGGTCGCCGTCGAGGCCGCGGTGGCGTTCCGCGGCTTGTTCCTCATGGCCGATGTCGCCACCCGCGTCGAGCGCGTCGGCAGCCGCCGGCATGACGCCTCCGACGCCGATGCCGCCGTGGCGCGTGAGCAGGAGACTTATGCGCTCGGCGCTCTCGAGTGGATGCGGGTGGACGCCGGCGGGACGCCGGCCGACACGCTCGCGCGCGCCCGCGCGCTTCTGTAGGGTGGAGCGAACGAACCGACCCGAGGAAACGCAATGACCGCCCAGCCGACCAGCGAAGAGCTGACCTTTCTCCGCAGCATCGATACGCCGACGGTGTGCAATCTGATCGAGATCGTGGCGCCGCAGCGGCGCGGCGCGTTCTACACGGTCAAGCACCTGCACTGCCCGTTTCCCGATCTGCCTCCCATGGTGGGGTTCGCCAGGACGGTGGCGATCAAGGCCAAGGACGCGATCGCGCTCGATGCCTCCTACGCCCAGCGGCGTCTCGACTATCTCGACTACGTCGCCGCCGAGCCGCGGCCGACCATCATGCTGATCGAGGATCGCGACGGCGAGCACGCCGGCTACGGCGCGTTCTGGGGCGAGGTGCAGTCCAACATCCACAAGGCGCTCGGCTGCCTCGGCACCGTGACCAACGGCAGCATCCGCGACATCCCGCAGATCCCGCCGGGCTTCCAGATGCTCGCCGGATCGATCGGACCATCGCACGCCTACGTGCACGTCATCGACCTCGGCTGCGAGGTCAACATCCACGGCATGGTGGCCAGGAGCGGCGACCTCATCCACGCCGACCGCCACGGCGCCGTGGTGGTGCCGGCCGACAAGATCGGCGAGATGAAGTCCGCCCTCGACGGCCTGATCGGGCGGGAGGCGCGGATCATCGAAGCCGCGCGCGCACCGGGCGCCACCGCCGACACCATCAAGGCGGCGATGAAGGGGTAGGGGCACCCTCTACTGCGCCGGAATCCTGTTCAGGATCAGCACGTTCAAATCGTTCTCCGGGACGAAGTCCGCCTTCCGCATCTCGAACCGGGTCGGGCCGGTCTTCTTGACGTCCTGGCCGCAGAAGCTGAGCAGGCTGCCGGGGTCGCCCTTGTCGACCACGAGGTGAAAATCCTTGATCGGGCCGGACCAGTTGGCGCCGGTCTTCAGGATGTAGGCGATCCGCTCCTCCGTGTAGGGCGCGCCGAACTCCGACTTGGCGGCCTTGCGCGCCTTGTCGACCGCGTCGAGGAAGCCGGCGTCCATGCAGTACTTCGTCATGTACTCCCGGAACCACTCCTGCTTCGCCGAGTCCGGAGAGCCGAGCGAGGTCTGCGCCGAGCCGCCGACGCTCGGCTTGTAGCGATGCTCGACGACGAGCTCGGTCTGCGCCGGGAACGTCTGCTCCCAGTAATAGGTCGTATGCAGCGCCCAGCGCGCCTCGAGATGCTTCTGCATGCCCTGGCCGGCATCGAACTCGTTGATCTCCGCAAGGCCGAGCCGCACCAGCTCGGCCTGCTGGTCCGCGGGCAGCCGGTCGAGCGCCTCGTTGGTGCCGGCGAGATGCGGCGCCAGCGGGACATTGTGCGCCCGCAGCAGCTCGGTGCGATCGAGCCCGAGGGCGAAGACCTTCTGCTCCAGCCTGGTCGCGACCGGGCGCCCGTTGACCGTGGTGGCAAACCCCAGGAGGTTCTGCGGGTCGTCGGTCGGCACCGTGAAGTTGTCGTCCGGGCCCTCGACCTTGATCTCCGGCATCGGAAACGCGACCAGCGTGGTGACGTCCTTCGCGCCCTTGTTGAAGAACCGGTAGCGGACGCGGATCTCCTTGGCGGAGATCGACAGATCCTCGGCGCGCATCTCGACGTCGTCGTTGTGCACGAAGATGAGCCCGCCGGTGGCGAGCTCGGCGCTCGAATCGTTGGCGAGCGCCGGCGCGGCGGCGAGCGCCGTGACGAGGACCGCGATGACCGATCGTTGCATGTCGGACCCTACCTGCTGTCCAGATAAGACACCTCGGCGAAGCCCGCAGGCTGCGCGTCCACCGACTGCAGCGCGAAGCCGCGGGTGAGCGGCGCGCCGGGGGCCGGCTGTGGCCGCTCGACCGCTGCCATGAACTGCTTGGCCGGCGCGTCGTGATTGTAGATGTCGTTGCGGAACTGCACCGTGCCATCGCGCATGCCCCAGGCGGTGAGGTAGATCCAGGCGACCGGCACCGCGTGGGTGAGCCGGAGGTCGGTGCGCTGGCCGGCCGCGATGCCGGCGTCGATCTCGCGACGGCCCCAGCCCGGGTTGTCGCGCAGCAGCCAGGCGGCGAGCGCCCGCACGTCGCCGATACGGGCGCAGCCGGACGAATGGAAACGGTAGTCGGAGCCGAACAGCTCGCGATGCGGCGTGTCGTGCATGTAGACCGAGTACGGGTTCGGCATGTCGATGCGCACGAAGCCGAGCGAGTTCCACGACCCCGGATCCTGCCGCACCGTGAAGGCCGGCGCGTGATCGCCGTTCCAGTCGACCAGGGTCGGGTCGATCTCGCCGCCCTGCCCGTCGAGCAGCCGCATGTGCATGCGCGACATGAAGGTCGTGTCGCGACGCATCTTCGGCACGATGTCCTTCTTCACGATCGACAGCGGCGCCGTCCACGTCGGATTGAGGTTCACCGTAGTGATCAGGCTCACCACCGTCGGCGACGGCCGGTCCGGCTTGCCGACCACCGCCACGTAGCGGTGGTCGACGCGGCCGCCCTCCACGGCTTCGGCGACCGCGGCCGGAATGTTCACCACCACGTAGCGCTGGCCGAAGCTGAAGCTCGTCGCCGTCAGACGCTCCAGCGAGGCGGCGATCTGGCGCACGCGCCGGGCGACCGGCACGTTGAGCGCGGTGAGCGTCTGCGGTCCGACCGTTCCGGTCTCGCTGATCCCGTGGCGGGCCTGGAAGCGCTTCACGGCGGCGACCAGCCCCCCGTCGTAGGTGGTGCCCGCCACCAGGTTGGCGCCGAGGTCCCCGGTGATCGACAGGCGCATGCGCAGCGCCGCCACTTCGGGCGCGCTGGCGCCCGGCTCGAGCTTGGCGGTGTCGGCCGGCAGCGTCGGCCAGCCGCCGCGCGCCTCGATCGCCTCGTAGGTGCGCAGCGCCGCCGACAGGCGGTCGACGGTGCCTTCGTCGTAGGTCGGCTCGGGCGACGAGGAGACCACCGCGAGCCGCACCGAGCCCGGGGGTGACGCTGCCGCGGTGGGCAGCCGCGGTTTCGGCGGCGCGACGATCGGCATGTTGGCCACGGGCGCCGCCTGATCGCGCGGTGCGATCTGGAGCGGCGCCTGCGGGCGGAACTTGTCCCCCGGCATGATCGGCGCGCCGCCGAATTGCGCGACCGCGGGCGTCGCCCCAACGACGACCGCGGCAACTGCGGCGCAAAGGTGGAGACGTAACATCGGTCCTCCCAAGACTTCGTCGGCTCCACCCGCGCCAGCAAGTGTGCGCGCCGTATGGCGAAAGCGTGGCGGCCGCACCGCGCCGCCTCGAGATTCCGACAACTCGACGGATTGGGTGAACAATTTGTTGACGACGTTGCGCGCGGGTCACTCCGTCCCGGAGATCAGTGCCCGCCGACGACCAGCACGTGCAGGCGGCGCGGACCATGCGCGCCCAGGATCAGCGTCTGGGCGATATCGGCGGAGCGCGACGGACCGGTGATCAGGTTGACGTTGCGTGGCACGGCGGCGCCGAGGCGCTCGCGCAGACGCTGCCACAGCGTCTCGTAGTCGCCGGCGACATCGGCGGCGGCCACCACGACCACATGGGTGTCGGGCAGGAAGTTCAGCGTCGTCGGATTGTCGGCGCCGGAGGTCAGCATCAGGGTCCCGGATTCGGCCGCGGCACCGAAGGCGTGCGAGATGGCGGCGAGATCCCCGCCCCGCGACGCGCCGGTGGTCACCGCCAGGGTGCGCTCCCTGTCCCACGGCAGGGCGGCGAGCCGCGGATCGGCGCCGCGGCGGATCGCCATCGGCAGATTGTGCGCGCGCAGGAAGCGCGCCACCGCGCCCGGAACGTCGTCCGCCCGGACGTCCTCGACGGTGCCGGCCGCCGCCTCGACCATGGCGCGGAACAGGGCCAGGCGCTCCGGCTGCGGCAGCTGTCCGCGCGCCGGCACCACGCCGCGCGGATGCTCTTTCAGCCGATCCGCCACCGCTTGGCGCCGCGGCGCTTCCCGGCCGGTGACCCCGAGCGCGCGGCGGATCGACGCCAGGATGGTGTCGCGGGCGGTCATCGCTTTCGCCGCTTCCATTGCGACTGGAACGTGGCGCCCTGGGGGACGGGGAAATCGCGGTATCTGGTCCAGCCGGAGGCGAGCGGCAGCCAGCGCAGCCGGCCGGTGAAGATCCCGGCGAGCGACAGCGCGCGCGCCGCGATCCCGGTCGCCAGTCCATAGAGCCGCGGACGTTTGGCGAAGAACGCCCAGACCGCGAGCCCGGAGCGCACGGTCGCCGGCGACAGGTGGCGCTCGAACTCGCGCTCGCGCCACGAGCGCATCATCCGCGGCAGCGGGATGCGCACCGGGCAGACCTCCTCGCAGCGTCCGCAGAACGTCGACGCGTTGGGCAGGTGGCCCGCCTGGTCGACGCCGATCAGGCTCGGGGTCAGCACCGCGCCCATCGGACCCGGATAGACCCAGCCGTAGGCGTGGCCGCCGATCGCGTTGAACACCGGGCAGTGGTTCATGCAGGCGCCGCAGCGGATGCAGCGCAGCATGTCCTGGAACTCGCCGCCCAACATGGCGGATCGGCCGTTGTCGAGGATCACCACGTGGTATTGGGCCGGCCCGTCGGGGTCGTCGGGGCGGCGCGGCCCGGTCGACAGCGTGGTGTACACTGCCATCTCCTGCCCGGTCGCCGAGCGGGCGAGCACGCGCAGCAGCTGCGCCGCGTCCTCCAGCGTCGGGACCAGCTTTTCGATCGTCGCCAGCACGATGTGGATCTTCGGCAGCGTCTGGGTCAGATCGCCGTTGCCCTCGTTGGTGACGATGATCGAGCTGCCGGTCTCGGCGACCAGAAAGTTCGCGCCGGTGATGCCGACGTCGGCGGCGAGGAATTTTTCCCGCAGGATGGCGCGGGCCTCGGCCAGCAATGTCGCCGGCTCGCTGAGGTTGCGGTCGGGCGGCAGGTGGGTGTGGACGCGGCGGAAATCCTCCTCGACCTGCTCCTTGTTGAGGTGGATCGCCGGCGCAATGATGTGGGACGGCGTCTCGTGGCGGATCTGGATGATGTACTCGCCGAGATCGGTCTCCACCGGCACGACGCCGTTCTGCTCGAGGAAATCGTTGAGCCCGATCTCCTCGGCGATCATGGTCTTGCCCTTGGTGACGGTCTTTGCCGCCGCCGTCCGGCAGATGTCGAGGATGATGGTGCGCGCCGCCTCGGCATCGACCGCATAGTGCACCTGCCCGCCCGTCGCGACGACACGCTCCTCGTAGGCCTCGAGATAGAGGTCGAGGTGGGCGAGCGTGTGGTTCTTGATGTCGCGCGCCGAGTCGCGCAGGGCCTCGAACTCGGGAAGCTTCTCGGCGGCCCGCCGCCGCTGCTCGGTGAAGCCGAGGCCGCCGCCCAGCGCCTTCTGCAGCTGGACGTCGCTCAGGGCTTCGCGGACGTTCTCCTTGAAGGCCGGCGAGGTGGCGCGCAAGGTCATCGTGTCGGCCTCCGGCCGGTAGACCTCTCGCCGATCGGCGGCAGATCGGTCATCCCGGCCAGCACCTCGGCGACGTGACGCACCGCGATCGGCTTGCCGTCGCGCTGCAGCCTGCCGGCCATGTTCATCAGGCAGCCGAGGTCGCCGGCGAGCAGGAGATCGGCGCCGGTCGCCGCGATGTTGTCGACCTTGCGCCCGACGATCGCGTTGGAGATGTCGGCATATTTGACGCAGAACGTCCCGCCGAAGCCGCAGCACACGTCCGGATCGCGCATCTCGGTGAGCATCAGGCCGGCGATGCCGGCGAGCAGTTTTCGTGGCTGCGCCTTGACGCCGAGCTCGCGGAGCCCTGCGCAGGAGTCGTGATAGGTCGCATGGCGAGGGGGCGTCTGCTCGTCGAGTCGGGAAGAGACCTTCTCGACCCCGAGCACGTCGACCAGGAAGGACACCAGCTCGAACGTCCTGTCGGCGAAGCTCTCGGCCTTCGGCGGCCAGTTCGGATCGCCATGAAACAGCTCCGGATAGTGCGTCTTGAGCATTCCGGCGCAGGAGCCGGACGGCGCCACCACGTAGTCGTAGGGTGCGAACGCCGTGATCACCGCCTCGGCGATCTCGCGGGTGGTGGCGCGGTCGCCCGAATTGAACGCCGGCTGGCCGCAGCACGACTGCAGCGGCACCTCGACGACGCAGCCGGCGTCCTCCAGCAGCTTTGCCGCCGCGAAACCGACCGACGGCCGGATCAGGTCGACTAGGCAGGTGACGAACAGCCCGACGCGCTTCGGTCTGCCTTCCGTCTTGCGGCCGCCATCGGGCTCGGGCTCCGCCATCGCCGCATCCTCACCGGTTTGCGCGGGACACTGGCGGAAAGGCTCAGGCCGTGCAAGGGGCGTAGCCCGGATGGAATCCTGCGCGATGGTCGCGACGAGTAGCAGGGAGGAGCAGCACCGGGTACCGGCGGCGGCGGACAAAGATGGGCCGCCCGAGAGTGACACCAATTGTTGATGTCCGCCGCCGTGTCTCGTGATTCGTCTCGGCCGAGAGACGTTTTCTCGGGGCCAGGGCTGCCGCGGTCGGTCATGGATCGTCGCACGACACCGCGTCGTGCGACGTAGAGCGACTCCAACTCGATATCGCGCGCTGCCGGTCGAGAGACCGTGTTACGACCGCAACACGAAAAAGCTATTGCATATACCCGCAGTACGTGTATAGTCCTGCGTCGTGGCGGCCTCGCGGGAGCCGGCTCGGAATGAGCCTCATCGTTCAACCGGGGTCGCGGTCCGGCTGTCTCAAACAACAGGTCAAGGAGGAACCCATGGCCCAATCCTCTTCCGGCGGCATCCGCCTGCTCTACGGCGTCGTGCTGCGCGACAAATCCAAGACGGCGAGCACGGAGACGCTGCGCGCTTACAAGACCGTTGCGGAGGACATGTTGAAGGACTTGTCCGGCGCGGACGCGCAGGACCTGCGGGACGCGCTCAAGGACGTCGATCAGGCGATCACCGCGAAGAAATAGCCGGCATGCGGCGAGCCGAGCGGAGCGGAGCGGGCGCGTCGAGGCCCGCCGGCTCGGCCGACGTCATCGTCGCGGACGGGAATCGGGCGATGGGCGAACAGGCACCGCAGCGCAGGGTCTCGCTTCGTGATCAGCTCGATTGCGTCCCGGTCTATGTGGTCTGGGAGATCACGCTCGCCTGCAATCTCAAATGCCTGCATTGCGGCTCCCGTGCCGGCCACCGCCGCGCCCGGGAGCTGAGCACCGTCGAGTGCGTCGATGTGGTGCGCCAGTTGGCCGAGCTCGGCACCCGAGAGATCTCCGTCATCGGCGGCGAAGCGTTCGTCCGCAAGGACTGGCTCGAGATCGTCCGCGCGATCCGGGCGCACGGCATCGACTGCACCATGCAGACCGGAGGCTACAGGCTCTCCGCCGCAATGATCGAGGCGGCGGCGGCGGCCGGCCTGCAGGGCATCGGCGTCTCCATCGACGGCCTCGAAGCGCTGCACGACCGCCTGCGCGGCGTGCCCGGCTCGTACGCGCAGGCGCTCGCGGTGCTCGACCACTGCCGGCGCATCGGCCTCACTGCGAGCGTGAACACGCAGATCACGTCGGCAACCATGCCGCAGCTGTCGCAATTGATGGAGGTGATCATCGCGGCAGGCGCAAGATATTGGCAGGTCCAGCTCACCGTCGCGATGGGCAACGCGGTGGACCACGCGGACATCCTTCTGCAGCCCTATGAGCTTGCCACCCTGATGCCGCTGGTGGCGGAGCTTCACGCGCGCGGGCGCGAACGGGATCTGACGCTCCTGCCCGGCAACAATATCGGCTATTTCGGCCCCTACGACGTGCTCTGGCGGGGCCCGGAGCGCGGGCACTACCCGGGCTGCCCGGCCGGCCAGAACGCCATCGGGCTCGAGTCCGACGGAACCCTGAAGGGATGTCCGTCGCTCCCCACCCACCGCTACGGGGCGGGCAATGTGCGCGACACGCCGATCGCCGCGCTGTGGGCGGAGCATCCGGCGCTGCGCTTCAATCGCGACCGCGGCGTCGAGGATCTGTGGGGATTCTGCCGCGAATGCTACTATGCCGAGGTATGCCGCGGCGGCTGCACCTGGACCGCCGATGCCCTGTTCGGCCGGCGCGGCAACAATCCGTACTGTCACTATCGCGTGCTCGAGCTCGCCGAGCACGGCGTGCGCGAGCGCATCGTCAAGGCCGAGGACGCCCCGCCGCTGCCGTTCGCGACCGGCCGGTTCTCGCTGATCGAAGAACCGCTGCCGGCCGAGGCCCTGTCATGACCCGGCCGGTCCACGACAGGGGCCGGGCGGCGCCGGCGCTGATTCTCTGTCGCCAGTGCATCGAATACGTGTTCGAGGGAACCGAGATCTGCCCTCACTGCGGAGGCGATGCGCGCGAGCCCGGCCCGCGCTATCGGGACGGTCCCTATCACGCGATCGAGGCGGCCGCGCGGATCGAGCGCGCACTTCGCCGCCGCGCCGGTTGACCCCCCGCTCACTCCTCCTTGTAGCCGTACGCCGGCGTATTGCCGGTCGCGCCGTAATATTTGTACGGCAGGAACTTGCCCGACATGACGAGCTTCACCCGGTCGCCCTTGGGGTCGGGCAGGCGTTCCATGGTGAGATCGAAATCGATCGCCGACATGATGCCGTCGCCGAACTCCTCCTGGATCAGCTCCTTCCAGGCCGGGCCGTTGACCATCACCAGCTCGTAGAAGCGGTAGATCAGCGGGTCGGTCGGCGGCATCGCCGGCAGGCCGCGATACGGCACCTCGTTCAGCATCTTCTCCTCGGATGTCGTCAGGCCGAACAGCTTGGCGGCGGTCTCCGCCTGCGGCTTGGTCAGCTTCATCTGGCCGAGCAGCGCGCCGACGATCAGCATCGGCGAGAAGCCGCCGATCTCCTGGCAGATGTATTTCCAGGTGAAGCCCTTCTCGCGCTTGATGTCGAGGATCTTTTCGGTGAGGCTCTCGCGCGTCATGGTCGTCTCCTTGGGTCCTCAGGGGTGGCATGAGTGGTCAGAAGCCGGCGGCCTCGCGGCCGGTGAGCCGCGCGGCCCTCGCCTCGCCGGCGGGCTGCGGCTCGGCGGCGAGCGACGGCTCACGCAGGCCGGGGCGCACCACCGGGACACGGCGCGGGTCGAAGCCGCCCTCCGCGGCGAAGCCGCGGCTGCGGCTCACCAGGAAGTCGATGATGTGGTTGCGCACCGCGTAGTACAGCGGATGGCGATGCACGTCGGCGCGCGCCCGGTCCTTCGGCAGCGGGTTGTCGACGATCTCGGCCAGCTTGGCGTCCGGCCCGTTGGTCATCAGCACGATGCGGTCGGCCAGATAGATCGCCTCGTCGACGTCGTGGGTGATCATGAACACGGTCTGCCCGGTGGTGCGGCAGATCCGGCGCACCTCGTCCTGCAGGGTGCCGCGGGTGAGCGCATCGAGCGCCGAGAACGGCTCGTCCATCAGCATGATCTTCGGCTCGATCGAC
>Ga0209415_10019335_pt1 | contig 10676 bp, 4 predicted proteins | sample PeaSoiSIISIP2007_FD_187696 | JGI IMG/M metagenome (GOLD analysis project Ga0209415, IMG submission 187696) | Peat soil microbial communities from Weissenstadt, Germany - SII-SIP-2007 (SPAdes) (version 2) | ecosystem: Environmental > Terrestrial > Soil > Wetlands > Peat | place: Germany... | reverse complement strand
GGCGGAATTGGCAGACGCACCAGACTTAGGATCTGGCGGGTAAAACCGTGGGGGTTCGAGTCCCCCCTTTCGCACCAGTGATCTGGCTCCCTCTTATCTGAGAATCGTCCTCTAAAGTTGCTTCGCTGCGAGCGGCCGCACTCACAACGTTTGGAAAACCATGAACGATCAACAATTACTACAAGAGGCTCTGGCAGAGGCGAAAACGGGGCTGCGCGAAGGAGGCTTGCCGATCGGATCAGTCCTAGCCGACAAGGACGGCACGATCGTTGCCCGCGGACACAACCTGCGCGTGCAAAGCGGCGACCCCACAGCGCATGCGGAAACAGTGTGCCTGCGCAACGCAGGCCGCCGGAGAGACTGGGCCGAGTTGACGCTGGTCAGCACGCTGAGTCCCTGCATCATGTGCACGGGCTCGGCCTTGCTGTTCCGCATTCCGCGCATCGTGATTGGAGAGAATCGAAACTTTCAGGGCGCCGAGAATCTTTTCCGGCAACACGGCACCAGCGTTGTGGTGCTCGACGATGCCGAGTGCGTTCGCATGATGCGCGATTTCATCGGCGCGCATGCAGACTTGTGGAATGAAGATATCGGAAAGTGACGCGGCGCGAGCCTCGCGCCCTCAGCGCCCCGAAGGAGGATGCCGATCCGGCCTCGGCGGAGCCGTGGTCTCGCTCGCCGGTAGAGCGGCCTTCAAATCCCACCGGCACAACGGGCAGCGCGTCGCCACCGAAAAGACGATGCGGCCAAACGCCACGCATTCGGTGTTAGGACAAACTCGCATACCGACCTCCATCATCACCGATCAGATTTGAACGTCACACTAGCACGAAGCTCGCGGCCTCACGAACTTGTTTTCGCCTGCCACAAATTCATTTTTCTTCTAGCTCCGTCTCCGAGTTTTCCAGCCAGGCTCGCTCGCGTAATCCGGCGAGGTGCGAGTGTTGTACAATCCCAGCCCAATCGCATTCGACCGTTGAAGGGAGCAGCCCACCGAATGGAGCCAACGCCGCCGCAGCCTTCTTCCAGCGCGGACTATGGTTTGCGGAGCGGAATTCTGTCTCCCATGGAGACTCTGGCGCAGTCGGTTTCCACCATGGCGCCGACGACTACGCCTGCGGCGACGATTCCGCTGGTCTGCGCGCTCGCGGGTAACGGGACGTGGCTTGCCTATGTGCTCGCCACCATCGCAATTTTTCTGGTCGCATTGTGCATTGCACGCTACGCACGCCATTCCTCATCTCCCGGATCGCTCTATACCTACGCATCGATGACCCTGCCTCTCTGGCTTTCCGCGACCGTCGCATGGAGCCTGCTTCTGGCTTACGTGGCCACGGGTTCCAGCGTGATTGGGGGCTTCTACTACTATGCGATCTTGTTGCTGCACGATGCCACCGGACACCTCTACTCGGCGCTGTTTGCGGCGTTTCTGGCTTTGCTGGTTACGGGAATTTCCATTTGGATCGCCTATCGCGACGTGAAGATTTCCGCGCGGCTCATGTTGTGGATCGAGGCTGCGTCGGTCTCGGTCATCGTGATCGTGGTCGCGCTTGTTCTCTTCCATCACGGCTGGCGCCCGGATGGCGATCAACTCCATCTCCGTGGCATGACCGGCAGCGGACTTCGTCTCGGCCTGGTGCTGGCCCTGTTCAGCTTTGTGGGCTTTGAAAGTGCGACGACGCTGGGAACGGAAGCCCGCAATCCGCTGAAGACGATCCCTCGCGCGGTCATTCAGACCGCCGTCCTGGCCGGAGCCTTCTTCGCTGTCTGCGCTTACACCGAAGTGCTCGGCTTCCATATTGTGGGACAGGATCTCGGCGCGACTCCGGATCAGATGCATGTGCTCGCCCGCATCGGCGGCGTACCGGTGTTCGGATTGCTGATCGACATCGGTGCGCTGGTAAGCATGTTCGCGGGCACTCTGGCTTGTATCACGGCCGCGGCGCGCGTGCTGTTGCGCATGGCGCACGACGGGCTGGCGCACGAATCTCTGGGAGCGACGCACGCGCACAATCACACTCCGAGTCGAGCCGTGGTCATCACCGGCGTCGCTGCGGTGCTTCCGGTAGCTGTGCTGGCCTATCGCGGAGCCAGCGGGCTGGACGTGTATGGCTGGCTAGGCACGCTGGCGACCTACGGTTTCATCGTGGCGTATGCGCTGATCTGCGCTGGGCTGCCGCGCTACCTTCGGCAATATCAGGCATTCACGCCCGGCGCGCAAGTCGTGCCCTGGCTGGCTGCGGCGGTCATGCTGCTGGCTCTGGTGGGCAACCTCTATCCCGTGCCCGAAGGGCCTTACGGAAAGCTCCCCTACATTTATCTCGCCTATTTGGTTGCCGGACTGGGATGGTTCATGGTGCGAGCGCGCAGCAAAAGGTCGGTCGTGGCGAAGCCCATCGAGATGTCTGAGCCATAAAAATTAGTGATTCCGGCCAAAAGAATTTTCACTGCGTCCGATCCTTTCCCTTTCGCTCGGGTTCGCGTACATTGGCGGCAGAGTTTTCCAGCCTGATAATGCGGAGCTAAGTGCGGAGCCAACCAGCTCCCCGACCACGTCGTAAGAAAGTTAGTCAGTAGGGTGCGGTCCGCGAAGGCTGCTGTGGATTTGTGTTTCTACCCCTGATGAGGTTCACCTCGATGGCGACAAGAATGATGGCGGCGAAAATGATGGCGACGAAGATGGCAACCAAAATGAAGCTGGGCATTTTCTTACTGGCTGCGATTTCTCTGCTTACACTGAGCGCGCCGGCGCAACAGACCCTGGGCGGCATCACCGGCACCGTCGCCGACAAGAGCGGCAGCGTGCTGCCCGACACCACGGTCACCATCGTCGGGGACCAGACCAAGCTGACGCGCACTCAGAAAACGAGCGCGACTGGCGCCTACGATTTCGTCAACCTGCCCATCGGCACCTACACCATCACCGTCAGTCATGATGGATTCCAAACTGAAAGACTGCCCTCCATCCTGGTGCAGGCCGATCGAACCGCAACCTTGAACGTCTCATTGAAAGTTGGACAGGTCGGAACCACCATCGACGTCGAGGCCGCTCCGCTCATGAACGCCGTCGACACCACCAACGGCTACATTCTGGAGAAAGATCAGATCGACTCCGTCCCGCTGCCGACCGGCAGTTTCACGGGACTGGCAATTCTTTCGCCCGGCGTCAACGCGGAACTTCCCAGCGGCACCGGCGTCAACCAAGGCTTGGGGAATCAGCCCATCTGGGCCAACGGCCAACGCGACACCAGCAATACCTTTCTGCTGAACGGCGTCGACGTCAGCAATCTGTTCAACGGCAAGAGCACGAGCTCGGTCGCTTCGGCGCGCATCGTGAATAACACTGGCGTTTCGGGCGCAGGCAGCACCACCGCGGAAGAAATTCAAAGCACGGCGTCGCCCTATCTGGCCATCGGGCAGGCGTTGCCCACGCCCGCCCCGGAGACGGTGCAGGAATTCCGCGTCAACACCTCGATGTACGATGCGCAGCAAGGCTCGACCAGCGGCGCCCACATCGACTTGAGCACCAGTTCAGGCACGAACTCCATCCACGGCATGCTTTACGGCCACCGCGGAACCGACGCGCTCAATGCCGCGCCATATTTCTATAAGCAGGACGGCAACATCCCTGCGAACGAAGATGTGCCCCAGCTGCACCGTTATACGGCGGGCGGAACGCTTGGCGGGCCGCTCATTAAAGACAAGCTCTTCGCCTTTGTCAGTTACCAGCACACGCACGCTTCCGACCTGCAAATCGGAACGTCGCGAACGGCGGTGCCTACCGGCCTGAGTAGCGCGCGTGATGCAGCCACGCTGGCAGCGGTGGATAACCAGAATTTCCGCACGCAAACGATTAATGGGAACCTGTACCTTTGCAACCAGCTGGTCCCGGCGGGATACACGACGATACCCTGTCGTACCGCGGCCGACGTAGATTCGACCGCACTCTACTTATTGAACGCCACGTTGCCGAACGGCCAGCTTCTGTTTCCGTCAGCGAATCCTAACTTCACGCCGACCTTGAACTTCCCAGAGAATGTTTTCCTCACCCAGCCCGCCTACTTTATTTCCGATCAGGCGGTGGTCGATCTCGACTATCAGCCGACCACCAAAGACACTTTGTCGTTGAAATACTATTACCAGCACGATCCCACAACCGCGCCCTTCGGGTACTCCGCAGTCGAAGGTTTCTCCCAGCATCTGGACGCTGGCAGCCAAGTTGCCTCGATCACCAACACGCAGTCCATACGGCCGAACTTCAGTGTGCTAGAAACGTTCGGGTTCAATCGCCAGAAGATTTACAGCACGATCGGCCAACCGTTTTCCCCAGGATCGGCGGGCATCAATACGCTTGGCTCCAGCGTTTTTCCGGGCATCACCATCGTCGACGATCTGGGAAACTCCTCCCCATTGAACACAAACTTCGTCTTCAACGCCGGAACCACGATCGGCTCGACGGCGGCTTCGCAGGGCGCGTTCACCGGCATCTTCCAGAACAAATGGGAGGCTTCCGCCAATGCGATTTGGAACCATGGCAAGCACACCGTCACTTTCGGCGGAAATTTTGCCTACATTCAGCTCAACGCTCGCGATGAACGAACGAACCAAGGCATGATCGGCTTCGTCAACTGGGACGACTTCCTCACCGGCCAACCCATTACCTATACGGCGGATGGTTTCATCACCACGACCTTCTTGCAAGGCGACGCCAACCGCTATTACCGCTCCAACGAAACCGGGGCCTTTGTGCAGGACAAGTTCCAAGTTCGCTCCAACCTCAGTTTTAGCGCCGGTCTGCGCTTCGACTACCACGGAGGTCTCAAGGAAAAGAACGGCCGGATTTTCAATTTCGACCCTTCGCGATACACCTACGACGCGGGTAGCGACACCATCACCAACAACGGCTTCATCGTCGCGGGAAACAATCCAGACTTCCACAGCAGTGGCGTCAGCGATTCGACGTTGACCGGGCGTCAGTGGGGACTCTCGCCCCGCCTGGGTTTCGCCTGGAGCCCGCGAACTTTCAACGACAAAGTCGTGGTCCGCGGAGGCTGGGGCTTATACTTCGATCGCGGCGAGCTGTTCACTTACCTTTCGCCAGGATTTGCTTCCGGCGTAATCGCCGGCGGCCCATTCGGCGTGAACCAGACTCCGCCGTGGGTGAATCAGCAGTCTTGCAGCACCTTCGGATATTTCTACTGCAGCACTTTCGAAGCCCCCTGGGGCACGACTCTAGGCCCGGGGCCCAGCGGCAATCCCGCTCTTCTGAACTTGCCCAATGCGGGCAAAATCGAAGGCGGATCTCCTCTGTTCTCGTTTGCCGATTACAACCGCGCCAATAAGCTGCCTTACACCATGAACCAGACGCTCGACATCCAATGGCAGCCGCGCAACGATCTGGTCTTTGAAATCGGATATGTCGGGAATCTCGGCCGCCATGCCGTCGTTCCCTTGCCCTTCAACCAGGCGCAGATCGCGTCGCCAACGAATCCTACGCGGAAGGGCACAGCGATCGAGCAGGATTTCACATACGGTTATTCGATCGTAACGCAGCCGGGCGGTTTTACGCCGATCAACTTGCCCTCTGGGTCGTGCGCATCCTGTGGACAGTCTTACCAGGAGACTTTCGAGGGTGGCAACGTCGACTTGCGCGTGCCCTACATCGGCTATTCCGCCGAGTCCGAGTCTTACACCGCGGCCGGAATCTCGGCTTACAACGCGCTGCAAACCCACGTGGAAAAGCGCATGAGCCACGGCTTATCCGTCGGCGCCTCCTATACTTTCTCCCACGCCACCGACGAGCAGAGCGCCATGGGTTTGTTCTACAACGGCGACAATGCGCTGAACTTGCGTTCCGGGTACGGACTGTCTGACTTCGATCGCAAGCACGTGCTCAATTTCACCTACAGCTACGAACTGCCGAAGTTCTTCTCGTTATCTACTTTGAAGGGCAAAATCGTCGACGGCTGGGCGATCTCTGGTTTGACGGTCATTCAGAGCGGCCAGCCCTACAGCGTCATCGATTACTCGGGAGCGGTGGGCAGCATTTTCTACGGAGTAAACGATGGCATCGGGAATCCGGTCGTTCCTCTGGTCGGTTGCTCGCCGAAGCAGGCCATTACCGGGGTTTCCGGCGCACATGGCAATTCCAACGACCCCAGCACTCTTGCCCTGAATCCGAAGTGCTTCGGCCTGCCTCTGCTGAATCCGGGTGACTTAAACGGCGCGATTCCGAGCAACGATCCTTACGAGACCAACTTCATCGCTCAAGGCCAGCGCAATATCTTCCGGCAAGCCTGGCAGCGGCGCGCCGACCTCTCCATCGCAAAGATGACGCAGATTACCGAGCGTGTCTCGCTGAAGTACACGCTGGATATCTTCAACCTCACCAACACGGCGAGCTACGATATTCCCATCGACGACATCAGCCAGAACATCAACTTTCAGGGCTTTCCCTATGTCGGCCAGCCTTCAACCACTACTCCGTGCGACACCAGCTACACGGCGCTGTACGTCTGCCCGAGCCTCAGCGGCCTGGGCATCACCAACAAGACCATTGGCAGCCCGCGGCAGATACAGATGAGCTTGCGGCTTAATTTTTAGATAGATGAATTACGGAATCTAATTAGCAGAAATCGCCGACGCGGGGCTTTCAGGCGAGGCCCAAACTCGCGGCCGCTGTATCGACAATTGCCTTACCGATAGCTAGCGACGCGGTAGCCGCCGGCGACGGCACGTTGAGCACGTGCAGTACTTTGCCCGACGGCACGAACTGAAAATCGTCCACTAACGCGCCGTCGGGCCTGAGAGCCTGCGCGCGCACTCCCGAGCCGCCCGGAACCAGATCGTTCGCTCCCACTTCCGGCAGCAAGCGTTGCAGGGCTCGCACGAAGGCTGCCTTCGATAGCGAGCGATGCCATTCGTCGAGTCCGCTGCGCCAGTGCTGCCGGGCCATGCGCCAGAATCCGGGGAAGGCCAGCGCAGACGTCACGTCGCGCACATTGATGTCACGGTGACGGTAACCCTCGCGCGCCAGCGCGAGCACGGCGTTGGGGCCGGCATCCACTCTGCCGGTGATGCGACGGGTGAAGTGTACGCCGAGAAACGGAAAGCGCGGATCGGGCACAGGATAGATCAGCGCACGGACCAGCGAAGCGCGCTCGGGTAGGAGGTCGTAATACTCGCCGCGAAATGGAACGATCATGATGCCGGGCTCGTCGCCCGCCATCCGGCTGATGCGGTCGGCAAACAATCCAGCGCAGTTAATCAGCGCAGCCGTTGTGAACGCGCCCCGCGAAGTCTCGACTACGATTTCGTTCGTCAGCCTTCGAATGCTCGTGACGGCGGCGGAAGTCAGAACGCTGCCGCCGCCCAGGGAAATCAGCTCTGCATATTTTCTGCAAACTTCGGCGTAGTCGGTCACTCCAGTCGAGGGCACGACCAGGGCTTGCAGGCCGCTAGCGTGCGGTTCGATTTCGCGCAGTTCCTCAGGGCCGATCAGGCGCAGTCCGCTAAGCCCATTGGCCTCTCCGCGCTGGCGCAATTCCTCGAGACGCGGGAGTTCGTCCGCGCGCGTGGCGACGATGACTTTTCCGCAAACATTGTGGGCGATTCCGTGCTCGCGGCAGAACTCGACCATGGCCGCGGCCCCACTGACGCACAGCCTCGCCTTCATCGATCCCGGCTTGTAGTACACGCCCGAGTGAATCACGCCGCTGTTGTGCCCGCTCTGGTGGCAGGCCACGCGGTCTTCTTTCTCCAGCACCAGCAGGCGCAGGCGCGGAAAGCGCCGCGTGATTTCGAGCGCGACACCGAGCCCCACCACACCACCGCCAATGATGATTACGTTGTAGCGAGAATCGGTCATTGATAGAGAATCATGAGCTAGCGAATCACGATCTAGAACAGAAGAATCGTGCGGGCCGCTGGACTGCCGCATTTTGCAGCCTGCAACGTCCTAGTCTACGACGAGAGTGACCACGGTGCTCTGACCAGCATCCGGAGTCGTTCCGGGTGACGTTCCGGTCACCGTGACGTGGTAGACGCCTGTTCCACCGGAGAGCGTCGTCACATTGATCGCCGTGCTCTGCGCGGACGCTCCGTCCGAGTCGCTTGCCGACACCGCAAAGCTGTATTGGGTCGCAGCCAACAGTCCAGACACGTTGAAGGTGGGGCTCGTTGAAGTGGCGAGCAGAGTGGAATTCTGGTAGACCGTGTAGCTCACGCCGCATCCGGAACCTGCGGTGGACGCCGTCCAGGTCAGAGTTGTACCTGTACTCGTCGTGGCAGAGGGCGCCAGCCCCGCTGGAATGCCGGGAACGGAGGAACAACCGCCTCCTCCACCTCCGCTACTGACGCCTCCGCACGACAGTAGAGTCAATGTCAGCAGAACGAGAACCAGCATCGACATTGAGCCCAGAATCAACTGCCTGCGATTCCTGGGACTGCGGCTCAATGCCAAACCGATCATCAATCCCGGCCCCAGCAACCACAGCGGGTGAAACATCACAGGATAACTCGCAGGTTGGAACACAGCAGCACGGCTCGCAGAGGCTCGCACGCCGCCCTTCGCCGTCGCCACCGTGGAAATGCTCATCACGACATCCGCGGCAGCACTGCCCGGAATTACCGCGGTGGAAGGATTGAAGATGCACTGCGCCTGAGGGGGCAGCCCGGCCGTGCACGCCAGCGTCACCGCGCCGTCAAACGAAGTGCCCACGGGTTGAATGATCAGTTGATAAGGACCACTGGTCTGGCCGGCAGTCACGGTCTGGCTTGGCGGCGAAGCAGTGAGCAGAAAATCCTGCGCCACGGTCATCGCCACGATGACGGAATGGCTGGGCGCTCCCGAACTGTCCTGGGTATTGATCTTGATGTTGTAAATTCCAGGACTAGCGTTGTTGGGAACAGTGATGGTCGCAGTAAGGCTCGCTGTGCTTCCAATGGCAACCGTAATTGGGTTCGCGGGAGAAAGCGCGCACATGGCGCCGGGGAGCGCACTGGCGTTGCACGTGGCATTGATCATTCCAGCGTAGAACGTGGACGCGGTCAGCGTGAGATTGGCCGTGCCTATGCCGCTCGGCGCAACCGAAAGCGCCTGCGTCCCTGAGATGGAATAATCGCCGACGTTGAACGGAACGGCCAGCGAATGCACGTCAGAGCTGGACGTTCCGGTGATAGACAGCGAATAGCTTCCTGCGGCGAAGCTGGTGCCGTTGATGGTGAGGCTCGCCGTAGCCGGAAACGAACTCACCGATGCAGGGCTGATGCTGCAACTGCCTGCGCCGTAAGTCGCCGCGCAGCTCAGCGTGACCTTGCTGCTGAATCCATCCTGCGATGCAATTGAGATGGTCCCGCTGGTCCCGGTGCTGCCTGCGTTCACCACGGGAAATGCGGTGGGCTCGGTCAAAACAAAGTCCGGGTTGGTGGTCACGTTCAACGAGAATGACGTCGTTGCCGGAGTGGGCGCTCCAGCCGTGGTGGCCTGAATCGATACAGGATAACTTCCCACCGCGGTTCCCAACGGTACCGACACGCTGGCCGTCATGTTCACGGGCGCAGACGCAGTTGGGTCGACCGTGGTTCCAGGCGTTAGCGTGCAGGTCGCATTGGCAATACCAGAGTTGCAGGAAACGGTCACGCTCTGATTGAACGCTCCAGCCGCAGTGACCTGAAAACCTACCGCAGGCGACGTAGTTCCCCGCGGCACGGTTACGCTCGCTGGAGACGGCGTCGTCACGCCGAAGCTGACCAGATGCAGGATTACGGGAGCCAGATGCGTCGTATTACTTCGATCGGACCCGGCTCCCTGCACATTGAAGCTGTAGTCTCCGACCGTGCCACCTACTGTCACCGTGAAGGGTGTGTTCGTTGTGGGAGTCAACGTCGCCGGCGAGGGCGTGCATGTGCTCGGTGGATCGGTCACTCCCGGGACGCAGCTTAGGGTTACAACACTGGCATAACCGTTCTGCGCGATGACTGTTCCGGCGAATCCCGTGGCCTGACCGGGAAGAACGGTCAACGGCGAATTGGTGACGGAGATCTCGAAGTCTGGCGTAGTGACCAGATTGAATTGCCAGACGCCGCGGCCATACGTGGAAGCCCGCAGCAACTGCTGGCCCCCGGCATTGAACACTCCCAGCGCGGTGACTGCGACATTCGGCAGAAATCCCGACTGGCCTGGGCCCGGGTCCGGCCCGAGTTCCGTCCAATTTCCAGCAGCCGCCGTAGAGCTCGCAAACACGCCCACGTCGGTCGCGACGTAAACCTGCGACAACCCGGGATACACAACCACCGCATTCGCTGGGGAGTCCGGCAGGTTACCGGTCCAATCCGCCCAGGCTGCGCCGGCGTTCGTGGTCTTCCAGACATGGCCGGGACCTCCAGTGAAGCCCATTACGGTCACGTATGCCGTGTGGCCCGTCGCGTCGGACGAATCAATCGCCACGCTCGACACCGGGAACTGGTTCGGATTGATGCTGCCCTGAGGGCCGTTGTTAGTGACGTCGACGAAGGCTGGAACTCCGCCCGTGGCATAGGGAGTCACCCAGACCTGACCGCCGGCGGGTGCCGACAAATTTTCCTCCAACGGCCCAGATCCGCTGGTGGTCGCGTACACCACACCGGAGTCCAAGTCACGCTGCTGGCCGTGTTGCTGGCCGCGTTCGTCGACTTCC
>Ga0209415_10019333_pt1 | contig 10678 bp, 6 predicted proteins | sample PeaSoiSIISIP2007_FD_187696 | JGI IMG/M metagenome (GOLD analysis project Ga0209415, IMG submission 187696) | Peat soil microbial communities from Weissenstadt, Germany - SII-SIP-2007 (SPAdes) (version 2) | ecosystem: Environmental > Terrestrial > Soil > Wetlands > Peat | place: Germany... | reverse complement strand
GGCATCCGCGAGCACGGCATGGCCGCCTGCGCCAACGGCATGGCGCTGCACGGCGGGCTGATCCCCTACACCGGCACTTTCTTCGTCTTCACCGACTACATGCGCCCGGCGATCCGCCTGGCCGCGCTGATGCGCCAGCGGGTGATCCACGTGCTGACGCACGATTCGATCGGCCTCGGCGAGGACGGCCCGACGCACCAGGCGGTCGAGCACCTCGCCAGCCTGCGCGCGATGCCGAACCTGCACGTGTTCCGCCCAGCCGACACGCTGGAGACCGCCGAGTGCTGGGAGCTGGCGATCCGCCGCGCCGACGGCCCCAGCCTGCTGGTCCTCACCCGCCAGGCGCTGCCGGCGCAGCGCAGCGACTTCGCCGAGAACCGCAGTGCCCGCGGCGGCTACGTGCTCGCCGAGGCCGACGGCGCCCGCCAGGCGACGCTGATCGCCACCGGCTCCGAGGTGGCGATCGCCATGGACGCGCGCGCCGCGCTGGCCGCCGAGGGCATCCAGGTGGCGGTGGTCTCGCTGCCCTGCTGGGAGCTGTTCGCCGGCCAGGATGCGGCGTATCGTGCCCAGGTGCTCGGCGCCGCCCCGCGCGTCGGCATCGAGGCCGCGTGCGAGCTTGGCTGGGAGCGCTGGCTGGGCCCGGACGGCGTGTTCATCGGCATGACCGGTTTTGGCGCCTCGGCGCCCGCCGAGGAGCTCTACCGGCACTTCGGCATCACCGCCGAGGCCGTGGCCGCAGCCGTCCGCAAGCGGCTGGGCTGAGCATGCGCGCAGGACGGAGATCGCGCGGCCGGCTCAGCGTGGTTGATGAATGTCAATGCTCTGGTAACCAGCCGCCCTTTACGGATGCCGGAGCAGCAACGCCAGGAATGAAGGGACACAGACCATGGCCGTGAAAGTCGCAATCAACGGATTTGGCCGCATCGGCCGCCTGGTCCTGCGCGCCATCGTCGAGAGCGGGCGCCAGGACATCGTGCCGATCGCCATCAACGACCTGGGCAGCGTGCAGGCCAACGCGCACCTGTTCGCCTATGACAGCGTGCACGGCCGCTTCCCCGGCCAGCTCGAGATCGACGGCGACACCATCACCGTCCGCCACAACGGCAAGGTGTATGGCCCGATCAAGGTCGCGGCCGAGCGCGATCCGACCAAGGTGCCCTACCAGGGCGTCGACGTGGCGCTGGAGTGCACCGGCATCTTCACGAGCAAGGAAAAAGCCTCCGCGCTGCTGACCGCCGGCGCGCGAAAAGTGCTGATCTCCGCCCCGGGCGACAACGTCGACGCCACCATCGTCTACGGCGTCAACCACAAGATCCTCACCAAGGACATGACGGTGGTCTCCAACGCCTCCTGCACCACCAATTGCCTGGCGCCGATGGCCATGGTGCTGCACAACCGCTACGGCATCCTGCGCGGCTACATGGTGACGATCCACGCCTATACCGGCGACCAGAACACCGTCGACACGCTGCACAAGGATTTGCACCGCGCCCGCGCCGCCGCCGTCTCGGCGATCCCCACCTCCACCGGCGCGGCCCGTGCGGTGGGCTTGGTTCTGCCGGAGCTGAAGGGCAAGCTGGACGGCACCGCGATCCGCATCCCGACGCCGAACGTGTCGCTGGTTTCGCTCGACGTGAACCTGGCCAAGCCGGCGACCAAGGAAGAAATCAACGCCGCGTTCCAGGACGCCGCGAAGGGCGAGCTGAAGGGCATCCTGGACTACAACACCGCGCCGCTGGTCAGCGTCGACTTCAACCACTGTCCGGCGTCCTGCACCTTCGACGCCACGCAGACCGCCGTGGTGGACGGCGCGCTGACCAGGGTGATGGGCTGGTACGACAACGAGTGGGGCTTCTCCAACCGCATGTTGGACACCGCCGCCCTGCTCGGGAGTTTGTAGGACCCCAACAAATAACACCTCTCCCGCTCCTCGCGGGAGAGGTCGGCGAGCGAAGCGAGACGGGTGAGGGTCGTACCGCGGGCACCACCCTCACCCGCGTCGCTACGCTCCGCGACCTCTCCCGCAATCGCGGGAGAGGTGAAAAACCCGGAGACTCGCCATGCTCTTCCGCACCCTCGACAACCTTGACGTCGCCGGCAAGCGCGTCCTGCTCCGCGCCGACCTCAACGTTCCGGTCCGCGACGGCAAGATCACCGACCTGACCCGCATCGAGCGCCTCTGCCCCACCATCCGCGAGCTCGCCGGCAAGGGCGCAAAAGTCATCGTGTGCAGCCACTTCGACCGCCCCAAGGGCAGGCGCGTGCCAGAAATGTCGCTCGCCCCCATGGCGGCGGCGCTCGGCCAGGTGCTCGGCCAGCGCGTGCGCTTCGCCGAGGACTGCACCGGTGTCGCCGCGCAGCAGTCGGTGGAGCGCATGGCGCCCGGCGACGTGCTGGTGCTGGAGAACACCCGCTACCACGCCGCCGAGGAAAAGAACGACCCGGCCTTCGCCGCCGAACTTGCCGAACTCGCCGACCTCTACGTCAACGACGCCTTCTCCGCGGCGCATCGCGCGCACGCCAGCACCGAGGGCGTCGCGCACCTGCTGCCCGCCTACGCCGGCCGGCTGATGCAGGCCGAGCTGGAGGCACTGGACGCCACGCTCGGCAACCCGCAACGCCCGGTGATGGCGATCGTCGGCGGCGCAAAAGTCTCCACCAAGCTGGAGCTGCTGGGCAACCTGGTCACCAAGGTCAACGTACTGACGATCGGCGGCGCGATGGCCAACACGTTCCTCGCCGCGCAGGGCATCGAGGTCGGCAAGTCGTTGCAGGAAGCCGAGATGCACGCCACCGCGCGCGACATCCTGGCCGCGGCGAAAACCGCCGGCTGCGAGATCCTGTTGCCGACCGACGCCGTCGTCGCGCGCGAGCTCAAGGCGAACGTGCCGACGCAGACGGTGGCGATCAACGCCGTCCCCGCCGACGCGATGATCCTGGACGTCGGCCCGGCGACCGTTGCGACTCTGAACGGACACATCGCCGCGCTGCGCACACTGGTGTGGAACGGCCCGCTGGGCGCCTTCGAAACGCCGCCGTTCGACGCCGCCACCACCGCGGTCGCCCAGGCCGTCGCCGCGGCGACCCAGGCCGGCACGCTGCGCAGCGTCGCCGGCGGCGGCGACACCGTCTCGGCGCTGCGCCACGCCGGCGTGCTCGACAAGCTGAGCTACGTCTCCACCGCCGGCGGCGCGTTCCTGGAGTGGCTGGAGGGCAAGACGCTGCCCGGGGTCGCCGCGCTGGAGGGTTAATACGTAAACGGACCGAATCGAATCGGCAACGCCCCATGTCGCACGATCCACGCCCGTTTCGTCATGGCCGGCGAAGGTCGGCCATCCACGACTTGTCTTCGTGCAGCAACGGTGCAAGCGGCAAATGGCGCTTCGCTTTTCCACCCTACACCGATCAGGACTCGCGACGCCGACGATGTGGAGATCACGGACCACCACTGAGGAGACCTGAGCTGTGGCCTACGCGATCGACAGCCTTCCCCCGATCCACCCTGGCAGCTTCCTTCGAGACGAACTCGATGCCCTTGGTCTGAGCGCCCGCAAGTTCGCCGCTCACATCCATGTGCCGCACAATGCCGTCACCGGAATCCTGAACGGCGAGCGCGCGGTCAGCGCGCAGATGGCGATCCGGCTCGCCCAGGCGTTCGGCACGACGCCGCAGTACTGGATGAACCTCCACTCGATCTACGACCTGAAGCGCGCGCGGGCGGAGATGCCCGCCGAGGCACTTCAGATCGCGTCATGCGCCATGACCTGAACGGCGGGGCCACCCCCGAGACGTGCGGGTTACCCCGCGACCCGCCCCAGGCTCGGCCGCTTCGGATCATACGTCCACCCCGGCACCAGATACTGCATCGCCATCGCATCATCGCGCGCCGAGGTGCCGACCTGCTTGTACAGCTCGTGCGCCGCAAGCACCCGCTCCATATCGATCTCGATACCAAGCCCAGGCCGGTCCGGCACCGCAACATGCCCGCCGACGATCCGCAGCGGCTCCCGGGTCAGCCGTTCGGTGCCCTCCTGCCAGATCCAGTGCGTGTCGATCGCCGTGATCTCCCCCGGCGCGGCGGCCGCCGCGTGGGTAAACATCGCCAGCGAAATATCGAAATGGTTGTTGGAGTGCGATCCCCAGGTCAGCCCGAACTCGTCGCACATCTGCGCCACGCGCACCGCACCCTGCATCGTCCAGAAATGCGGATCGGCCAGCGGGATATCCACCGCGTGCAATTGCAGCGCATGGCCCATCTCGCGCCAGTCCGTCGCCACCATGTTGGTCGCCGTCGGGATGCCGGTGGCGCGGCGGAATTCCGCCATCGTCTCGCGCCCGGAATAGCCCGCCTCCGGCCCGCACGGATCCTCCGCGTAGGCCATCCAATGCCCATGGGCGCGACCCAGTTCGATCGCCTCCGCCAGCGGCCAGGAACCGTTCGGATCGAGCGTCACGCGCCCGTCCGGAAAGCGCCGCTTCAGCGCGCCCACCGCTGCCATCTCGTCGACGCCCGCCATCACGCCGCCCTTCAGCTTGTAGTCGCTGAAGCCATAGCGCTCCGTGGCCGCCTCCGCCTGGCGCACGATCGCCTCCGGCGTCAGCGCCGCCTCGGTGCGCACCTGCTCCCAACGCGTCGCCGCGCCGGTCCCGCCCGGATAGGGCAAATCCGTCCGCCCGCGGTCGCCGACATAGAACAGGTAGGCCAGCATCTTCACCGCATGACGCTGCTGGCCGGTGCCGAGCAGCGCGCAGACCGGCACGCCCAAATGCTGGCCCAGCAGGTCGAGCAGCGCCGCCTCGACCGCGGTGATCACATTGTCGGTGCGCAGGTTGATCTCGTGCGGCTGGCGCAGCACCGCGGCCTCGGCCGCCGTCGTCACCTGGTGCACGATGGTCTTCCGCCCCGCCTTCGCGCCGGGCAAGGAGGCGCGGACGGCATTGCAGATTGCATTATAGCCGCCGATCGGCCGACCGACGACGAGCGGGACGGAACGTTCAAGGGTCTGGCGAATCCCCTCGCTGCCCGGCACCTCGGCCACCCCGGTGTTGCCCGCGCTGTCCTGCAGCACGACGATGTTGCGGGTGAAGAACGGGCCATGCGCGCCGGCCAGGTTCAGCAGCATGCAGTCCCGGCCGGCAACCGGGATGACCAGCATCTCGGTGACCGTCGGCGTGCGAAAGGCAACGGTATCTGCTGGTTCGACCATGCGCGGTATCTCCCGAAAAATATCCCACCGGGGAAGCCATTGCAGCGCAAGCCTGCCTTGTCGCCAACCGCGCAAAGTCCCCAACAACCATCGCCGTCAATCAGCCACGGCGAACCGGCCACCGCCACCGGCAACCCGCCCGACCGCCACCTTGCCGGGCAGATCATCCGCCCGCCATCCCCCACCCAGCGCCTCGATCAGGGTAACGCTCGCCACCAGTCGGCTCTGCTGGATCGCCAGCGCGGTCTGCTCATCGCTCAGCAGCAAGGTCTGCTCGGTAATCACGCTGGTATACGCAACCGTTCCGGCGAGGTATTGGTTCATCGTCACCTCCACCGCGTGTCGCGCCGACGCCACCGCAAGATCCTCCGCCGCCGCCTGCTGCTCCAGCACGCGCAGCGCGACCAGCTCGTCCTCGATCTGCTGGAACGCCGTCAGCACGGTCTGGCGGTAGTTCGCGACATACTGGTCGTAGGTGGCCCGCGCGACCGCCACCGCGGCCGAGCGGGACCCGGCATCGAAGATCGTCTCCGCCGCCGACGCGCCGAGCGACCAGACCTCATTGGCCACGCTGAACAACTTCGACAGCGGGTTGCCGGCGAAACCGAACAGCGCCGACAGCGTCAGGTCCGGATAGTAGGCGCCGATCGCCACGCCGATCAGCGCGTTCTCCTGCTGCATCTGCCGTTCGGCCGCGGCGACGTCGGGACGCCGTTCCAGCAGCGTCGAGGGGACGCCGGTCGGCGCCACCGGCACCTCCCGCGGCAGCGGCGTGAGCGGGATCGTCAGCTCGGCCGGCGGATGGCCGGTGAGCATGGCGATGGCATGCTCATACTGGCCACGCAGCACACCCACCGCGATCAACTGCGCCTGCGTGGTCTGCAATTGCGCCTGCGCCGTCACCACGTCGGCGCTCGATGTCGTGCCGGCACGGTACTGATTCCGTGTGATGTCCAGCGCGCGCTGATAGTTCGCAACGGTGTCGGTCAGCAGTTTCCGCAGCGAGTCCTCGTAGCGCAGATTGACATAGGCGATGGCCAGCGTCGCCTGCGCCGACAGCGTCGCATTGGCCAGGTCGGCCGCGCTCACCTGCGCCGCCGCCGCGTTGCTTTCGATTTGGCGGCGGATCTTGCCCCAGATATCCGGCGCCCAGGTGGCGCTGCCCTCCACCGAATAGTCGGTCCGCGCGGCGCCACTTCCGCCACCCGCGGACGCGCCGCCCGCGCCGCCGCCGCCACGGCTGCGGGTGACGCTCGGGGTCACGCTGACCGTCGGAAACAGCGCTGCCTCGGTCTCGCGCACCAGTGCCGTGGCGGCGCGGTAGGCCGCCTCGAAGGATTTCACGTTCTGGTTGGAGATGGCGACCTGGCGTTCAAGCTGATCCAGCTCCGGATCGTTATAGATCGACCACCAGGCCCCGCGATCGATGGTGTCGAGCGGCGTCGCCGGTTTCCAGCCGGCAAGCTCCTTGTAGGCGACCGGCACCGGCGCATCCGGACGTTGGTAGTCCGGACCGATCATGCAGCCGGTCAGCAGCACGGCCAGCAGCGTCCCGCCCGGCGCAACCGACCAATGGCGGCGTCTCCCCGTCATGCCACGCCCCTCGCCTGCGCCCCGCGCCATCACTCCGCCGCTCCCGAGGCCACCGGGAACGCCCGCCGCCACCGGCCGCGCGCGGCGAGGCGGAACCGATCAAGATACAGATACAGCACCGGCGTCGTATACAGCGTCAGCGCCTGGCTCACGATCAGCCCGCCGACGATGGCGATCCCCAGCGGCTGGCGCATCTCGGCCCCGTTGCCAAAACTCAGCGCCAGCGGCATCGCCCCCAGCATCGCCGCCATGGTGGTCATCATGATCGGCCGGAACCGCTTGAGGCAGGCTTCGAAGATCGCGTCATGCGGGCTCAGCTCGCGCGTTCGTTCCGCCTCCAGCGCGAAGTCGATCATCAGGATCGCGTTCTTCTTCACGATGCCGATCAGCAGGATCACCCCGATCAGCGCGATGATGCTGAACTCCGTATGGAACAGCAGCAGCGCCAGCGACGCGCCGATGCCGGCCGAGGGCAGCGTGGACAGGATGGTAACCGGATGCACCAGGCTCTCGTACAGGATGCCGAGCACGATGTAGATCGCGATCAGCGCGGCCCCGATCAGCACCGGTTCGCTGTTGAGCGATTGCTGGAATGTCTGCGCGGTGCCCTGGAAGCTGCCATGGATGCTGCCGGGCATGCCGATCTCGCGCACCGCCTGCGCGACCGCCGCGTCGGCGTCGCTGAGCGACTTGCCCGGCGCGAGATTGAACGAGATGGTGGCGGACACGAACGGCCCCTGATGGTTGACCGCGAGCGGTGTGTTGCCGCGCTCGTAATGACTGAATGCGGCCAGCGGCACCATCGTCTCCTGGCTGGTGCTGACCGCGGCGCCGGCCGAGGCGCTGCCCTTGCCGGTGTTGGCCAGCGCATTGGTCGCCGCGTTGCGCGCCGAGCTGGCGGCAATGCTCGCCGCGGTGTTGGTGCTCGCCGTGCTCGCCGCGGCGACCGTGCCGACCACCGCATTGCTCGTTTCGCTGCCGCGCGCCGACCCGCCGGCGGTGCTGACATAGATCTCCTTCAACATATCGGGGCTCTGCCAGTAGCGCGGCGCCACCTCCATGATCACGTGATACTGATTCTGCGCTTGGTAGATCGTCGAAACCTGCCGCTGGCCAAACGCGTCATACAGCGTGTTGTCGATCTGGTTGACCGCGAGGCCAAGGCGACTCGCGGTCGCCCGGTCGATCACCAGGTCGGTCTCCAGACCCTTCTGCTGCTGGTCGGAATTGACGTCCTGCAGCACCGGATTGCGTTCCAGCGCCGCCTGCAGCTTGGGCGCCCACTCGTAGATTTGCCCGGTCGTGTCCCCCTGCAGCGTGTACTGGTAGGCGGCATTGCCCTGCCGGCCGCCGACCCGGATGTCCTGCACCGGCTGCAGGAACAACCGCGCGCCCGGCACCACCGCCAGCGTGCGGCGCAGACCGGACATCACCGCGGCCATCGACGGTCGTTGCCCGAGCGGTTTCAGCGCGATGAACACCGAACCGGTATTGGTCGCGCCGAACCCGCTCGACCCGGCGAAGCCGACCACGTGGTCCACCGCCGGATCGTGCTGCACGATCGAGACCATCTGGGTCAGCTTGGTCTGCATCGCCTGGAACGACGTGCTCTGGTCGGCCTGGATGCCGCCCATCAGCCGCCCGGTGTCCTCCTCGGGGAAGAACCCTTTCGGAATATACGCGAACAGCGCGACGTTCAGCGCCACGCACAGCAGCAGGATCAGCATGACCAGCGCGCTGTGGCGCAGCGCCCAGGGCAACGTCCGCTCATACAGCCCCAGCCCGCGCTCGAACAGGCTGCGCCGGTGCGGCCGGTCCGTCCGGGGCCGCAGCAGCAGCGCGCACATCATCGGCGTGGTGGTCAGCGAGATCATCATCGACACCAGAATGGCGAGCGACAACGTCACCGCGAATTCGCGGAACAGCCGCCCGACGATGCCGCCCATCAGCAGGATCGGGATGAACACCGCGATCAGCGACAGGCTGATCGAGATCACGGTGAACCCCACCTGGCGCGCCCCGCGCAGCGCCGCCACATACGGGGGCTCGCCGTCCTCGATGTGCCGCCGGATGTTCTCCAGCACGACGATGGCGTCATCCACCACGAAACCGGTCGCCACCGTCAGCGCCATCAGCGACAGATTGTCCAGGCTGTAGCCCAGCAGATACATCGCCCCGAAGGTGCCGATGATCGAGATCGGCACGGCAACGCAGGGGATCAGCGTCGCGCGCCAGTCGCGCAGGAACAGGTAGACCACCAGCGTCACCAGCGCCACCGCCAGCAGCAGCGTCATTTCGGTGTCGTGCAGCGCGGCACGGATCGTGGTGGTGCGATCGTTCGCGATGGTGAAGTCCACGTCGCTCGGCAGCGCCGCGACCAGTTGCGGTAGCGCCGCCTCCACCGAATCGACCGTGTCGATGATGTTGGCGCCCGGCTGACGGAACAGCAGCACGAGGACCGAGGGCTTGCCGTCGGCCAGCCCCGCGTTGCGCACGTTCTCCACCGAATCGATCACGTCGGCCACATCCGCCAGCTTGACCGGCGCGCCGTTGCGCCAGGCCAGGATCAGCGGCTTGTAGTCGGCCGCCGCCAGCGACTGGTCGTTGGTGTAGATCTGAAAATGCCGGTCGCCCTCCTCGATCGCGCCCTTCGGGCTGTTCGCGTTGGCCGAGGCCAGGGCCGCGCGCACATCCTCCAGGCCGACACCGTATTTGAACAGCGCCTGCGGGTTCAGCTCCACCCGCACCGCGGGCAGCGCGGCGCCGCCGATCAGCACCTGGCCGATCCCGTTGATCTGCGACAGGCGCTGCCCGAGCACGTTGCTGGCCGCGTCGTAGATCTGGCCACGGGTCAGCGTGTTGGAGGTCAGCGCCAGGATCAGCACCGGCGCGTCGGCCGGGTTGACCTTGCGGTAGGTCGGGTTGCTGCGCAGGCTGGTGGGCAGATCGGCGCGCGCCGCGTTGATCGCCGCCTGCACGTCGCGCGCGGCGCCGTTGATGTCGCGGTCCAGGCTGAACTGCAGCACGATGCGCGCCGAGCCGACCGAGCTGCTCGAGGTCATTTCGGTCACGTCGGCGATCTGCCCGAGATGCCGCTCCAGCGGCTCGGCGACCGAGGTCGCCACCGTGTCCGGGCTGGCGCCGGGTAGCTGCGCCTGCACCTGGATCGTCGGAAAATCCACCTGCGGCAACGGCGAGACCGGCAGCCTGAGATAGGCAAAGAACCCGGCCAGCGCGATGCCGATGGTCAGCAGCGTCGTGGCAACCGGGCGCGCAATGAATGGGGCGGAGATGTTCATACCAGCCGCCCGAAGGTTTGACCATTCGCCCAGTTGTCGGGCGGCTGGTATGGGTCTTGGTTTGGCGCGCGGCCGCACGCTGGCTCCCCTTGGCAACCCCGCGCGCGATACCAACCGCCGGAAGCGTTGGAAGGGTCAACACTTGCGGCGGCCGGTATCAATCCGCCACCCCATCATTCGCCAGCCGCTCGCCCGGCGATGTGTCTGGGCGCCGCCCGCGCACCCGCACCACCAGCCGGTCGAACATCAGGTAGATCACCGGCGTGGTGAACAGCGTCAGCATCTGGCTGAAGATCAGCCCGCCAACGATCGCCACGCCCAGCGGGCGGCGCAGCTCGGAACCGGTGCCCATGCCCAGCATCAGCGGCAGCGCGCCAAGCAGTGCCGCCATCGTCGTCATCATGATCGGCCGGAAGCGCAACAGACACGCCTGGTGGATCGCGGCGCGCGGCGCCAGGCCCTCGTCGCGCTCCGCCACGATCGCGAAGTCGATCATCATGATCGCGTTCTTCTTGACGATGCCGATCAGCAGGATGATGCCGATGATCGAGATCACGTCGATGTCGTCGCCGGCGA
>Ga0209415_10019331_pt1 | contig 10678 bp, 6 predicted proteins | sample PeaSoiSIISIP2007_FD_187696 | JGI IMG/M metagenome (GOLD analysis project Ga0209415, IMG submission 187696) | Peat soil microbial communities from Weissenstadt, Germany - SII-SIP-2007 (SPAdes) (version 2) | ecosystem: Environmental > Terrestrial > Soil > Wetlands > Peat | place: Germany... | reverse complement strand
CCACGCTGTGGCTGGTCCACTGGTCCAGAGGATCGCTCTGGGCCCCCAGCCGAGGCGGAGCCAGGCAGAGGAGGAGGCAGGAAAGGAGGAGCAGCCTGGGATGGCGGCCGGTCGGCCGCGGCAGTGGCAGCGTGGCGGTGGTTTGCATAACTTGGCGAGTCGTTCTTTGGCTAATTATTCCTTTGGCATAAGGTGGCACCCGCCGCGGCCAACGTCAACCCCAGGGCCAGGCGTGGCGGCGAGCCGTTCTCGGTTCAAGGCTGCCGTCACGCGCACCTCGGCTGGATCGCGCGGCTCGCGGCGGGGGAGTCTGCTGCCGCTCATTTCAGTAGTGGCCCGGCCACCAGTAGTTTGTGTAGGTGCCGTTCGTCGGGAAGTACGTGGTGCCCAGCGAGGAGCCGTCGAGGGCCGTGTTGCTGTCGATGGTCCAGAGCTGCATCTGGAATTCGTCCGTCACCTGGCAATTGAGGTAGGGCTCGATTTTGTTGTGGCCGACGTAGCAGTTCCAGAAGTAGTAGTTGGTTCCCCCTTGGGGATGCTTGCCGTAGCTCTGGGTCGCCAGGCAGATCGGCTCCAGCGGAGAGCCGTTCGTGCCCGGGTATGACGCGATGGTATTGCTGCTGATCGTAACGTTCGTGATCGACATCCAGCCGTTGGTGTCGATGTTCATGATGTCGATGCCGGCAGATCCGTCACCATCGATAACCTTTATAGTGTTCCCGGAAATCGTCAGGTCGTAAATGTAAGCCCCGACCAGGGGACAGTTGTTGGTGTAGCACCCGAGCGCCACGCCGCCAACACTCTGGCCGATAAAACTGTTGCCTTGGATAACGACGTTGCTTTGCCAGCCCGGGTCCTGGTAAAAGCCCCATCTGCCGCCGAAGCAGTTATTGCTAAGGCAGGTCAGCCCGTAGTACCCAGACGCGTTGATGCACTTGCCGGCGGGGCAACTGCCGACGGGCGGGGGGTTATTGGTGGCGGGCAGGTAGATATTATTGCTAGATATGATGCCGCCTCCGTTCCACCCGATGCCGTTGATGGCATCGTCCCCGGCGCAGTTCGTCACGGTACAGCCGGTGACCACGTTGTTGGAGCTCCACGGCGCATTCCACGCCAGGGCATTGGTCGGCTCGGAGCCGAGCATGATAGCGGCGGCTTCGCCCTTCGCGTACCACGCCGTATGGTGGAGGACCTTCACCCCGGAGACCGTGCAGTTGTTGCCCCAGAGAGCGATTCCCCATACGGAGTAATGAGTGATGTTGCTGGCTTGGTTGGTGTCGCACTCCATCGTGAGGTTCTGGGCCGTCACCCAATTGTTGCTTGAGTCGCACCAGATTATGTTGTACCAGGTATACTCGACGCCGTTCTCCCGTTGCACGGTTGTGCCGGCCGGATCGCCCAGGAGCGTCTGGCCCTCCTGCAGGAGCTCATTGTCAGACTGCGAGCCGTGGGTGAAAAAGGTTCCCGGGCCGAGCACTATGCGGGTCCAGGGGGTCGCGAGCGTGTGCAGAATGGTGTCGAAGCTGCCCCAATAAGGGGAGGCGGGCGTGCCCGCTCCAAAGTAGTTCGTTGTCCCCAAGTACAGGTAGCTCGAGTTGGTCGTCAGATAGATTGTGGTCGGGGCCGCGCATTCGGCCTGGAGCCCGCAGATCAGGGAGTAACCGAGGCTGTCCGGGGTGACGGTGATCACGACGGGCCGACCGTTGGTGACCGGGACCGAGGAAAAGAGGACGTATTGCTGGCCGTTGGTCCAGTTTGCGGGCAGGCCGTTGGACCAAGTGGTGCTGCTGGTGGTCGTGGCCAGGGGGCCGTTGGTGCCCACGTAGAATATGCTGTTGTCCGCGGTCGGGCCGTGGCCGTAGAGGTAGAAGTCCCACGTGCCGGACGGCAGGTTGGTGAGGGTGATGGTGATGTTGCCGGTGTACTGGTTGGCGTACATGTAGGTGTTCATCATCGGGTCGGCGGCGCCGTTTGCCCAGTCGCCGGGCGCGTTCTGGACCGTGGCGCCGACCGTGGAGCGCGACGAGTCCGCCCATGCCAGGTTAGTGAGCGTCACGGACGAGTTGTAGGGATAATACCAAGGGTTCCAATAATCGTTGGTGCCCCTGCCGGCGGCGGCGGGACCGACCTTGGAACCCGCGACGCCACCAAAATCGATATTCAGCAAGGGCATGGCGACCATGATGTAGTCCAGCAAAAGGCCGCGCGGCGGCTCGGCGCCGGCCTTCGCGACGGCCATCGGAGAAGTGAGGAGTGACGAGCGACGAGCGACGAGCGGGGAGGGCGCGAGGGCGGGGGTGTGGGGACGGCGGAGGGCGGCGAGCATGGTCTTGAGGTCACGGGCCGGCTTGAACTGCGCGTGGCCCGGCTGCTGGCTGGCGGGCAGGGTCGCAAGTTGGGCCTTGACCAGGACGTAGGGCGTCGAATCCACGACGTAATAGTGCATAAGGCGGGCGCTGGGGTCGGGGTCGGGTTGCTCGACCCAGGCTGTCGCCGTGGGCACGGTGGGGCCGCTCGCCGAACCCATGAAGAAGGCTTGGCCGGAGCCCAAAATGCGCATTGGGCCAAAATCGAGGTCCTCGCCGGCCAGGCTGTCCGGCCCGGCGCCCAGGCCAAGTTGGCCCTTGGCCTGGCTCAGGTCCACAGTCACGGGCGTGTGCCGAGGGCGGGTCTGGTCGAGGAACTCGGTGATGACGCCAAGCATGACTTGGCTCTCGTCGGCGCCGGGCAGCACGGAGGCCGGCGCGGGGAGCTGCGTATTGATGATAAGATCCTGTTCTATTGACGATTGTGTATAGTTATAAATCAACCCCAGGCCGGGCCCAAGCGCATCCGGGTAATGCACGCTGGCCGGTGGGAGAATCTCGCCGATCGAGTTGGTGAGGCTGGCGACGAGGACCGTTTGGCCGGCGGCCGGCCCCGACGCGAGCCAATAGCAGAGGCCTACCACACGGGTTCGCAGCGTGATGGGCTCCCGCCAGGCGGGGGGCTGAGGCAATTGGATGCTGATGGCTCCGGACGGCGTGTCGGCGTCGTTTGCGAACCAGACAACGTGGGCCCCGAAGTCGCCCACGGCTCCGCCAGCGGTGGGGCGCACGACGCGCTGGACGTTGGTGTCAACCGGGGGCGCGGGCGCGGCCATGACGACCGGGTTAGTGGAAATGTTGGCCCCGGCCAAACCATTGGTCGAATCGCCTGGGGGAGCGGGGCTGTTAGTCGAGCCCGAGGGGCCGGTGGCGAGTTGGGCGTGGGCGGCAGCGGGCAAGAGCGTGAGCGCCAGGCAGGCGGCGAGCGTGAGTGAGCAGGGGCAGTTGAGCCCCTCGAGGTGATTGGTTTTCTTCATAAGGTTCTCCTTGGTTTAACGGCATGGTCTGACCAGGGCCCGTCCCAACTACCCCGGCTACGGACCTACGTCGAAGCCTTCGCCGCCGAGCTTGCGCAGGGGCGGTGAATTCGAGAGAGGTTGCGGCAAAGGCTGCGACGGAGTCTTCCGTTGGCCGGGCTTTTGGGACAGGCTCTTTCTAACCAACCCTGGTTACAGCATCGCTCGCCCGGCTTGGCTCCCCAAATTTTGTCCAATGCTGAACCTTTATCGCTGTGCGGAATCCCGGCCACGGTCCCGCCTCCGGCGCGGAGCCGGCCACGCGCATTCGGGCGCTTCGGGCCAAGCCGCATGTCCCAAGGAAGCCAAATGCCGCCGTGGGGCGAGTGCGCCGTGGGGCGGGTGTCGAGGGGCGAGTGTCGAGGGGCGAGGCGCCGGTCACTTTTTCGGCTGGCAGTTTGCGGCCCCTAATCTTGCTCTTAATCCTAATCTCCCGCGGCCCGAGAGCAGGATTAAGATTAAGATTAGGATTAAGATTACGATTACGACAGGCTACCCCACGAGGTGAAGCGCGGTCGAGGGCCGGCGTCTTGGCGGGCGTCATTGACTGGGCAGCCGGCGCGACCCTATATTGCCGGGATGGCCAGTGCCGGGAAGAAGTCTGCCAGAGAGCGGTTTTTCGAGTATCTTTCGGAGAAGCGGCTGCGCTTGACTGCCCAGCGGCGGGTCATCATCGACACGGCATTGAGCACGGATCAGCATTTCACGGCCGAGCAACTCCTGGAGTGGTCGCACCGCCGGGACAAGTCGGTCTCTCGCGCGACGGTGTATCGGACCTTGCCTCTGTTAACGAAGAGCGGGCTGGTCGGCGAGATGGATTTCGGCAGGGACCGGAAGTACTACGACCCGAACTACGCCGAGCACCCGCACCACAACCACATTATCTGCCTGGACTGCGAGAAGATCGTCGAGTTTGAGAGCCAGAAGCTGGAGCAACTGGAAAACGAGATCAGCCAGCGGCTTGGCTATTCGGTCCAAACTCGCCGGATGCTGGTCACCGCCACGTGCGACGAGTTTCGGAGATTGGGATTTTGCAGGAAAAGAAAAGCATGAGACTAAACATTCGCCATAGCGCAGCGCGGCCAAGCCGCAACCGAAAGGATAACCGCGGAATACGCGGAATACGCGGAAAGACAAGCGGGCGGGTTCGGGATTCCGCGTATTTCGCGTATTCCGCGGTTCATTTCTTTTGTGGAACTTGTTCGCAGCTTGCGAACAATCTCGGCTATTGCAGTGCAGCGTGCTGGGTCGGCGTCCTCGCGCTCGTGGCGGGGAGCCAGGCGTTTGCCGAGGACTGGCCCCAGTGGCTCGGTCCCAACCGCGACTCGGTTTGGCGCGAGAGCGGCATCGTCGAGAAGCTGCCCGCCGCCGGCCCGCCGGTTTGCTGGCGGACGGCGATCGGGGGAGGTTTCTCCGGACCGATCGTGGCAGGGGGGCGGGTGTATGTGACCGACCGCCAGCTTGCCGACGGCGCGAGCAGGCCCGCCGACCCGTTCGCGCGCGGGGCGGTCCATGGCGGGGAACGAGTCCTCTGCTTGAACGAAGCGGACGGGACGATGCTGTGGCAACACGCCTACGAGTGCGCCTACACGATGAGCTATGGGGCCGGTCCCCGGGCAGCGCCGCTGGCCAGCGGGGGCCGTGTCTATACCCTGGGCGCCGAAGGGAACCTGCTTTGCCTGGATGCCGGAGACGGCCGAGTCCTCTGGTCGAGGGATTTCAAGAAGGACTTTGGCGTGAAAACTCCGCTGTGGGGATTCGCGGGCAACCCCTTGCTCGACGGCAACCGGCTCATTTGCCTGGCCGGCGGGGCGGGCAGCACCGCGGTTGCCTTCGACAAGGACACGGGGAAGGAAATCTGGCGCGCGTTGAGCGCAGAAGAACCCGGCTACAGCTCGCCGGTGATTTATGAGGCCGGCGGCAAACGGCAGCTTATCTTCTGGCACCCGGAGGCGGTCAACTCGCTCGACCCCGTGACCGGGGAAGTCTATTGGTCGGTGCCGTTCGCGTCCAAAACCGGGCTGTGCATCGCCACGCCGCGCAAGCTCGGCGACTGGCTCTTCGTCACGGCGTTTTACAACGGCTCGCTCCTGCTGCGGCTCGACCCGGACCGGCCGGCCGCGACAACTCTCTGGCGCACGCAGAAAGTCAGTGAGATGCAAACCACCCATCTCAACGCCATAATCTGCACCCCCTTCCTCGAGGAGGGCCATATTTACGGCGTCTGCAGCTACGGTCAATTGCGCTGCCTCGAGGCCGAGTCCGGCAAGCGCCTCTGGGAGACCTTTCAAGCCACCACCACCGGCAGCCCCGTCCGCTGGGCCAATGCCTTCCTGGTCAAGAACGGCAACCGGTTCTTCATCTGCAACGAGAAAGGGGACCTCATCATTGCGCGTCTCACCCCGGCCGGCTACGAAGAAATCAGCCGCGCCCACGTGCTCGAGCCGACTAATCCCGACCCCGGCCGGCGCGTGGTCTGGTCGCACCCCGCCTTTGCGAACCGGCGTATGTATGCGCGCAATGACAAGGAAATCATCTGCGTGGACCTGGCGGCCAAATGAGGGGCGAGGCGCGATCCTCAGAAGGATTGCAGGAAGCCCGCGAGGCTCTCGCGCAATTGCCGGCGGGCACGATAAATGCGCGTCTCGACGGCCTTGGCGGAACATTTGAGGATGGCGCCGATTTCCGCCTGGGAGAGTTCCTGATAGACGGACAGGATAAGGGGCTGGCGCAATTCCTCGGGCAGAGCAGCGACGGCCTGGCGTACGGCGGTGGAGCGCTCCTCGGTCTGGAGGGCTTCGTCGGGGGTGGCTTCAAGGGCGCCCAAATTGTCTCTCAAACTGGCCCCGGTCTGGCTGTTTTCGGCGTCCAGCGAAACCTGCTGATGACGGTTGCGCCAGCGGTAACGGTCGCGCACCAGGTTGCCGGCGATGGCGTAGAGCCAAGTGGAGAATTTCTGTTGTGGGTCGAATCTCGCGCGGTTTTGGAAAATCCTGACGAAGGTTTCCTGCGCCAGGTCGGCGGCGTCTGCTTCATCTTGCAGCGAGCGGACCAAGTAATGGAACAGTTTCTCGGCGTGGCGGTCCATCAAGTCGTTGAGGGCTGGATCGTGGCCGCCGGCCAGCCGCGCCATGTCCTGAGCATCCTGCTCGTGGCAGTCTGGGGCATTCATGGCGCGGGGCTACATGTGGTGCTCTTCGGCTGTGCGATGACGTTGTTCCATGGCCTGGCCACGCAGGGAGGTCTGGTTCTCGACCCAGTCCAGGTAGCGCCGGCCCTCTTCCGGGGGCATGGTGCGGCTCACGGCCAGGAAGTGTTTCAGCATCTCGGCTTCACAATCGGCCCGCATTTTCGCCCGCTCGGCCAGCAGCATTTGTATTTCCGGAGTCACCGTTTTGGCCTGGGCGATCAACTGGTGGAGTTTCTCGTCCTGTCGCTGAATGAGCCGGCAGCGCTCGCGGCACTGTGGCAGGTAGGCCTGGTGCAATTGGGAAATGCGGGCGAACTCGGCGTCGTTGAGGTGGAATTCCTTCTTGAGCCACGCCAACTCGGGCTGAGGCTCGCGCATCAGGCCGCGACAACCCGCGGTGCCGAAGTAGTAGAACCCGGCGAAAGCCGCGGTGCAGGCGAGCAGGCCGAGCAGCAAGATGATGGCGCTTTTCTTCATTGGTTCAAAACAGCGGCTTTGTAAGGGTCAAGGGACTGGACGTAGCGCAGGCCCAGCGCGGCGTCCAGGCGGCTCGAATGGATCTGGGCCGCCCAGGAACCAGCCGCCACCCCCACAGCCAGCAAGACCGTGGCATAACCGACGGCGAGCTTGGGACGGGGCAGGAGGGCGTCAGCCAAGCGGGCCAATGCCGGCCAAAGGGCGGCTTTGGGCCGGACGTTCGTCCGCTCAATCCGCTGCCAGACTTGTTCCTGGAAACGGGGTGGCAGGGTGGGATGCACCACCCATTTGCGCAGCAGGGCGCGAAGGGGCTCGTCGTTTTCGGGTTCTTGTTTATTCGGTTTCATAGGTCGGTTAGTCGGAACCAGCGGGCCGCGGGCGTTTGAGGTGCTGGGAGCGCCAGAGGTAGAAAATCGCCGGGTACACCAGCAGTTCCATGAGGGTGGAAGTGATGACGCCGCCGACCATGGGTGTGGCAATGCGTTTCATGACGTCAGCACCCGTGCCGTGGCTCCAGAGAATCGGCGCCAGGCCCGCGATAATAACGGAGGCGGTCATAGCTTTGGGGCGAACCCGTTTGACGGCGCCGTGATAGATGGCGTCGCGCAGGCCGGCGAGATTGGTGAGCAGACCCTTTTTGCTCCAGTCCTCGTAAGCCAGGTCGAGGTAGAGCAGCATCACCACGCCCGTCTCGGCATCCAGACCTGCGAGGGCGATGATGCCGACCCACACGGCGACGCTTAGGTTGTAGTGAAGGAGGGCGAGAATGCCAATGGCCCCCACCAGGGAGAAGGGCACGGCCAGCATAACGATGGCGGTTTTGATGGCGGAGCGGGTGTTGAGATAGATGATCAGGATGATGAGCAGGAGGGTGAGCGGCACGACGATCATTAGGCGCTGCTGGGAGCGGAGCATATATTCGTACTGGCCACTCCAGAAAATATTGTAGCCGCTGGGCAGGTTGATCGTGCCTTTGGCGACGGCCTCGTTCACGGTGCGCATGGCCATTTGGACGTAGGTGCCGATGTCGAGGCCTTTGACATCCACGTAAATCCAGGCGTTAGGAACGGCCGCCTCACTCTTGATACCCATAGGGGCGTGGACGGTTTCGATTTTGGCCAGTTGGCCCAGGGGTATTTGCGCGCCCGTCGGCGTGGGCACGACGATCTCGCGCAGGGCGCCAAGGTTCTCTCGGAAATCACGGCTGTAGCGAAGGTTGACGGCATAGCGTTCGAGACCCTCGACGGTGGTGGTCAGGGGCATGCCGCCCAAGGCGACTTCGAGCACGTCCTGAACATCGCCGACGGTGAGACCGTAGCGGGCGATGGCATCACGATCGATATCGAACTGAATGTAGTTGCCCCCCATGGTGCGCTCGGCAAAGGCGCTGAGGGTGCCGGGGACGGCTTTGACCACGGCCTCAATCTCCGAAGCGACACGCTCCAGTTGCGCCAGGTCGGGTCCGGCGACCTTGATGCCGACCGGGGTCTTGATGCCGGTGGCGAGCATGTCGATGCGGGTCTTGATGGGCATGGTCCAGGCATTGTTGAGACCGGGGATTTGCACGGCGGCATTCATGGCGTCCGTGAGTTCGTCGGGTGTGCGGCGGCGATGAGCCATGCCCCTGCCGGCCTCGTCTTTGATGTCAACCACCGGCCATGCTTCTTCAGGCTTGAGCATGATGGTGGTCTCGACCATGTCGAAGGGAGCGGGGTCGGTGGCGGTTTCGGCGCGGCCTATTTTGCCGAAGACGTGGCGGACCTCCCGAAAGCGGCGGATGAGCTTGTCCGTGGTCTGGAGAACTTCGCGAGCCTTGGTGGGGGAGATGCCCGGGAAGGTGGTCGGCATGTAGAGCAGGTCCCCTTCATAAAGCGGCGGCATGTATTCCGAGCCGAGGTTTTGGTACGGGAAAAACTTTCCGATCTTAAATGCCCATTCCTTGGCTTTGCCGTCGGGCAGGAGGCGGGCGGTGAGGGTGTTCCAGGGGAAGAACACCCAAACGATTAGGCCGGCGGCAGTGAAGATAACCGGCCAGCGCCATTTAATGACGAAATCGATCACTGGATGGTAGAGCCAGATGAGGAGACGGTTGATGGGGTTCTTCTCTTCGGCCGGAATTTTCCCGCGGATGAAGAAGCCCATGAGAATCGGGGCAAGGGTGATCGAGAGCAGCGCCGCGGCGCCCATGGAATAGGTCTTGGTGAAGGCCAGCGGCTTGAAAAGGCGCCCTTCCTGCGCCTGGAGCGTGAACACCGGGATGAACGAGACGGTAATGACCAGCAACGAATAAAAGAGCGTGGGGCCGACCTCAACCGACGCATCGCGGATGATGTCCCAGTGAGGCTTCTTGCCCTGGTCGTGCTCGAGGTGCTTGTGGGCGTTCTCGATCATGATGATGACGGCGTCCACCATGGCGCCGATGGCGATGGCGATGCCGCCGAGGGACATGATGTTCGAGCTGATACCCTGGCCGAACATGACCAGGAAAGACACAAGCACGGCGATGGGCAGGATGAGGATGGCGACAAACGCGCTGCGCAGGTGCATGAGGAAGGCGATGCAGACCAGGGCGACGACGAGGCTTTCCTCGAGCAACTTCTCTTCGAGGGTTTTGACCGCGCGCTGAATCAGGGCGCTACGGTCATAGACAACCGTGTATTGGACGTCCGGCGGCAGGCCCTTCATGGCTTGATCCAGCCTCTTCTTTACGTCCAGAATGACCTGGCGGGCGTTGGCGCCATAGCGCACGACGACCACGCCGGCGACGGTTTCCCCTTCGCCGTCGAGTTCAGCGATGCCGCGCCGCATGTCCGGGCCGAGTTCGACGTTGGCGACCTGTCGAAGCAGGATCGGCACCCCCTTGTCTCCAACACCCACAGCCACTTTGCGCAAGTCCTCCAGGTTCTGGATGTAGCCGCGCACTTGCAGCAGGAACTCCTTTTCCGAAAGTTCAATGGACCGTCCACCCACTTCGCCGTTGCTCCGTTTGACCGCCAGGGCGACTTGAGAGAGGGAAAGGTTGTAGGCGCGCAGTCGGGTCGGGTCCACGGTGATCTGGTATTGCTTGACGAAGCCGCCGACGGAGGCGACCTCGGACACGCCTTCCACGGAAGCCAATTGGTAGCGCAGATACCAGTCCTGCATGGAACGTAGTTCGGCCAGGTCGCGGTTGGTGGACGTGATGGAATACATGAACGCCCAGCCGACGCCGGTGGCGTCCGGGCCGAGGCTGGGGGTTACGCCGGCGGGCAGACGACCGCTTAGGCCGCTGAGGTATTCGAGCACGCGGCTGCGCGCCCAGTAGGGATCGGTGCCGTCCTCGAAGATGACATAGACAAAGGAGAAGCCGTAGAATGAATACCCGCGCACCACCTTCGCTTTGGGCACTGAAAGCATCTTGGTGGTGATCGGATAGGTGACCTGGTCCTGTACGATTTGGGGGGCTTGCCCGGCCCACTCGGTATAGACAATGACCTGCACGTCCGACTGGTCAGGGATGGCGTCGAGCGGGATGTTCTTGAGCGCGTAAAGGCCACCCACCACCAGGGCAATCGTGCCTAACAGGACGATGAACTTGTTCTTGAGCGAAAAGTCTATGATGCGTTGGAGCATAGCGAGCCGGGTGGGGT
>Ga0209415_10019330_pt1 | contig 10678 bp, 11 predicted proteins | sample PeaSoiSIISIP2007_FD_187696 | JGI IMG/M metagenome (GOLD analysis project Ga0209415, IMG submission 187696) | Peat soil microbial communities from Weissenstadt, Germany - SII-SIP-2007 (SPAdes) (version 2) | ecosystem: Environmental > Terrestrial > Soil > Wetlands > Peat | place: Germany... | reverse complement strand
CGCGGACTGCCTGTCCTGCACGAGGGTCCCGAGCGGGCGGGCGCACTCGCCGACCTTGTGGGACGCGAGCGCGCTGGCGTTGACCCAGAGCACGCGGCCGATGCACGTCGGGAGCGCCTCGTCGCCGCCGTTGAGCATGGGGTGGCCGAAGCCGGCGAGCTTGCCCGCGCCGTCGACGTACGTGGCCGTGCCCAGGCCCATGATCGACACGTCCCCGCGCGCGAGCTGCACGCCGAGCCCGCCCCCGTTGACGAAGTGCGCGGGGGCGTCCGGGTCGTTCGCGCTGCCGCCGCCTCCCTGGAGCGGATCGAGGCCGAGCGGCTCGACCAGCTTGCGCAGCGCCTCCGCGGCGTGATCGCCGACGCCCGACATCATGAGCGGCGTCGCCGCGGGGACCATCCCGTGGTCGCCGGGCCGCGGGCCGAGCCGCTCGGCGATCTGGCGGGCATGGTCGCTCAGCGCGTAGGTTCCGGGCGCCCCGTCGAACGTCGTCAGCGACGCGTGGGCCCCCTGGCGCGGCGGGGGGGGCGCGGGCGGGCGTGGGCCCGGCAGAGGCGCGCTGCCCTCGAGCGGCCAGAACCCGGGCGGGACCGGCCTCCTCATCTCGGCCAGCATCAGATCGATCGGCGTGACGCCGGCGACTGGCTCGACCTCGAACTGCGAGAGGCTGTAGGCGTACGCGCCGGCGAGGCGTCCCTCGAGGTAGATCGGGCTCCCGCTCATCCCTCGAACCGTCTTGACGACGTCGAGCCTCGGGTTCGGCGTGCGGATGACGATGAGCTCCTGGCCCGGACGGAAGTGGTGCAGCACGCCGATGACCTCGACGTCGAAGCGCTCGGGGTCCGTACCCTTGAAGACCGTCAGGCCGTAGCCCTTCATGCCGGCCTTGATCTCGGCCACCGGCATCGTCGCGGGCTTCGAGTCGCCGTGGGCGAGGGGGACGCTGGCGCTGATCGCGACGAGGATCCCGGCGGCTAGGGCGCCGGGCAAAGCTAGCGAGTTTCGCACCGCCCCAGTGTATAGCGACCGGAGCATGGGCGCCCTCCTCGCGGTCTTCCTCGCGGTTTTCTTCGGGGCGCACCTCTCGCTCGTCGCCGGACTGGCGCGGCAGAGCTCATGGGGGAGGGCGCTCTCTGCGCTCGTCGTGGCGCCGCTCGCTCCGTGGTGGGGATGGAGCCAGGGGATGCGCGCGCGCACGATCGCGTGGCTCGCCGCGCTCGTTGCCTACGCGCTGGGAACCGTCGCCGGACGGATCCTCAGCGGATCGTGACTTCCTTCTCGAGCATCTTGCAGGCGTCCTTGGAGCACACCGCGCCGCGGAGCTTTCCGGTCCCCTTCGGAGCGTCCGACAAGCTGGCCGTCTTCTCGGTGAGCGAGAACTTCGATCGGTCGACCTTCACGTCGCCGATGACGAGCTTCCAGGGAAACTCCTGGTTGATGTGCCAGTGCTCCCGGGCGGTCACGGTGACCTGTCCCTTGTCGATCGTCAGGACGAAGCCCTCCTCGTCCTCGGCGCGGGCAGGCGAACCGAAGGTGGTCGCGAACGCGACGAAGGCGCATAGGCCGAGAAAGTGGCGCGTGCTCGGGAAGCTCATGGTGCCCATCCTGGTACGGCGGCCATCGCCGACGGTATCCCCAGAAGATACCCGGGCCCGGAGCAGGCGCAAACCTCGGGGGGCGGGTCTCGGCCGTGCCGGGTCCGGGACGCTCACGCCTTCTTGTGCGGCGCGTCCGGCGCCTTGGCGTCGTACCCCTCGACGTGGACGGGGAACGCGGGCGTGCCGAGCCGGCGGCGTTCGCGCTTGTTGCGCTTGCCGTTGGTCGTCATCTTGCGCTTTCGGATGCGCTCGAACTGCTGGGTGGAAGAGACCATGGCGTGACTTCTCTCTCGGGATGAGGCGGCAGCGGGCGGGCGCAAGATGCTGGCGCTCGGGCAATTTGTCAATCGGGGCGCGCAGTCACGCCGCGCCGCCCTCGGGCGCGGCTTGACCCCTCGCGTGGCCCCTGATCCGAGATTCCGCTAAGTAACACGTGTCCGGGGAGCTTCCCTATGACCGACACCGCCACCGTCAACGAGGAGCTGAAGAGGGCGCTCGCCGCGGAGGAAGGCGGGCGCCGCTGGCTGCGGAGGCTCGCGATCGTGGGGGGCATCACGCTCGTCGTGGTCGCGACGGTCGCCTTCAGGGCCCTGCACCGCCCGCCCCCCCCCGCGAAGTACATGACGGCGTCCGTCGCGGTCGGCGACGTGGTCGAGAAGGTGCAAGCCACCGGGACCGTCCAGCCGCTCCTGCAGGTGAACGTGGGCGCGCAGGTGAACGGGCGCGTCACGAAGGTCCTCGTCGATTTCAACTCGGTCGTCAGGAAGGGCGACGTGCTCGCGGAGATCGATCCGCAGATCTACGGCACCCAGGTGAGCGCACAGGCGGCCAACCTCGCGGCCCAGCGCGCGCAGCTCGAGCAGGCGAAGGCGTCGATGGCGAGCATGAAGGCGCAGGTGGAGACCATACGGATGGCCTTCGAGCGGACGCAGAAGCTCTACGCGGCCAACCTCGCCAGCCACGCCGACCTCGACGCCGCGCAGGGGAACTTGCTGTCGTTCAAGTCGCAGTACGACGCCACGGTGGCCAACGTCGACAGCCAGCAGGCGGCGATCCTCGCCCAGTCCGCGCAGCTGAGCCAGTCGACGACGAACCTCGGCTACACGAAGATTTACTCGCCGGTCGACGGCGTCGTCGTCACGCGCGGCATCGATCCGGGCGCGACGGTCGTCGCGTCGTTCCAGGCGCCGGTGCTCTTCGTCATCGCGCAGGACCTGCGAAAGATGAAGGTGCTGGCCGACGTCGACGAGGCGGACGTGGGCAAGATGGCCGACGGAATGGAGGCCGACTGCGTCGTCGACGCGTTCCCGGGAGAGGTGTTTCACGGGACGGTGGCGCAGATCCGGATCAGCCCGAACAACACCTCGGGCGTCGTGACGTACCCCGCCGTCGTCGAGGTGGCCAACCCCGAGGACAAGCTGCGCCCCGGGATGACCGCGACCATCACGGTGCACACGCACGAGGCCCACGGCGTCGCGCGCGTCCCCAACGCGGCGCTCCGCTACCGCCCGTCGCCTCCGACGGGCCCGGAGGGCAAGCCGATCCCCCAACCGCCGGAGGCGCCGCTCGCGAAGGGGCAGGGGCGCGTCTGGGTGCTGACGAGCGACAGGCCCGGGGCCGAGAAGGCCGAGCAGCGCGTCGTGTCGATCGGCATCACCGACGGCATGTTCACGGTCGTCGACGATCCGTCGATCTCGGCGGGCGTCAAGGTCGTCACCGACGAGACCGAGACCGAGGAAAGCAAGAAGAAGCGGAAGATCCTCTGACATGGTCGCCGCGCGCTCCCTGCCCGGCGCCCGGCCGGCGACCCTCGTCGAGCTGGCGCGCGTATCGAAGGACTACGACGCGGGCGGCGGCGTGGTCCGCGCGATGCGCGAGGTGAACATGTCCATCGCCGAGGGCGAGTTCATCGCCATCGTCGGCGCGAGCGGGTCGGGCAAGTCGACGATGATGAACATCCTCGGCTGCCTCGACCGTCCGACGCGCGGCACCTACACGCTCGCGGGGATCGACGTCGGCGCGCGCGAGGGGGACTCGCGCGCCATCGTTCGAAACCGCGTCATCGGGTTCATCTTCCAGGGGTTCAACCTCCTCCCGCGCACGAGCGCGCTCGAGAACGTCGAGCTGCCGCTCCAGTACCGCGGCGTCGGTGCGCGCGAGCGGCGTCGCCGGGCCACGGCCGCGCTCGACTCGGTCGGCCTCTCGGATCGGCTCGACCACAACCCGAGCCAGCTCTCGGGCGGCCAGCAGCAGCGCGTCGCGATCGCGCGCGCCCTGGTGACCGACCCCCCGCTCTTGCTCGCCGACGAGCCGACCGGCAACCTCGACACGCGCACCAGCCTCGAGGTGCTGGCGCTCCTGCAGCGCCTCAACCGCGAGCGCCGCATCACCATCGTGCTGGTCACCCACGAGCGCGACATCGCGGCGTGCGCTTCCCGCGTCATCACCATGCGCGACGGGCGAATCGTCACCGACGTCACGCAGCCGGAGCCCATGGACGCCGCGGCCGCGCTCTCCACGCTCGCCTCGGGCGACGAAGGCAGCGGCGCCGCGGCGTACCAGCATGGGGGCGACGAGGTCCGCGCGGGCGCGGGCAAGCTCGGCGGGCCCGTCCCGTTCAGCGTCTACCCCTCGATGGCGCTCGCGCTGGTCGTCGCCGCGGGCGCGGGCGCCCTGTACCTCGCCTTCGGGCTGAACCTTCGCGACGCCGGCTACGCGTCGTTCTGGCTGCCGGCGGCAGCCGGCGAATGCGCGGCGGCCTGGGTCGGCGCTCGGTGGCTGCGCCGTCGCCTCGGCCGCCCCCCGACGAGCGATCAGCGCCTGCGGGTCGCCCTCTGGTTCACCGCGGGCCGCGAGGGGATCGTCGTGGGCCTCCTCGTCGGGGCGAGTTACCTGAGCGCCTTCCTGGCGAAGGAGTGGTTCCAGAGAGGGCTCGAGGTCGTCGCCGTGCTCGCGCGTCGGGGGATACCCGTGGTGGTCGTCGTGTCGTTCGCGATCGTCGGCCTCCTCGTGCTCCTGCGCTACCTCTTGCTGACGCTCTTCAACCCGAGGCGCTGACCGATGGATATCGCGGAAGCGGAGCGCATCGAGCTCGGTTCGGTTCACGTCGTCGTGTACGCGGCGATGCTCGGCGCCACGGTCACCGGGCAGCTCGCCGGGATCACGATCGACTCGGCGCTCGCCTCGAGAAGCCTCTGGGTCCCGTGCGCGCTGAGCGTCGTGCTCGAGGCGCTCGTCGGCGCGCGCTACGGCGCGGCCCGGGCGGGCCAGCGCCTCACCGCGGCGCGCTCGGCGCGGGTCGCGGCGTGCTACTCGGCGTTGCTCCTGGCGATTTCGGCGCCGCTCGCCGTGTGGATCGTCGCCTCGAGCCCCGTTTCGCAAGCGCACCCGTCGTGGACGCTGGTCGACGTCGCCGTCGCGCTCGCGGCGCTGGCCGCCGCCACGGTCGCGCGCGCGGCGCTCATGGTGGTCTTCTCGCCGAGGCGCCGATGATCGCGCTCCTCGCCGGAGCGATCCGCCTCGCGCTCGGCGCAATCGCGCGAAACAAGACGCGCGCCGCCCTCACCGTCCTGGGCATCCTCATCGGCATAACCGCGGTCGTCATCGTGACCGCGCTGGGGACGAGCACGTCGGAGCAGGTCGGAGGCGAGATCGACAGCTTCGCGGCCAACGCGCTGTTCGTGTGGCCCCAGCCGGTCCAGGCCTCCGGGGCGAGGAGCAAGGTCGTCGGGCGCCTTACCGAGGCCGACGGCCGCGCGATCGCGCGCGAGGCCGTGAGCGTGTCGGCGGTCGCGCCTTTCCTTCAGACGGCGGGGCAGGTGGTCTACGGCGACAGGAACGTCCAGACGAACATCATCGGGACGACGCTCTCGTACTTCCCGATCCGTCGCTTCTCGGTCGGCAAGGGGGCGAGCTGGACCGAGGCCGACGAGCTTCTCAAGACCAAGGTCTGCATCGTGGGGCAGACCGTCGCGACGAATCTCTTCGGCAACGAGGACCCCGTCGGCCGCACGATCCGCGTCGGGCGCTCGCCCTACCGGATCGTCGGCGTCCTCACGCCGCGCGGCTCGTCGCCCTTCGGGGACGATCAGGACGATCGGCTCATGATGCCCATCGGATCCTTCCGCGCCCGCGTGATGCACACGTCGCCTGGCCGCGCCGACCAGCTCATCATCGGCGCCACGAGCGAGCAGACGGTCAACCGGGCAAGAGAGCAGATCGAGAGCATCATCCGCCAGCGCCACCGCCTCGAGCCCGGGCGGGACGACTTCCAGGTCAACTCGCAGGCCGAGATGCGCGAGACGCAGAAGGCCATCACCGACACCCTCTCCGCCCTGTTGCTCGGCGTGGCGGCGATAAGCCTTCTGGTCGGCGGCGTTGGGGTGATGAACATCATGCTGGTCAGCGTCGCCGAGAGGACCCGCGAGATAGGCATCCGCATGTCGATCGGCGCCCGCGAGCGCGACATCCTCGTGCAGTTCATGGTGGAGGCGGTCGTCCTCACGGCGATCGGCGGGGTCCTGGGGATCGTCCTGGGCAGCGCGACGACGCTCGGCATCGGCCGCGCGCTGGCGTTCCCGATGACGCCGAGCCCGACCTGGCTCGGCGTGGCGCTCGGAGTGAGCGTCGCCATCGGGCTGGTCTTCGGGTTCTTGCCCGCGCTCCGCGCCGCCAAGCTCGACCCGATCGCCGCGTTGAGGGTGGAGTGACGAGGGCCCTGCTCGACGGCATCCGTCTGGCGCTGCGATCCGTGGCGCGCAGCCCCCTGCGGGCGTCGCTCACGGTGCTCGGGATCCTCATCGGCGTCGCGGCGGTGGTCACCGTCACTGCCCTCGGATCCGGAGCGCGCGACAGGGTATCGGACCAGATCCAGTCGATCGGCTCGAACTTCATCATCGTCTTCCCGCAGAACGCCCAGGCGTCCGGCGCGCGAGGGGCCCAGGGCTCCGGCCAGCGGCTGACCGAGGAGGACGGGCGGACCATCGTCCGCGAGTCGACGAGCGTCGGCGCGGTCGCCCCCGCGCTGCGGTCGGTCGCGCAGGTGGTCTACGGCGACGAGAACTGGTCGACCAACGTGACGGGGACGACGCTTTCGTACCTCCGCGTGAGAAACTGGCCGGTCGAGCGCGGCGGGCCCTGGGGCGCGCACGACGAGGCCACGAAGTCCAAGGTCGTCATCCTGGGGACGACCGTCGCCCGGAACCTCTTCGGCGCGGAGGATCCCGTCGGCCGCGCCGTTCGCATCGGGCGCTACCCCTACCGTGTCGTCGGCGTGCTCGCGTCCAAGGGGGAGGCGCCGTTCGGCGGCGACCAGGACGACGTCGTGCTCATGCCGATCGCGAGCTTCCGCTCGCGTGTCATGAGGACCGCGCCCGGCTTCGCGGGCGTGCTGATGGCGTCGGCCACCGCGCCCGAGACGACGGACCGCGCCGTCTCGCAGATCGAATCGATCCTCCGCCAGCGCCACCGCATCGACGCGAACCGGGAGCCGGACTTCGTCATCCGGACGCAGAAGGAGTTCGCCGAGATGCAGGAGCGCGTCTACGGTCTCTTGACGTTCCTGCTCGTCGTGGTCGCGACGATCAGCCTCGTCGTCGGCGGCATCGGCGTCATGAACATCATGCTCGTGAGCGTCACCGAGCGCACGCGCGAGATCGGCATCCGGATGGCCATCGGCGCGCGCGAGGGGGACATCCTCACGCAGTTCCTCGTCGAGGCGGTCGTCCTCGCGCTGCTGGGGGGGCTCGCGGGGGCGGCCATCGGCGTGGCGGCCATCGGCACCCTCGGCGCGGTGCTGGACTGGCGCATGTCGCTCAGCCTCGTCGCGCTGGTGGTGAGCATCGCGGTGAGCGGCCTGACCGGGGTCGCGTTCGGCTTTCTGCCCGCGCTTCGCGCCGCCACGCTGGATCCCATCGACGCGCTACGTCACGAGTGAGAGGCGCGACGATCGCAGCCGGCGCCCCCGCGCCTGCGTTCAGTCGCCCCAGACCTGCACCGCGTACGCGCCGCTTCCCATGCCGACGGAGACGACGACCGTCGACGCGTCGCTCTCCGTGTAACACACAGCGCCGTCCTCCAGCACCACGGGGCTGGGGTCGTCGGTGGAGTCCTCGCCGGCGATGGCTCCGGCGGAGTCTTTGATGGCCAGATCGAGATCCTTGATGCCGTCCGCGGCCTGCGCGTAGACGCGGTAGCAGTGCTTGGCCTCCGCCTTGAGGGGGAAGCTCTGCGGGGCTTGCTGGTCGCTCTGCTTGCCCGTGAGCGTCTTTCCGACGAGCTTCATCTTGGTGGCGGCCTCGCAGGCCTTGGCCATCGCCGCGACGTCCTTCGAGACGTCCTTGTTCTTGGCCTTGAAGCTCTGGTGGCACGCCGCCCAGCTGGCGTCGGTCTTCTTCGTTGCCTTCTTCGAGCCCGGGTTCGGCGCAGGCTGCGCGCTGGGCGCGCTGCTCGCGCTGGCCGTGGCCGAAGCGGCGGGGGCCGACGAGGCCGCGGCGGCGGATTCGGTGGCGCTCGGAGCGGCGCTCGCCAATGCGGCCGGCGGCGCCTCGGGCGGCTTCTCTGCGCCTCCGCATGCGCCGAGCGTGAGGCCGAGGGGGGCCAAGGCTGCGCCCGCGAGGAGCAGAAGGGAGAGCGCGCGTGTGGGGTGCTTCATGCCCCTAGCCTAAAGCGCACTCGGGGGCGCAATGGCAAGCGCAAAGGATGCGGGCTAAGGCATCGCGCATGCCGCGCGTCATCGTGGTCGATCCGAGCGCGCCGGATCCGGACGCCATCGCGCAGGCCGTGCTCGTGCTCCATGGCGGCGGGCTGGTCGCGTTTCCGACCGAGACGGTCTACGGGCTCGGCGCGCGCGCTCTCGACGCCAGCGCCGTCGCCCGCGTCTTCGCCGCGAAGGGGCGCCCGCCCGCTCATCCTCTCATCGCTCACGTCCTCGACGAGCGTCAGGCCCGTGACCTGGCGGCCGCCTGGCCCGCGCAGGCGTCGAGGCTTGCGGGCGCGCTCTGGCCCGGTCCGCTCACGATGGTGGTCGATCGCGCCGAGCACGTGCCCGCCGCCGTCGCGGGCGGCGCCGGCTCGATCGCGGTGCGTGCCCCCTCCCACCCGGTCGCGCGCGCTCTCATCTCGGGCCTGGGCGAGGCGGTCGCCGCCCCCAGCGCGAACCGCTACCAGGGGCTGTCGCCGACGATCGCCGCTCACGTGGTGAAGGAGCTTGGCGACGCCGTGGATCTGGTGCTCGACGGCGGTCCCTGCGACGCGGGGGTCGAGTCGACGGTGGTCGACCTGCGCGGCGGCCTCATGCGCGTCCTGCGCCCCGGGGCCGTGAACCTCGCGCGCCTGCGCGAGCTCGGGCCCCTGCAGATGGCGGTGGAGACCGCGCACGAGGGTGATCCGCGCGCCTCGCCGGGGATGGATGCTCGCCACTACGCGCCGAGGGCCCGGCTGCTGCTCGTGGAGACGTGGGAGAAGGCGCGTCGCATCGCCGTCGGGCTCGCGTCCTGCGGGCAGCGGGTCGGTCTCGTGGTGCACGATGCGAGGGAAACGACCGCCCGGCCGGGCCCGCTGGCCGTGCGATTGTTGCCTCACGATCCCGCAGAGTACGCTCGCCTCATGTACCGCACGCTGCACGAGCTCGACGACGCCGGGGTCGACGTCATCGTCGCGCAGGCCGTGCCGGAGGGCGAGGCATGGTGCGCCGTGGCCGATCGCCTGCGGCGAGGGGCATCACCAGCCCCGTAGCGCGCAGAGGCCTTCGAGCGTAAAAGTCGAGTCAGTCCGGCGACGCCATGAAAAAGCTCATTCACCCCACCCATTTCCCCAAGCCGCGCGGGTACACCAACGGCATCCTGGTCACGCCCGGGCGCATGCTCTACGTCGCCGGGCAGGTCGCGTTCGACAAGGACGCCCGGATCGTCAGCCCGGACTTCACGACGCAGTTTCTCGCGGCGCTCGACAACGTCGTCGACGTCGTGCGCGCGGCCGGTGGCGGCAGCGAGCACATCGTGAAGCTCGTTGCCTTCGTGACGGACATGGACAAGTACCGCGCCGCGCAGAAAGCCATCGGAGATGGCTGGCGCGCGCGCATGGGGAGCTACTACCCGGCGATGAGCCTCGTGAAGGTGGCGGGCCTCATCGAGCCGGGCGCGCTCGTCGAGATCGAGGGCGTCGCGGTCCTGCCGATCGAATAGGACGCGGTCCTTATCACGGGTTGCTCTCTCCCGAGTCGCCGGGAGACGAGCCGTCGGGCGCACTCTTGGCGGCCTCGCTGGAGCTGCCGTCGGAGGTCTTTGCGGCGTCCTTGGCGTCGCTTGCGGCGTCCTTCGCTGCGGTGGCGCCGGCCTCGGGGTTCGAAGGGTTCACGGTGTCGTCGCCTCCGCAGCCGGCGATCTGCGCGACGCCGAGGACGACGAGGATGGGAAGGATTGCTCTGGGCATGGGATTCGCGATGTCGCTTCATCTCTTCAAAAAGACGTTTGTTCAAACCAGGCGTCCACAGATATTGGCCAAGACTCCCTATATCTATCGTTGCCGGCCACCGTATCGTCCATTATAACGAACGTCAATCGTTGACGAACGGACGTGAGAGGTGCTCTATTCCTTCCTCGCGACGTTCGTGAAAGGGACCTCGCAAGACATGCCTCCCAACCGCAGCTTCCGTGCTCTCTCCGCGCCGGCGATCGTGTCGGTCTTCGCCTACGGCTCGGCGGCGTTCGCGCAGGCGGCTCCGCCGGCGACCGACGAGAGGCCTCCATCGGCGCCCGCAGCGGTGTCCGCGCCCCCGGTCCCGGCGACGACCGAACTCTCCCCGGCCCCTCCACCCGCTCCACCCTCCGGACAGGGGAGCTTGCCGCAACTCATGCCCGCACCCGATCTGCAGCCCGCGCTAGCACCTCTCGCCGACGTCCAGGCCGCCAACTGGACGGCGGGCTACCACAACGGCAACTTCTTCCTGCGCGACAAGTCGGACATCTTCCGCCTGTACGTCCAGGGCCGGGTGCACGCCGACTGGCTCGAACAGGCCGGGGCCGGCGTGGGGTCGCTTCCCCCGGGCAGCGGCATCGAGGACGGCTTTTTTCTACGGCGGG
>Ga0209415_10019328_pt1 | contig 10679 bp, 4 predicted proteins | sample PeaSoiSIISIP2007_FD_187696 | JGI IMG/M metagenome (GOLD analysis project Ga0209415, IMG submission 187696) | Peat soil microbial communities from Weissenstadt, Germany - SII-SIP-2007 (SPAdes) (version 2) | ecosystem: Environmental > Terrestrial > Soil > Wetlands > Peat | place: Germany... | reverse complement strand
ACGGGACGACACTGGGTTCCACGCAGGTATGCGGCAGCAGCGGTTTTCTCGATGCGCTCACGCTGCCGGTGAGCGGGGCGTACACGCTGATGATTGATCCGCAAGGGGCAAGTACCGGCAGCGTGATGGTGACCCTGTTTGTGTTCAACGACCAGACGGGAACATCTCTCGTAGCGCACGTACTTTCCAACTCGACGACGACCACTGCGATAAATACTACAGGGGCGAACTTCATCATAGTGGCTATTACTGGCTACAATAACAGCTCCCCCAGTATCAGTGATTCGAACTCGAATACATGGGTAGAGCTTGGGTGGGAGAGCGATAATCCCAGCCTAGCTATCTTCTTCTGCGTCGGACCCACAGTGGGGGCAGGGCACACCTTTAGCATTCCCGGTTCCACCGAAGGTCCAACTATAGCGGTGATGGCTTTTAACGTGGTTTCTCCCTTTGTGAACATTGCCCCTACCTACAATGAGTATTCTGCGTCTGGGCAGACTACGATCCAGCCAGGGACCCTTACTCCAGCTAATAACAATGGACTGCTTGTAACATTCGTGACGAGCTGGAACACGGGCTCCCTATCCATTGATAGCGGCTTCACTCTTGTCGATCAAGGATCGTTTGTGCTCTATGCTAACTATTCAGTTGGATCTGCTTACTTAGTCCAAAGCACTGCTGCTGCCGTAAATCCGACGTGGACATTTTCGTCTCCGCTATCCTCGGGAGAAGCTTGGGTTCTAATGTACGCACTAAATAAGTAACGCTGGGAACTATGGGAACGTACACAATCTTGATCGATCCGATTGGAGCGAGCACAGGCAATGCCAGTGTGAACTTCGTGTAATGAGCGCATTAGCAACAGAGAACTCCGTGAGATTTACCAGGCGTGCAAGAGTGAGCCTGTCCGCGCCAAGGAAATGATATGACAAAGAACTACTTTCTTATCGCATCAGTAGCCCCGGCGGTTCTAGCTGCCACCCTTTTATGCTTTAGCGAGGAGCCTCAGCAGGCGCTTCGTACAAATGGCGGCGTGTCGGCTACCACAATAGCGCCGGGCACACCGGCTGACGTTACGACCAATGCTCCAGGGCAGAACGTGAACCTAACGTTCAGCGGTACGGCCGGAGAACAGGTCAGCGTGGTGTTGACTGGGTCCACCTACGCCTCTGATTGCAAGCGGTGCCTTGCGCTGGGGGTCAGTATCCTGAAGCCAGACGGGACGGCATTGAGCTGGACGGGGCTGTCAAACAGCGCCACTGATAGGTTTCTCGATTCAGTGAGATTGCCCTCCGGGGGAACCTACACCATCGTAGTTAGCCCGCAAGGCAAGTCCATCGGCAGCGTCAAAGTGACACTGTACGCCTTCCGCGATGTCACTGGCACCCTCACCCCAGACTCGCCGGCTACATTTACGACGAACATTCCGGGGCAGAATGCCAAGCTGACGTTCAGCGGCACAGCAGGCCAGCAGCTAAGTTTAAATCTGAGCAACTCCAGCTTTGGTGCCTGCACACACTGCAATTCGGTGGCAGTCAGGATTCTGAAACCGGATGGGACGGCGCTGGGCTGGACAAAGCTGTCGGACAATGCCACTGGCGCCTCCGTCGACTCGCTGACGCTACCAGTGAGTGGAGCCTACACAGTGGTGATCGATCCGCAGGGTGAGCGGACGGGCAGTGTGACCGTGGCTGTGGTCAGTCGATAGGGAGGTTCCCAGTCAAGATCATGCCGACCAACGAAGGCCGAGACACGGATGGGACGGGATTGAAATTGAGTACTTCGTGACCCGTATGACGGTCGCTGCGAAAAAGCAGCAAAGCTGGCGACGGCGGACCTTCGAGCGACTCGTATACGTCGGCTGACAGTGCGATGGTTATCCGGACCAGTAGTAAAGGACAATAGGAGAGACGGCGATGCTGAAGATAATGCGATTTTATCTGCAAGCACTCGTAGTGTTGATTCTTGAATTGAGTGCCCTCCTATCATATGCATCGAGCCTCCCGAAGCGACTCAGTCTGCCAGTCGCCGTGCCGCAGTCGTCCGCCTCCCCCGCGGCTCAATCTACGGCCGGCGAGACTCAAACTCTTTTGCCTGACGGTCGCTTGTTGCTTCTCGGCGGTCAGGGACCGGATGGTCCTTTGCGAACTGCCTCGCTAAAGGATCCTCTCAGCGGCTCTATCCTTACGCTCGCCTCCAGCATGTTGTTCGCCCGCGCGGGGCATAGCGCCACCATGCTGCCCAATGGAAAGGTAATGGTCATGGGTGGCATCGGCACCGGAGGCAGTGTAGTCGCCCAGGCTGAGCTCTTTGATCCCAACAGCCAATCCTTTGCAGCCTTGAGCTCAGGGCCTACGCCGCGCGCCTACCATACTGCGACTCTACTTACAGACGGCCGCGTCGCGATAATTGGCGGCGTCGATAGCGACGGAAATGTCTTAGCGACAATTGCCCTGTGGGATTTCCGAAATCAACAAACCGCCAAAGCCACAGCACAGCTCGATGCGGCGCGCTGGAATCACACGGCCATTCTCTGTCCCGATGGCACTGTACTGGTCAGCGGAGGCCTGGATGCCAACGGTAAACCGGTAGCAACTACCGAAGTCTTCGATCCCCAGTCGCTTGCGGTCGGCGTTCAAGCAGGTTCATCGACGAATTCATATTCGACCACGACCACTGTGTCGGTCGTCGCTTCATTGCCGTCGGATGGAGCTGTCGAGGTGCCGCTGGACAGCTTGATCGCTCTGCGATTTTCAGCTCCGATTCAAGTTCAAAGTGTCAGCCAGGCAAGCGTCACCTTGAGCGGCCTCGAAGGCATCATCGAGGCACTAGTTGTGCCCGCCGAAGATGGCAGGCTCGCCTTTCTCACTCCTAACAACTCATTGCTCCCGGGCAGCACTTACACCGTCTCGGTTTCGGGCGTGCTGGATTCATCTGGCAATAATATTGCTGCTTTTCAGGCCAGCTTTACGACTGCTGGGCAGCCGTTACCTCCCGACGGCGAACAGTGGGTTCCAGATGCGAGCAATTTCAATGGCGATTGGCGCTCGGGACGAGCAAAATCGGCTGCAGAATCGCAGGCGTCCCTGTACGCGCGTGAGGGACAGACGGCAGTTTCTGGGCTGGTACTGACCCTCGATGGCCGCCCGTTAGCTAACGTCACTTTGCAGATTGGAACTAACAGGACTCGCTCGGACGGCACCGGTCGCTTCCTTCTGACCAGTGCGGCTTCGGGGCATCAGGTTTTGCTCATAGACGGTACGACCGCGAACACCCCCCACAAAGTGTACGGCCTCTTCGAAGATGGCATCGACATAAAACAGGGCCACACCAATGTCTTGCCCTACACCATCTGGATGCCCCTGCTCGATATGGCTCATGCCGTGAAGATTCCATCACCAACAACGTCCGAGACCGTCGTAACCACGCCCCTCATTCCCGGGCTTGAGTTGCATCTGCCCCCGGGTACAGTCATCTATGATCGACAGGGTAAAGTCGTCACTCAGGTGTCAATTACGCCGGTTCCAATTGATCGCCCTGCCTTTCCGCTGCCATTTGGACTAAACGTGCCGACCTACTTCACCATCCAGCCGGGCAGTGCATATGTCAGAGTTCCGGGTGGTGCTGGTGCACGGTTGATCTATCCCAACTATGTGCACTTGATACCTAAGTCACGCAGTGACTTCTGGAACTACGATCCTAACCTCAGGGGATGGTTCGTTTATGGCAAGGGCACGGTGAACGCCAGTGCCACGCAGATAATCCCTGATCCAGGAGTTATGCTCTACGAGTTTACTGGCGCTATGATCAGCCCGCTTCCCTGGGGATCTCCTCCGGCGCCACCCCCAGCCCGCAATCCAAAGGCAGACCCAGTTGATCCCAGCACCGGGCTGTTTATCTATCAAAAGACCGATCTTTTCCTCTCCGATGTGATTTCACTCTCCCTTACGCGCGCCTACCGACAGGCTGACCCGACCCCCCGCGCTTTCGGCATAGGCACGAATCACCCCTACGATATTTTCTTGTCGTCCTACGGTGAAACCAACTTCTACCAGGCCGACGTAATACTCGCCGACGGAACCGACATCCATTATGTCTGCCAATCTAACTGTTCAAGTACGGACCCGTACGACGAACTGTACCAAAACACGACGAGTCCCACTGCTTTCTACGGGTCCCAACTTAATTGGAATGGTAACGGATGGACGGTGGCTCTCAAGGACGGCACAAAATACAACTTCCCTTGGTTACAGTCGGGCATTAACTCAATTCAAGATCGCTATGGAAACACCATCACCATCGATCATGACGGCAATGAGAGGGTTACGAAAGTCACTTCTCCGAACGGCCGTTGGCTTCAGTTCTCGTATGAATCGACTACCTGCAAATCCTGTGCAACGGCCGTTACTGACAACATTGGCCGCAAGGTCGCCTATGCATATGATGCACAGAGCCGTCTGACTAGCGTTACCGACGCCAACGGCGGGGTATGGCAGTACACGTATGATTCGAACAATGAGATGACGTCCATCACCGACCCGAAGGGCATTGTTTATCTAAGCAATCAATACGATAGCAATGGCCGGGTCACGCTACAGACGGAAGCAGACGGGAGCACGTATCAGTTTTCTTATCAGAGTGCTGGAAGCTTGAATTCTCCTAACTATCTTGTTACTCAGGCTACCATTACCGACCCGCGCGGCGACGTCGAGCAAATGTCCTTTAATGCCAGCGGGTACGCCAGTTACGACACCCGCGCCGCGAACGTGCCCGGCTTGAGCCAGACCACAGCCTACTTTCAGAACCCCATTTGCAGTGGCTCTAATGCCAACCCAAGCTCTAACGTTGTCACTAATGTAATTGATGCCCTGTCCAGGCAGACTTACTACGCTTACGATTGTATGGGCAACCTGACGAGCGTCACGCAGTTGGCTGGCACCGGGAATGCAGTGACCACCTCATTCACTTACGACCCAAAGTTCAACCAACTCACCAGCATTACCGATCCCCTTGGCCATCAGACCACGTTTACCCGAGACAATGTTAGCAATCTCACGGCTATCGTCGATGCATTGCAGGATAACACTACCTTTACTTACAACAGCGAGGGCCAGGTCACTTCCATCACCGATGGCACTGGGCAGAACACAGCCCAGTTCTCCTATGACCCCGTAAGTGCAGACCTTATCGGGATTACAGACCCTGCAGGCCAAACCACTTTGCGTTTTGTAGACGGTGCTGGACGCTTGGTGGCAGTCACGAATCCACTCGGCCAGAGGACGACCTATCAGTATGACGCACTGAATCAAGTGCTGAGCATCACCGATCCTCTGCAGGGAGTGACTTCTTTCGGTTACGATGGCAACGGCAATCTGCTTACTGTTACTGACGCCAACCACAACAGCACCGCGTACGGCTACAACAACATGGATCGGCCCACCAACCGGACAGACCCGTTGGGGCGAACGGAATCCTTCCAGTATGACCTGGGTGGCAATCTCGTACAGTTCACCGACCGACGAGGCAAGGTGGCACAGTACGGCTACGACGCTCTGAATCGCATCACGTCAGTGCAGTTCGGTGTGACAGCGCCGAACACCTACGAAAGCCAGATCACCTACGCGTACGACGCCGGCAACCGTCCAACCCAGATTTCCGACTCCGCCGCGGGCAACATCACGCCACAGTTTGACGGTCTCGACCGGCTTACCCAGGAAGCCACGCCGCAAGGCAGCGTCAGCTATACGTATGATCTGGCTGGGCGCCGCAGCGCCATGACCGTGCAAGGGCAGCCGGCCATCTCCTATACTTACGACAACGCCAATCGGCTCACGCAGATCAGCCAGGGGACAACGGCTGTCAGCTTCGCCTACGATGCGGCTAACCGCCGCACGGCGCTGACTTTGCCCAACGGTGTCACGGTAGCCTACGGCTACGACCAGGACTCCCGAATCGCCGGCATGACGTATACTGCAGGATCGACGGCGCTGGGCAATCTCACGTACGCCTATGACGCTGCCAGCCGGCGTACACAGGTGGGCGGCAGCTTCGCGCAGACTAACCTGCCACAACCCGTTGCAGCGGCCAGTTACGACGCTGCCAACGAACTGTTGCAGTGGGGTAGCAGTTCGCTCGCGTACGACAGCAGCGGAAATCTGGTCAATGATGGTGTGAATCAGTACGCTTGGAATGCGCGCAACCAGTTGGTATCGATGTCCGGCAGCACAACGGCTGCGTTTCAGTACGACGCTCACGGCCGGCGGATTAGCAAGACAATTGCAGGCGCGACGACCGGCTTTCTCTACGATGGCGTCAATGCTGCGCAGGAGCTGTCGGGCACGACCCCCACGGCCAACATGCTTTCGGGTGGTGTGGACGAGATCTTCATGCGCACCGACTCCACTGGAGCGTATTCATTCCTTGCCGATGGGCTGGGAAGTACGGTGGGGCTGGCAGATTCGTCGGGGGTCCTGCAAACGCAGTACACGTACGAACCATTCGGGAATACGACTGTGGCGGGAACCAGCAGCAACTCGTTCCAATATACCGGGCGAGAAAATGAAGGAACTGGCCTCTACTTTTATCGCGCCAGATACTACAACCCGCAATTAGGCCGGTTCATCTCCGAAGACCCGCTAGGATTTGCGGGTGGGGACGGTAACCTCTATGCTTACGTCTTTAACAGTCCGACAAACTTCTTCGATCCAATCGGACTGGATGCTTGGACGAGTTTCGGCGGTGGCGTGCGAGCGGTTGGTGGACTGTTTGAGGCAGGCGCCGGATTCGGGTTTGGGGCAGCAACCAGTTGGACGGGGATTGGTGCGGTCGCCGGCGCAGCAGTAGGCTTGCACGGCTTAGACGAGGCCCAGGCAGGGCTACGCCAGTTGTTCAGTGGCTGCCACGTCGATTCGTTTACGTCTCAGGGTCTGCAAGGAATTGGGTTGTCACAGTCCGCCGCGAATCTCACTGACGCAGGCATCAGCGTGCTGGGATCTCTGGGCACGGGCGTTGCCACTCAAGCAATCGAAGCGGGCGGGCTCCAAAACATCTTTTACTATGAAGCTGGACAGAGCACTATGTCATCGAGCGAATTCGCGGAATCGGCCGCTGATCCCGTTGAGCGCGGGATGCAGCGCGTAGCGGACCAAGGGTGGCTCCGCTCACTGTTCTCCGGGCTTGGCGCCCCATCTCAATTTGCTAAGACTATACCTAAAGGGCTTACGCCTCTTGGAAATGGCGCTCTTGGCGCAGTAGGAGGCACAGCTAACGCTCTTTCCGGACGGGATTGCGGGTGTGGACACTAGAATGACCGTCTTCCAGGCATTGTTGTTGTTTGTGGCGTTCCTAGTTGCTGGATTCTTGGGAATACATTTTTCCAAATATCTTGGTCGCTGGGCTATGCTCCCCGCGATTATCCTCGGCTTGGTCCTGGCTCTTCTGGCCTGTGCAGGCCTCATAAGATCTTTTCTCAAAGCGCGACATACAGGGCAGAACAAAAAATGAGATGCGAAATCCGTAGTGCTGGCCGGCCGCAACCCGGCACTGAGCGCCGAGTTGGACATTTCCACACCGCATTGTCGGCACCCATGGCCTAATGCGACATTTGACCAATCCGGCCGGGATCAAAGTGAAAGCCGTACTCTTCCTTTTCCTAGGGTTGCTGGCTTGGGTGCTTCTATTCTTGGATCATCCCACGCTAAAGGTTGGCTTACTCCTGACACTGACGATCTGGTGTTTTTGCCGCTCTTACTACTTTGCTTTCTACGTGATTGAGCATCATATAGATCCGACTTATCGGTTTTCGAGCCTTCTTTCGTTTGTCCACTATTTTCTGTCGAAACGACGATAGAGGCTGTCTGGTGGGTTCGGGCCGGTGGCCCAGGTGACCTAGCTTGACTACAAACGGGTGCCAGACAAGCGCAGCTTGTCTGGGATAAAGACCGTTGCGCATGAAGGGCGGATTCGGGCTGACACGCCGTTCCTCGATTTGGAGTGAACCTTGCGAACACGGTTAGCATTCGCAGCGATATTTTATCTTGCGATTCTCTCCATTGCCGGGACACATCGTTCGAGTGTCCAGGCACAATCTGGCTATAGCGGGCTGAGTGATGGGCTAGTTGATCAAACTACTCACGATGCCGACCGCGCCAAGTTCGAGCAGCGCGAGACGGTCGCCACCGGTCTCGGCCCCATATTCAACGCGCAATCTTGCGCTGAGTGCCATCAGAACCCTGTCACCGGCGGCAACAGCAACAAGTCCGTGTTGCGCGCCGGCCACATCGATCCAGCGACGCATGAATTCGTCGACCCCCCGGGTGGATCTCTCATGCACGAGCATGCCATCGATCCTGCAATTGACACCCGGGTGCCCGATTCGGAGAATATCCGATCGCGCAGAATGGCGCTGAGCCTGCTCGGAGATGGCTATATTGAAGCCATCGACGACGCTACCATCGTTGCCATCGCCCAGTCGCAGCGAGAAGCCACGCACGGGCGAATCGCAGGCCAGGTGGTCTATGCGCCCGTGCTGGAGGCAAACGGCACTCCGCGGGTCGGGCGGTTTGGCTGGAAGGCGCAGCACGCCAGCCTGCATTCCTTCGCAGCCGATTCATACTTCAATGAAGAGGGCATTACCAACAGGTTCTTCCCCACAGAAAACACGGCACTGGGCAAGTCGGTGGCCGAGTACGACACTGTGCCCGACCCGGAGGACGAACGCCGCAGCTATCACCAGGGGCTAGCCAACAACGACCACAATTACGTCTCCTATGTGGATGTGTTCACCCGCTTCATTAGGGCTACAAAAGCCCCACCCCGCGATAGCCGCCTAGCCGCCACGCCCGATGCTCAAGCCGGTTCAAGGATTTTCGAGAAGATTGGCTGCGGCATCTGCCATGTGTCCTCCATACGCACGGCGGCACCAGGAACGGTGACCAACGGCGGTCAATTCGAAGTCCCTGAGGCCCTGGGAGACAAGCTAATCCACCCGTACAGCGACTTTCTGTTACACGACGTGGGTACTGGAGACGGCATCGTCCAGAACGGCGACCAATCAACTGCCAATAAGATTCGTACCGCCCCGCTTTGGGGACTGCGTACACGCACGCGCCTGATGCATGATGGTGCCTGTCAAACCCGGGACAATGCGATCCTGCGTCACCGGGGAGAAGCCTCGCTCGTGATCGATAATTACCGCAGCCTCACACCAGGCGAACGCAAACAGCTGCTGGCGTTCTTGAACTCCCTATAGCGTCCGACAGCGACCGAGGGTGGGTCAGTGAGCGCGTGATGTGCCTTGGGCTGATAAGTTCCAGAGTGCCGACGACTTTGTGGCGGCGAGAACATCCAGAAGCAATAGACTCCACAAGCGTTTGAAAGGGCTGCGTGCAACTTGTTCAATCACAACCAGTTGCGAACTACAAATTTCAATAAGTTCTAGAATCCGGTTCGGGAACAGGCGACTAGCCGGTCGGTGGACTCATGGCCGGAAACTCGCTACCCGGCATTTATGAGATGGGTAGTAGAGTTCTTTCTCCATTTCGCTGATGAGGCGGCTCAGGGGCACGCCAAGCGCCTTCGCGATCTGAGTCATGTTCACCAGAGCGATGTTGCGCGTACCTCTCTCGACGTCCCCCATGTACGTGCGGTGGATATCCGCAAGTTCCGCAAGTGCTTCCTGCGACAAGCCCTTGCTCTCTCGCAAACGACGAACAGCGCGCCCGAATGCAGATTTCGGGTCGGTTTGTTTTGAGCGGACCACGGTCAGAGAACGTTAGCGAACCCGATGGCTATGCGTCTACAGACGATGAGTGGCGACTGCTGACCGAGCCGCGTTCACGGCTTTCGCCTTCTGCCGCTGAGACCGCGAGCGCAGCCATGCCAACTTTGGCGTGCCTTTGCTTGCTCTTCCTGTGCCACAGAAGCGCAGATTATTTCGGCCATCATCTCCCACGCCTTCTCAGACACTTGGGTGGAATTGGTATTGGTTACCCGTCGCTTCAGAATCTCGTGGGCGTACAGTAGTCGGTCGAGAATCTCCTTCCGGAGCACAAGGGTATGGCGGACGATGACAGCAACGCCTTTCCCTTGCAAAGCCGGATGCTCGACCTGCTCCTCAAACTGCTTCTCCGGCAGGTTCTGCGCCGCCTCAACAATCTGGGGAGTAATGCAGACCCCACATTCCTTCAGCCTGATAAGGCGCTTCGCGTTTTCGCGGCTCATTCTTGAAACAGCGGCAGTCGGAAGTGCCTGATGTCCCGAGGTTAGTTCGCGAACGATCCTCATGGCCTCGTACGCTTGCGACTTGCCGTATCCGAGCGCGTCCTGCATGTAGCATTGAAGGTTTTCGTACCCCAAGGCCAAATACAGGCGTTTATCCCGAATCTCGAGTAGCAGTTCACCGATGCGTATGACATCGGCCTGGAAGCTCGCCCACCTCTCACGCAGTTCCCGGTCGAAGCGTTTGGCCTTCCTGACAAGCGATCTCGACAGTTTATTGGCAGGAGTTTCGAGCCGCCCATTGGAGATTGCGAGGGTATGGTTGGTTCCCAACGCCTCTGAGGAAGTAGGTGTGGTGCTGTTTCCCGGCAGTTGCAGAGCCTCTCTCGTCGAACGTGAATACATAGATCCTCCACAATTGGAAAGTCGCTACCTGGAGCTTTTCGGCGACAGTTGGGTCG
>Ga0209415_10019327_pt1 | contig 10679 bp, 13 predicted proteins | sample PeaSoiSIISIP2007_FD_187696 | JGI IMG/M metagenome (GOLD analysis project Ga0209415, IMG submission 187696) | Peat soil microbial communities from Weissenstadt, Germany - SII-SIP-2007 (SPAdes) (version 2) | ecosystem: Environmental > Terrestrial > Soil > Wetlands > Peat | place: Germany... | reverse complement strand
TCGCCCTACTATGCCCCGCCGGTAGTCTACGGCCCGGGCGTCGGCGTCAGCCTGCCGGGGATCAATATCGGCATTCGCTGAGCCCGCCCTTCCGCAACGGCAACGGCCGGCATTGCTGCCGGCCGTTCAGCCGCGGCGCTTGTCGGAATTCCCGAAATCTTTGCCACGGTTTCGCTGATCCTCCGGTTCGGGGGCGGCTTCGGCTACTTCCGCGGGCGGCTATGATAGCCGGGGCGGCGGGTATGGCATCGGCGGCGGATTGGGACTTGTCCTCGTGGTACTGCTGATCGTGCGGCTGGCCCGCGGCCGTTCCGCCGGCTTCTAGCGCTGAGCTCAAATGGGGTGATGCCGATGCTTCAGACTTTCAATATGTTGATGGTGCAGCCACTCGCCGCGTTGCTTGCAGGGATATTGATCCTGGTCATGCCGCGAATCTTGAATTTTGTGGTCGCGATCTACCTCATCTTCATCGGTGTGACCGGGTTATGGCCGCACCTGCTGACCAGCCTGCATCACTGAACCGCCCGAGAGACGCCACCGCAGGCCTCGCATCCGCGGGGTCTGCCGCGCCGGACAATATTCCCCGCGCCGATCCCGAAGAGAGCGCGGTCCGCGCCTGCCACAATTGCAGAAGCGCGCGCTCACCGGGCGTTTATAGAGATCGCGGCGGCCTCGCACCTCTAGGTAATTTCCGAGGCTGCCTTCGACCACATGCTCGTTCCATATTATTTAACTTGAGGCGGGTCTGGTAAAATCATTTGCCGGAGCCGCCGATCAGAAAAGGCTCCCCAATGAAATCGAACAATCGACTTATCTCTGGTCTCGCCTTCGCGGCTGTTTGCCTGACAGCGATCGCCGTCGCGCCGGCCGCGCGCGCCGAGATGAACGCGAGCGGGGCCCAGGTGATCACCAACGGACCGCAGACCGACCAGGGCGATGCGCGCGGCGCTCTGTCAGGTCAGGCGAACGTGCGCGACAGCGCTCGCTACGAGGCGCTGGTGCACTCGAACCCCAATTTCCGTGCGGTTCGCGAACGCAAGGAGTGCGGCCCGATCGGCGATCCGCAGATGCATGCCAGTTGCGTCGCCAGCTTCGGCAGATAGGCACCTGTGGATGGAACGCCATGACCGTGTGCAAGCGTTATCCGGTCATGACGCGGCACTTCCTTCGGCTGCCGCGGACCGGCGAGCAACGGGCCTGTCGTCCGTGAGTGCACTTTATCGACCCGCCCGATGCGGGAGCCTACCCTGTTGGAGGACCGAACTATGAATTTTCGCTTTACGACGATGACGGCAGTTGTCGCGCTGATGTTGTTCGCGCCGGTTGGCGGCTACGCGCAAGACGCTCCGGCCACGCCGCCGGGCGCCGCTGCCGCGCAAGACACCCCAGCCGCGTCGCCGGGCCCCGCCACCGCTCAGGACAATCCGCCCGCGCCTCCGGGCGCCGCCGCCGAGAACGTCGCAGCGACGCCTCCGGGCACGGTCGCGCCTTCGGCTGTCGACACAAAATCGGTTACCTATACCCAGCAGCAGCTCGATCAGATGCTGGCGCCGATCGCGCTCTACCCCGATCAGCTAATGTCGCAAATTCTGATGGCGTCGACCTTTCCGCTGCAGATCGTCGAAGCGGCGCGCTGGCTCGAAAATCCAAGGAACGCCGCGCTCAAGGGCGACGCGCTCGTCAGCGCCCTGCAGCCGATGAATTGGGACCCGAGCGTCAAGTCGGTTACGGCGTTCCCGGCGATCGTCAAGCTGCTCAACAAGAACCTCGACTGGACCGATTCCCTGGGCGTCGCCTTCACCCATCAACAGAGCGACGTCATGGCGCAGATCCAGTTCCTGCGCCACCAGGCACAGGACGCCGGTAACCTCAAATCGAACGACAAGATCGTGTGCCGGAACGACGGGTCCAACATCGTGATCGCGTCGGCCAACCCGCGCGCCGTCTATGCGCCCTATTACAACCCGGCCGTGGTCTATGGCACCTGGCCATGGGCGGCCTATCCCCCGGTCTACTTTGCGCCCAGCTATTTCGGGATCGGCCCCATCGGGTTCGGGGTCGCCTGGGGCTGGGGTTCGGCGTGGCCGATCGTGCCGGCCTTCTGGGGCTGGTATGGGATGAATTGGGGAATGGGCGGCGGCATCTTCATCAATGGCGGCGGCTATAGCCAAATCGCCTACGGCCATGCCGCCTGGGGCGGCGGCAACTGGCAGCATCCCGGCGGCGCCATCGCTCATGGCGGCTTCACGCGTGGCGTCGGCAGCACTGGCGGCGCAGCGACCACGAGAATCGGGCGCACCTCTGCTGCCCACGCAGGTTTCGCCGGCACGCATGCCGGTGGAGCGCGTGCCGGTGGCGGCCATGCTAGTGCGGCTCACTACACCGCCCATGCCGGTGGCGGCCATGCCGGCGCGGCTCACGCCACTGGTGGAGCTCATGCCGGTGGCAGTGGCGGTGGTCACGGTGCCGGTGGCGGCCATGCCGGTGGCGGTGGCGGACATGCCGGCGGCGGTGGCGGCGGTCACGGCGGCGGCCATCGCGGTTAACACTGCAGATCACATCATTCGCTAACCCTCCCATGCCGGATTGCGCGGACACTCGCAACCGCATGGGGCCAAGGAGATTGTCATGGATAAGGATCGGATCGCCGGCGCGGCGAAGCAGATCAAGGGCTCGATCAAGGAGACCGTCGGCAAAGCGGTCGGCGACGCCAAGCTGGAGTCTGACGGCAAGGCCGACAAGATCGCCGGCAAGGTGCAGAACGCCATCGGCGGTCTCAAGGACGCGCTGAAGGAGTAAGAACGGTGTCGGCTGTGTTTGTCGATGAACGAGGCAACAAGTGAGAGCCGCCATGGCTGAAAAAGCGAATGCCGAGATCGCCGCGCTGGAGGCCGAGATCCAGCAGCTCCGTGCCGATTTCGCCAAGCTCACCGACACGATGAGCGAGATGGCAACGAACGGCGTCGATGGCACCGGAGAACCGTACGCTTCAGCCGAAAAGGTCTGGAGCGAAGTTCAGCGCCAGGCCGGGAGCTTGGGCCGGGAGATCGAGGAAAGACCGATCGCCGCGGCGCTTACCGCCTTTGGCGCCGGCCTTTTCCTTGGCCGCCTCCTCACCGCGCGCCGCGGCTAGCCCGCCGCCGGCCGCATAGCCCTAGGGACAGCGTGGAGCGCATTCTCTCGCGGGCGCTGATCGCGATGGCGACAGCCTTGGCCGCCATCATCCTGGTGGCGACGGCGGCGATTTTCCTGGGCGCGGCCTTGTATCTCTACCTTGTGTCGCTGGCGGCCCCGCCGGCTGTTGCCGCATTATTCGTCGGCCTGACGGGGCTCGTGCTGGCGGGACTGATCCTCCTTGCGTTCCGCATGACCGCACGATCCGGCCGAACACCGCGAAGGCGCGGCGACAAAGGTTCAGCGGATCCCGGCCTCGCCGACACGCTCGACGATCTTGCGGCCCGGCTCGGCAGTCGGGCGGCGCGGCAACTGACCGACCGGGCGCACGCCCACCCCTATCGCAGCTTTGCCGTGGCGCTCATCACCGGGTTGGCGATCGGCGGGAGCCCGGAATTGCGCGCCATGCTCGACAAGATCCTGAAGAATTAGACCTGTCCGGTCGGGCGAACCGCGAGATTTCCGCGATGCTCAACACCCCTCCACCGGCCGCCGAGTTTGATCGCCCGGAGACCCCGGGCGCCGGCGCTTCGTCTAGCGGTCTGGGGACCCTTGCGGTCGGCGTCATCACCGTTGCGGCGCTCTACCTCGGGCGGGAAGTCACTGTCCCGATGGCCCTCGCGGTCCTCCTGAGCTTTGCCCTCGGACCGCCGGTGCTGCTGCTGCGGCACTGGTACGTCAATCGCGTGGTTGCCGTTATCGCCGTGGTCGTGCTCGCCTTTACCGTGATCATCGGCGTTACCGTGTTGATCGGCAGCCAACTAGAGCGCCTGGCCGAGAACCTGCCCCAATACCAAACCAACATCACCGAGAAGATCCGTTCGCTGCGGGAGACGACAGCCAAGAGCGGAGTTATCAGCCGCGCCGCGACGATGGTGAGCAAACTCGGCACCGAGATCACCGAGCCCAATCAGAGACCGGGCGAGAAATCGGGCGAACAACCGGGCCGGACGGCAGCGCATCGGCCGGGCGCCCTCGCACCCGATACCGCGCAACGGCAGCCGGTGCTGGTCGAGATCCGTCCGTCCGACGCAACTCCGATCCAGCTGATCCTGCAGGTTGTCGGGCCGCTCCTCCAGCCGCTGGCGACGGCCGGCATCGTCGTCGTCTTTGTCATCTTCTTTCTGCTGCAACGGCAGGACCTGCGCGACCGCTTTATTCGGCTCGCCGGTGCGCGCGATCTACGGCGCACGACCCAGGCGATGGATGACGCCGCCCATCGCCTCAGCCGCTATTTCCTGATGCAGACCGGGATCAACGCCAGCTTGGGCGTATTGGTCGGCACCGGGCTGTGGCTGATCGGGGTGCCGAACCCGGCGCTCTGGGGCATCCTCACGATGCTCTTGCGCTTCGTCCCCTATATCGGCCCGGTGATCGCCGCGGCATTTCCGGCAGCCCTCGCCATCGCGGTCGATCCGGGATGGTCGATGCTGCTGTGGGTCTGCGCGCTGTTCGCGGTTACCGAGGTGACCACCGGCCAGGTGATCGAGCCCTGGCTCTACGGCCACAGCACCGGGCTTTCCGGCCTCGCGGTGGTGGTCGCGGCCGGGTTCTGGACGTTGCTGTGGGGGCCGGTCGGGCTCCTCCTGTCGACGCCCTTGACGATGTGCCTGGTGGTGCTCGGGCGGCATGTCGAGCATTTCCAGTTCCTCGAGGTGTTGCTCGGCGACCGGCCGCCACTGGCGCCGGAGGAGAGTTTTTATCAACGGCTGCTCGCCGGCGACCCTGACGAAGCGGCGCATCAAGCCGAAGGGTTCCTCAAGCACCACCCGCTATCCGCCTATTATGACGAGGTCGCGATCAGGGGGCTGGCGCTGGCACAGCTCGACGTCAATCGGGGGATGCTCGATCACGCGCACCGGGTGCGGGTCAAGGAAGCCGTCGAATGGGTCATCGACGACCTTTCGGGGCATGGCGAAGAAGAGGCGGCCATCCCCGGACCGGATGCACCCGAGGGGGAGGCGCCATCGCCGGTTCTCTCGCCCGACGAACTTGCGCCCAGCTGGCGGGAGAAGCCGGTGCTCTGCATCGCCGGTCGCGGATCGCTCGACGAGGCGGCCGCGACGATGCTGGCGCAACTCCTGGAGAGCCGCGGGATCGGCGCCCGCGTGGTGCCCTCGGACGCGGTTTCGGTCGCCAACCTCGCGCACCTCGATGTCGCCGGCGTACAGCTGGCGTGCCTCTCCTACCTCGAACCCGGCAGCTTCACCAATCCCCGCTACCTGGCCCGCCGGCTGCGGCGCCGGCTGCCGCGGGCGACGATCGTCGCCGGGTTCTGGACGCTGACGGCCGAGGAGGTGGCCGGCCGGGATGCGCTCGCCGCGACCCACGCCGATTGCGTCGTCACCTCGCTGCGTGAGGCCGTGGACGAGACCGTCGCCATCGCGCAACGAGCCGCCCACGCCGATCTCGTCGCCGGTACAGTTTACGCCGCCGCCGTCGCGCCGTTCTGAGGGCGCGCGATCAAGCGAGGGTCCGGCCGGGTGCTTTGGGCTTGTCTGCGGCGGGCTGTGGTCTATTGAATGGGGGCTGCTTTGGCGAAGGAGCCGTGCCGTGATCCCTGTTTCCGCGCGCAACATCGAATTCGTCGGGCACTCGGACCAGGGCGGTCGGGGCGACGGTGTCCAGGTCATGGTCCACAAGGGCCATGCCTTTGTCGGGCATATGTTTTCGGACGGCTTTACGGTGACCGACGTCGGCGATCCCCGACACCCGCGCCCGGTCAACTTTGTCGCGGCGCGGCCCAACACGCGGGCCTTTCATCTGCAGACCTACGGCGATCTCCTGCTGACCGTCAATTCCCTGAACATCTGGGTGATGCAAGGCTACAGCGACCCCAACGACTACTTCAAAGCCTCGATCACCGACACCTTTACCAAGCGCGACAAGGCGTTCAGCGCCGGGCTGCGGGTGTGGGACATCGCCAACCCGGCGGCGCCGCGCGAGATCGCCTTCATGCCGGTCGACGGGCTCGGCCTCCATCGCCTCTGGTATGTCGGCGGGCGCTATGCCTATGCGTCCTGCCATTGGCAGGGCTTTACCGACCATATCCTGGCGATCATCGACATGAAGGAGCCGACCCGGCCGGAGGTGGTCGGGCGCTGGTGGCTGCCCGGGATGCACGCCGCCGGCGGCGAGACCCCGGGCTGGAGCGGCAAGCGCTATGCGCTGCATCACGCGATCGTCGCCGGCAATCTGGCCTATGCCGCGTGGCGCGACGGCGGGCTGACGATCCTCGATGTCGCCGATCCGAGCGCGCCCAAGCTGCTGGCGCACCGCAACTGGTCGCCGCCATTCGGCGGCGGCACCCACACGCCGCTGCCGCTACCCGACCGCAACCTCGCGGTCTTCGCCGACGAGGGCAATCTCGACGATTGCGCCAACGGCATCCAGCGCTGCTGGGTGTTCGATGTGAGGGAGCCCACGAACCCGGTGCAGATCGCCGCCTTCCCGACCCCGGCCGAGGAAGATTACTGCAGGAAGGGCGCCAAGTTCGGCCCGCATAACCTCCACGAAAATCGCCCCGGCTCGTTCCAAAGCTCGGAACTGATCTTTGCGACCTACCAGAACGCCGGGGTCCGCGTCTTCAACATCAAGGACCCGTTTGCCCCGCGCGAGGTCGCGCATTTCGTCCCGCCCGCACCCGAGAAGATCGTCGACCCGCGGCCCAACCGCCCGCGTGTCATCCAGACGAACGATGTGTATGTAGCGCCCGATGGCCTCATGTACCTGACCGACGTCAATGACGGGCTGACGATCCTCCAATACAAGGGATGACGACGCTTCATGGCCCGCCTCGCGCGCAAGGGGGCTTTGCGCTGAGATTGCGCTGTTGCCCGACAGTCGGTTGGGTGTGTAACCTTTTTGCCGCAATGCAAAGCGGTAACGGCATCGACCTGGCAGCGATCCACCAACTGCTGACCGAAGTAGCGCAAACCGTTCGCGGTCACAGCGAGCGTTTCGAGCAGATTGATCGCCGTTTCGAGCGGATCGATCGCCGGTTTGATCAGGTTGCCGAGGTGCTCAGTGAGCACAGCCGGAAAATCGATGATCTCGCCTCAGGGCTGCGCGAGCTCCGATCGACGTTGTATCAATACCACGAAGCGGTGGTCGGGCACGGCATGTCGCTGACGCGCCTGGATGAACGGGTCCGGCGCATCGAGGCCCATCTCCACCTCGATCCAGCGGCAGGCTGAAGGGCGCCGAACGGCGGGGACAAAGTTTATGGAGCAAAAACCGGAAACCGAACACGAGGCTATTTACCGGCGGGTGAAGGAAAAGATCGACAGCGTCCCTCTGGGGGACAGGTATATGGAGCGGGTGCTCGATATGCTGCACGGCCCGGGCTGGAAAGAACGCGCGATGGCGGCCGGCCCGCTTACCCTCGAATATGGTCGGCGGCTGCGCGAACTGGAAATACGGGTCAGCCGGATCGAACGCCATCTCAGTCCACCGCCGCCGCCGCTGGACTGGCCGAAATCGGAGCCGCTGAAGCCGATCGGGCCCTTCAAGCCGAAGGGAAAATAGCGGCCACTCCCCTACAATAACCCCATGTCGCGCAGGCTGGTGTGGCGGCCGCGGCCGATGATGACATGGTCGTGGACGGTGACCCCGAGGGGTCCCGCCGCCTTGACGATGTCGCGGGTGACCTGGATGTCGGCCTTTGACGGAGTTGGGTCGCCCGAGGGGTGGTTGTGCACCAGGATGAGGGCTGATGCGCTGAGCTCGAGCGCGCGCTTCACGACTTCGCGCGGGTAGACCGGGGTGTGGTCGATCGTGCCGCGCTGCTGGCGCTCATGCGCGATCAGCATGTTCTTGCGGTCGAGGAAAAGAAGGTGGAACTCCTCGACCTGGTTATGCGCGATATTGGCGGTGCAATAGTCGATCAGCCGGTCCCACGAGCCGAGCACCGGGCGCTCGCGCAACTCCGCCCGCATCAGCCGCAACGCTGCCTCGCGCACCGCTTTCACTGCCGCGACGCCGGCGTCACCCAGCCCGGGAAACGCCAGTAGATCGTCGGAAGCGGCGCTCAACACCTCGGCGAAGCTGCCGAAACGGTCGATCAAATCCTTGGCCAACGGCTTGACATCGCCGCGCGGGTTGCCGGCGAAGAGGATCACTTCGAGCAATTCGTAATCGGGCAGATTGTCCGGTCCACCGGCAATCAGGCGTTGCCGCAGCCGCTGCCGGTGTCCGTAGAAATGCGGGATTGCGCCAGCCATGTCGGAGAGGCCGGGTCGCGTGCGGGGGCCTTTGCCAGCCATCAGGGCGGCCCCCTTCGCCGCGCCCGCATCTGGGCCAACCGCGCTTCTGCCATTTGCCGCGGCTCGTCGGTCAAGTAGGCCTCGGCGAAGACGTGGATGCCGCGCGCGACCCCGGCGCTGGCCGACAGATCCTCCCAGTCGCGGATCAGCGCCTTTTGCAGCCGCATCGCCCGCGGGCCGCCGGCAAGGATCGGCGCGGCAAAGCGCTCGACCGCGGCGTCGAGCTGATCGGGCGGCGCCACCCTATCGACGAGGCCCCAACTGAGCGCCTCCGCGGCGCCGATCGTCTCGCCGGTCAACAGGAGCCGCCGGGCGCGGCCGTAACCGATCAGCTGCGGCAAGAGCGCCGCCTCGACCACCGAGGGGATGCCGACCCGCACTTCGGGCATGCCGAGAACCGCGCGCTCGCTGGCAACGCGCAGATCGCAGGCGACTGCCAACTCAAGCCCGGCGCCGAGCGCATAGCCGTCGATGCGGGCGATGACGGGCACCCCAAGACGGCGAAAGCCGTCACAACACCGATGCACCAGCGTGATGAAATCGCGCGCGCTGTCGGTATCGAGGGCGGCGAGCTCGCCCAAATCGGCGCCGCCGACGAAAGCCCGCTCGCCGGCGCCGGTCAAAATGACCAGCCGCAACGCGGGGTCGGCTTCGAGCCGCTCGATCGCCTCGACGATCTCGACCATCAGCGCGCGATTGAGGGTGTTGAGCTTCCGCTCATTGTCGATGGTCAGGCGCGCGATGTGCCCGCCTTCCGGCCGGTCCTCGCGGGCAACGACAACACCCATCGCGCGCTTCTCCGCCTGGAGGTTTATCCGGCGCTCATGCATACTAAGCGAGGCATGCGACAGGAGGCGAGGGTGGAGATCATCGAGGACATTGCCGAGCTCCGGGAACTCTATGGCGAGCCGGCCGAGCGGGCGAAGAAGAAGCAGCTGCCGCGGCTCGAAAAGCATTCGCGCGCGTTCATCGCCTTGTCGCCGTTTCTGGTGATCGCCTCGGCCGACCCCGCGGGCCGGGTCGATGCCTCGCCCAAGGGCGACGCACCGGGCTTTGTCCAGGTGCTTGACGACGAGACGCTGCTGATCCCCGACCGGCTCGGCAACAACCGGGTCGACACGATCGGCAATCTCCTGGCTTCTCCCGGGGTTGGCCTCATTTTTTTCGTGCCTGGATTGCGCGAGACGCTGCGGGTCAACGGGCGCGCCCGCATCACCACGGACCCCGCGCTCCTCGAACCCTCTTCGGTCAACGGCAAGGCGCCGCGCAGCGGCATCCTCGTCACCGCCGACGAAGTCTACTTTCACTGCGGCAAAGCGCTGATCCGCTCCGATTTGTGGAACCCGGACAAGCGGATCGCGCAATCCGATTTCCCCTCGCTCGGGCGCATCATCACCGAGCAGATCGGCGAGGGTTCGGTCGAGGCGGCGGAGCGCTACACCGAAGAGAGCTACCGCACCCGCCTCTACTGAGCGGCGGCGCCGGCAGCCTCTCCCAATCGGTAGAGCAAAGTCGATTCAAGTTCGAATCGCCCCCACCACTCGTCATGGCCAGGCGTGTCCCGGCCATCCACGTGGATCCCCGGGTCAAGGCCGCTGGTGCTTGCGGACGCCGGGAATTGGCGATGTACTGAATGTTGTAGCCGTTGATCGAGACGAGCCCGCCGTCACGTTCCGGCCATAACGCCGCGACGATGCAGGCCGCTCGCCCGCCCCAATCGTAGCCGGCCAATATCGGGCTCTTAAGGTCGAGTACATCGATCAGGTCGAGGAGATCGTGGCCGAGCGCGGCCCGCTGACCTGAGCGGGGCGTCGACGGATTACGAAACCGGGTGGGTCCGTAGCCCCGCAGATAGGGGACGATGACGCGATACCCGGCACCAGCCAGCGGCGGCGCGACGCCGTCATAGGCATGGATGTCGTCTGGGAAGCCGTGTATCAGCACGACGGGACGGCCGTCTGCCGGGCCGTTCTCCTCGTAAGCGATGTCGAGGACCGAGGTGCGGGCAGTTCTCACGGTCTAGCCTCAAAGCGGATCGATGCGCTGGTGTTCAAGCCGATGAATGTCCCAGGCGGACAGAACGTCTACACGATTGAAAACGCGACGGGAGGGTTTCCTGGGCAGTCGTACCCGGATTATGTCGATCTGCGCGACCGCAACCGCAGTTTCGACGGAATGCTGGTCTGCGAAATCTCCACAGCGGGTTTGGATAGCGATGGCAATCCGGCTCCGATCTGGCTG
>Ga0209415_10019326_pt1 | contig 10679 bp, 7 predicted proteins | sample PeaSoiSIISIP2007_FD_187696 | JGI IMG/M metagenome (GOLD analysis project Ga0209415, IMG submission 187696) | Peat soil microbial communities from Weissenstadt, Germany - SII-SIP-2007 (SPAdes) (version 2) | ecosystem: Environmental > Terrestrial > Soil > Wetlands > Peat | place: Germany... | reverse complement strand
GGCATCGTCTGTCATGAACACCGCCGCGCCGGCATGAACATTGCCGGCGAGCCGTTCGAGCATCGTGCGGATTTCCGTCTGACCCTCGACTGAGAAGGCGAGTCCTCGCTTAAGCCGCTTAGCGGCTGTCGCGATCAGCCCCTTTTCGACGATGTCGCCGGCATGTTCGAGGTTGGTGGTGAAGGCAAGGATTTCCGCCAGCCGGCGGTTGTCGTCATCGTCGAGCGTGTCCGGGTCGAGCCCGGTGAGATATACCTTGATCGCGCTGTTCAGGTGATCGAGCACATCGTCGAGCGCCTTGGTGTCCGTCACACGCCTGCGGTCGCCGCCGTCGAGTACGTCGAGGGCGCCGCGCAACATGGCTTCCAACACATCGGCCATGCGGAGCGCCTCGCGTGCCGCACCCGCAAGGGCAATTGCGGGGGTCTCGCGCGCCGCCTCGCTCAGATAGATTGGCTGTGATGGGTCGGTGGGGGCCGCACGTGCCGGCAACAGCCATGTCAGCAGTTTCGCGAAGGGCCGCAGCAGCGGTAGAAACAACGCCGCCATCACAAGATTGAAGGCAGTGTGAAAATCGGCGACAGCTCGTGCTGCATCAGGATCGATCGTGACAATGAATGGGCCGATCCAATTGAGCAGCGCCAGCCCGAGCGCGACACCGACAAGCCGGTTCAACAGGTTGCCCGCTGGCACCCGTTTGGCTGTGGGATCGCCGCCGGCCCCTTCCAGCAAGGGATTGAGAGCCGAGCCGAGATTGGCACCAAGAACCAGGGCGAAGGCAGCGTCGGGCGGAACCACACCCTTCGCGGCCAACGAAACCGTCAGAAGCACAGTCGCGACACTCGAATGCGCCGCCCAGGTCAAGGCGGCGGCGAGGATCACGTCTATTACCGGCTGGGTCGCGATCGCGCCCATCAGGAGCCGCAGGCTCGGCACGTCCTCGTACGGGGTGATCAGAGAGAGAAGCTGCTGCAGCGCGAACAGCATCAGCCCGAGACCGATCGCGACTCGGCCGAGATCACGCGTGCGCGATGCAAAGCTCCGGCGGAACAGGATCACCCCGACGAGCACGAACAACGGCGCGACCCGACTAATGTTGAACGACAATAGCTGCACGATCAGCGTCGTGCCGACGTTGGCGCCCAGCATGACGGCGAGAGCTGGCACCAGATCGACCAACCCGCCGGCCGCGAAGCTCGCGGCCATCAGCCCGGTCGCGGTGCTGCTTTGTAGGATGGCTGTGACGCCGAGCCCGGCCAGAAATGCGCGACAACGACCACCGAGCGTGCGCCCCAGAAAACGCCGCAAATGGGGGCCGAAGGCGCGTTGGATGCCGCTCTGGACCATGTGGACGCCCCAGAGCAACAGGGCAATAGAGCCGGCAAGATCGATCAGCGTCAGGGTGGTGTCCATGTCACCCTCTCCGTGGCCAAGGACCGCGATAACCGCATGCCCGGCATAAACGCTCCGAAGACCAGCAAATTCAAGCCCAAGAGGCTACTTTATTGGGAAAGGTGAAGTCGTGGTGAGGAGGGCCGCGCTTGATGATAGTCTGGATCTCAGGCATCATCGATATAAGTCAGCAATATTGACCGGCCTTGGCGGGCCGGCTGCAAGGGCGAGGGGATGGGCAAGCCGACCGGGTTCCTGGAAGTGGAGCGCGTCGAGCGCGGCTATGAGAAGCCGGCGGCGCGCAAGAAAAGCTGGAAGGAGTTCGTGCATCCCCTTCCGCAGCCGATGCTGCGCGCCCAGGCCTCGCGCTGCATGGATTGCGGCATCCCGTTCTGCCACGAGGGCTGTCCGGTCAACAACCTGATCCCGGACTGGAACAACCTGGTCTATCGCGACCAGTGGCGCCAGGCGCTGGTGACCTTGCACTCGACCAACAACTTCCCGGAGTTCACCGGCCGGATCTGCCCGGCGCCGTGCGAGGCGGCGTGCACGCTCAACATCGACGACAACCCGGTGACCATCAAGACGATCGAATGCGCGATCGTCGACCGCGGCTGGGAGGAAGGCTGGATCGTGCCGCAACCGCCGGCGCGCCGCTCGGGCAAGCGCGTTGCCGTCATCGGCTCGGGGCCGGCCGGGATGGCCTGCGCCCAGCAATTGGCGCGCGCCGGGCACGCGGTGACGTTGTTCGAGAAGAACGACCGCATCGGCGGGCTGCTGCGCTACGGCATCCCCGATTTCAAGATGGAGAAATATCTGATCGACCGCCGGGTCGAGCAGATGGCGGCGGAGGGGGTCGAGTTCCGCCCTTCCGTCGAGGTCGGGACGACGATCTCGCTCGAGACGCTGCTCGGCGAATACGACGCGCTGGCGCTGACCGGTGGGGCCGAATTGCCGCGCGATCTGGACGTGCCCGGCCGCGCGCTCGACGGCATCCATTTCGCGATGGATTTCCTGCCCCAGCAGAACAAGCGCAATCTCGGCGACGCCGAGATCAGGGCCGCGCCGGGCGGCACGATCAGCGCCGCCGGCAAGCACGTCATCGTGATCGGTGGCGGCGATACCGGGAGCGACTGCATCGGCACCGCGACCCGCCAGGGTGCGGCGTCGATCATCCAGCTCGAAATCCTGCCGATGCCGCCCGAGAAGGAGAACAAGGCGCTGGTGTGGCCCGATTGGCCGTTGAGATTGCGCACCTCCTCCTCGCAGGAGGAGGGCTGTGAGCGCGACTGGGCGGTGCTGACCAAGGAGGCGCGCGGGGCGAACGGCCATGTCGAGGCGCTCGATTGCGTCCGCGTCGAATGGACCCAGGGCCAAGACGGGCGCTGGGCGATGCAGGAAATGCCGGACAGCGGTTTCGCGCTGAAGGCCGATCTGGTGCTGCTGGCGATGGGGTTCTTGGGACCGCGCCGAAAGGGCATGCTCGAACAGGCCGGGATCAAGCTCGACCCGCGCGGCAACGTCGCGGCCAATACGCTCGACTACCAGAGTTCGGTACCGAAGATCTTCGCCGCCGGCGATATGCGGCGCGGCCAGTCGCTGGTCGTCTGGGCGATCCGCGAGGGCCGCCAATGCGCCCGCGCGGTCGACGAGTCCCTGATGGGCGCGAGCCTATTGCCGCGGTAGCCCGAGTCACCCGGTCAGCGGATAGTCAGCTTGGTCCTCGTAGACCGAACCGGCCTTGGTCGGGAAGCTGGCGATCAGGCTGAAATGCTCGACCGGCAGCGGGGCCGCGCGGAACAGCGCGTGCGTTGCCAGGAACTGAGCGAGCCCGTCGTGCGAGGGATCGCGCAACCGCGCCAGCGTCACATGCGGGGTAAACCGGCGCGGCTCCGGGGCGAGCCCGGTGCGGATCAGTGCCTGTTCGATCTTGTCGTGCAATGCCACTAGGTCGGGATGGCGCTCGGCACCGACCCATAGCGTGTTCGGCCGGTTGCCGCCGAAGACACCGGTGCCGGCGAGCTGCAATTCAAAGCGGCGCGCCTTCAATCGCGCCAGGCCCGCGTCGACATCGGCGGCAACGTCCTCGGTGATCTCGCCGATGAAGCGCAGCGTCAGGTGGAAATTGCCGGGATCGATCCACCGGGCGCCGGGCAGGGTGGTCTCCAACAGCGACAGGCGCAGCTTCGTCCCGGGCGGAAATTCGATCCCGACAAAAAGGCGCAGCATCGCGTCCGGCTCCCGACCGCCGCCGACCCCCCTTCACGTGAACAGGGTCAGGACGCCGGTGTGGCCGTAGAGCCGGTCGCGCGAGATCTCGCCATTGGCGAAAAACCCGATCAGCGGAAAATCGCCGAGCGTGTCGCGGATCATCTCGGTTTCGACCCCGGGCTCGCCGAAGAGCGCTGCGCCGCGGGCGATGCAGCTGACGTAGACGCCGCCCTTCGGCGGGCCGGGGAGCCGCGCCTTGAGCTGGCGCAGCATGCGGCTCATATCGGCCCGGGCGCTGTCGGGATCGCGCCGGCAGAACACGATCTGGTCGCCCGGCGCGACCTCGGCGCCAAGGACGATCCAGCCCTGTCCCGGGTCGATCGCCATCAGATTGCGCACGAGATAATCGCCGGTATCCGAGCCCGCGACCGGGAGGCCGGCGAAGATCACTCCGCCTAGGCGCCGCGGGTCCTGCGCCAGCGCCGGGCCGATATCCTCGTAGAACACCGTCAGCGCCGGGCGGCCGTCGATCGCGATGACGACATTGTCGCGCGCCTCGTCGATCCGGTGCACCGGGCCGATCGGCACGCAGCCCTGTGTCAGCCCGGTGGCAACCGCGACCTCGGGCGCCAGCATGAGTCCGGCAATGCCGGCCTTGCCGAGGGCGCTGGCGGCGCGCTGGGAGGCGGTGATGTCGCCGGAGAGAAGCGGCTCGGCGCAGCGATGCGAGACCAGGCCCCCGACCAGAAACGCGCCGCTCGCCGCCGCCGTGTCGATCGTCGCGCGCATGACGTCTGCACAGCGCGGATCGCCATGGACCAGCGCGAGGCTCGGCGCGACCGTCTCGATCCAGCTCGCATGGCGGCGCGGCAGATCGGCGGCGGGATCGCCGGTCGCGCCGAAGAGGCGGAAGCGGTCGGCCGGCAACGAGGCCGTCATTACCGCTGCCGCCGGGGTTTCGTAAACCTCCTGCCCCTGGGCGCAGACGCCGAGCCCAACTCCGCCGACCCAGGACGTGATCCCGCTGCCGTCGGCCAGCTCGCGGGCGAGCAGCGGGAGCATCGGGCCGGCCGGCTCACTGACATAAAGGATGCCGAGATTCGCCTCCCGCCCGGCCGGCAGCTGGGCGAGAAGGCGAGCGGCGAGGGTTGCGGGATCGCCTTCGGCAAAGGCGGCGGCGAAGGGCGCACTCATGACCTGTCTCCGATCAGCCGGGCAAGATAGGGCGCGATGCGGTCGACCAAGACGGCGACGCCCGCTTCGTTGGGGTGCAGGCCGTCCGGCTGATTGAGCTTGGGGTCCATCGCGACACCTTCGAGAAAGAACGGATAAAGCGTCACCCCGTGCGTGCGCGCAAGCTCGGGATAAATGCGGTCGAACGCGTACTGGTAATCAGCGCCCCAATTGGGCGGCGCCTGCATGCCCATCAGAAGCACGTTGGCGCCGCTCGCCTGGATCTTGGTGATCATCGCGTCGAGATTGGCGCGCACCGTCTTCGGGTCGATGCCGCGCAGCGCATCGTTGGCGCCGAGTTCGAGGATCACGATGTCGGGTTTCTCGGCAAGCGCCCAGTCGAGCCGAGCCAGGCCATCTTTGGTCGTGTCGCCGGAATTGCCGGCATTGACGACGCGCAGACCGAGCCCTTCGGCCTTGAGCCGTGCTTCGAGGCGCGAGGGAAAGGCAGCCTCTGCCGGCAGTCCGAGGCCAGCGGTGAGGCTGTCGCCGAAGGCGAGGATCTCGGGGGTGCGAGCAGCGGCGGGAGCGCCGCCAATGCCCACCACCATGAGCAATCCGGCCCCGAGGAGCGGTCCGATCCGCTTGTAAGCTGTCCGACGACGGCTCATCCGAGAGTCCGCTTCGTTGGGTCGAAAGCCGGATCGTTACACTGGGGAGCCGCGAACGAGCCGTCAACAATGCGGCGGCGCTGCGAGCCCAGGATTGTCTTTGCGAGCGAAGCGAAGCAATCTCCCGCCGCCTTATCCGGCAATCGGGATTGCTTTGTCGCTCCGCTCCTCGCAATGACAGGGTGCCGATGTCGTCTCCCTTGCCGTTCCACAGCCCTGTCAGCGCATGACACCTCCGGTTCCGCCCGGCTCGCCCTTGGTCCTGCTCGAAGATGTTGCGCTGACCCTGGCGAGCGCCGCCGGGCCGGTCGATATCCTGCGGGGCGTCTCGCTCCGGATCGAGCTGGGCGAGACCGTTGCGCTGCTCGGCCCGTCGGGGTCGGGCAAGTCGAGCCTGCTGATGGTCCTGGCCGGACTCGAGCGGCCGAGCCGCGGGCGGGTCGTCCTGGCCGGCCATGATCTGGGTGAGCTCGACGAGAACGCACTGGCGCGGCTCAGGCGCAGCCAAATCGGCATCGTGTTCCAGGCCTTTCATCTGCTGCCGACGATGACCGCGCTGGAAAATGTCGCGATCCCCTTGGAGCTGGCCGGCGCGCGCGACGCGCTGGCGGCGGCGGAAGCGGCGCTCGCGCGAGTCGGCCTCGGCCATCGTCTCGGTCATTATCCTGGGCAGCTGTCGGGTGGCGAACAGCAACGTGTCGCGATGGCGCGCGCCTTTGTCGCGGGCCCGGTGCTGCTGCTCGCCGACGAGCCGACCGGCAATCTCGACGGCGCGACCGGCCGGATCGTCATCGATTGTCTGTTTGAGGAACATGCAAGGCGCGGCTCGGCCCTCCTGCTGATCACCCATGAGGTGAGCCTCGCCGAGCGCTGCGACCGCCAGCTGCACCTCGAAGACGGCCGCATCGTTGGCGAGCGCCGCAGCGCGCCCGCGCCCTCACTCCCTCTCCGCCCCCGGGGGCGGAGAGGGTTGGGGTGAGGTGGGGGAGTCCAGAGCGGTGGCCGATACCCGCCTCACCCTTCCATCGCTCTGCGACGGGCCCCTCCCTCTCCCCCCTTCAGGGCGGAGAGGGAAATTCCGTACTGCCGTCGCAACATATTCCTACGCGCTGCGCCTGGCACGGCGGGAGCTGCGCGGCGGGATCGCCGGATTCCGCATCTTTCTCGCCTGCCTGGTGCTCGGGGTTGGCGCGATCGCGGCGGTGGGGTCGCTCGGTGCCGCAGTCGAGGCCGGGATAAGCGGCGATGCGCGCACCCTCCTCGGCGGAGACGTCAGCGCCCGGCTCGCCTACCGCCCAGCGAGCGCGGAGGAGCGGCGGTTTCTGGCGGGAAGCGGCCGCTTGTCGGAGACCGCGAAGCTGCGCGCCATGGCGCGCTCGCTCGACGGCGCGCGGCGCAGCCTGATCGAGCTTCAGGCGGTCGACGATGCCTACCCGCTCTACGGCAGCGTTACGCTCGCGCCGTCGCAACCGATCGCCGCTGCGCTCGCGCCAGACAAGGGGGTGTTCGGCGCCGTGGCCGAAGCCACGGTCGCCAGCCGGCTCGGCCTCAAGCTTGGCGATGAATTCCGCATTGGCGACGCCGTGCTGCGGCTTTCGACGATCATCGAGAGCGAGCCCGACCGGGCATTCGCCGGGCTCAGCTTTGGCCCACGGGTCACCATTCCCAGCGCAGCGCTGACGGCGGCAGGGCTGATCCGCCCCGGCGCCCTGGTGAATTATGATTATCGGCTGCGGTTGTCGCCGGGGAGCGACCCCGCAAGCTGGATCCGTGCCGCGCGCGCCGCCTTTCCGGAAGCCGGCTGGCGGCTGCGCACCGGCGATGATGCCTCGCCCGCCCTGCAGCGCTTTATCGACCGGATCGGGTTTTTTCTGAACCTCGCGGGCATCACCGCGCTGCTCGTCGGCGGGGTCGGCATCGGCAACGCGGTCGCCGGTTATGTTGCGAGCAAGACCGCTGCGATTGCAACGCTGAAATGCCTCGGGGCATCGAACGGCCTCGTCTTCGCCGCCTATTTCCTGCAGATCCTGGCGCTGGCGCTGCTTGGCATCGCCGCTGGCCTGCTGCTCGGCGGGGTTGTGCCGGCGCTGGTGGCGCCGCTCCTCAAGGGGCTTCTGCGGGTGTCGCTGCGCCTCGGGCTCTACCCGGCGCCGCTGGCTATCGCCGGGCTGTGCGGCCTCTTGACGGTGCTGGTCTTCGCGCTGTGGCCGCTGGCGGCGATCGGAGAGGTGTCGCCCGCGGCGTTGTTCCGCGACCGGGTCGCGCCGGCACGGCGCCATTTGGCGCCGTTCGCAGCGGCGGTCAGCGCAGCGGCAGCGCTCGTCTTGGCGGTGCTCATTGTGCTGAACGCCCCCGACCGAAAGGTCGCGCTGTGGTATGTCGCGGGCGCGCTCGCCGCCTTTCTCCTGTTCCGCATCGCCGGAGCGCTGGTGGTCGCGGCGGCGCGGCTGATGCCTCGCCCGGCCCGGCCGCTGTGGCGCCTCGCGCTCGGCAATCTGCACCGGCCGGGGGCACCGACCGCACGGATCGTGCTGTCGCTCGGTATCGGGCTCAGCGTGATGAGCGCGCTCGGTCTCGTCGAAGGCAATCTCCGGGTCGAGATCGAGGACCGGCTCGCCGAGCACGCGCCGGCCGAATTCTTTATCGACATCCAAGGCGACCAGCTCGCCGGGTTCGAGGAGATCGTGCGCGCCGTGCCGGGCGCCAGTTTCGAGCAGGTCCCGATGCTGCGCGCCCGCATCACCCGGCTCAACGGCACGCCGGTCGAGGAGGCGACGGTGGCGCCGGAAGCGCAATGGGCCTTGCGCAGCGATCGCGGGCTGACCTATTCGGCCGTCCTGCCGTCGGGCTCGCGCCTCGTCGCCGGCGAATGGTGGAGCGCCGATTATCATGGCCCGCCGCTGATTTCCTTCGATGCCGAACTGGCGCGCGGCATGGGGCTTCGGGTCGGCGATACGCTGACCGTCAACCTGCTCGGCCGCGACATCACCGCGCGCATCGCGAGTCTGCGGCAGATCGATTGGGTCCGGCTCGGGATCAATTTCGCGATCGTCTTCGCGCCGGGCACTCTGGAAGCCGCGCCGCAGACCCATCTCGCGGCGGTCTATGTGGCGCCGGCCGAGGAGGAGGCGCTGGTGCGGCGGGTGACCGAGCGGTTCGCCAATGTCTCGGCGATCCCGGTGCGCGATGCGCTCGCCGCCGTGGCGCGGGTGGTCGCGACGATCGGCACGGCGATCCGCCTCGTCGGGCTGGTGACGCTGGCCGCCGGTATTTTGGTGCTTGGCGGTGCGGTCGCCGCCGGTCATCGCCGGCGGGTCTACGACGCGGTGGTGCTGAAGGTACTGGGGGCGACGCGCGGCGCGCTCGCCACCGCGTTCCTGATCGAGCACGGCCTTGTCGGTCTTCTGACCGCGCTGGTCGCCGCCGGGCTCGGGACGCTGGCCGCCTATGCGCTGGTCACCGGGCCGCTCAAAAGCGAGTGGGTGTTCCTGCCCGGTCCGCTCCTGGCGATCGTCGGGATCGCCCTGCTGCTGACGCTGGTGCTCGGCTTTGCCGGCACCTGGCGCGCGCTCGGCGCCAAGCCGGCGGCCTACCTGCGCAACGAATAGCTCCGCCCGCCGCAGCATCGCATCGACATTGAAAGCCTAAGGGGTTATCCCAATATCGGGTACGAGGAATTATCCTCGCTGCTCTCCTTGGAGGGGATCCTATGGCTTTGGGTTCGCAGCCCCGCTGGACGGTGCGACCGGCGGTTGGTGCCCAGGTCGACATCGATGTCGGCCTGCGGGACTACATGCTCCGCATCTACAACTACATGGCGTCGGGCCTCGCGCTGACCGGCATCGTCGCCTATGTCTTCGCCCAATCCGGGCTCTACGCCGCGATCGCGCACACGCCGCTGATCTGGGTGGTGATGCTGGCGCCGCTCGGCATCGTGATGTGGATGAGCTACGGCATCGACCGGATGCAGGCGAGTACCGCGCAGGCCTTGTTCTGGGTCTATGCGGCGCTGATGGGCGTATTGATGGCATCGGTGTTTCTGGTTTTCACCGGCGAGAGCGTCGCCCGCGTGTTCTTCATTACGGCCGGCACCTTCGGGGCGATGAGCCTTTACGGCTACACGACCCAGCGCGACCTGTCTCAGTGGGGCTCATTCCTGTTCATGGGTCTCATCGGCATCATCATCGCGATGGTGGTCAACCTCTTCCTGGCGTCCTCGGCGTTGCAATTCGCAATCTCGGTGATCGGGGTCCTCGTCTTCACCGGCCTGACCGCTTGGGACACGCAGCAGATCAAGGAGATGTATTTCGAGAGTGACGACGCGCAGACCGCCGGGAAGAAGGCGGTGATGGGCGCGTTGCGGCTCTACCTCGACTTCATCAACCTGTTCATGATGCTGATGCAGCTGCTGGGGACCCGGCGCGACTGACCGCGAACCCGACAACCGACCCTCAGACGGCCGGGCTTCGCGCCCGGCCGTTTTCTTTTGTGGCGAGCTAGGCCGCCAGCCCGGCCTTGAGCGCGGCGGCGCACTCGGCGATGGCGCGGCGGGAAGTGCCGATCAGCCTGCCGTAGCGGATAAAGCCGTGATTGATGCCCTGATAGATCGTCAGGTCATGGGGCACAGCGGCCGCCTTCAGCTTGGCGGCAAGCTTGTTGCTGTCGTCGAGGAGCGGGTCGAGGCTGCCGACGATCAGATGCGCCGCCGCGACCCCGGCGAGGTTGCCTTCGAGCGGCGCGGCGCGCCAGTCGTGATACTGCTCCGGGCGTTCGAGATAGGTCTGCCAGATCCATTTCATGCCCACCTGCGACAGCCCGGCGCCCTGGCCAAAGCGTTGCCAGGACGGGCTGTCGCAATCGGTCGAGAAGCAGCCATAGATCAACAGCTGGAAGCGCAGCGCCCGCTCTCCGGCATCGCGCATCGCCAGCGCCGCGGCAAGCGCCAGATTGGCGCCGGCGGAATCGCCGCCGAGCGCAAGCCGCGCGGGATCGATGCCGAGGCCGCCGCCCTCGCGCGCGGCGAGGCGGGTCATCGCCACCATCTCGTCGAAGGCGACCGGGAATTTGACTTCGGGCGACAGCTGGTAATCGACCGACAGCGCGGCGACCCCGCTCTGCCGCACCAGCTCGCGCAGGAAATGGTCCCAGCTCGGGATGCTTCCCTGCATGAAGGCGCCGCCATGGGCGTAGACCAGGAGCGGCGGGCGCTCGCCATCGTCGGGGAGATAGAGC
>Ga0209415_10019325_pt1 | contig 10679 bp, 7 predicted proteins | sample PeaSoiSIISIP2007_FD_187696 | JGI IMG/M metagenome (GOLD analysis project Ga0209415, IMG submission 187696) | Peat soil microbial communities from Weissenstadt, Germany - SII-SIP-2007 (SPAdes) (version 2) | ecosystem: Environmental > Terrestrial > Soil > Wetlands > Peat | place: Germany... | reverse complement strand
GAAAGCTGTTGCGGCTGGGACGTCGTCACTGCCGCCCGCTTCGGGCTCACACTCACGCTCACCGCTCCTGCAGCGGACGTCGTCGCCGTCGCAATACTTGAAAAATTGCTCCGATTTCCAAGCGCATCGGTCGCCGCCACCATATAGGAATAAGTCGTCGAAGCCGTCAGCCCTGTGTCGTTAAACATCGTGCCCGCAGGTCCGCCAATCGTCGCGAACGCCTGGCAACCTACTCCCAGGCATCTCTGCAAAATATAACTGCTGACCGTTCCACCGAGCTCCGTTGAAGCCGTCCAGCTCAGATTGATTTGCGTCGAAGATGCCGCCGTCGCGGTAAAATTGCTCGGAGTCGTCAGCGTCGGAACCGGTGTACTCGCGCTCGCGCTTGTCGAGTACGCGCTCAGGTTTCCCGCAGCGTCCGTAGCTCGCACGCGGTATGAATACGAAGTAGACCCTGTCAATCCGCCGTCATTGAATGTCGTTCCTGCCGGCGTCGCAACTTGCGTAAAGCTCGAGCATCCCGCGCCTTGGCATCTCTCGACTTTGTATCCCGTCACTCCGACGTTATCCGTGGATGCCGTCCACGACAAATTGACCTGCGCAGGCGAAGCCGCGGTGGCCATCAAGTTGGCCGGCGCCGTCGGCGGTGTGGTGTCGTGGGTGGACGGAGCACTCGAGCATCCGCCGAGCGCCAAAAGCGTGCCCGCACTCAGCAAAACAAATCCAAGGCACTTGGACTCAACTTGCTTCGCGAATCGGCTGTTCATTTTGGGCTCCATCGAAGCTTCCGCCACGCTCGACAACCTGAAGGAGATCGTTCCCGGGGAAAGGAAACCACCATACTAAACTCAAAAACTACCACGAATATTCCAAGGCGGGAATATTACGAATGGCCAGAAGCTCTCCTGATCACTAGGACAGCAGGCGGCTTCGCCTCAGCAATCGCCCTAGAATGCTCTCGAAGTGCGCTGCCTCAATTCCACAATTTCCGGAAGAAAGAACGCACGCGATCCACAACCGAACTTTGCGCCGGAGCTGGTGGCGCACTCGCAGCAGGTGCACGGGGAGGCGCTTGCGGCGGAGCTGAGGGCGGAGTCGCGGCCGTTACCATTTCGCCTTCCACTCGCCCTTGAAATATTAACGTGGGCCTCACGCGCACTCGCCTCACGATCACCATCAAGCGCGCGTCCGGTTCCGGCTGCACCTTCGCGGTCGCGTCAAATCGCAACGGGGGCATATCCACCGTGTAGATCGGCACCTCTTTTTGCGCAGGTTTTTCCATGGCGGCCGGTGCGTCGCCCGGAGTCGCAACTACTTCGCTGCTTGCCGTGTCCTTGCTTGGGGCAGGTGCGACATTCACTGCCGGCGCAACGGTAGGCGCCGGCGGCGCCTTCGCGATCTGCAATTCGCATTTACAGCGTCCTGCGCCGTTGCCCATGCCTTCCAGTTGTCCGTTGGTCAGCGTCACGTCGCCGCCCTGCGGCACCATCACGCTCTGGCCGCTCAACTGCTGCTCCAGGCGCATCGCACCGCGGTACGTGCGCACGCACATGATTCCCGTGCTCTCGAATCCCACAAGAAAATCTCTTGGCTCATCGCCAATCGCCAACGGCTTGCCCTGAATCTGCGCAGTGTACACGCTTAGCGCGGGCTCCCGCTCCAGTCGCGCATGAATCGCTCCGCTTTCCAGCGCCACCGTCACCGCTCCGCCCGCTTTCAAAATCGAAAGATGCGCCGGCCCGCAAATCGAAATCTGCCCGCCTTCCACCAGGCTGATGCGCGCCTGACCCGACTTCACGCGCACATCGCTTCCGCTGCGCAAAATCGTCTTCGCGACGCCGGCAACCACTTCCACGCTCATTGGTCCCGTCACAGCGATGTCTTCACCTTCGATCAAACCCACGGCATCGCCCACCGGCTGGTCCGGCGCTGCCGCTGCTGCAACAAAAATTCCCGCGCAAACCATCGCGCACACGCCTCCAAAAATACGCGCGCGAGGCATTGATTTCCGCAAATGGTCTGACATCGGCACTCTTATCGATTCTCCAACAAGCCGCCCAGGAAACTCTCGCTATACTATACGTCACGCCGCCTTCTGGCGGTCGCATCCAGAAACCATGCCTCCAACCGACGCCACCAGCTCCGCGCCGCCCGATCCCGCGGGAGTTTCGTCACAAAACGCGGTGCCAGAATCCGTCAGCCAGCACTACGACACGCGCCTCCCCGATCTCCCGTGGTCTCGCCGCATCCAAATTCCGATCATCGCGGCAGCTGTTTACAGTGTGATTCGCCTTCTTGGCCCCACGTTGCGCTACGAAGTGCTCGGCTGGCAAAACGCCGAGCGCACCCATGCCTCAGGCAAACGGTGCATCTGGGCCTTCTGGCACCGCGTTATCATTCCGATTGTCTGGTGGCACCGTAATCACGGCGTCGTGGTGATGAACACCACGGCTTTCGACGGCCAGTGGACACGCAAGGTGATCGAATGGCTGGGTTTTGGAACGGCGCAGGGAAGTTCTTCCCGCGGCGGCCTTCGTGGACTGGCGGTGATGGCTCGCCGCCTGGAAGAAGGCGTCGATTGCGCTTTCACGATTGATGGCCCGCGCGGCCCGCGCTATGTCGCGAAGCCCGGACCGGTTATGCTCGCCCGCAAAACCGGGTGCCCCGTGCTCGTCTTCCACATCGGCGTCAGCCGCGGCAGAACGTTCGAGAAAACCTGGGACCACTTTCTGCTGCCCGCGCCATTCTCGCGCGCTGTGATCCTCTTTGCGCCGCCGATCTATGTGCCGCCCGACGCCAATGCCGAACTCCTCGAATCCAAACACGCCGAAATGCAAAGTGCCCTCGAACGCGTCCGCGACATCGCCGAGAGTTGGTTCTCTCTCAGCGACTCAGATCGTCAAGATTTTCGCGCCGAATTCTCCCGGTGAATCTCTGCGTCCTTATGTCTTCACTTCGCTACTTCATTACTTCTCTTTAGTTTCCCGCGCGCTCTCCCAATTTCACCGGAACATCAATCTTCTTCCCGCCTCGATACACGCTGACGGTCACCGTGTCTCCCGGCCGCTTGCGGTTCAGCGCGACGTTGAGGTCAAACTGATTGGCAATTTTCTGGCTGTCGACGGCAACAATCACATCGCCGCCCGTCATAATCCGCCGCATCCCTGCCATCGCTGCGCGGTCTCCGCCGTGCAAACCCGCCGCCGCTGCCGGCCCACCGCGCGTTACTTCTTCAATTAGCAGTCCGTCTTTTACCGGCAGATCGAGCGCTTCGGCGAGCCATCCGCCTACTTCCAAAGTTTGCGCGCCCAGAAACGCCTGGCGCACGCGCCCTTCCGTCATCAGATCGTGCGCAATGCGCTTCGCCGTATTAACCGGAATCGCAAACCCGATACCCGCAGTCGTTCCGCTTGGAGTGTAAATTGCCGAATTAATGCCAATTACTTCGCCATGCGAATTGATCAGTGGCCCGCCCGAGTTTCCCCTATTGATCGCGGCATCCGTTTGAATCGCTTCATCAATATATGTCGTCTGGCTCGTCTGCACGGTTCTGCCAAGCGCGCTCACAACTCCCGTCGTCAGCGTGCTTTGAAATCCAAATGGATTTCCAATCGCCAAAACTTTTTGTCCCACTTGCAGCTTCGACGAATCTCCCAGTTGCAGCGCCACCAGCGGCTTTCCTTTCGGCTCGATTTTGATCAACGCCACATCGTTCCGCTGATCCGCCCCGATAAATTTCGCCGGATACCGCGACTGGTCACCCAGTACGACCTCAATCGACTGCGCTTCCTGCACCACGTGAAAATTCGTCAAAATATATCCGCGCGGATCGATCACGAAACCCGACCCCGCTCCTTCCACCGGCACTGGGTCCATAAAAAAATCGTACTCGGTCGCCTTCGTCAAAATATTTGCCACGGCGCCGGACGCCTCGCGGTAAACTCGCACGTTGATCGACTCGTCGTCGGTCAGCCCCCCGTCCCGCGTGGAGACCTCCGTCGCCTCCGGTGTGGCCAATGGCAAAGCCTCCACCTTCCTTGGCTGCCGCTGCCCCCATCGTCCTCCCGCCCAATACGCCCCGCCAATAAAGACGGCCGCCACCACAAACAACCGCGCCGCATTCGATAGTTTCCCCGCACTCATGTTCGCATTCCTTCCTCGACTCGTTTCGTTACATCTTTACTTTATTACTTCCTTCCCTCAATCCTTTGGCCAACTCCTCCACCTGCCTTCGCGTTTCCTCTATCGTCCCCGAGCAATTAATCTTCACTGTGGCAAACTTCAACTTTTCCTCCGCGGGCATCTGCGCCGCAATTCTTCGCCGCGCTTCCACTTCGCTCAACCCGCGCGCGAGCAATCGCTCCAGTTGCTGCTCTGGTTTACACCACGCCACCACTAAGCCATCCAAATTTTTCTGGTAGCCTGCCTCAACTAGCAAAGCAGCCTCGACAAACGCCGCATCCTTCACGCCGCTTTTTTCCCACTCCGCAAATTGCCGCACCATCTCCTCTTCGACGCGCGGATGCACAATTTTATTCAGCCGTCCCAATTTTCCCGCATCTGCAAACACAACTGCTCCCAGCTTCCCACGGTCGATGCGTCGATCTGGTCCCACAACTCCCGCGCCAAACTCGCGGACAATTTCGTCATAAGCTGGCGTCCCCGGCTCGATCACTTCATGCCCCAAGCGGTCCGCATCAATTACGCGAAATCCCATCTCGCGTAGCATCCCTGCCACGGCGCTCTTTCCGCTGGCGATTCCACCGGTAATCCCAATCCGCTTCATCCTCCGCGTTTACCGCACACCAGAGCCAGACGACGGCCCGCCCGCCGAAATCGTGCGCGGTATAGCCTTCGCTCTCCGCATCCGCGCCGCCTTCACCGTGTTGCTCATCAACATCGTAATCGTCATCGGCCCCACGCCTCCCGGCACCGGCGTCAACGCACCCGCCACATTCGCCGCGTCCGGATGGACATCTCCCACTAACGCATTGCCCTTGGCGCGGAATTTCTCCAAGCGGGCAGGAAAGTTCTTGAACAATCGTTCCGCTTCCGCAGCGTCCGTCACACGATTCGTCCCCACATCAATCACCGCCGCCCCAGGCTTGATCCAATCTGCTTGTACAAACCCCGCCCTCCCCATCGCCGCTACCACAATGTCCGCGCCGCGCACCACGTCCGCCAATTTTTTTGTCTTCGAATGGCAAATCGTCACCGTGGCATTCGCGTGCATCAGGAGCAGCGCCATCGGCTTACCAACAATGTCGCTTCGCCCCAGCACAACCGCGTTCGCGCCTTCAATCGCAATCTCATTCCGCCGCAGAATCTCCATGCACCCCGCCGGTGTGCACGCCACCAACCCCGGCCTCCCGCTCACCAGCTTCCCCAAATTCATCGGATGAAATCCATCCACATCTTTCGCTGGATCGACTGCTTCCAGCACGCGTTTCGAATCGACCTGTGCCGGCAACGGCAGTTGCACCAAAATCCCGTCCGTATCGTTATCCCGATTCAAATCCTCCACAATCGCGAGCATCTCCGCGGTCGTCGCGCTGCTCGGCGGCGTAATCAACCCGCTCCCCATCCCCAACTGCTCGCAAGCGGCAATCTTGCTCTTTACATACAGCTGCGAAGCCGGATCGCTTCCCACCAGCACCGCCGCCAATCCCGGCCGTATCCCCGCCGACGAAAGGATCGCCACTTCATCCTTCAACTCTCCAAACATCGCGTCCCGTATCTTCGCCCCATCCAAAATTCGTGCCGTCATTCCGCCCCCTTTTTCATTTAGACCATTAGCCCGGTGCTTCGGATTCCCGCTCTGGTGCTTCCGCCCGCTGCAAGCTTTTCAAATACCAAACGTAACGAATTGTCCCCCACTTCTCTAACTCTGTCACGTCTGGGAGACGTCCTTCTTGACAAATATATATATGAAATGATATAGATATTGGCATGACTGAGACCGATTCTCAATCCTTCCTCCCTCTAAAACCTCATTGGTTCCACATCATGCTCTCGCTCGCGGGCGGAGAGCAGCACGGTTACGGGATCATGCAGGAAGTCCTGAATCGCACCACCGGCAAGGTGCGCTTGTGGCCCGCAACCCTCTACGGGTCGATCAAGCGCCTCATCGAAGCCGACCTTATTGAGGAGTCCGACGAGCGCCCCGCCCCTGAACTGGACGACGCCCGCCGCCGCTACTACCGACTGACTTCACTCGGCAGGCGTGTCCTCGACGCGGAATGTGAGCGACTGCAGGAGTTGGTTCGCACCATCCGCTTGAAGCAATCGCAAGACATGGTGACGGAATGAATTTCGCCTGGCGAATCTACCGGCGGCTGGCGCAAGCGTTTCCTCATGAATTCAAATTGGCCTATGGCACAGATGTGACGCAACTCGGCGAAGACGTCGTAAAAGAAATTGCCAAGAGACAAGGAACCGCCGGGCTAATCAGGTTGATCGCGGACATCGCGATGCGCGTGCCGATCGAATACCTGAGTGAAGTGCGCGGCGATATGCGGTATGCAGTGCGGGCGCTTCTGAAGTCTCCCGGCTTTGCGTTCGTCGGCATCATTTCGATGGGACTCAGCATCGGGCTGACGACCGACGTGTACAGCTCGAAATGGGCGCTGCTGTTCCGCGATTTGCCGGCCGCGGCGAACGCCAAGAATCTGGTGATGCCTGAGAAGCCCGTCTCGTACTACTACATCGAGCAGTTTCGCGAACAAAAAAATCTCTTCGCTGGCGTCGCTGCATTTCAAATCGGCGTCCCGTTCAATGTCACCTTTCAGGGAAACACGAATGCAAAACCGGAGCGCGTCTTCGGACAACTTGTATCCGTCGATTATTTTTCCGTGCTTGGCGTTGTGCCTCAGCAGGGACGGCTGCTCAGCTCCGAACTCGACAAGTCCGGCGACGCGCCTGTGGTCGTAATCAGCGACCGCTTCTGGCGCAATCGCCTCAACTCCTCTCCCAATGCCGTCGGGCAAATTCTTCGCCTCAATGGTCAAATGGCGGCCATCGTGGGAATCGCGCCAAAGGATTTCAACGGCGCCTTTTCCATAAATCCCGCCGAACTGTTTGTTCCGATCACCGCGCCCGCGGCGCTCGCTCCAGAACTCGCGAATGATGTTCTTCATCAGCGTAATGCAAAAGAATTCCTCGCCATGATTTGTCTCGCGCCAAGCCTCAGTATTGACTCCGCGGAAGCCGCTCTCGATGCCATTACTCGCCGCCTCGACGCGCAGGATCCTTCGCTGCCCGAGCGCACCGACAAGGGCAGGCGCGTCACGTTGCTTCCAGCCGGCACAAGGGTCCCGCTTCCTCGAGAGTTGCGCCCCGTCTTGCTTGGTTTTTTTCTTCTGCTCACGGGCCTGGTGATGACGCTTGCCTGCACGAATCTTGCGAACATGCTGATCGCGCGCGGCGCTAATCGCCGAAAGGAGTTGGCGATTCGCCTCGCCATTGGCGCCGGACGGTTTCGGCTCATTCGGCAGATGATGGCCGAAGGTATTTTGCTCTCGCTGTTGGGTGGCATCGCAGGATTTGCGATCGCTTACGGTCTCACCGTGTTGAACTCCCGATTCAGCCCGCCCATGGGCGTGCCTGTCGAAAGAGATTTCAGCTTGGACTGGCGCGCCGCCCTTTTCGCCTTCGGCCTCGCGCTTGTCTGCGGCATCGGATTCAGCCTCGCTCCCGCACTGCAAGCCACCAGAGCCGATCTCACTCCCGCGCTCAAAGAGGGCTCCGCACTCCAGTTGCCTGGTTACCGGCGCTTTGGTCTGCGCAATTTGCTCATGGTGGCCCAGGTCGCTGCATCGCTCATGCTGCTGCTGATCACTGGCTTTCTGGTCATGGGAATTCGCAAGGATAGCAGCATTCAAACAAAGTTCGATCCGAACGCGATGCTTCTCTTGTCGATCGATCCAGTGCGTGACGGCTACCCGCCCGAGACTGCGCAAGCGCTGTTCGAAAAGCTTCCCGAGCGTCTCAAAGCCGCCGCTCCCGCGCGCCGCATAGCGTTCGCCGCACAGCCGCCCTTTTCGATCATAGATGGGGATGAAGCCTTGCAACTGACTGCGGAAGATTCCGGCGCGTCCTCTCGCGTGCAACAATCCGTGATCGAGGAAACTATCGGAGCAGGCTATTTTGCCATGCTCAGCGAGCCCATCCTCGCTGGCCGGGAATTCGAGGAGCGCGATCAACGCAGGCAAACGGACGTTCCAAAAAATTCCTCTTCTCTCGCGGAGCCAAACAACGTCCTGCCCGCCGTGCTGAACGAGACGGCGGCTCGCGGATTCGTCGGAAACGGCAATGCTCTCGGCAAGCGCGTGCGGGACGACAAACACTCGTATGAAATCGTCGGCGTGGTCCACAATTTGAAAAACGGCATCGGTGTCAGCCAGTCCGTAATCTATTTGCCGCTCACTCCTCGAGATTTTGCCCGCGCGCCTGCTGATGGCATCATCATCATGGTCCGGTCGGGCGAGGGAGGCTTTGCGGAAACAGACTCGCTCAGCGCCATTCGAAACGAGATCGCTCTCATCGATCCCCATCTCAACCTTTTCCATGTGCAAACGCTCAGCGAATATCTCGATCGTAGCCGTGCCTCGACGCGGCTCGCCGTCCAAACCTATGGCGGCATCGGCGTGTTCGGTTTGGTTCTTGCCGCCATCGGGCTCGCGGGGATCACTGCTTATTCCGTGGCGCAGAGGCGCAAAGAGATCGCCATCCGCACGGCACTGGGCGCAAGCAGGGCGCAAGTGCTGCGGCTGGTCCTCCGCGAAGGCACCGCTCTTGTCAGCATTGGATCGGTTCTGGGATTTTTGGGAGCGGTAGCCATCGCAAAAATACTTTCCGCTCTCACAAATGTTTTTGTCGAAGCGTTTCGCGTCGGCACGGGCGATCTGCGTTTACTTCTCGGCGCTCCCTTGCTACTTGCAGCCGTGACGATGCTCGCCTGTTACTTCCCCGCGCGCAGGTCCGTCAAGATCGATCCCCTGAAGGCCCTCCGCCAGGAGTAGTTCGCACCAGCACTGCAGCCAGCCCCGGTCGTATCCTTAGTCAGGTGCTGGGCGCCGAGGATTGGCGTCGACTTCGAACTACCAAGAAAACCCAGAAGACTCCGCAAGCTATCGAAACTGGAATTGAACTTCTGCGCGCTACCGCCGACAAACTCCAGTGGGTTCTCGGCCACTGTCCCGGGTCGAGGGTGAAACTCAAGATCGTTAACACGACGCCGATACACAACAGAAGCCAAAATCCGAAACGCGTCGATGGTGACTGTAACGCGAAGCGGTTGCCATACGCATAGCTAAAGATTCCAACCAAGTAAAGCAGCGCTGAAATAATGCCAAACGAAAACAAACTTGCCGCCGCCGCTGCTGGCACCTCCCACGGGGGACCAAACTGGACTTGCTCTATCCCATTCGCCACAAGGGCTATGCCCAAGAGGAAAGAGCCAGTCCCAACGGCGAATGCTAACTTCTCTTTCATACCTCAATGTGCGCTATCAATCAGACTTAGGTCAACATCTTCTCCGCGCGGCTCAGCGTACTCTGCGCCTCTGCGTTATCCTTTTCTTATGTTTCTTCTGCTGCCTCGCCCCGCCGTATAATCTCCCCATGTTCGCCCCCGCACCATCCCCGAAGCCCTCCCAACATCTTCGCATACACTCCATCAACATCTATGTCCGCGACCAGGACCGCAGCCTGCGCTTCTACGTCGACCAACTCGGTTTCCACCTCGCCTACGACGCCAAACTCCAATCCGGCGAACGCCTCGTCGCCGTAGCCCCTCCCGACGGCCAAGCCGTTCTCTCTCTCATCGCCCCCAAGCCCGACTCCCTCGACTTCAAACTCATCGGCCGCTCCACTCGCCTGACCCTCATCACCGAAGACGTGCTCGCCAAATATCAGGAGTGGTCCAAACGCGGCGTCCGCTTTCAACACACGCCGCGCCTTCGCCGCATCAAGTTCGACCCCGAAACTCGGCAGGTCCGCAACGCAAGCGCCGCGGAATCGCCGCTGCTAGGCGAGGAAACCCCCATCTGGGGCGGCGTCTCGACGCGCTTCCGCGATCCCGACGGCAACACGTTTGCTCTCGTCAGCTTCGACGAGATCACCCACGCCCTCGAAGCCCAGCGCTGCGCCAACGCCGCCAAACTCGAACTCGAACGCCGCGCTACTCAGGAACTCGAAATCGCCAGCGAAGTCCAGTGCCGCTTTTTCCCGCAAATTCGTCCCCCGATCCCCTCTCTCGACTATTGCGGTCACTGCTATCCCGCGCGCGCCGTCGGCGGCGACTATTACGATTTTCTCGACCTCGGCCCCGGCCGCTTCGGCTTCGTCATCGGCGACGTTTCCGGCAAAGGCATTGCCGCCGCTCTGCTCATGGCCAATCTACAAGCCAATCTCCGCAGCCAGTGCTCCATCGCGCAGGATTGTCTGGAAAATATTCTTCGTGTCGTCAACCAGTTTTTCTCCCAAAACACTCCCGACGGCTCCTTCGCCACGCTCTTCCTCGCCGATTACCACGCCCCCACCGGCCGTCTCCGCTACGTCAATTGCGGCCATCCGCCCGCGCTCATCCTCCGCCGCGACGATTCCATCGACCGCCTCGACCCCACCGCCACCGTCCTCGGCATTTTCAAAAAATGGGACTGCGAACTGGGCGAACGCACC
>Ga0209415_10019324_pt1 | contig 10679 bp, 9 predicted proteins | sample PeaSoiSIISIP2007_FD_187696 | JGI IMG/M metagenome (GOLD analysis project Ga0209415, IMG submission 187696) | Peat soil microbial communities from Weissenstadt, Germany - SII-SIP-2007 (SPAdes) (version 2) | ecosystem: Environmental > Terrestrial > Soil > Wetlands > Peat | place: Germany... | reverse complement strand
AAGCCGCGACCGGCAAGACCGCGAGGCAGAGGACCGAGGCAAGGCCGCGCACCCCGGGATGATAGACGGCGCGGCCGCGCCCGAGGCCTCGATGATTTGTCGTGGTGACCCTCACGACGTTCCGTCATAAGGTGCCCGGCCATGAAGAAATGGGTCCCTCTCACATTCATCGCACTGGCGGCCTCGATCGGCTTCGCGCCGGTCGGGCGCGCGCAACCGCGCCCTGGCGATCACCCCGGCGACAAGCCCGGCGATCACCCTGGCGACAAGCCCGGTGAGCACGGCGGTCCGGCCACGGCAGCCGCCGTCGCCGACTACGCCGCCAAGCTCCAGCGGGTCGAAGACGATCTTCGCCGGAAGCGCGCCGAGCAGCGCAAGGACGCGCACGCCTGGGAAGCCAATCGCGCCACGCGCGAGGAAGAGCGCCGGCACCAGCTCGAAGGCGTGTGGGGTGCTCCCTTCCTCACGCGCGCCGAGGTGCGCACCGAGCTCGAGCTTCACTCCGAGCGGGTGGCCCGCATCGAGCGCATCATCGACATCGCCGAGGACACGCACAACGCGGCGCTCCTTGCGCACGCGCAGCGGGTGCTCGGTCGCGAGTTTGCCCGCAACGCGCGGGTCATGGCCGACCTCCGTTCCCGATGGGGTGGACAGTGAAAGCGCTATTCCTGGTGATGCTCGCCGCCGCGCTCGTCGTCGGCTGCGATGAGAAGAAGGGCTCCGAGGGCGCCGCCCCGAGCGCGACCGCCGTGGCCTCCGCTGCACCGTCCGCTGCCCCGCCGGCCTCGGTCTCCGCGGCGGCGTCGGCCACCGCCGCGCCCTCCGCATCCGCGGCGGCCGCGACCCCGGTGCCCACTCCGGAGCAGTACGAGCAGAAGGCCGCGGCGATCCAGCCGACGGCCGCAGAGGCCGAGCTCACGAAGATCGAGAAGGAAATCGGTCCGTGATGGGGTCTCGCCGGGGAAGGCTTCGATAGGCGAAGCCTTCCGCGGTATCCTGGGGGAATGGCCGAAGGAGCACCGGTGAAGCGTCGCCTCGGCGGCTTCACCAGCGCCGTCTTGCTCGCGGGCGCGTGGGTGCTCGCGTTCGTCCTCAGCGCCCGCCTTCGCGGCGAGGTGGTGCTCGTTCGCCTCCACATCGGCATCGAGGACGCGATCTACCGCATCTTCTCGGGGTTCCCCGACCTGCAGCAGGTGGCCCACCGCTTCTTCGACTCGATGCAGAACACGCTGACGGCCACCTACGTCCTGACCCTCGGGGTCGCGACGCTCGCGGTGCCGCTCGCCTTCGTCGTCCGGATGGTCGCCCGGGCGCGACTGCGCGCCGGGCATGTCGATCCGCTCGACCGCGTCCGCGCGTGGGTCTCCCGCCCCGCGCGCGCGGTCGTCTTGGTCGGCGCATTCCCGATCGCCTGCCAGGCATTCATTCTCTGGGTCGTCTGGGGCAACCGCATGTTGCACGGGTGGGGCGCTGCCTACGTCGCCCTCGCCGCCGTCGCCGGTGGTCTCGCGCAGCTACCGTTCGTGCGCGGCGGGGTGAGGGCGTTGCTCACGCCGACCATGGCAGCCGGTGAGCGCGAGGCGGTGATCGAGATAGGCCCCGACGAAATCCGCTTCGCCGCCGTCGCCGTCACTCGCGAGACCCGCGTGGCGGTCGGCGCGCTCGCGGCCGTGTCGCTGGCGGTGAGCGCCTGGATCGTGAGCCTCCCCACGCTGGCCCTCTTCAAGGACCCGCGCGTGTTCACCGTCATCGCGGCCTACGTCGCGGTCGCGGCGGCCAGCGCCCTCCTCTTCCGTGGCGCGTCGAAGATCTCCGTCGGGGTCGACGGCATCTACGTGGGAGGAACGTCGCGCGCGCGCTTCTTCGCCTACCGCGACCTCGACGAGGCTCGCGTGAAGGGAGGCGACATCGAGCTGGTCCGGCGGGGACGTGTGGCCTTGCGCCTCCAGCTCCACGGCGAGGACGCCACCCGCCGTGACGCGATCGTGGCGCGCATCCACGAGGCGCTCGCGCGCGTGAAGGACGTCGAGCGCGACGGCGCCGCGAACTTCGTGACCTCACGGACGACCGACAAGGTCGCGCAGTCCGCCCGCGGCGGCGGGGACTACCGCATGCCTTCCGTGTCGCACGACGCCCTGTGGTCGCTGGTCGAGGGAGCCGCGGTCGGCGCGCCGACCCGCACCGCCGCCGCCGAGGCGCTCGTGAGCACGGGGGGCGAGGAGGACCGGGAGCGCCTTCGAGTCGCCGCGGCGCACTGCGCCGACCCGCGGGTACGCCTCGCGCTCGAGGAGCTGGCGGACGAGGAGGCCGGCGAGGTGCCTTACGGTGAAGCGCAGACCAGCACGTCGAGATCGCCCGCGAGGATGTAGCCGCCGCTCTGGAGGTCGATCTTCATCTTGCCGACGGCGTCCTTCGTCGTCGGCGCAGAGACGACCGTCACGAGGCCCGACGGCTTGAACGTCGACGAGACCTGCTTCTTGCGGAGGAAGGCGGCTTCACCCAGGTTGCCCCCCTTGGCCCGCCGGAGCGCCGAGAGATCGGTCTTGTAGCCGTCCTTCCACGGCACCATCAGCATCATCGACGCGTCGGCGGACTTCGTGTCGGCCAGGCAGTCGCTGCCCTCGTGGATCAGGATGAGCACGCGCCCGTCCTTCTGCACGGGCCCCGCGAGCTGCGCGAGCTTGGGAGAGAACGGCTTGCCGTCGATGTCTCCCGTCGCGCCCGGCACGGGGTGCACCGGGGTGCCCGTGACGGCCGCGGTGATCGACGCAGGCACAGTCGAGGAGGACGCCGCAGGGGTGGGCTTCGTGTCCGCCGTGGCAGTGGCAGTGGCCGTGGAGGTGGAAGCGGACGCCGTCGCGCCCGAGGATCCGGACGACTCCAGCGAGGACGTGTCGGCCTCCGAGGCGGCAGGCTTCGTGGAGCCGCCGCCACAGGCGACGAGAAGGACGAGTGAAGAGGCCGGGAGGAGCCGCATCGGGGAACGCATGGGAACGCCAGCCTAGCGCTCCTTGCGCGAAGATTGGTGCAACACGGCGTGCACGGTGGCGCCGCGTGGAGGCTCCTTGGGCGCCACACGTGGCCCTGCCAGGCGCTCCGGGACCCGTCCCGGGGCGTCACGACATCCTCCGCATGGCGCCCATGGGGCCTTCGAGGGGCGACAGATGGGAGGTGGTGTGGCGCCCATGGGAGGCACGTTTGGCGCCACATGAGGGCCCGTGTGGCGCTTCTGCGCGGGTCCTGGGGCGACACGTCAGCCCTCACGTGGCGCCCATATCCCTCTCGAAAGGCGACAGCACACGCTACCCGCGGCGCCCCAGGTGCCACCCATGGGCGCCAGATGGCCCTCCGTGTGGCGCCCCAACGTTCCCCATGCGGAGCTTTCTCCGGGCGGAACGGCGCCACCTGTGGCACAAGGGGGCGCCATGTTCCGCCCCATGCCTGTACTCCTCGATGAGACCCGCAGGGCCCTCCAGGTCTCGCAGAACGGTCTTGCGGTCATGATGGGCGTTTCTCGCCGTACAGGTCAGCGTTGGAACCAGGGGAGAGGACCCATCGGCACTGACATTCAGAAGATGGCTCGACTGGTCTATCCGGTCGATGCTGCGCTCGCGGCCGAGATAGCGGCCGCGGGTGGCACCTCGCTCGAGGCGCTGGGGATCCTGCCTCCGCGGGCGCCGCCATCTCCTCCCATTGCCCCGGCTCCTCCCGCGCGTGCGACGCCGCCGGCTCGCATCGTCGATGCCGTCGTCTGCGCCGCCGCGGAGGCGATGCAGGTGATGCCGCAGAACGTGCGGCCGGCGCTGCTGGCCGCGTTCGCGTGCGCGAAGGAGCTGGGGCTGACCGTGCAGGACGTGGAAGGGGTGCTGCGGGCGAAGGCGGCGAGGCCCTGAGCGGTCGCGCGGCGTCGCCGGTGCCCTCCTTGAGCGCCCTCGGCCCGACTCGAACGGGCGACCACCTGTTTAGGAAACAGGTGCTCTATCCAACTGAGCTACGAGGGCGACGTCGACGGCCCCTCCTCTACTTCGGGCCGTGAGCCGACGCCAGAGCGCCTTTCAGCCTGCCGGTGCCCAGTAGCCGTCTTGCCAGACCCACTGCTCGCCGTCCCAGACCCATTGCTGCGCGACCCACACCCAGCCCGGGTAGATCGGCGAGACGTACCAGGGCCCGGCCATCCACACCCAGCCCGTGCCGCGCCAGCCCCAGAAGCCGCTGCCCCAGTAGGGCGAGCCCCACCAGCCTCCGCGACGCCCGAGGTAGACGCCGCCGTAGCCGTGGTAGCCACCGCCATGCCACGCGCCGTAGTGGCCACCGCCCCCGAAGTGGCCGCCGCCGGCGTGACCGCCGCCGCCGTGTCCTCCGCCGCCGCCGCCGCGGGCGAACGCAGCGCCGGAGGCGCCCGAGATGGCCGCCGCCGCGACAAAGGCCGCCGCGAGAGGAAGGATCCGCCTGCTCATTGCCCACAAAGCATAGCGCACCCCCACGGGGTCCGCTGCACGTACGTCGGCACTCCCTCTCACACCTCTACGCCCAAATCTCGGCCGGGAGCGGCTGCTTGTCGCACGTCGGAAACATCGGGAGAGCATGCTGAGCGTGGGGGAATGCGCCCTCGGCGCGAAAGGCCTCCGTTGCAGCTCTCGGTACCCGATCGATTCCAGCTTCTCGGTCCCCTCGGCGAGGGGGCGATGGGAGTCGTGTTCGAGGCGTTCGACCGGGAGCGCAACGCGCGCGTCGCGCTGAAGACGCTGAAGAGCCTGAGCTCGCGCAGGGCGGGCGCGGAGGCGCTGCTGCGCTTCAAGCGGGAGTTCCGCGCGCTTCAGGACCTGCATCACCGCAACCTCTGCACGCTCGGGGAGCTCATCGCCGAGGGACAGCAGTGGTTTTTCACGATGGAGCTGGTGGAAGGTTGCGACTACCTCGCGTACGTGCGCCCGCGAGCGCCGATGGAGGCGGGCGGCGTGTGCATGGTGGCCGAGGACGACCGGCCCAGCTCCAGCGTCGACGACGCGCCGGTGCAGTTCAAGCGCATCGTGGGGCGGAGCGCGAGCGCGGGGCCGGTCCTCGACGAGGCGCGGTTGAGGGCGACGCTCCCGCAGCTCGCCAGCGGCCTCGAGGCGCTCCACGCCGCCGGCAAGGTGCATCGCGACATCAAGCCGTCCAACGTCCGGGTGACGCCCGCGGGGCGCGTGGTGCTCCTCGACTTTGGCCTGATCACCGAGGTGTCCGAGCGCTCGTCCATCGACGGCGAGATCGCAGGCACGCCCGCGTACATGGCGCCGGAGCAGGCGACGGCGCAGACCGTGGGCCCGGAGGCCGACTGGTACGCGCTCGGCGTCATGCTCTACGAGGCGCTCACCGGGCGGCTTCCGTTCGACGGGACGACGCTCGAGGTGCTGATGAACAAGCAGAGCGAGACGCCGCCGTCTCCGCGCGCGGTCAGCCCCGGCGTGCCGGCCGATCTCGACGAGCTGTGCATGCGGCTCCTCCAGTTCGAGCCTGCGTCGAGGCCGCCGGGTGTCGAGGTCGTCCGGCTGCTCGCGCCGCGCGGACGCATGGGCAGCTCGCCGCCCCTCGCGGTCACGGTGACGCGAGGCACCCCGTTCGTCGGGCGGGCTCCCGAGCTCGAGCTGCTGGAGCAGTCCTTCCAGGAGGCCGTGGAGTCGTCGGCGATGGTCGTGCTGGTCGACGGCGAGTCCGGGGTCGGCAAGAGCTGCCTCGTACGGCGCTTCGCCGAGGACGTCCTCGCGGCTCACCCCTCGACCGTCGTCCTCGCGGGTCGTTGCTACGAGCGCGAGCAGGTTCCCTACAAGGGCCTCGACGGGGCCATCGACGAGCTCGCCCGCCACCTCGCCAGCCTGCCGGACGTCGATGCCCTGGAGCTCGTCCCCGAACGCGCGGGGCCGCTGGTCCAGATCTTCCCGGTGCTCCGCCGCTCGCGCGCCTTCGCCTTCGCCATGACCGAGGAGCCGGGGGATCCACGAGAGCTGCGGCGCCGGGCCTTCGGCGCGCTGCGCATCCTCATCGGCCGCCTCTGCGAGAGGCACCCGGTCGTCGTGGCCATCGACGACCTGCAATGGGCGGACGCGGACAGCCTCTCCCTGCTGTCCGAGCTGCTGCGAGGACCCGATGCACCGCCGCTCCTGCTGGTGGGGACGGTGCGCGACACGCCGATCCCGGAGGGGACGATGCCGATGATGGCGCCGCCGCGGGCGCCCATCGACTTCGCCGCCAGGCTGCCGTGCCCGGTGCGGACCATCCACCTCGGCCGGCTCTCGGAGGAGGACGCGCACCTGCTCGCGACGTCCTTGCTGGAGTCCATCGCCCCCCACCGTGCTCGGGACGCCGGGGCCATCGCCCGCGAGGCGCAGGGCCACCCGCTCTTCATCGACGAGCTGGCGCGCCACGCGGCGCTGCTCGCAGATCGCGAGATCGCCGGCGACGATCCCGACGACACGGCGCTCCTGGTGAGGCCCACGTTCGACCTCGACGAGGCGCTCCTGTCCCGCATCGCGCGTCTGGACAAGCTGGCTCGAGAATCGCTGGAGCTCGTGGCCGTGGCCGGACGACCGCTGGCACAGCAGACCGTGGCGCACGCGGCGGGGATGGAGATGGGTTCGTTCGCCCGCGTGGTCGCGCAGCTCCGGGTCGCGCACCTCGTGCAGACCAGCGGGGCGCGCGCCTCGGACCGCATCGAGCCGTACCACGAGCGCGTGCGGGGAGCGGTCGTGGCGTGCCTCTCCGCTCCGCAGCGCGCGGCCTACCACAAGCGGCTGGCTCTGGCGCTAGAGGCCTCCCGATGGCCGGACGGCGAGGCGCTCTCGCTCCACTGGGCCCGCGCCGGGAACCGGTCACGCGCAGCGAAGTACGCGGTGGCCGCGGCGCACCAGGCCACGGAGGCGCTCGCGTTCGATCGCGCTGCGGCATGCTGGGAGCGCGCCCTCGAGCTGACGCCCGAGGGCGATCCGAAGCAGCGAGCGCTGCGCGTGCGCCTGGGCGAGGCGCTCGCCAACGCAGGGCGAGGGGCGCTGGCGGCGAAGGCGTACTCGGCGGCGGCCGACGGGGCGCAGCCGGCCGAGGCGCTCGACCTGCGGCGCCGGGCGTCCGAGCAGTTCCTCCGCTCCGGGCGCTTCGACGAAGGCATCGTCGCGGTGCGCGAGGTGCTCGGGCTGCTCGGTCTGAGCTATCCGCGGTCGCCGCTCCACGCGCTCGTGCTCCTGGTCTTCTGGCGTGCACTCCTCGCGCTGCGCGGGATGCGGTACCGCGAGCGAGACCCTTCGCGGGTGGCTGCGCGCGACCTCACGCGCGTGGACGTGTGCTGGTCGGTAGCCTTCGCCCTCGGCCTCAGCGACCACATCTACGGGTCCGTCTTCCAGGCTCGCGCGATGCTCTTCGCCCTTCAGGTGGGGGAGCCGACGCGGGTCGCCCGGGCCCTCGCCGTGAGCGGGGGGTACCTGGCCACGAAGGGCGCGCGCGCATCGGCCCGTGTCGCGACGCATCTGGCGAAGGCGCGCGCCATCGCCGAACGCACGCGCGATCCGCAGAGCATCGCCTACGCCATCGCGAACTCCGCCGTCTCCCACTACCTCGTCGGGGACTTCCCGCGCACCGTCACCGACGCCGACCGCGCCGAGGTCATGTTCCGCGACCGCGTCCCCGGCACGTCCTGGGAGCAGGCGACCGCACACCATTTCGCGCTGATGGCGCTCGTCCACCTCGGCAAGCTGCGCGAGCTACAGCGACGGCATCCGATCTACCTGCGAGACGCGCTCGATCGCGGCGACGTCTACGCGGCCGTCTGCATGCGGATGGGCTACGCGAACTTCGTGTGGCTGGTGCGGGGCGACCCGGAGGGGGCGCGCCGCGAGGTGCACGAGGCCATGCAGACGTGGTCGAAGAAGGGGTGCCACCTGGAGCACTTTTACGAGCTCGTGGCGCTCGTCAACGCCGACCTCTACGACAAGCGTCCCGCGGAGGGCCTCCGCCGCGTGAACGAGCGCTGGGGGGCCCTCCGTGGCGTGCTCCTCTTTCGCATCGAGACGGTTCGGATCCGGTGCCTGGACATGCGGGCGCGCTGCGCGCTCGCGGTGGCGAGCGAACGGCCCGAAGAGTGCGCTGCCCTGCTCGCGGCGGTGGAGCGCGACGCGCGCAGGATCGGGAGGGAGCGGGCGCCGTGGGCGACCTCGCTGGCGCGGCTCCTGCGCGCGTCGGCTGCGTCGATCCGTGGCGATCAGGCTCGGGCGACGAAGCTCCTCCGCGAGGCGATCGCCGGCTTCGAGTCGGCCCAGATGGCCATGCACGCGACCGCGGGTCGGTACCGGCTGGCCCGGCTCGTGGGGGGCGACGAGCAGCGCGCCCTCGAGGCCCAGGCGTCGGCCTGGATGCGAGAGCAGGGCGTGGCCGACGCCGAAGCGCTCGTCTCCGTGCTGGCCCCCGGGTTCCCTCGCTGATGGATTGCTTCGCCGGAGCGCCCGGGTCAGAATGCAGGCCTTCGGCGGCGACCGAGGACGAGCGTGAATGCAGGCGGGCGGGCCCCCGTCGAACGAGGCGAGACGGGGCATGACCAAGACCCTCCTGGCGATCAGCGCGATGACGGCGGCGCTCCTGGGGGGCGGCGCGGTCGGTGCGCAGCCGCGCGAGGTCGGGTTCCTCGAGGTGTACTCCGAGCCGCGCGCCGAGATCATCCTCGACGACGAGCTGACCGGGATGTGGACGCCCCAGACACTGGCGCTTCGCCCGGGTCACCACAAGCTCACGCTGGTGCGCCCCGAGCGCGACAGGCGGCCGAGCAGCTACGGCTTCACCATCGAGCCCCGGACGACGACGAGGCTGAAGATCCACCTCGCGTTCTGACGCGCGCGGGGAGTAAAGATGCGCGCACGATGAAGCGTGCCGTGCGGCTCGTGGTGGTGGCGGTCCTGGCCGCATGCGGTGGCGGAAGTCCAGCTGCGACGCTGAACGCGCCCGCGCCATGGCCCGCGCGGGAGCCCGTGTCCGCCCCGGCGCCTGGGGCCGTGAACGCCCCGGAGGCTCCACCACCACCAACGCCTCCTCTGACCCTCGAAGAGCGAGCCACCCGGCTCCACCGCGCCGCGATCGTCGTCGACACCCACGACGACATCACGTCGGCCATCCTCGAGGACGGCTTCGATCTCGGCCACCCCAGCGGTAAGACCGCGACCGATCTCCCGAGGATGCGCGCCGGCGGCGTCACTGCGGAGTTCTTCTCGATCTACGTCGACGCGCGCTTCTACGAGCGACCTTCGTCGCGCGAGGGCGGCGGCGCGCGGCGGGCCCTCGACATGATCGACATCACGTACCAGCAGATCGAGCGCCACCCGCAGGACCTCGTCCTCGCGACCAGCGCCGACGACATCCGCCACGCGAAGCAGGACGGCAAGATCGCCGTGCTCATGGGGATCGAGGGGGGCTACGCGATCGAGGACTCGCTCTACGCGCTCCGCGACTTCTACCGCCTCGGCGTTCGCTACATGACGCTGACGCACGCCACGAACAACGACTGGGCGGACTCCTCCGGGATGGGCGCGACGCCGCCCAAGCCCCGACACCACGGCCTCTCGGGGTTCGGCGAGGAGGTCGTCCGGGAGATGCAGCGCATCGGGATGCTGGTCGACGTGTCCCACGTGAGCGACGAGACGATCGACGACGTCCTTCGTATCGCCACGGCTCCGATCATCGCCTCGCACTCCAGCGCGCGAGCCCTCTGCGACGCCCCGCGCAACCTGTCGGACGAGGAGCTCCGCGGCATCGCCGCGACGGGCGGCGTGGTGATGGTCAACTTCTTCTCCGGGTACCTCGATCCCGGCTACAGGACGGCCATGCACGCCTTCTTCGTCCGGCACGGGGCGGAGCTCGCGGCCCTGGACAAGAAGGGCATGAAGCTCTCGGAGATCCACGAGGCGGCGATGAAGATGGGCGCGGGCGACCTGCCGAAGGTGCCGCTGGGCGTGCTGGTCGATCACATCGAGCACATCGCGAAGGTCGCGGGTGTCGACCACGTGGGCCTCGGCAGCGACTTCGACGGGGTGGACTCCATGCCGCAGGGGCTGGAAGGGATCGACGGCCTGCCGAAGATCACCGTGGAGCTCCTCCGTCGCGGCTGGTCCGACGAGGACGTGAAGAAGGTCCTCGGCGAGAACTTCCTCCGGGCGTTCGCCGCGGCCGAGACGCATGCGCGCTCGACGAAGACGACCCTCAGCGGCGCCGGCAGCACGAGGCACGTGGACTGAGCTACCGCCGTCGTACGCCGAGGCCGGGAACGTCGGGCAGGCGATAGCGCGGGCCGTCGGCGACGTAGCCACCCTCGTACGGATCCTCGGCGAGAAGCCACGCGGTGTCGAGGTCGACGAAGTCGACGCCGCCGAGCGCGCAGGCGAGGTGGGCCGCAGCCGTCATCCCCAGCCGGGTCTCGACCATGCCGCCGACCATGACGCGCAGACCGGCGGCGCGCGCCGCGGTGCCGATCGCGAGGCACGCCAGCAACCCTCCCGATTTGGCCAGCTTGAGGTTGACGCCATCCGCGTAGCGACGGAGGGCGAGCACGCGGAGATCGTCGAGGGTCTTCACCGATTCGTCGGCGATGACGGGCGCGTCGAGCGCCTCCGCGACCTCGGCCATCCCGTCGAGATCATCGGCGGCGCACGGTTGCTCCCAGCACTCGA
>Ga0209415_10019323_pt1 | contig 10679 bp, 9 predicted proteins | sample PeaSoiSIISIP2007_FD_187696 | JGI IMG/M metagenome (GOLD analysis project Ga0209415, IMG submission 187696) | Peat soil microbial communities from Weissenstadt, Germany - SII-SIP-2007 (SPAdes) (version 2) | ecosystem: Environmental > Terrestrial > Soil > Wetlands > Peat | place: Germany... | reverse complement strand
GTTTTCAAATCGGTGGCCGCCCTGATCGGTGCGGACAGCAAATACAAGAACGCCTTTGCCAACGGCACCCTGACCCATACCTTTCTCGACGTAAACGATTATCACCGCTACCATTTCCCCATCGGCGGCACGGTGCGGGAAGTGCGGATCATCCCGGCCGACGACGCGGCAGGGGGGATCACCACCTGGGACCCGAAGCAGAAAAGATACCTGCTGGCGTCGAGCACCCCCGGCTGGCAGACCATCGAGACGCGCGGCTGCGTGATCATCGAGACCAAAGAGTACGGCTTGGTGGCTCTCTTGCCCATCGGCATGTCCCAGGTGTCTTCGGTGAACTTTGAAGAAACGGTCAAGCCGGGCGCCGCCTTCAACAAGGGAGACATGCTCGGTTACTTCCTGTTCGGCGGTTCCGACTTCGTCATTCTGTTCCAGGAGAAGGTGGATTTCACCTTGAATGTCCCGAAAGACACCAAGGCCCCCGGCAAGTATCAGCACCTCCTGATGGGGCAGCGATACGGCACCGTTTCGAAGAAGTAGGCTGGAAAATTCGGCCCCATCGGACCTCACCGCTGGGGCCGAATCCTGCAATTGGCAGAATCCCATGATCCGGCACGCCCCCCCCCCCCGCTTTGCCACTTCCGTTTTGCCTACAACGACGGGTAGCGAAAACCCTACCTATTTCATTAGTGTAATCCCCATCTGTCAGTATTGGCACGGATATGGTATTTACAAAGTTAAGAACTATTTTCAGGTCATAAACGCCACGGTGATGCAGAGCTCATCGGCGGCGGAGGGGTTCCCATGTTAAATGGTCGTTCTGTCCTGGTTATGGACGATGAACAGCTCATTCGCGATATTACGTCGGAAATGCTGGAACATTTCGGGTTCAACGTGGTCACCTGCGTCAACGGCGAGGAGGCCTGCGCGCGCTACAGGGCGGCAAAGGATGCGGGTTCCCCCTTTCACGTCGTGCTGCTCGACGTCGTCATCGAAGAGGGGATGGGGGGCGTCGAAGCCGGAAAAAACATCCTGGAGTACGACCCGGATGCGAGACTGATCGCCTACAGCGGCTACTCGAATCAACCGGTAATGGCGGATCCTTTGACGTTCGGCTTTAAACTGAGCGTACCGAAACCGTTTTCCATCGGAAAACTGCTCGACGCGATCGAACTCGTAAGTTCGAATTGAGAGGCCAGACATGCTAGCGACTCCACGTACAGCCCACAACTTGGTGACGCTCAAGACCGGCAAGGACGACGCAAACTCGATTCTGCAGGTGCTTACCGAGATAGCCGCGGGGAAACTCAAAAACGACGTCAGGCTGCTCAATTACTACAACGAGGTCCCCGTCAGCTACGATGCGAACATCGCGGGGATCGAGCGGGACAGCGTCGAACTGTCGGTCCACGAGCACCAGGCCCTGGTAATCAAGCACGACAACAGCACCCTCTTGAAGAGCAGCCACTTCCCGAACGAGCTGGGGGTCCACTGTTACGCCTCCTACATCAACGTTTCCAAGAAGCTGGCCATCCTGCACAACTTTGCCTATGCCCAGATACGGGCCGAGCGCAGGGAAGCGGTCCGGGTCAAGGTCAACGCCCCGACCCGGGTCACCTTCATAAGCGAAGGTCCCGACATCGAGGGAAAGATCGTCGACATCTCCGGAACCGGCATATCCATGACCTGTGCGACGCCGCCTGCCGTCGAGGCAGGGTCTCCGGGGCAGTTGCTGTTCACCGTCGAAAACAACCACCTGGACGTACCGGGGCAGTTGGTACGGGCAACGCAACAAGGCGACAGTGACTGCGTCTGCATCTTTCAGATGACTCCGGACAGGCGAAGCGACAACATCATCGGCCAGTTCATCTACAAGCGGCAGATTGAAATCATCCAGGAGTTGAAGGCCGGCATCGTCGCCGATTGACGCTCCCGGTCTGGCAACTGTCCCTTGGAAATTCGAGACACCGGGAGAAGAGCGGGTGATGAAACTGATCATGGCGATCGTCAACGCCGCGACGCGCTATCTGGCCATTGCGAGCATCGGGACGCTGGTTTTACTGGTCGTTTACGGGGTGTATGGCGGCCTTAAGGTGAGGTGGGCGCACAAGTAGGTCGAGCGATTCGCGCAGTCGGTCGCGGTCGGCGCCCCGCTCCCGGAATTGAAAAAGAGAGCGGAGGATTTGCACCTCAACTGCAAACTGCTTCCGATAAGCGACGGCAGAAACGGCAGGTTCGTCGCCAGGGAAGGGTCCGCTTTTTCGCGCTGGTTCTGCGACGTCGAGTACCGGGACGGGAAGGTGGTGAACAAGAGGGTGCATCGGCTCGACTGAACAAAACGTCAGGGGGCGGCGTCCAGCATCTGACGGACCTTCCTCAGCAATTCCATCGGCTGGACCGGCTTCATCATCAATTCTATCCCTTCCTCCTGAACCCCGCGATTCTTGATAAAATCCGCCGTGTAACCGCTAAGATAGAGGATCTTCACCTCGGGACGCAGCCGCGCGATCTCCTCGTAGGCTTCCTGCCCGTTTTTCCTGGGCATGATGACGTCCATCAGGATCAGCGCGACGTGCTCCCGATGGGCGGCGAATTTCTCGACCGCTTCCTGCCCGTCGGTGGCCGTGATCACGCGGTAGCCGAAATTCTCGAACCACGACGACATGAGGTTGCGCACGCCGGGATCGTCTTCCGCCAGGAGCAGGGTTTCGCTCCCCCCTTCCGGCATCGCTTGCACGACGGCGTCGTTTTGGTCGCACCTGCCTCCGTCGAAGATGGGGAGGTAGATCCGGAAGATGGTGCCGACGCCCGGCGTACTGGCAACGTCGATAAAACCCTTGTGCTGCTTGACGATGCCGTGCACGATGGCCATGCCGAGACCGGTCCCCTGCCCTACTTCCTTGGTGGTGAAAAACGGCTCGAAGATCTTCGACCTGACCTCGTCGTCCATGCCGCTACCGGTATCGGTCACCGTGACGACCGCATAACTGCCGTGCGGGACGTCGCCGTAGGCGTCCTGCAAGCTGCCGCCGATCTCGTGCACGCTGGTCTCTATGGACAGCTGCCCCCCCTTCGGCATGGCATCGCGGGCATTGGTGGCCAGGTTGATGAGCACCTGCTCGATCTGCCCGCTGTCCACCTTGACCGCCAGATGTCTCTCTTTGACCGTCAGTTTGAACTGGATGTCCTCGCCGATGATCCTGAGCAGGAACTTCTGCACGTGATGGACGATGTCGTTGAGGTCGGTCCTTTTGGGATCCATGACCTGCTTCCTGCTGAAGGCCAGGAGTCCCCGGGTCAGCTGGGCGGCCTTCTCCGACGCGGCCATGATCTGCGCCAGCGCGTCCCTCTGCTGCGGGGTCACGTCGCTGTCCAGCTCCAGCAGATTGCAATAGCCGATGATCACGGTGAGGATGTTGTTGAAGTCGTGCGCCACGCCGCCCGCCAGCTGCCCGATCGACTCCATCTTCTGGGATTCCCTGAGGTGGGTCTCCAGGGTCTTGCGTTCGGTGATGTCCTCGAAAAGCCATACCGTCCCAGCACTCGGCTTCATCGGATCGATGGCGTTGCCGTGGAGCAGCACCCACAGGATGCTGCCATCCTTGCGGCGCATCTGCGTTTCGGCGCTGAAACCCACCCCCCGGGCAAGCTGTGCATAGGCCGCCTCGCCCAGGCTCAGGTATTCCTCGCGGAGAGGGTAGAGGATCTCGGTGCCGCTGTTCTCCAATTCGCCCCGGCTGTAACCGAAAATGCTGCACATCGCGTCGTTCACCCAGACCATGACCCGGTCCACCACCTTGGAGATGCCGACGATCGAGGTGTTGAGCACCGTGCTCTGTTCGCGGATCAGGTTCTGGAGGTCGTCCTGCAGCTTGTGGCGCTCGGTGACGTCCACGGCGTAATGGAGGAACAGGGTGTCGCTGACCTTTATCCAGTAGGTGTCCCACACGGCGCCGGCGATTTTCACCTCCGGATCGTTTTGCGGCTCGCCGAACAGGCAGCGGTCACCCCGGCAGATGCTGCAGGTGTCGCCGCCGGCGCCGTGCCGGCCGGCGAACATCGTCCTGCCGAAGCTGGACCAGCAACGGTCGCCGATCTTTGCCCCCTGCTGCAGGGCGATCTTGTTGGCCGCCACGATCACCCGGTCGTCCCCCCTGATCAGCATCGCCGGGTACGGCAACGCCGACAGCAGGGTTTCGTTCAAGAGCTGCTTTTCTTCCAGCTCCGCCATCGCCTTGGCTTTTTCCAGCCGCTGCTCGTGTTCGCGGATGATGGCACGGCAGACGTCGGGAAGCGACAAGAGCGAAGTTTCCGTCTTGACGATGTAGTCGGTAGCCCCCGCCTTCATGGCCTCGACGGCGATTTTCTCGTCCCCCTGGCTGGTCAGGAGGACGAAAGGGGGCGCAGCCGGATTGCCTTCGACGAGCTGGTGGAGGAGTTTCAGGCCGGTGCCGTCGGGAAGCAGGTAATCGCAGATGATTATCGAGGGGGACGCCGCCTTGAGCATGGCGGTCGCCGCTTCGATCGAGTCGGCAAGCACCAGTTCCAGGGCGTCGCGGCTTTTCGCGAAGGTGCGCGCCACCAGGAAGGCATGATCTTCGTTGTCCTCGACCAGCAGGACCGTATCGCGCTTTTGCCCCGCCATGGCTATTGCTCCGGCTGCCTGTTGTATATGAACCAATAGAAACCGAGGGTTTTCGTGAGCGCCATGAAGTCGTCGAAGGTGATCGGCTTCACCATGTAACTGTTGGCGTGGTAGTCGTAGGCCATTGCCATGTCACGCTCCGCGTCCGAGGTGGTGAGGACGACGGTGGGGATGCGCTTGGTCGCTTCGTCGGACTTGATAGTCTTGAGCACTTCCAGCCCGTCCACCTTGGGGAGTCTCAGGTCGAGCAGGATCAGGTTCGGCGTCGTAGCGGCGGCGTGGCTGCCGCGCTTGAAGATGTAATCGAGCGCCGCCTCGCCGTCTTCCACGTGCACGATCTGGTTGGCGACCATATGGGACTTCAGGCCGCGGATGACCAGGGCTGCGTGGTCGGGGTTGTCCTCGACGAGCAGGATGTTGATCGGTCCTTCGTTCATGGCTTGTCTCCTTGTGGCGCCGGCAGTGTGAAGCAGAAGGTCGCGCCCCGGCCGGCCCCCTCTGATTCGGCCCACATCCTGCCGCCGTGCACCGATATCACCCGGTGCACGATGGCGAGGCCGACCCCGGTGCCGGAGCTTCTGGGATCGAGTTTCTCGAACAGGTCGAACACCTTGCCCAGATATTGCGGAGCGATGCCGACGCCGTTGTCGCCGACGAAAAAGACCGGCTCCTTGCCCCGGCGCACGCCGACGGTTACGCGCGGCGGCTGCGCCCCGGCGGAGAATTTCACGGCGTTGTCGATCAGGTTTTCATACACCTGCAACAGGCGCGGCCGGTCCACCTCGACCGCGGGCATGTCGGGATCGACCTCGACGACGGCCTTGGCCTCGTAAATGCGTCCGGCGACCATCTCCGCCGCTTCCCGGGCCAGGTCGCTTACGTTCACCAGTTGATGCGGGTTGGTCTTTCTGCCGATCCGGGAGAGTTCCAAAAGCTCCTCCAGGAGCTGTTTCATCTTCTCGGCGGCACCGGCGATGCGCGCCGTGGTCGTTGCAAAACTCTCCTTGTCCCCGGCGGCGAAATCTTCCTTGAGGAACCCCAGGAAGCCGGAAATGGTGATCAAGGGGCTCTTCAGGTCGTGGGAAACCGTGTAGATGAACCGCTCCAGCTCTTCGGTCTTGTCTTCCAGCTTGAGGATCAGCAGTTCGCGCTCCCCCTCGTACTTCTTGCGGTCGGAAATGTCGAGGAACTTGACGGCGATGGCGCCTTCGGCCGTCCGGAATACCCGCCCCTCGTAGCAGACGGGCGGCTCGTCGCCCCGGTACGGGGTCTCGAAAGACTGCGCCGCCAGCTCGCCTTCGGCCACCCGGCGGAACAGATCGGGGATGTCGGTGCCCCTGAGGGCCGGGAAGGCCTCTTCGATCCCCTTGCCGATCAGGGGCTCGTGGGAAATGCCGAGGATCCCGTCCGCAGCGGGGTTGGCACCGGTCAAAAGCAGGTCGCCGTCCGCCCCCACTCCGTAAAGGTGCACGCCCAAGGGGGAGGATTCGACGATGCTGCGGAACTTCTCCTCCGATTTCGCCAGTAAATTGCTGAGCCGTTGACGCTCGGCGATATGCCGGGCCTGCTGCAGGTTTTGCATGGCCATCCGGGAAAGCTGGGTGGTAATGGCGAAGATGGTGTTGCAGACCTCCCGGAACTGTTCCACCGGCATGCGTTTGACGCCGCCAAGCGCCTTGCGGTAGGCGTCCTCGTCGGCGCCGATCTCCCGGGCGTAGGCGACCATGGCGTCCAGGTCGGCCGCTTCGTCGAGCACCTGGCCGACCAGCCAGTTGGCGATGTGGCGGCCGCCGACGGTTATGCTGGCTCCCCCGTCCCACAGGCCTCCGCTCAGACACGGCTGCATGACGGGCCCGTCGGGATGCACCCTGCCCAGCATCGCGTCGGAGCGCCGGCAATTTTCCCGGCCTTTGTCAGTCGCGCGGATGACGTCCCGGCAGAGGTGACAGAAGTTGCTCGGCTTGGTGATCGGTTTGCCGCTCGGGTCGAGGATGAGCGAGGCCACGCCGGCCGCGTGGGAGAAGGCGTCCTGGATCGCCTGGATTTCCTGCAGGTCGAAGAGGTCCTCGAACTGCACGTCGCCCAGTTCCTCTTCGGGGCTGGTCAGCGAGACGATGCGGTGGGTCTGGACCCTTTCCTGCTGCTTGCGCTCGGTTATGTCGCGTATGGTGGCGCAATTGAACTCCTGGTCCTCGTACCGGATGTAGTTCGCCACCACTTCCACGTCGTGCAGCGTGCCGTCCTTGGAACGATGCTGGGTCTCGAAGCGCATGACGGTTGCCGCCTTGAGTGCCGCCCAATGTTCCGGCCAGCTTTCCGCGGGATAATGGGGGTCGAGATCGGCGATCGACATGGCCACCATCTCTTCGTGCGAATAGCCGAGAGCGGTGCAGGCGGCCTCGTTTACCCTGAGGATCCTCCCTTCCGGGGCTATCCAGTAGACCGGATCGAAAACCTTTTCGATGGAGTGGTTGGCAAGCTGCAGTTCGGCGTTTTTGCGGCTGAGTTCGCCGTTGAGCTTTTTTATCTCGGCAAGGCTCGCGGCCAAGGACGGAAAGGTTACGGCCTCGGACAGCCGCGGGATGACGTAGACGGCGCTTAAGGCCGAGATGACCGCCGTGAACGCCTTGACGCCCCCTTCGAGCCAGTAGGCGGGGACGAAGACCGTATAGGCCGCCAGGAAATGGGTGGTGCCGCACGACAGGATGAAGGCGCCGAACAGGAGGAGGATTTTCAGGACCGGCAGGTCGCGGCGCTTGAACGCCACGTAGAACATCGCGAAGGTGATGAGGTAATAGCTGAGACCGGTAATGATGTCGGAAGCCACGTGCAGCCCGACCAGGCCGGGCTCCCAGGAAAAGCAGTAACCATGCTCCATATAACTGCTCGTTACATGCTGATGATCCATGGTCCTTTCCTTTGTTCCCGGGTTATTTCACGATACGTATTTACAGCAATGGCGGCCAAAATGCCAGTTATTTGAAACTCCGTTCGCCAAAATGAGTGAATCATAAAAAAAGCCCCAACGAAATAGTGTCGTTGGGGCGTCTCGACCAGCTTCAGAACCTACGGTGCTCCCCCGAGGATTCGCTTAGATGATCTTGTTGAGCGCGTATTCCACGATCCCCTCGGCGCCGAGTTTCAGGAGCTCGGGGACGATGCGGCGCACTTCCTTCTCCGGCATGATGCTCTCGATGGAGACCCAGTCGGAGTTGTAGAGATGGGAAACGGTGGGGCGGTTCAGACTGGGGATGATCTCGGTGATCGCCGCCACCTTGTCGCCCGGCGCGTTCATCTTGAGCCCCACCATCCCTTCGGCCCGAAGCGCCGACTGCAAGAGGGTCGCGATCTGCTCGATCTTGGCCCTTTTCCAGGGATCTTCCCACGACGCCTTGTTCACCACCATCACCGGCACGGACTCCATCAGCTCGCAGACGATGCGCAGGCCGTTGGCCTTGATGGTGGAGCCGGTCTCGGTCACCTCGACGATGGCGTCGCACAACCCCTCGACCACCTTGGCCTCGGTGGCGCCCCAGGAGAACTCCACGTTCACCGGGATGTTGCGCTGAGCGAAGTAGCGCTGGGTGAAGCCGACCAGTTCGGTGGAAATGGTGGCGCCGTGCAGGTCTTCCGGTCCTTGCACCTTGGAGTCGCCGTTCACCACCAGCACCCAGCGGGCCGGGCGGCGCGACACCTTGGAGTAGACCATCTCGCAGACTTCCACCACGTCCGCCTGGTTCTCGCGCACCCAGTCGCGGCCGGCGATGCCGACGTCGATGGTGCCGCGCTCCACGTACTTGCCCATCTCCTGCGGGCGGATCAGCGAGCACTTGAGGTCGTTGTCGTCGACGCTCGGGAAGTAGCTGCGCGAGGAGATGGAGATCTTCCAGCCGGCTTTCGCGAAGAGCTCCACGGTGGCGTTTTCCAGGCTCCCCTTGGGGATGCCGAGTTTCAGGACGTTTTCCATGGCTCGTCCCCCTATTTCTTGTAGACGGCGGCGGGATCGAACAGCGGGTTGGAATGCTCCACCCACTCGCCGTTTTCGTAAGCGACGTAGAAGCAGCTGCGGTTGCCGGTGTGGCAGGCGGCCGGTCCGTTCTGTTTCACCTTGATCACCACGGTGTCGGCGTCGCAGTCGGTGAGCACCTCCACCACGTCCTGGGTGTTGCCGGACTCTTCACCCTTCATCCAGTACTTGTTGCGGGTGCGGCTGAAGAACCAGGTCTTGCCCGATTCCAGCGTCAGGTTCAGCGTTTTCTCGTCCATGAAGGCCACCATCAGCACCTCGCCGGAGGCGTGGTCCTGGATGACGGCAGGAATCAGCCCGCCCATCTTCTCGAAGTCGATTTTGATCATGTTCCTGTCGGTCCCCTGCTTACGTTGTATTAGGAAAAAGGTAGTTTCTCTTACACCTGCTGCCGGGGCGCTGTCAACACATCAATTTCCCCCTCCCCCTCCCCTGTACGGAGGGGGAGGGGGAAATGGTCCGGCCGTGTTGCCGATGGGTGAAATTTTGTCTACAAATCAGCTACTTTGTTGACATCACGGGGCAAAAACGTTACAGTACGCCAGGTTGTCAATTTACGGAAGGCCGCAGACCACAAAAGAGCCCGCCTAGTTGCATGGCGTTCTGGTGCTTCTCTCGACGCCGACATCGGTTGTTCACAGCATCTACCTCACACCCAATCATGCCGTTCCACAGGCTCGGACCAGGGCCGGCGCTTTTTTGGCGCGCCCGGTCCGCCGCTGCGGCATGTACTTTTATCGAAGGAGTTCTTGTGAAGCGCACGCCACACAACTACCGCAACCGCAGCCTGCTGCTGCTTACCCTTGCCGCCCTCCCCTTCTGCCTCGCCGGCTGCAAGGAAGCAAAGTCCAACGCGCAGGTTCCTCCCGCTGCCTCCCGGGCCGCAGCGGCGAACTTCAACAACGCCTCGGCGGCCCAAAAGGCGGCTGCCCCGGCAGCGCCGGCGAACGTCGCACCGGAAGGGACTCAGGGGACCGGCGAGACGACCGCGGGCGCTGCGGTCAGCAGGCCGACCCAGCAGCAGATCACCACCGCGCGGCAGCCTGCCAAAGGCAAGGGCAAAGGTGCCGCGGCTGCGGCCAAGGGGGCTCCGACCGGCAAGTACAACGCAGGCGAAGATCCGGACTTCGCGGCCCGCAAGGGGTGGCCGGTCAAGTACCCGGCGCCGCTCCCCGGCTCGTTAATTCCCGCCAAGAGGATCGTCGCCTATTACGGCAATCCGCTTTCCAAGCGCATGGGGGCCTTGGGCGAGTTCGAGAAGGACGAGATGCTGAAGAGGCTCAAGCACGAGGCTCAGCGCTGGGAGTCGGCCGATCCGGCGCATCCGGTCCAGCCGGCGCTGCACCTGATCGCGGTGGTGGCCCAGGGCGAACCGGGCAAGGCGGGGCTGTACCGGATGGTGATGCCCGACGAGCTCATCAACAAGGTGTACGGCTGGGCCAAAGAGGCTCACGCCATCATGTTCATCGACATCCAGACCGGGCACGACAACATCCGTAACCTGCTGCCGCGTTTCGAGTGGCTGTTGAAGAACCCCGACGTGCACCTGGGGATCGACCCGGAGTTCAACCTGATCAAGAGCGGCAAGAAGCCGGGCACCAAGATCGGCACCTACGACGCGGCGGACATCAACTTCTGCAGCAACTACCTGAAGGGGATCGTCAAGAAGTACAACCTGCCGCCGAAGGTGTTCATCGTGCACCGTTTCACCAGAAACGGCGTCACCAACTACAAGAACATCGTGCTGCGTCCGGAAGTGCAGATCGTCATGAACATGGACGGCTGGGGCGCGCCCTGGCTGAAGCGCGATTCCTACAAGGATTACATCGTCTCGGAACCGGTGGAGTTGACCGGCTTCAAGCTCTTCTACCACAACGACACCAAGAAGGGGGACCCGATGCTGACCCCGGCCGAGTTGATGCGCCTGGAGCCGAAGCCGCTCTATGTCCAGTACCAATAGTTCTGGTGCGACAATTCCGTAGTTAATGAAAAGTGCCCGTTACGGCTGGG
>Ga0209415_10019321_pt1 | contig 10680 bp, 7 predicted proteins | sample PeaSoiSIISIP2007_FD_187696 | JGI IMG/M metagenome (GOLD analysis project Ga0209415, IMG submission 187696) | Peat soil microbial communities from Weissenstadt, Germany - SII-SIP-2007 (SPAdes) (version 2) | ecosystem: Environmental > Terrestrial > Soil > Wetlands > Peat | place: Germany... | reverse complement strand
TCGGTCGCCTCGGTGTTCACGCACCGGGCCCGGGGCTGGACGAACGTATCGGAGACGGCCGTCACCGAGCCGTGATGGGGGTTGAGGAGAGCGTAGCCGGAAAGGTTAGACTCGCGAGGGACGAACAGAGGAGTTTGGTACGGCTTCGAGGTGACCCAGCTCATGCTAAATGTTGACCCGTCGCCCGACAGCCCGCTCGGGGTCGCCTGCACGGTCGTGCCGTCCAGGAAGCTCACGAGGACCCACCGCATGAGAGTGTAAGTCGAAGAGAAGTCGCCGATGCCCCGGGTCGAGCCGTAGACCGTGGCCAGACAGCGTTGGTTGAAATCGGGAAACTTCACGGGGGTACCCCATGGAATGAGCAAGCACACGGCTCCGTTGGGTTCGTACCCCGTCGCGACGATCGACTTCACGAACTTCTCTCCGAGCGTCAGGTCCGAGAGCACGAAGGTGACCTGGTTCGGGGTGGAGAGGATGGCAGAAGCGATCCTGTCTCCGGGATTCACGGCGAACCCCGGGATTCGAGTGATGGGACCGACGTCCCCGAAAGGATCCGAAAGGACGGATGCCTCGTGAATCAAATAACCAAAGTAGATCGGGGTGGCCGAGAACTGCGGGCAGAAGGCCTCCGTGCCTACACCATGGAGAAGAAAGCTCGATAAGTCAAGTCGTCCGTCGTACAGGGCCGGCCCGATTTCGATGTTGTCACCGGTGCCTCCGAGACTCTTGCTGGTCGGGCAGGTCGCCGCAGGCTGCGTGTAGGCATCGAAGACGGCGGTGACCGAACCTTTCTGACCGTTGAGGAGAAGGTAGCCCGCGGCCGCGGTCGACTCGATCGTTGTGACGGAGGAGACCGGTCCGGCATTCGAGGCGCTGGCTACTGGCACGATAATGACCGGAAGCGCCAATGCGATGACCAACGCAGCCGCCGCTGACCAGCGGCGCAGCCGTTTCCGCGTCACGGAGCCCCCCGTGCCGCCGAAGAGGGGCCTCGAGACGCTGGGCTTCGGATCGGGAGTTCTGGGAGCACCGACTCCGACCGCGGCCGAGTCCGGGTGAGCTTGGTCGTGACCTTGTCCAAGCGCATTCGTGCCCGCCCGACCTCGAGGGCCAGGTTCTGGCCCTCGGCGCAAAGGTGGACGCCGTAGGACAAACACTCCCGGCAGGATGCGATGTGCCGGTCCCAACCTCCCAGGGTCTCCTGCAGACGGTTCTCGCACCGAAGGTACTTCGGGGAGTTGGTCGGGGGAGGGCATGAGCTCCGCTCTTCGGTTCCAGGTAGGAACTCCATGGTTTACTATGTGTCGGAAGTTTCGCTTGCTTTGTCGCGGGCGTCCGCCGGCTTTATCGGCCGGGCTCTCGCTATCCCCCCGATCTGGGCCACGACACATGTCGCGGTGCGCTTGTTGATGCGGCCGAAGCAGGAGCTCGAGCAGCTGGTCCACCAGGTCGAGCGTCAGCATCCCGACTGGTCGTCCCGCGCCGTGGAGCATGAGCTGGAGGCCCTCGCCCCGGTCGTCTACGGCCACTGGAAGGACGAGACCCCCAATCTCGAGGCGCGGTTGCGGCAGGTCCAGCGCTGGCGGAAGGGGTTCCGATCCCCTCCGCGTCCTCGGGCCCCCTCGCTGTACCGACATATCTGGCCCGTCGGGGAACGACAGCGCCAGGAGCTCGACCCCACCTATATGGCCCGTCCGACGCGGCTGAGAGCCTCGCACCGCATCTTCCTCCGGAACTGCTCGTCGGACCCTGTCCAGGAACTCCGGGCCCGACTGGCGGGGAGGGAGGTAGCGTACGAACCTTCCCTGCTCCCTGGCCGCTTCGTCGAGGTCGACTGGTCTCGCCACGAGGAACTCCGGAAGTGGCTGCTCGAGTCCGGCGACCACGCGACGCGCCCGTGCAAGCTCTCGGTCGAGTTCGCCACCGACCGCGGCACGAGGAGCGGACGGTTCGACGGCGAGCTGGAACTCGACTCCACGGACGGCTGGCGGGCGTTCGTGGCCAGCGACGGCTCGCGAAAGGAAATCGAATGAAGGCGCCCCCCCGGCGCGGCGGGCTCCTGCCCCCAAGGCGCGCCGTAGCGTTCGATGCTCCCCCCGGAAGAATCCCGTGAGCGACCCGGTTGTCGCCACACCCGACGCCACGATCCCATATGCAGGTCTCCCCGGCGGACCGGGGGCTGGAGCGGTCGCGATCGTGGGCCGGAGCGCCGAGCTCGGGGCGATACGGTCGTTCGTGGATCGACCAAGCCCGGAGTCGAGCCGGCTGCTCCTCCTCACCGGGGAAGCCGGCATCGGCAAGAGCCGGCTGATCGACGAGTTCTATCGGGTCGCCACGGCCGCGGGGATGCTGCGACTCTCGGCGCAGTGCGAGGGTATCGAACGGGGCGTCCCGTACGCTCCGTGGATCGACCTCATCCGCCGGTTCGTCTCGGACCAGCCCCGAGCCCGAGTCCGATCTGCGGTCGTCCCCTGCGCGGACGTGGTGTTCGCCCTGCTACCGGAGCTGGCCGACAAGGTCTGGCTCGCCCCGAGCCCGGACTGGCGCGCGCACCCCTTGGACGGTCGTTCCTTCGTGCGACAGCTGCGCGACCTGTTCATCGCCATCGCCGGATCTCGGGGCGCGCTGATCACCATCGACGACCTAGCGCTCGCCGATACTTCGTCCGTGGAGTTCCTGCAGGCGATGGCCCCGGCGACTCGCACGCACCCCCTGTTCATCGCGGTGTCGGCGCGGGACACCCAACTCGACGAGAGCCCCGCGCTCCGGGAGCTCGTGCTCACCCTTGGCCGAAGCAAGCTCATCACCCGAGTCGACCTCGTCCGACTCGACCGGTCCGAGGTCACGAACCTGGTCGGACATCTACTCCGGCAAAGCGTCCCTCTCCCCGAGCTCGTCCGATTGGTCTACGAGCGGTCCGGTGGGAACCCCTTCTTCGTCGAAGAGATCGTCCAGTCCCTGATCGAATCGGGGTCAATCTTCCTCACGGCGGATGGCTGGGAAGGGCGGCCGGTTCCGTCGCTTCGCGTCCCGAGCAGCGTCCAAAGCGTGCTCGACCAGCGGCTCGAGCGACTCGGCACGGAACACCGGGTGGTTCTCGCCGCGGCCGCGGTGGAGGGACCGGAGTTCCATGTCGAACTACTCCCGAGGACCTCGGATCTCGGCGAGAAGGAGGTCCTCGATGCGATCGACGCCGCGGTCGCAGCTCGCCTCGTTCAGATGGTCCGGGACCCGAACGGAGGGGCGGTCGGCACGTTCGCCCACCCGCTGATCCAGGAGGCGCTGTACGCCCAGATCCCGCCTGCTCGGCGGGGCGAGCTCCATCACCGTATCGGTCTGGCCCTGGAATCCGCCCAGCGGAACGATTCGCCGGACCACTCCGGGGTCCTCGCCTACCATTTCCTGCGGTCCGGAGACAGGGCTCGAGCGCTCGAGTACACCATGCGGGCAGGGGATCGGGCGGCCCAGGTCTACGCGCGACGGGATGCGATCGAGCACTACCGGGCGGCGCTGGAACTCCTCTCTCACGACCCAGCCGGCCCCCAGCGCTGGCGCATCCAGTCGGGACTGGCCGAGCAGTTCGTCCGGGGCGGCGACGTCGACAAGGGCCTCGACCTCTACGAAGAGGCCGCAGACGGCTTCGAGCGTCTCGGAGACCGGGCTGAGGCAGTCCGATGCATCGCCGCGATGGGCACCTACTCCGACATGGCCCCGGACCGAGCCGAAGCGCTCCTCAAACGAGCGACCGCCCTCGTGGGAGAGGACCCGGAGGACCCTCTACTCGGGCCGGTGCTCCTGGCGCGGTCGAACTTCGAGTATGTCCTCGGCCGGGTCGGACCAGCCCACGAGGACGCGCAACGGGCGTTGCGGCTGGCGGACGCCGGCGGAGAGCCCCGGGCTCGGGTGCTCACCCGCCTCTTTATGTCCCGAACGCTCCCGGTGGAAAAGCTTCGTGAGTGCTCGCGTCTCGTCCGGGAGGCGAAGGCGATCGCCGAGGACCACGGCCTCGCCGACCTCGTGGTCGAGGCCCTCGTCTACCAGGCGGCGGCGATCTATCACGTCGACGGCGACTTGGTTCGGGCCCGCGAAGTCGATCTCGCGGTGATCGAACTCGCTCGGCGGACGGGCAGCGATGACTGGGAAGCCTGGTGGCGCGGGTATGCCGAGCCGCTGGCGCTCCTGCGCGAGGGGCGGTTTTCGGAAGTCGTGCTCCGCGCCGACGAGCTGCGGCGCTACGCGTCCGGCCACGGCGTCCCCGAGCCGGAGCTGGCGCTGTTCGGTCGCGGAGCGGCGGGGGTCCTTCTCGGCCAGACCGCGAGCGCCCGTCCTGCACTGGAGACCGTCCTCGCCCGCTTGCGGACCGAGCCGTTGTGGTACCTCGAAGTGCAGACCCACCTCTACCTGGGTCGGCACTTCCTCCTTCGAAAGGAGCCCGCAGCGGCCGAGCGGGCCTTCGAGGCCGCGCGGGACCGATGTGTGGCGACGGGCCTGGGGGGGTGGTACGCAGAGCTGTACCCCGAAGCCCTCGCGTTGCTCGTGACCGCGGCCCTGCAGGGGGGGCGGCTCGACCGGGCGCAGGCGTTGCTCGAACCCCTGAAGGAGTTCGCCGACCGGTTCGGTTCCGATTTCGTCCGCGCATTCTCCGATCGAGCGCGGGCTGAGTGCCTCGTGCGGGAAGGACGACCGGGTGATGCGGTGCCCCTCTTGCACTGGTGCATCGGAGTGTGGACCCGGATCAACTGGACGTACGAGTCGGCGCGAACCTGGGTCGAGGTCGGACGGGCCCTCGCCCAGGGGGGCGACCGCCCGGGCGGGCGGAGCGCGCTGTTGCACGCAGTGGAGCTCTTCGAGGGGATGTCGGCGTCGGTGGACCTCGAACAAACGCGAACACTTCTCTCCCAAATCCCGGGCTGAGCCCTCCACATAGTGGTGAGGGATCCTCGCCTCCCAACCGTCCACGGGGACCCAGCGCCGGCCCCTTCGGCCATACCCGTTCGGGATGTTGTCAATCTACGAGTTGAACCGGGCGTTCGAGTTCCTCTCGAGCTCGCGTCGAGGGGCAAACCGCGACAACTGTCGCGGCCCGGGGGCGACGAGCTAGACCGTCCGCTCCGATAGCACCCGCGGCCGACCGCGACATCGACGCCACAAGGTCGTCCCATACAGTGAGTCGGAAGGTAGCTCCGATGCGAGGGAAGGTCTTCACTCGGCCCCGGGTCTTGCTGGTCACCGCTGGGGCGCTGGTCCTGCTACTCGCCGTTCCCCTGCACCCGGGCAATCGGGAAAGCTCGAGAGGCGACGCCGGCATGGGGGACCAACTGAGCGCCTCCGCAAGCAACTACTCAATCTACGAAAGCGGCGCAGGCCCGACTACTCTGAGCCTCTTCTGGACGTCCGCTACCGCCCCTCCCGGGCACTGCGTGAAGAGCCAGGCCGAATACTCGGTGAACGGCTCATCAGGACCGTGGTTCCTGCCGGCTACCGCGCCGAGGTTCGAGAACCTTCGGCCCTCCACGTATGCATACGACCTGTCGCCCGGGACGACCTACTGGTGGAAGGCGGTCTACACCGTCGTCGATCGAAGCTGGGGAATCTGCCTTGAGTCCCCGTTGACGGAGTGGACCTCGAATGTCCTGAAGCATACCCAGCCATCTCCGGCGACCTTGTCCACCAACAGGCCGAACGCGACGAGTCTCGACTTCACTTGGGACAACCCTGCGACGTACAGCGGTTACGTGACCTTCGGGTCGTACCAGTTGCAAGAGTCCGTGAACGGCACCCTCTACCAGATTGCGGCGGCCGGGACGAATGAGTCGATGATGCGGTACAACCTGACGGGCCTCGCACCTGGCACGTCCTACGCGTTCCGGCTCAACACGACCGACGCCTGCAACAACTGCGGGGCGGCGTACAACTCCAGCTCGTACTCCAACATCGCCTACACCGGACCGCCCACTCCGTACTCGATCACCTTCGTCGAGAGCGGGCTTGCAAAGAGGACGAACTGGTCGGTCCAAGTCGGCGGGCTCACGGTGAACTCAACCGGTAATTCGATCGTATTCCGGGAAGAGAACCGAACCTACCTCTTCCGCGTGAGCCCGGTGTCAGGGTACTCCCGATCGCCCCCATCCGGTTCCGTGAAAGTGCGCGGGGGCCCCATTGCCGTCGCGGTCTCGTTCACCGAACTTACGTACAGCGTGACTTTCGATGAATCTGGTCTGCCGTCGGGGTCCTCGTGGGCTGTCGTTTTAGTCGGGGCTACGTCGAATTCGTCGGGACCCTCCATTTCGTTCTCCGAACCGAACGGGACCTATCCTTTCGCAGTGCAGACGGTCTCGAACTACTCGGCGAGTCCCCCGTCCGGGTCGGTCGGGGTATCGGGCAACGCATCTTACACCACGGTCAATTTCACCCTTGTGACGTACTCGGTAGAGTTCGTGGAAACGGGGCCTCTGGGAGGTGCGACCTGGTCGGTCTTGCTCGCAGGGAGCGCGCGCAGCGGATCGGGTTCGTCGATCGCCTTCGCCGAACCCAACGGCACGTTTGCGTTCACCGTCGACGCAGTCTCCGGTTACGCGGTGAGCCCATCTGCCGGGAGCTTGGCGGTGAGCGGCGGGACAATAACAGAACCGGTCACGTTCCTTACTCTGACCCCGGTCTACACGGTCTACTTCACCGAAGCCGGTCTCGCGAACGGGGCCGCTTGGTCGGTGACCATGGCGGACCGGACCGAAATCTCGACGGACACTTCCGTTGCCTTTACGGAACCGAATGGGCGGTACCCCTTCAGCGTCAATTCCCCGTCCGGGTTCGAAGCGAGTCCCTCGTCGGGGTGGGCAGAAGTTTCGGGATCGGGGATGGCGAGGACGATCGCGTTTACCCCGATTCCATTTGCTGTGACCTTCACGGAGAGCGGACTGCCGTCCGGCACGGATTGGTCCGTGGTCCTCGCGGGGGCAATCCGTGCATCGAACGGGGCCTCGATCTCCTTCGCTGTACCCAACGGAACCTACTCCTTCTCTCTCATCACCACCTCCGGATACTCGGTCTCTCCGGCGTCGGGGACCATCTCAGTTCTCGGGGAATCGCAGTCGATGTCAATCAGGTTCGCGAAGAACTCGAGTTCGGCACGCGTCATCGGGCCATTGCCCACGGAGGAGTTCGAGCTGCTCTCGGGAGTCTTTGTCGGGACCGCAATCGGGGTGGCCGTCGGCCTTGCGCTTTGGCGCAGGCACTCTTCTGGGCAGCGCCCCCTCTAGCGAAGGTTATGATCTACAGACTTTGGGGATTCCGCACGAACTGGGTCTGTCCATTGTCGCACCCAAACCTGAGAATCTGCCAATTTCCGAACCCCTGGGGGTTCGAATACCCCCTCCGGCACGCCCCGCGGCTCTAGGGTCGGTCGAGCCTGCGCACTCCTCGTTCCCACCTCACCACGATACTTCTTCATACGACGGCCGCAGTGCCGCGGCGTGGACCTCGCAGAGATCGCTACGTGGGTAGGCATCGCGGCCTCATCGGCGCTTGTGGTCTCGGTCTGCCTTCTGGCGTACAACGTTCGGGCGAGCCGGCTGGATGCGCGGAGGAACCTTGCCTTCTCGATGATGGAACAGCTTACCTCGGCCGACTTCGCGGCGCGCCGATGGAAGATGCACGGTTCCGTCGCCGCCGCCGCGGCTTCCGGGTGGACGGGGTTCGACAACTCTCTCGAGGATTTCGAAAGCCGGGCGTTTGCCTACCAGTACGAGCTGATCGGCCAAATGGTATCGTCCGGGACCCTCGACTATAAGCTCGTCCGGGACTTTGTGCAGTACTCCGTCGTCGCCGATTGGAACGCGTTTCAGCCGTTGGATGCTCACCTGGTCGAGCGGTACCCGGGACGACCGAGCCCGTGGACCCGCTTTCGACACTTAGCAGTACGCGTCACCACGGACCTTCGGGGTCCCGAAATCCAAGGGCCCCCTCCCTCTCCGGCCGATGACCACTAGCCCATCGAGCCATCCGATTCTCTCCTCACGAAGAAGGATTATCCGAGTCGAATCCTTGGGCGGACCGTGCCTCGGGAGTACATCGTTGGTTTCGTTCTGGCAGCTGCGCTGATTCTCCTGGGGCTCCTGTGGTTCCCAGTGGCCTCCCGGGTCGGTGACCAGCTGGGCCAGATCGCGAGTGTCGCCGATGTTCTCGCCGGAGCGATTTTGGCCGCGCGGGACGTCCGGGCGCGAAGTCAGTGGTTCAAGGATCGAGCGGCGCGCGATCAGTTCTTCCGGGACGCCGATGCTTCGACCCAGTCCGGAGGTTCGGCGCGGAATGCGGCCGGGGCACCTGACCCCTCTCGGTCTCCGAGCACTCCTTCCCCCACGCCGGACATTGCGGGCGAAAGGGGCGACCACGCCACCGCATCGCTCATGGTCAGTTGCCCCACGTGCGGGGTTTTCGAACCTCGAGAGGGTTCGATCTACTGCCGATCGTGCGGTCGCCCGCTCCCCGCACCGGCGCTCACACCCTGAACCTCCAGAGTCGCCCAAGAGGCCCGAGGTCCGGTGACCCGGGCGGCTTCGACGAACGGCGGGCTCAGGAGAGGGTGACGACCAGGGGTCCGGTGAAGGTCGAGTTGGGGGCGGTCACCTGGACGCTGAGATTTTCGGTCGTTCCCGGCGCGACCAACGGGAGATTCTCGGAGACAACGTTGAACCCCGCCGACACGGCGGCGGTCGAGTAGGCGATCACCGACCACGCAGCGTTCGTGTCGGTCAGCGTGAGGGTGAATTGCGATCCTCCCCGGGTCGTGAAGCCCGGTCCGTGGGAGAGGAGCACCCCTCCGGAAACCCAGGTGATCGCGGTCACATGCACCGCGACCGGTGGCGGGCGAAGCGCTGCAACGACGAGAACGCCGTCCAGCGCGAGAAAGAGGGCGAGTACTCCCACGAGGATCCGCGTACGGGAAATACGAAGATGCCGGTGGACTACGTAGGTCGTGAGGGACTCTATTCTACCCCGTAATCTATAATGATTATGATTTCGAGGAACGGGCATCCCGGCCCACCCTCGTCCCTCCCGAGCGAATGACCTGGGGTGGATTGCGGCCCCCCGGACGGACCCGGCGAACGGTGAGCCACCGACGACCGGAGAGGCGGAGGGGAAGCGTTCCGCGGATGCTCCGGTGCCCGCGCCCCCCCCGCTCGGTCACCGGAAGGTGCGCCCTTCCGGCCTCGGTTCTACCTCAGTGGGGAATTGGCCCTGCTCCGCCTCCGCGGGTGGGTATTGCGGGGCGGGGTGAACGAGACGGTTATTCCTTCTTCTCCTCGTCGGTGCCCTTGAACCCTTTCTTCGCACCCGCGCCGAGTCCTTTGACCCCGCCGACAAGCCCCCGACCCAGTTTCCCAGCGACCACGCCCGTCTCTTTCGCCACGTGGGCGGTCTCGCCAGCGGCCCGTTGACCCATCCCCACCGCGCGACCGCACGCGCCGCACGTCTTCGCTCCTTCCGCCAGATCGGCTCCGCACCCTTCGCACTTCATGGGCTCACTAAACGTCGCCGAGGTCGGGTTGGAATATATCCCAACCGGCAACAAGGAAGGTCACCGACGTTGTACGGCCGTCCGGGGGGGTTCTGAAGAACTCCGAGGGTTCGCCTCCGACTCCCCCGCCGCCTACGCTGCTCAACCCAAGGACGGGAGCAGCGTGGGGAACGCAGTGAAGAGTATCGTGAGCAGGCCCACCCCGATGAGCAGGCTGCCCAGGACCATCCGGAGCCGTTCCTGTGGGACGTGCTCGGAAAGGTAGCTCGCCCCCCGGGCGGAGACCGCGGTGATGGTGATCAGCGCGGCCGTGGCCGCGACGAACACGAGCAGGAGGTTGCCGGTCGAGGCGACGAAGACGATCGTCAGGATCTGGGTGTTGTCTCCCATTTCGAGGAGGAAGGCGAGCCCGAGCGCGATCGTTCGAACCTGCCGCGCGGTCCGGGCTAGCTCGGGTGTCCCCTCCCCCGGTTCGTGAACCGGCGTGGGAACCCGCAGGACCTCGCGCACGCCGAACGCGATCAGTACAAGCCCGCCGGCGACTTTCACCCAAAGCAGGTACGGCCCCAGAACCGTCTCGGCGCCGTACCCGATCGTGACCGACACAACGGTCGCCGCTGCGAGGCCCACGGACGCCCCCAGGAAGACGTCCCGGTGCGGATGTCGCGTCGAGAGGGTGATGACGCCGAAGTTCGATTTACCGGGAATCTGGAGCGCCGCGACGACGGCGAAGACGACGATCCCCTCGATCAGTGGATTCGCGCTCAAAGACCCCGGCTTCCCCTCTCAGAACCCCGCAGAGATGAGGGCTTTGTCAGGATGACTCTCAGCCCCGGACCGGGAATGATCACCGGGTGTGGGTTGGGCCGAGGGTTCCTCCGCCCCCCCTCCAAGGGCTCGAATACTCCGCCTCGCATTCGCGGAGCGGTGACGGAAGAGGCAGCGGCCGCCGGCGGCCGACCGGGCACGATGAAGGCGTGGATCCTCGATCGCTATGGCCCGCCGGAGAATCTTGCGCTTCGAGATGTCCCGTTCCCGGCGTTCCGGGACGAGCATGAGATGCTGGTGCGCGTCTACGCCACCTCTGTGAATCCGGCCGACCGACACAACCTGAAGCTCCCGTTCCTCTTCCGAAGACGGCAGGGATTCTTCCGGCCGAAATC
>Ga0209415_10019320_pt1 | contig 10681 bp, 10 predicted proteins | sample PeaSoiSIISIP2007_FD_187696 | JGI IMG/M metagenome (GOLD analysis project Ga0209415, IMG submission 187696) | Peat soil microbial communities from Weissenstadt, Germany - SII-SIP-2007 (SPAdes) (version 2) | ecosystem: Environmental > Terrestrial > Soil > Wetlands > Peat | place: Germany... | reverse complement strand
CATCACTCCCCCGCCAGCCACGCGTACTGCGCCGACGTCAGAGGTACCACGCTTAATCTTCCCTGCCGCACCAGCGGGGACTCTGCAAATGACGGGCGCGTTTTGATTTCCGCCAACGTCCTCGGCTTCGGGATTGGCTTGCCGACTTTAATCTTCACTTGCGGAGTCTTCGGGTCGGTTGCATCCACCGAAACGACTGACGCTGTGCCTACTGCGCTCTTCTCGTCTCCGGTGTGGTAAATCACCAGGCGCTCTGCGGGCTTCATCTCGCGCAGGTGCTTTACCGCGGCGGGGTTGGTTACGCCATCCCAAATCGTGGTCTTCTCGCGCTCGAGATCGGCGAAGGAATAGACCGTGGGCTCGGTTTTCAGAAGGTAGTCCATGGGTGGGTATTGTAAACAGAAAGCACATTGCCAGAAAACGAAAAAACGGCGGCGGGGAATGCTTGCGCTCCTCTCCGTGACTAAACTTCTGCGGCCAACTACCATGTCTGATCAGTGATGAGCGTCGGCAGCCAAGCCTCGCAGAAGAAGCATGCGCCTTTTCATTTTCGTTGGCTCTGCTGGCTGGGCGCCGGCTTCGCCTGGTTGCTGCTGGCTGGCGTGACGCTCTGGGCGGCGGCCGCCTTGTACTTCGATCTTTCGTTATCGCCCCCGTTCTCGCGCCTGCCTCTCCTGACTCCGATTCTTTACCTGGCGGCGATCGCGGCCATGATGTACTTCGCGAAAACTCATCTGCTTAAGATGGCGGTCTGCCTGGGTGGATTTCTTGTCGTCTTAGGGTGCTGGCTCTCGCTCCAGCCGTCCAACAATAGGTCATGGCAAGCGAACGTTTCGCAAACACCCTGGGCGGAAATCGATGGCGATCGCGTCACCATCCACAATTTCCGCAACTGCTTCTATCGTCAGGAAAAGGATTTTACCTGCGAGTGGCTGACCAAGACCGTCTTCCTGTCGCAGCTTCGCGGCATGGACCTGTTTGTGGATTACTGGGGCTCGCCGTGGATCGCGCATCCGATCGTCAGTTTCCAGTTCGGCAACGACGACTATGTGGCGGCATCGATTGAGGCGCGTTATCAAATCGGCCAGAGCTACTCGCCCATTCGCTCCTTCTTTCGTCAATTCACGATTGTTTACGTGCTGGCGAATGAACGCGATCTGGTCCGGCTCCGCACCAACTATCGATCGGGCGAGGTGGTTTACCTCTACCACATGGTTGCCGGCCCGGAATGGTCGCGCCTGCTGTTTCTCGAGTACCTGCAGCGGGCGAATCGCCTGCGGGATCAGCCACGGTGGTTCAACGCTGTCACCGATAATTGCACTACCAACATCTTTGCTCAGATGGCGGCGACCGGCAGTATGCCGGCGGGAAGCTCACGATATGCGTGGTGGGTTCTTTTGAATGGGCGGGCTCCCGAGAATCTTTACCGTGGCGGAAACTTCGCCGGCAATCTGCCTTTCGCCGAACTTAAGCGGCAGGCGTGCATTAATCCTGTCGCCCAAACGCTCGATGACGCGCCTGACTTTTCGCGGCGGATTCGGCTGCATCGCGCTGGGTTCGACTTTCCTGGAGACGGTGACGGGCCGCACAGCCCCTAAAGGGGCATCCCAAGTTCGGGCATACGGCATCGCTCAAACGATGCCCTCATACAGAACTTATTGTTACCGGGGACACTTCCCTTCTGCGCTGGTTTCGCCAACAATAGAAGTCTCTTGTGACGGAAGCCTCCATCAACGTGGGCCGGGTTGGCACGGCGACGACTCCCATGCCGACTACCACGATGCCCACGACCACCATGTCTAAGGCCATCGAGCGCTACTTTAACTTGGCGCTTTATCTGCTCGTGCTCAGTGGCTTCGGCGCGCTGGCTTCGACGGGAGGGCTGGATCTGCCGGCAGTGGTGCTGGTGGGGATAGCGCTCGTGTTCCGTGGATACCAGCTCTTGACGCGGCGCGAGTTTGCTATTCCGGAGCGCTGGACTACTTTCCTGACGCTGATCTACGTCTTCGTTTACCTCGGCGATTACTTTTTTCTATCGCGCAGTTTTTTGGGAGCGACCATCCACCTGGTTTTGTTTGCGATGGTCGTCCGGTTGTTCTCGTTGCAAAAAACGCGCGACCACTACATGCTTGCGGCGCTTTCGTTTGGCATGGTGCTGGCTGCCGCCGTGCTTACCGTGGGTAGCGTGTTTCTGCTTTCTTTTGCGGGGTTCCTGCTGGTTGCCGTCATCACTTTTGTGTTGATGGAGATGCGGCACTCGGTCGTCGCGGAGACGACACATGCGCTCGATCCGCGCGTTGACCCTCTCGACGCCGCTGCTTCCGGCTTTGTCCCGCGTAGCCTCTCGCCGACTCAGCGCATGGCTTACGCGCTGCTGGCCATTGCTCCGGCGCTGATGCTGATGATTTTGGGCGGGAGTTTCCTGATCTTCTTCCTTCTGCCCCGGGTTTCGTCACGCTACCTGAGCGCGTTCACTCCGACCAGCGACGTTTCCACGGGATTCACGGATCGCGTGCAACTGGGACGCATCGGCCAGATTCAGCAATCGAGTGCAGCCGTAATGCACATCGAGATCGAGAACGATCTGGCGGGCGCTTACGACTTGAAGTGGCGCGGAATTGCGCTGAGCTCTTTCGACGGCAGAGTCTGGACTAATTCGTATGATCAAACTCAACTGCGGCCGGGGATCGATGGGAGCTATCGGCTGGCGCCGTTGCGCGAGCCGCGTGGGACCGCGGATCGATCGATCCGTTATCGCGTGCTGATGGAGCCGCTGGGAACCAACGTATTTTTTTTGGCGGAGCGGCCGCAAAGGCTCATGGGGAATTTCCGGCAACTGAGTATGGACTCCGGCGGCGCGGTGTACGACATTGATGCCGATCACCCCATCAATCGGTATGAAGCCGAGTCGAGATTGGCCACAATCGACAGCGACGAGCTTCGAGTAGCGCCGAACACCGTGCCCAGAGGCATGGACGAGTACCTGAAACTGCCGCCGCTCGACATTCGCATTTTGAAGCTGGCGGAGAAAATCACCTCTTCGGCTCCCAGCAATTACGACAAGGCGGTCGCGCTGGAGCAGTACCTATCGACACACTTCGGATACACACTGGAAATGCCTCGCAGTCTGCCACAGGATCCTTTGGCTAATTTTTTGTTTGAGAGGAAGCGGGGGCACTGCGAATATTTTGCCAGCTCGATGGCGGTGATGCTGCGCTCTGTGGGCGTTCCGTCGCGAATGGTGACCGGGTTTCGCGGGGGAGAATTCAATGACCTCACCGGCCAGTACGTGGTGCGGGCCAGCGACGCGCATTCGTGGGTGGAGGCTTATTTCCCCGGGTCCGGTTGGGTGAGCTTCGATCCGACTCCGGCGGCAAGCGTGCCGACGCGGACGGGATGGTCGCGGATGCAGCTCTATGTCGATGCGGCCGCTTCTTTTTGGCGCGAATGGATTATCAACTACGATTCCAGCCATCAACGGACGTTGGGGAAGGACGCGGCTAACAACAGCCGGCATTTCTTTGAAGAAGCGCGGCGGTGGATTGCGCAACAGCATCGCGCGATGCTCCGGTCGGCACGGCGTGCGCATCGGCGCGTCACTAGTTTTCCGGTGCGATGGCTGGGTGGGATTATCGGCTTGGCCGCGGTGCTGCTGACGCTGGTGAATCTGCGGTGGCTGGTTGGGGAAATGCGTGCCCACAGTTTGCGGGCGCATCCAGAGCGTGCTCCGCGCGAGTCGGCCACGCTCTGGTATGGCCGGATGGTGAGCCGCATGGCGCGGCTGGGCTGGCGCAAGTCGCCGTCGCAAACGCCGTTGGATTTTGTGGCGGCTATTCAGGAAGCGGCGTTGCAGAAGAAGGTTGCCAGATTCACGCGAGCGTACGAATCTGCGCGCTTCGGCGAGTCGGTGGATGACGCGCAGAGCTTGCCGGGGCTGTTCAGAGAAATCTCTGTCGAGGATACGGCTAAGTCTGGCGCCACGGAAAGCCGCGCGGGCTAGACAGGATTGAAAACTATGTGGAAGCGGGGCAGAGCCCTGTCGCCACACAACCTTCACCACACTCGCTTAGAAGCGGTGCATCACGCCTACGCCTACGTAATAGTTGTGCTGACGGCTGTTCGCGGTGTCGACGGTGAAGTCGGGGAGCCCGGAGTAGAAATCGCGGGCTTCGAAACGCGCACCCCAGAGATGCCAAAACCACACATCCAATCCGGCCCCGAACTGGATCACGCCGGTATTGGTTCCGTGCTCCCCGGGATTCGGTCCGTAGAAATTGCGCTCCGGAGCTTCACGGAAACGCCCGTAGCCGCCGCCCGCGCTGACCCACGGGGTCACGGAGTCGCCGGAAAAAATGTTTACTCTCAGGGAGGGAGTCAGGAAGAGCGCGCCGATGTCCTTGGGAATCTGGTTCTGATCGGTATTGAGGTTCAGCCGCGGATAAAATCCCACCGGCAGTTCCGCGTAAAACCCGAAAATCCCGTGGGTCGTGAGCAGGCGGCCGTAATTGAAGGCGAAGCTCGCCGGGTTGGCAAAATGAATGTGCGGATCAGGGTCGCCCACGTAGGGATCATTCACGATCGTGTCGGTACTAATGAAAGTTCGCCCAGCCGTGACCGAGAGTTGATTGATTTGCGCCATCGCACTGGCGACCAAAACCAGAACTAGCGCGGCAAGAACTGCGAGACGTTTAGCCAACATCTCTCCTCCGGGGTATTGAGGAACGCAATTTCTATTTGCATAAGATTAGCACGGGCTGCCGGATCCGGTGGAAATCATCAGTGCCCTTCGTGGTGCCGCGGTTCGGCCGTGGCGCAGGGTATTGTCTTAATCCGATGTTTCCGCTACCAATGGAACGTGGAAGCCACTCCGATTCAGATCCGCCGCTTGACGCCTGCCGATGCCGCCTTGTTTCGCGACATTCGACTGGAAGGGCTACGACTCAACCCAGAAGCATTCGGTAGCACGTTCGAAGCTGAAAATGCGCGGCCTGTGGCTTTTTTCTCGGAACGACTTGGCGGTTCGAAGATTTATGGTGCTTTCCAGGGCTCGGAACTCGTCGGCATCGCTGCGTTATTGATCGGGCAAGGACAAAAAGAGGCTCATAAGGGCCGGCTCGTGGGGATGTACGTTCGGGCTGGCGCAAGAAAGGCCGGCGTCGGGCAGCGGCTGGTCGAAACCATTATCGAAGTTGCGCGTCAATCCGTCGAACTGGTCCAACTGTCAGTGGTCAGCGACAACGAAGCAGCGCGGCGGCTGTATGCGCGACTGGGGTTCGTGGAGTGGGGAGTTGAAAAGAACGCGCTCAAGCAGGATGGCCGCTACTATGACGAGATTCATATGGCTAAGGATCTCAGGTCAGATTGAAGCCAGGACGCGATCTGCCGCAGGCGCAGGATGCTAGAATCAGTAAAAGTGTTTCCTGCTGGTTATTTCTGATGTGCTCGTAAAGATGCCCGTAAAGAAAATCATATCCGCGACTGCGGGGACGGCTGCCCCGGCCAAAGTTGGCTTTGTGAGCCTGGGCTGCCCCAAGAACCTCGTCGATAGCGAGGTGATGATGGGCATGCTGGCGCAGGCTGGCGCCGTGCTGACTCCTGACGCGCAAGACGCCGACGTCATCGTGGTGAATACCTGCTCATTTATCGGCAGCGCGCAACAGGAATCAATCGATACCATCCTCGAAATGGCCCGCCACAAAACCGGCGGCAAAGCGAAGCGACTGGTGGTTGCCGGTTGCCTGGTCGAGCGGTTTCACGATGAGATTCGCAAGAATATTCCGGAGGTGGACGCGGTCGTCGGTACTGGCGAATTGGAGAAAATCCTGGCCGCTGCCGGAGTGGCCGAAGCGCCGCGCACACCGTCGCCATTTAACATCTTGACTTCGCGGCCCGAGGGCGATCATCGCCGCGAACAAGGACGCTTCGCGCGCGACTCGTGGGACGGGGCTGTCGCCGACCTGCCCAACTACCTTTACGACGAGCACACGCCGCGCGTGCTGACTACGCCGCGCTCTTCGGCTTATATCAAGATTGCCGAAGGCTGCGATCATCCCTGCAGCTTCTGCATCATTCCGCAGCTTCGGGGACAGTTTCGCTCGCGGCGTTTCGAATCGGTGATCGCCGAGGCCGAGCGTTTGGCAAAGTCTGGCGTACGCGAGATCACTCTTATCGGACAGGACACTACCTGCTACGGCGAAGACCTTGGACTGAAAGATGGCCTCGCCCTGCTGCTGGAAAAACTTGCGGGCGTTGAGGGACTGCGCTGGATTCGCTTCCTCTACGCGTATCCCAACAAGATCACCGGGCGGCTGCTGGCGACGATCGCGGCGCACGACAAAATCTGTTCGTATATCGATGTGCCGCTGCAGCACGCCTCGGCTACGGTTTTGAAGCGCATGAAGCGCGGCGGCGGAGGCGATCTTTTCTTGCGGTCGATCGAGAAAATGCGCCGCGTGATTCCCGGCGTTGCGCTGCGGACTTCGTTCATTGTCGGCTTCCCCGGCGAAACTGAAAAAGAATTCGAGGAGCTTTGCAGTTTCGCAAAAGACGCGGCCTTCGATTGGATGGGCGCATTCGGCTATTCGGATCAGGAAGGCGCGGGCGCCTTCGAGCATGAGAAGAAGCTTTCCGCTCGCGAGATCGAGAGCCGGCGCAAGGCGCTGATGACGATGCAGAAGAAGATCAGCCGGGCAAAGAAAAAGTCGCTGGTCGGACGCGAATTCGATCTGCTGCTGGAAGGCGCTTCGAGCGAGTCCGAGTTGCTGCTCGAAGGCCGCACCGCGATGCACGCGCCGGAGATTGACGGTAAAGTTTTCGTGAACGATTATCCTGAAGGAAACGAGCCGAAAGAAGGAGAGTTCTATCGCTGCCGCATCACCGCCGCGCACGATTATGATTTGGTGGCGGAAATCGTTTAAGGTCAAAGTAAGAAATCAAATTGCAGAAGTCAGATTGAAGAAGTGAGAACATTTTCTGCCTTCGGTGATTTTCACCTCTGCAATCTGACCTCTGACTTCTGCAATCCCATTATGCCGCGCAAACGCTCCATCAAGCTTCGCTGTCCGATTTGCAAAAAGCCGGCCAAGGCCACCGACGCGGATTTTCCTTTTTGCAGCGAGCGCTGCCGCTTGGTCGATCTTGGCAAATGGGCCAGCGGCGCGTACGTGATTTCATCGCCGGTCACCGACGCCGACGAAGCGGTCCGGCAAGACAGTCTCGACGACGAGGACGGAGACTGATGAATCCTTCCCCCGAGGCCGCTGCGCCGTCACCGCGGCAGGATGCTCCGTTCTGGGCCACCATGGTCGCGACCTTCTTCGGCGTGGGGCGCATTAAGCCTGGGCCTGGCACCTGGGGGTCGCTGGCTGCGGTTATTTTGTGGGCGCTCGCTAGTCTTCAGATCCCAGTCGCTAGCCGTACCTGGGCTACGATCATTGCGGCTGCGGTGGTTACTCTTATCGGAATTCCGGCCGCTACTCAGGTCGCGCGCGCATCTGGCTCGAAAGATCCGCAATTCGTGGTCATCGACGAAGTTGCGGGGCAACTGGTTGCACTCATCGGAGTCCCGCTTGGTTGGAAAAGCTTTCTTGCGGGCTTTATACTTTTTCGTGTCTTCGATATCTGGAAACCGTTTCCGATTCGGCGACTGGAGCGACTGCCCGAGGGCACGGGCATCGTGGTGGATGATCTGGGAGCGGGACTTTATGCGCTCGCCATCATGCATCTCTTGTTACACTTTGGTCTTCTAATGAAGTAATCGCGGAACCTATTCATGAGCATTTCCGACCGCTTGCTGGGAAAAAAGAATGTTAACGGTAAGCCGCATATCGAAGCGGTTGCGCCCACCTGCGCCTTGCCTGGAGGCGAGGTTCGTATTATCGGGAAGAGCTTGCGTCCTCCCGAGTTGCGGCGTCCGAGCGTGCGCTTTGGCGACGTGGAGGGCTCGGTCTTAATCAGTTCCGACGAATTCGTAGTCGCGCGCGTGCCCGAGGGAGCGGCTTCGGGGCCGGTTACAGTCGGCACCAACGGAAACGTCAGCAATCCGCATTCGATTCTGGTAGCGGTGCCCGTGGCCGACAATCTTCATCCGGTTACGAATCCCGCGCTTGACCACGAAGGCAATATTTTTGTGACGTTCTCCGGATCGCGGGGACAGAAGACTCCGGTGTCGATTTTCAAGATCGATACCAACTACGACGTGAAGCCGTTTCTCAGCGACCTGATGAATGCTACCGCAATCGCCTTTGACCGCGAAGGCCAGATGTACGTTTCGTCGCGGCATGACGAGGCGGTGTACAAGGTAGCGCCGAACGGAACCATGTCCACTTACGCCGAAGGCATGGGAGTTGCGACTGGGATCGCTTTCGATCGCGAGGAGAATCTTTACGTAGGCGATCGCAGCGGAACGATTTTCAAGATCGCTCGCGACCGGCAGATTTTTGTGTTCGCTACGCTTGAGCCCAGCGTTTCCGCCTATCACCTTGCCTTTGGTCCACAGGGAGATATGTTCGTCACCGGGCCCAGCACTTCCAGCTTCGACTCTGTCTATAAAGTCGACCCGCATGGAACCGTGTCGGTTTTCTACCGCGGGCTTGGGCGTCCGCAGGGGCTGGCGCTGGATGTCGAGGGCAATATCTATGTCGCCGCTTCTCTGGCCGGGAAACGCGGCATTGTGAAGATCACTCCGCAGGCGGAGGCCAGCCTTGAAGTCTCCGGCCAGGGTTTGGTTGGACTGGCGTTTGCTCCGGGCAGGTCGGCGATTCTCGCGACCAACAGCGCTGTACATCATATTTCGTGGAATATTCAGGGGAGACCGCTGCTGGCGGAATAGCTGTCAAAAAAAACCACCCCTGCCATCCTTCGAATGCGCCCTGCATCCGTCGCGCAAGAATCCCACTCATCGCAACAAACGCGATCAGTGGGGCACCCTCACCTTTTTCTTTGGAATCGAATCTGACGCCGCGGCCTACTTTTGGTAGACGGTGGGCTGTGGACCTTTTTCCAACGTTTCGCGGTCCCAGATCATGCCTTCGCGGGTGAAGCTTGCTAGTTCGAAATCCTGGGAAAGTTCGAGGGCGTCGGTCGGGCAAGCATCTTCGCAGAGGCCGCAGAACATGCAGCGGCTCAGGTCGTAGGTGAAGTTGGTGAGCTCTTTGCGGCGGGTCTTTTCGTTGCGCTCGCTGGTCACGACAATCAGATTCTCCGGACAGGCGAGCGCGCACAGGTCGCAGGAGATGCAGAGCGTTTCGTCGGTATCGGGGTTGGTGTTCAGGCGCGGCGCGCCGCGGTAACGCTCGGCGACCTGCGGCCGCTCCAAGGGATACTGCTCGGTATAGATTTCTTTCGGATCCTGATAGCGGAACGTGACGTTCAGTCCCTGAATCAGGTCGACCAAAAACACCTTGCGCAAGAGGGTCGTGAATTCCATAACCCGACTAGGATACCACTGACGCGAAACGCGGGGGTGTGCTCCACGTCACAGCGGTTGCGGCGTAGGGAACGAGGCTGGCGGGTCTTGATTTTACCGGCGGGAGACGGGGCTCGCCGCGTCTCCGCCGGAGAGGATTGAGGGTTGGCGCTACTGGTTGACCACTTGGGTTAGTGTGCCGGACTTTGCGGAAAGATAGTTCGCGTCGCCGCTGTACTTGGCTACGACGCTGTTGTGGCCGGCCGGGAGTGCCGAGGTTGTGAACTGAGCGACACCGCCTGCCAGGGTTGCGGATCCCAGCACCTTGCCGCCCGCTACAACCTGCACGGTCTCACCGTCCGGGGGCGGTCCTGCGATCGAGGTCAAGGTGACGGTGAAGGTCACCGGCTGTCCCAGCACCGAGGGATTCAGCGACGACGCGACCTGCATGGTCATCGCTGGAATTAAGAGAAAGCCGCCTTTGTTCGTCGAGATGGCGATCACTCCGGAGTCATTCACCTGCACGCCAAAGGTTTGCCGGTCGTTCGAGGCCAGATGGGGCGTAATGGTATCGACATCCTGCATGCCTTTCGATGGAATCCAAACGAAACCATGCAGAAGTCCGTTCTTATTGGTCGTAAGCGAGGTGCCCACAATCCATCCCAGATTGTTGATGCCGAGAGCAGAACTTTCCTCGCCGCCCAGAGTGCCGAGGTCGGTGATGCCAGCGGCTTCGGTCCAGGAGAAAGCGTGGCGATATCCTTTGGCGACGGGCGTTTGCCCGACAACCGTTCCGGAGGCGTTGATGGCAAATGCGAGCGTACCCGCGGCGCCCAGATTCTGGAGACCGCCGTTTTGCGTCCAGAGGAAACCCAAGGTGTTGGTGCTGCCGTTCGGAAAATAATAACCAACCACTTGATTTGTGGAATTGATGGCCCGGGCCGTGGCGCCGCCAATGCTGGTGAGATCGGGAGTCAGATCCTGCATGGCGCCGGCGGGAGTCCACAGAAATGCGTGCTGCAGATTCGCAGTGGTTAAGGAGAAGCCGACTACCGCACCCGAATCGTTGATGCCGCTCGCCGCACTCCAGCCGCCGCCGAGCTGTGAGATCAGATCGACGCTCGCGACCAGCTGCTGGCTCTGGATGCCGAGCAGGCTGATCTCGGCCGTCAGGCGCGTGGTCTGCGCGGTCAGCAGCGTCGTGTATACGATGATGCCGGATTTGTACTGATTCAGCGTCAGCGCCTCGGACTTTTTCGCATCGTCGACCGCGTT
>Ga0209415_10019319_pt1 | contig 10682 bp, 7 predicted proteins | sample PeaSoiSIISIP2007_FD_187696 | JGI IMG/M metagenome (GOLD analysis project Ga0209415, IMG submission 187696) | Peat soil microbial communities from Weissenstadt, Germany - SII-SIP-2007 (SPAdes) (version 2) | ecosystem: Environmental > Terrestrial > Soil > Wetlands > Peat | place: Germany... | reverse complement strand
AACGTCGAGCTCTACATCGGCTACAGCGTCGGCGGCGGCTATGACCTCTACGCCCGCGTGCTCGCCCGCCATATCGGCCGGCACATTCCCGGCAACCCGACCATCGTGGTGAAGAACATGGAGGGCGCCGGCAGCCTGCGGCTCGCCAACTGGCTCTATCGCATCGCCCCCAAGGACGGCTCGGTGTTCGCCATCATCGGCCGCGGCACCGGCTTCGATCCGCTGCTCGGCCAGCAGGCGGCGCAGTTCGACGGCACCAAGTTCACCTGGATCGGCAGCGGCAATCACGAGGTCAGCGTCTGCGTCTCGTTCGAAGGCCGCTCCGGCGTCACCAAGTTCGACGACCTGCGCGTCAAGGAGATGACGGTCGGCGGCACCGGCGCCAGCGCCGACACCGACCAGTTCCCCAAGGTGGTCAACGGCGTGCTCGGCACCAAGATGAAGGTGGTCAGCGGCTATCCGGGCGGCAACGACATCGTGCTCGCCATGGAGCGCGGCGAGCTGCAGGGCCGCTGCGGCTGGTCGTGGTCGAGCGTGAAGGCGACCCACGGCTCGTGGATCGCGGAGAAGAAGCTCAACATCCTGGTGCAGCTGTCGTTGCAGAAGCACCCGGAGCTGCCCGACGTGCCGCTCATCATCGATCTCGCCAAGACCGACGAGGAGCGCCAGATCCTCAGGCTCATCTTCGCCCGCCAGGTGATGGGCCGCCCGTTCCTCGCCCCGCCCGGCATCCCGGCGGACCGCGCCGAGGCGCTGCGCAAGGCGTTCATGGAAACCCTGACGGACCCGGCCTTCATGGCCGATGCGGAAAAAGCACAGCTCGAGGTCAACCCGGTGGCGGGCGACGACCTGCAGAAGCTGGTGGCGGAAATTTATCGCACGCCGCCGGAAGTGGCCAAGAAGGCGGCGCAGCTCCTGGCGGTGAAGTAACGCCGGGACCGCGGGCGTCTCGCCCGCATCTTCGTTCCCGAAAGAAGAGCGGGCGGGACGCCCGCAGGTCCCGGCTTACCCCAGCTGCTTCGCCATCCAGTCGGCCGATTGCGCGCGATAGCGGTAGAACCGGTTGTGCGCCACGTGATTGCCGTCGTCGATCACCAGCAGCTCGACCTGACCGCGCGCCTGATCGGCGAGACGCCGCGCATCTTCCGGCGGGCACAGGCGGTCGAGCCCGCCCGCCACCACGAAAAGCGGGCATTCGATCTTTTCCGCCACGCCGGCGAGACACAATTCGTGGGCGCGACGGCGGCCCTCCTCGTCGCTCTTCGCATGGCTGCGCGCCACGAAAGCGAGCCGCGTCAATTCCGGCAGGCTGTCCCACAGCGCGCCGAAATCCCATGGGCCGCAATTGGCGATGCAGGCCTTGAGCCGCTTCTCGTAAGCTGCGCTGCGCGGCGCGTAATAGCCGCCGAGGCTGATGCCCCAGATGCCGATGCGGGCGTGGTCGATGTCGGGACGATTGGCCTCGATCCAGTCGATCACGACGCCAGTGACGGCTTCGTAGTCGGACCGGATGGGAAAATCATATTCGGCTTCGCCCTGGCCGGGCCCGTCGAAGGCGAGGATCGCCATGCCGCGATCGAGGAAGTTGTCCTCGAAGGTGAGCAGCTCCTCCTTGGTGGAGTCGAGCCCCATGGTCATCAGCACCAAGGGCGGGCGCGCGATGCCTCGGGGCCTGCGCAGGGTGCCGACCAGGTGCTTGCCACAGTAAGGGATCAGCACCCGCTCGCCCGGCGGATCGAGATGCGGCAGCGCGAGGTCGAGGCATTCCACGGCCCGCATGTGGGCGGCGCGCATCTGCGCCATGTCGTTGACGAACAGGTACTTGGCGAAATGATAGATCACGGCGGCGCGGCCGAGATGCTCGCCGGCGCTGACGAAATGCTGGCCCGCCAGCGCCTCGCGCCCGAGGTCCTCGTGGATTTTTGCGCGCTTCGACCACGCGGCGCACCAATCCTCCCAGCGCTCGAGCGAATGGAGGACATCGAAGAAATCGCTGGCCGGGACGCCGTTGACGGTGAACCGCGCCAGCCAATTGGCCGCGTGCTTGATCTTGGCATCCACCATTCGGGTGTTCTCCCTTGCTTTCCGGCAATGAGCGCCATCAATACAATGCGGGCGCAAGTGGGTAAAAGCCGAATGACAAGCCATCAATCCGCGGGATTTCTCGGGCGCAGCGTGCCGCGGGTCGAGGATCACAAGCTGCTGCGCGGCGCCGGCCGGTTCGTCGACGACATCAGGGTTCCCGGCACCCTCCATGCGGCGTTCGCCCGCAGCGCGCTGGCGCATGCCGTGGTGCGGCGGATCGACGTCGCGGCGGCGCGCCGCGTTCCAGGCGTGCACGCGGTTCTCGCCTACGCGGACTTGCGGCCCTTGATGACCTGCGACCGCATCCCGCTGGCGCTGCCGGCGGCCGCGATCCGCTTTCATGTCGAGCCGGCGTGGCTCGCGGATCGCGAGGTGTGTCACGTCGGCGAGCCCATCGTGATGGTGGTGGCCGAGAGCCGCCGCATCGCGGAGGATGCTGCGCGACTGGTGGAGATCGACTACGAGCCGTTGCCGACCGTGGTCGATCCGTTCGCCGCGGTGGCGCCGGATTCCCCCAAGGCACGGATCGACTACCCGGACAACATGGTGGCGCGCACCGCCATCCGGTACGGCGACATCGAGGGCGCTTTCGCGCGCGCCGCCAAGCGGGTTTCCGAGCGGTTCCATCTGCACAAGGGCGGCGGCCATTCGATCGAGCCGCGCGGCGTCATGGCGCGATACGACGTCGCGGAGGAATTTCTCACGGTATGGGACGGCACCCAGATGCCGCACCGCGCTAAGGCCGTGCTGGTCGGCGCGCTCGGCCTCGCCGAGCACCGGGTGCGGGTGATCGCGCCCGACGTCGGCGGCGGCTTCGGGCCCAAGGCGGTGTTCCACCCGGAGGAGCTCGCGGTGCCGGCTGCCGCGATGCTGCTCGAGGCACCGGTCAAGTGGATCGAAGACCGGATGGAGAATTTCATCGCCGCCGCCACCGAGCGCAACCAGGTCTGGGAGGCGGAGGCGGCGTTCGACGCGAACGGCCGCCTGCTCGGCATCCGCGGCAGGCTGTTCCACGATCACGGCGCCTATACGCCTTACGGCGTCGCGCTGCCCTACAACGCCTGCACCAACCTGATCGGGCCCTATGTGCTGCCGGCGTATCACATGGACATCATGTCGTGCTTGACCAACATGCCGCCGGGGACGCCGACGCGCGGCGCCGGCCGCCCGCAGGGAACGTTCGTGATGGAGCGGCTGCTCGATCGCGCCGCCGCCGCCTTCGGGCTCGGCCGCGACGAGATCCGCCGCCGCAATCTCATCCCGCCCGAGCGCATGCCGTATCCGACCCCGGTGCTGCAGCGCGACGGCGGCGCCATGACGTATGACAGCGGCGACTATCCGGAATGCCAGCGGCGCGCGCTGGCGGCGGCCGGCTGGACGGATTTTCCGGCGCGTCGGGAGGCGGCGCGACGCGAAGGCCGTTTCATCGGCATCGGCGTCGGCAACTATGTCGAAGGCACCGGACGCGGTCCGTTCGAAAGCGCCGCGATCCGGATCGGCGCATCGGGCAAGATCGTCGTCACGACGGGCGCGACCGCCCAGGGCCAGGGCGTGAAGACCATGCTGGCGCAGCTTGCCGCCGACGTGCTGGACGTGAACCCGGCGGACATTCACGTGGTCGACGGCGACACCGCTGCGAGCCCGCTCGGCCTCGGCGCCTTTGCGAGCCGGCAGGCGGTGACGGCCGGCAACGCGGTTTACCGCGCCGCTCAGATCGTCGCCGAGAAGATCAAGCAGACGGCGGCGACGCTGCTCGAGGCGTCGGCCGACGACATGGAGCTGGTCGGCGGCGTGGTGCACGTCAAGGGCGTGCCCGGCATGAAGCGCAGCATCGCGGAGATCGCCCATGCGCTGTCTGGCATGCCGGGCTTCGCGCTGCCCGGCGGGCTGCCGCCCGGGCTCGCCGCCGCCGTCGATTTCGAGCCGTCGTCGATGACCTACACCAACGGCACCCACGTGGTCGAAGCCGAGGTCGATCCCGTCACCGGCGCGGTGCGGCTCAACCGTTACGTCGTGGTGCATGACTGCGGCCGCATCATCAACCCGATGATGCTCCACGGCCAGGTGCAGGGCGGTGTCGTCAACGGCATCGGGGCGACGCTGTTCGAATGGATGCGCTATGCGGACGACGGCCAGCCGCTCACCGTGAACTACGCGGACTACCTCCTGCCCACCGCCGACACCATCCCGCCGATCGAAATCCACCACATGGAATCCCCGACCCCCGTGAACCCGCTGGGCGTCAAGGGCGCCGCCGAGAGCGGCACCATCGGGGCGCCGGCCGCGATCGTGTCCGCCATCGAGGACGCACTGGCGCCCTTCGGCATCGTGATCCGCGATCTGCCGGTTACACCGTCGCGCCTGCGCGCCCTCGTCGCGGCGGCGGAGGTGCGTCATGAGACGAAATAGCGTCGCCGATGCCCGCTAAACACCGCGTTGCCGTCATCGGGGGCGGTCCGGCCGGGCTGATGGCGGCCGAAGAACTCGCGAGCGCCGGATTTGCCGTGACGGTTTACGACCGCATGGCATCGGTCGGGCGCAAATTCCTGCTGGCCGGCCGCGGCGGGCTCAACCTCACCCACAGCGAGCCGCTGGAAGCATTCGTCACGCGCTATCGGCCGGCGCCGCCGCGCCTCGTAGCAGCGATACGCGCGTTTCCGCCGGAGCAGCTGCGCGCCTGGTGCGAGGCGCTCGGCCAGCCGACCTTCGTGGGCTCGAGCGGCCGCGTCTTTCCCAAGGCCATGAAGGCGTCGCCGCTGTTGCGCGCCTGGCTGCGACGCTTGCGGAGCGTGGGCGTGGCCTTCGCGCTCCGCCATCGCTTCGCCGGATGGGACGATGCCGGCAGCCTCGTATTCGTGCGCCCGGACGGCACCACCGTCACGGATAAGCCGGACGCCACCGTGCTGGCGCTCGGCGGCGCCAGCTGGCCGCGCCTCGGCTCCGACGGCGGGTGGACCGAGATGCTGGGCCGTGCCGGCGTCGCGGTCGTGCCGCTGCAGCCCGCCAACTGCGGATTTCGCGCCGACTGGTCGGCGGAGTTCGGCGCGCGCCGCGGCGGCGCTCCGCTCAAGCGCATCGCGGTGACGTTCGGCGCTCGCACGGTGCGCGGCGAGGCCGTCATCACGCAGGACGGGCTGGAGGGCGGCGCCATCTACGCGCTGTCGGGCCCGCTGCGCGACGCTATTGCATCCGTGGGCGATGCGACCGTGACGATGGACCTGCGCCCCGATCTCGGCGAGGTCGAGCTCGCCGGCCGCCTCGCGGGCCGGCGGAAGAAGGAAACCCTTTCGACCGCGCTGCGCAAGCACGCAAAGCTCCCGCCGCCCGCCATCGACCTGCTGCGCGAATCCGCAGCCCGCGCCGGCGTGCGCGTCGCAGACTTGCCGCCCGCGCAACTCGCACGGCTCATCAAGGCCGCGCCGCTGCGCCTTCTCGCCGCCTCATCGATCGGCCGCGCCATCTCGACCGCGGGCGGCGTCTCGTTCGATGCCATCGACGATCGCTTCATGCTGCGCCAGCGGCCCGGCGTTTTCGTCGCCGGCGAGATGCTGGACTGGGAGGCGCCCACCGGCGGCTACCTGTTACAGGCGTCATTCGCCACCGGCATCGCGGCCGCGCGCGGTGCAATCGACTTTATCCGAGGCCGAGCCTCTGTTTCATAGTGCTGGGAAAACGGCTGCAGAATAATTTCGGAATGCGCTTGATGAAGATCGCGGTCCTCCCCGGCGACGCCTGACACGTTGCTGATAAGTTTTTCCCGCCAATGGAAGCGCCGAGGATCTGATTGTGAGTCCCCCAGCTGCACTTCGCGCCATAAGGGCTGCCCACACGCTGGTCTGGGCCTTCTTCGTCGGCTGCATCCTTGCGATTCCAATACTTGCGTGGCGCGGTTGGTTCGGCAGCGTTCTCGTTCTTGTCATCATTGTGTTCATCGAGATCGCCATCCTCATCACAAACAGATGGCGCTGCCCGCTGACGAGCGTGGCTGCACGCTATACCGATGAGCGCTCCGACAACTTCGACATTTATCTTCCCATATGGCTTGCACGCCACAACAAGCTGATCTTCGGCTGCTTGTTTGCCACGGTCCTGCTCTTTGCACTCGCGCTGTGGCTGGAGTCGGTTCCATTCCGCATGTAAGACACGGCAGCGGCAAACGTACTCGACAGCCATCTCTCAAGCGGTCGTCATCAAATTTTAAACTGAGAGACACCCGAGCCTTTTTCTGGTCGCTCTTGCCACTACTGCAGCACAATATTCATCGCCTTCACGGCCGGCACCCACTTGTCGACCTCGCCCTTCATGAAGCGCGTCATCTCGTCCGGCGACATCGGCTTGGTCTCGACGGTCTCTTGCGCCAGGTGCTCGCGCACTTTCGGCACATCCATCGCGATGTTCACCGCGCGATTGAGCCGGTCGACGATGTCCTTCGGCAGGCCGGCCGGGCCGGAGAGCGAATACCACGTGGTCACGACCAGATCCGGATAGCCGAGCTCCACCAGGGTCGGCACATCTGGGAGCTCGGGCACGCGTTGTGCCGACGAGATCGCGAGCGGCCGCAGCGCGCCGGAGCGGATGTGCGGCAGCGTGGTGGCGAGCGTCATGCTGCCGACCTTCACGTGGCCGGCCACGAGATCGAGGATGGCGGCGCCGCCGCCGCGGTAGACGACGTGCACCAGCTTGATCTTTTCCCTTGAGGCGACGTATTCGGCCACCATGTTGCCGACCGAGCCGATGCTAGGCGACACGTATTCGACGCCGCTCGGCTGGCTGCGCATCAGCGCCAGCAACTCCTTGAACGATTTCACCGGCGAGGAGGCATGGACCACGAACACGTTGGGCGGCCCGCCCAGATAGGCGATGTGAGTGAAATCGCGCACCGGATCGAAGTTGGCGTTCTTCGGATTCATGGCCGGTGCCAACACGTGGGACGGCATGCCGGACGCCATCAGGGTGTAGCCGTCGGGCTCGCTGCGCGCGACCGCCTCGGCCCCGATCAGGCCGCCGCCGCCGGTGCGGTTCTCGACGACGAATTGCTGGCCGAACGCCCCGCTCAACTGCTCGGCGAACACCCGCGCCAGGAGGTCGTTGGCACCGCCCGCCGCATAGGCGACCACGATTTTCACCGGCTTGGTCGGCCATTCGGCAGCTTCGGCGCGCCCCTGGGCGCTGCCGGCGAGCACCAGCGCGACCAAGGCCGCGAGCCCAGCGAGGCGTTTCATCATGTTTCTCCGCGGAACGGCGCTCCATAATCGAGCCTCCCGGCCCAGTTCGCAATCTGGTATGACGAAATGGCACAGGCCTTTCGCTCAGGCGGAACGACGAGCCCCAATGGACGCGCGCAGCAACTTCACACCGGGCATTGCGTATGACGATCTGCGCGAATGGCTCGCGCTCGCCGAAGGACTCGGCGAGGTCCGCATCGTGCGCGGTGCCAGCTGGCAGGAGGACATCGGGCTTGCAGCGGAAGCGGTGCTGCGCGCAGAAAACGGCCCCTGCGTGGTGTTCGAGGACATCCCGGGCTGCCCGAAGGGGTTCCGACTTCTGTTGAATATGTTCGCCGGAACGCGGCGCAACATGACGTTCGGGTTCCCGGACGATCTCACCAAATGGGAGCTCAGCGAGGCCTATCGCGACGCCTACCTCAAGGACGTGCGCCTCGTCCCTCACGAGATGGTCGACACCGGTCCGGTGTTCGAGAACATCCTGACGGGCGATGCGATCGACGTCACCCGGTTCCCCTCGCCGGTGTGGCACGAGAAGGATGGCGGCCGCTACATCGGCACCGGGACCTACAGCATCACCCGCGACCCGGAGGAGGGGTGGCTCAATGCCGGCGCCTACCGGGCGCAGGTGCACGACAAGACATCGGTCGGCGTCCTGATGGCGACCGGCCATCACGGCTATCTGCATCGCGAGAAATACTGGAAGCGCGGCGAGCCGCTGCCGCTCGTCATGGTGCTGGGCGGCGACCCGCTCGCGTTCTTCTATGGCGGCACCGAGGCGCCCTACGGGGTGTTCGAGATCGACATCATCGGCGGCTTGCGCGGCCGGCCGGTCCGGATGGTCGCCGGCAAGGTCACCGGCCTGCCGTTTCCGGCCGACGCCGAGATCGTGCTGGAAGGCTATGTGACGCCTGACCGCCGCGAGGTCGAAGGCCCATTCGGGGAATGGACCGGCCACTACGCCGGCGGCGCGGCGCCGCGGCCGGTGCTCGACATCAAGGCGATCTACCACCGCAACGACCCGATCCTGCTCGGCGTGCCGCCCATGGGGGCAGGCCCCGACGAGATGGCGCGCTACCGCGCGGTGCTGCGCTCCGCCATGGTCAAGCAGAACATGACCAGCGCCGGCGTGCCGGAGGTGCAGCAGGTGTGGTGCCATGAGGTCGGCGGCTCGCGCCTGCTGCACGGCATTTCGATCAAGCAGAAATACCCGGGGCACGCCGTGCAGGCCGGCCAGATCGCGGCGCAATGCGGCGCCGCCGCCTATGCGTCGAAATACATCGTCGTTACCGACGAGGATGTGGACGTCACCAATCTCGACAACCTGATGTGGGCGATGCTGACCCGGACCGATCCGAAGGAATCGATTCAATTCATCGAGGGCTCGTGGGATTCGCCCGCCGACCCGCGCCTGTCGCCGGAAAAGCGCGCCGTCGGCGACATGACCCATTCGGTCGCCATCATCAATGCCTGCAAGCCCTATCACTGGCGCGACAAGTTCCCGCCCAGCAATGCGCCGAGCGCGGAGGTCGCCCGAAGGGCACGCGAAAAATTCGGCTGGCTGCTTGATGGCAGCAAAGAGAGTTGACATCATTCGTCCATGCCAAATCCTGCCATGCAAGTCCTGCCATGACTGCACGCCTGAGCCACGACATAATCATCATCGGCGCCGGCTCGGCCGGCTGCACGCTGGCGGGCCGGCTGACCGAGGACAAGGACACCACCGTGCTGCTCCTCGAAGCCGGCGGCTGGGATCGCGATCCGTGGATTCACATTCCGCTCGGCTGGCCGCGGATGCTGCTGCGGCGCATGCACGACTGGATGTATTTCGCCGAGCCCGAGGCCACCATGGACGGGCGCGGCCTCGAATGCGCGCGCGGCAAGGTGATCGGCGGCTCGTCCTCCATCAACGCCATGGCATATGTGCGCGGCCATCGCGGCGACTACGACCGCTGGGCCGCCTCCGGGCTGACCGCGTGGTCTTATGCGCATGTGCTGCCGTATTTCCGCCGGCAGGAATCCTGGAAGGGCGGACCGAGCTATTATCGCGGCGGTGACGGCCCGCTCTCGACCCAGATGTCGCGGTTCGCCGACCCGCTGGTCGATGCATTCGCGGCCGCCGGCCGCTCCGCCGGGCATCCGGCCACACCCGACTACAACGGCGCCCAGCAGGAGGGTTTCGGGGTCTGGCAGATGACGGTGCGCGACGGGCGCCGCTGCAGCGCCGCGGTGGCGTATCTGCGGCCCGCCCTGGGGCGGCGCAATCTCAAGGTCGAGGTCGATGCCTTGACGACGCGCCTCGTGTTCGAGGGCAATCGCGCCGTCGGCGTCGAATACGTCAAGAACGGCAAGACTGTTGTGGCGCAAGCGAACCGTGAGGTGATCTTAAGCGGCGGCGTCATCAACTCGCCGCAACTCCTGATGCTGTCCGGCATCGGCGATCCGGAGGAACTGCGCGCCCACGGCATCGCCGTCAAGGTCGCGCTGCGCGGCGTCGGCAAGAACCTCCAGGACCACATCTCGGCCAGCGTCAACTACCAGCGCAAGTCGCCCGGCGTGTTCCACCGCGCGATGCGGATCGACCGCATCGTGCCGGCGCTGGCGAACGCCTATCTCAACGGCGAAGGCGTCGCGACCGAACTGCCGGCCGGCCACATGGCGTTCCTCAAGAGCCGGCCGGATGCCGTGCTGCCGGATGTGCAGTTCATCTTCAACGCCGCCCCCATGACGGCGTCGCCCTATCTGCAGCCGTTCCGGCGCCCCTATGCGGACGGCTATGCGTGCCGCGCCGCGGTGCTGCGGCCGGAAAGCCGCGGCTTGGTGGAACTCGTCTCCGCCGATCCCGCCAAGGCGCCGCGCATCCGACAGAATTTTCTTGGCTCCGACAATGACCGGAAGACCATGCGGGCCGGCCTGCGCATGGCGCGCGACGTGTGTCACCAGATGCCGATGCGGCCGTTCATGGAAAAGGAAATTGCGCCCGGCGCCCGTGCGATCAGCGATGCCGACATCGACGCCCATATCCGCCAGAACGCCATCACGGTCCATCATCCGCTCGGCACCTGCAAGATGGGGCTCGCCTCGGACAAGATGGCGGTGGTCGACGGCGAGCTTCGGGTGTTCGGGATCGAGAACCTGCGGGTGGTCGACGGCTCGGTGATGCCGGACCTGGTCGGCGCCAACATCAACGCGCCGATCATCATGATCGCCGAGAAGGCCGCCGACTATATCCGCGGCCGTCCGCCGCTCGACCCGGCCCGCATGACCTCGTCATCGGAAATGACCCGCAACTAGAGGATGGATTCGATGAAGCTGATTGGTAGGGTGGGCAAAGCGAAGCGTGCCCACGCGGAAAGGCCCAACGCGGGCACG
>Ga0209415_10019316_pt1 | contig 10682 bp, 6 predicted proteins | sample PeaSoiSIISIP2007_FD_187696 | JGI IMG/M metagenome (GOLD analysis project Ga0209415, IMG submission 187696) | Peat soil microbial communities from Weissenstadt, Germany - SII-SIP-2007 (SPAdes) (version 2) | ecosystem: Environmental > Terrestrial > Soil > Wetlands > Peat | place: Germany... | reverse complement strand
ACCCTGCTGCTCGAGCAGGTGCGGGCGATGCCGTCGTCCAATCCCGTCTATGCCGGCGCTACGGCATGGGCCGACAAGGTGTCGCACAACCTCAATGCAGGCAAGCCGCGGCACGGCGCCTACGGATGGCTGCTGGTCGTCGGTGTTGCCGTGGCCGTGACGGCGCTGGGTTTCGAGCTGGCGCGCTCCTGGAGTTGGATTGCCGCGCTGGCGGTCGATGTGCTGGTCTTGTTTTTTGCGCTGGGCTTTCGGCAGTTCAGCCACCCGATCACCGTGATCCAGACGGCGCTGGAACAAGGCGACGCCGACGAGGCCCGGCGCATCTTCGCCCAGTGGCGCCGGCGCACGGACCCGGAATTCGATCCCACGGAACTTAACGAGGGTGAGATCGCGCGCCAGTCGATCGAGTTCGGCCTGCTGGCGGCCCATCGCCACGTGTTCGGCGTGCTGTTCTGGTTCCTGGTGCTGCCGGGCCCGAGCGGCGCCGTGCTCTATCGCCTCAGCGAGTACCTCTCCCGGCACTGGAATCGCCCGCCATCGGCCGGTGATGCGGCCATGCCCCCGGACCAGTTTGGCCAGTTTGCCCAGACGGCGTACGCGCTGGTCGACTGGCTGCCGGCGCGACTGACGGCGCTCGGCTTTGCCATCGTCGGGGACTTCGAGGGTGCGCTCTACTGCTGGCGTCACACGACCGCCGACTCCAAGCCCAGCACGCCCAGCGCACGCGCGCTGATACTTGCCGCGGCAAGCGGGGCGATGGGCGTGCGCGTGCTGAGCACCGTCGATTCGGCCAAGTATCTGGACGCTGCGGCGCAGGAAGGCGCCGGACTCGCGGAACCCGGACCCGATGCGCTGCGCTCGGCCGTCGGCTTGGCGTGGCGTGCGATGGTCCTTTGGCTTGTCCTGCTGCTGCTGCTCACGCTCGCCGCCGCGCTGGCCTGATTGCGCGGGCCGGAGCCGAAGGGCCGCGGCCAATTCACCTCCTGGCGTGGGTGGCCGGCGAACCGAGTTCCTGCGCGAGCAGCTTGCGATAGAACTCGTAGCGCGCGCGGCTGATCTGGCCGCGCTCGACCGCGGCCCGGACCTGGCAATCGGGTTCGTCGGCGTGGCGACAATCGGCGAAGCGACAGGGCTCGGTCACCGCGGCGAAGTCCGGCATCGATCGCGCCAGCGCGGCGGCCGACAGATGGCCGAGCCCGAACTCGTGAAATCCGGGCGAGTCGATCACGGCGCCGCGTGCGCCGTAGGCGAACCAGCGCGTGGCGGTCGTCGTCTGGCGCCCGTGCGAGCCGCGGCGCGACAGGGCCCCGGTGCGCAGTCCCGAATCGATCAGCAGATTGAGCAGCGTCGATTTGCCCACGCCCGACTGGCCGACAAACAACGTGACCCGGTCCCGGCACGCCTGATCGAGCTGCCGCGCGGCGTCCCCCGGGTCGGCGCGCGCCGACACCCGCAAAACGCGTGCACCGAGCGCGGCGACCGCCTCCAGCGCGGCCCGCGCCGCGCCGCTTGCGAGATCAATCTTGTTGAGGATGGCGACCGCGTCGACGCCCGCCGCGACGGCCGCGAGCAGGGCGCGCCACACGAACTCAGGTTGCGGCGCGGGCTGCGCAGCAAAGACGATGGCGATCTGATCGACGTTGGCCGCGAGCGGCTTGGTGCGGCTCTCGTCGGCCCGAAACAGCAGATTGCGCCGTGGCTCGACGGCTTCGATCACCAGCTGCGCTTGCTCCCGGGAGCAGCGCACGCGGTCGCCAACGACGATGTCCTGCCGTCTGCCGCGACCGATGGCGTCGAGTTCCGGCCCCGCGGCCGCACCGTCCCCGGCACGATCGAGCGCGACGATGTAGCGCGTACCAAAGCGCGCGACGACACGCCCCGCCGCACGCTCATCCGGGCCATGGGCCGTGCGTCGCGGTTCGGCGGCGTCGGGCGTGCCGGCCGCGCCGGCGCCCTCAGGGGGTTGCGGCCGCCGGGCCACAGGCGAGCAGCCGGTTGATCCGGGTCGATGCCGGCGGATGCGAATCGTAGAAGACCGAGTGAACCGGATCGGGCGTGAGGGTGGCCGCGTTGTCCTGGTAGAGCTTGACCAGGGCCCGAACCAGGGATCGGGCCGAGGCGTGCTGCGCAGCGAAGGCGTCGGCCTCGAACTCGTGGCGGCGCGACAGCGCGCTGCGCAGCGGGGCGAAGGCAAAGGAAAAAAGCGGCATCACCAGACCGAAGAGCACCAGCACCAGGCCGTTGCTGGGCAGATCGGCACGCGTCACGACTCCCAGGCTGGTGGCAAACCAGGGCTGGGACTGCAGCCAGGCGAGCAGCGCCAGCCAAGCCAGCGCGATGGCCAGGCTGCTGGCGATGCCCTTGGCCACGTGGTGGAGACGGAAATGGCCCAGTTCATGCGCCAGGACGGCCTCGATCTCGTCCGGGTACAGGCGCTCGATCAGGGTGTCGTAGAAAACGATGCGCTTGGCTGCTCCCAGGCCCGTGAAATAGGCATTGCCGTGCGTGGAACGGCGCGATCCGTCCATGGTGTAGACGCCGTTGCTGCGAAAGCCGGTGCGCTCGAGCAGGGCGCGGATGCGCTGGCGCAGAGCCTCATCGCCCAGCGGCGTGAAGCGGTTGAACAAAGGTGCGATCAGCCACGGGTAGGCGACGCTGAGCAAGAGCGAGAACGTCGACCACAGCAGCCAGGCGGCGAGCCACCACCGGGGCCCGCCGGCGTGCATCAGTTGCAGCACCGCGGCGAGCAGGGGCAGGCCAAGCGCCGCGCCGATCAGCGCGGACTTGAACGCATCGGCGAAGAACATCGCCTGCGTCATCCGGTTGAACCCGAATTGCTCCTCAAGGCGGAACTGCCGCCACCACTCGAGCGGCAGGTCAAGCAATCCGAGCAGGGCGAGCACGCTGGCTACCAGCGCCAGGTCAAAACCCACGCCAGCGGCAATCCGCGAACCCAGGCCGTCGTACAGCACTTGCAGGCCCCCGCCCCATGTCAGCGCGACAAATAGCATGGCGCCGATCGCGGTCTGGAGCATGGCGAGGCGCTGCTTGGCGATTGTGTAGCGCGCGGCGCGGCGGTGATCCTCCAGGCCGATGGTGTCGGCAAATTGCTCAGGCACCGCCTGCGCGCGCAAGCCGACGTGACGGATCTGGCGTGCGCTCAGCCAAAGCTTGAGTACAAGGTGGATGCCAAGAACAGAGGCAAAGAGCAGACTCATGGTAGCTGCGATTCACGGCGGCGCCGGTTGCCAACCGGCGCGTGCGGATGCGCGCACCGGGGCGTGCGACAATTCCGGCCGCCCGGCCAAAGGCTCAATTGCTCAACCGGTCGCCGCAAGGCTAGCGCGCTGACGAAACGAAAATTATGGCACACGACCCCCTTCCCGAGACCGCCGCTGCCCCGTCCCCCGGCGCCAAAGAGGCCGCCGTCGACGACAATAACCTCGTCTGGATCGACATGGAAATGAGCGGACTGCACCCCGATTCGGACCGGATCCTGGAGGTGGCGGTGGTCATCACCGACGCCAACCTGGCGACCGTCGCGGAAGGGCCGGTCATCGTGGTGCACCAGTCCGACTCCGTCCTGGCGGGCATGGATGCCTGGAACCGCGCGACCCATGGCCGCTCGGGCCTGATCGAGCGGGTTCGCCAGTCCCCCTGGGACGAGCCTGCCGCCGAGGACACGGTACTCGGATTCCTGGGGCGCTACGTGCGGCCGGGCAAGTCGCCGATGTGCGGCAACTCGATCTGCCAGGACCGGCGGTTCCTGGCGCGCTGGATGCCGCGCCTGGAGGCGTTTTTTCACTATCGCAATCTCGATGTCAGCACCCTCAAGGAACTGGCCAAGCGCTGGAACCCCGAGGTGCACCGCAGTTTCGAGAAGAAGAGCCGGCACGAGGCGCTGGCCGACGTCTACGAATCGATCGCCGAGTTGCAGCACTATCGCACGAACTGGATTGGCGTGCGCTGATTGCGCCCCTGGTCCCCCCGCCAGGAGTCGAACCTGGATCTCACGCTTAGGAGGCGCGTGCACTATCCATTGTGCTACGGGGAGAAGCGCGCGAAGTATACGGGCGCGCTTGTCCCCGGTGCCTCATGTGTGCGCAGCCCAGCGTACCGCCCGTGCCTGCGTGCTTTGCGCCGCTTGGCGGGGTTCTTATCCACACCGTCTGTGGATAAAATCACCCGGTTGGCCATGCGCCGGGCAGGCGCGCGGGGCTGCGGTACACGGACGGAGGCATTGTTGCCGATCTTGACAAACCCGGGAGCGTCGGGCGCCCGCGCAAGCGATGCGCCGCCGCCGGGGCTGCCGTCGGGACGGACGCGTCGATGAGCGCGACGCGCTCGCGGGGTGGCCCGGCCGAGTACGCCGAGGCGTCGATCCGGGTCCTCAAGGGCCTGGAGCCGGTGCGCCAGCGCCCCGGAATGTACACGCGCACCGAGAGCCCGCTGCACATCATCCAGGAAGCGATCGACAACTCCGCCGACGAAATCCTTGCCGGCTTCGGCTCGCATATCGATGTCAGCGTCGGCGCCGACGGCGCGGTGAGCGTGGAGGATGACGGGCGCGGCATTCCCGTCGGGCTCCACCCCGAGGAGAAGGTGCCGGTCGTCGAGATCGTCTTTACGCGCTTGCACGCCGGCGGCAAGTTCGACAAGCGCGCCGGTGGCGCGTACTCCTTTTCCGGCGGGCTGCACGGCGTTGGCGTTTCGGTCACCAACGCGCTGTCCAAACGCCTGGAGGTGGTCGTCTGGCGCGATCGGCGCGAGCATCGCATCGCTTTTGCGGGCGGCGAGGTCGTCGAGCCGCTGCGCTCGCGTGCGCTGGCGGCCACCGACAAGCAGAGCGGCACGCGCGTCACGGTCTGGCCCGACGGCAAATACTTCGACACGGCGCGCGTGTCCGTGGAGGAACTCGAGCGGCTGTTGCGCAGCAAGGCGATGCTCATGCCCGGCACGCAGGTCAGCCTGCGGGTTGCCAGCAGCGGTCTGGAGCGCAGCTGGCGCTTTGATGGCGGGCTGGGCGAGTACCTGCGCGGGGTGCTCGGCGGCGAGCTGGTCGCCCCGATCTTTGAGGCCGAGGGCTACGCACCCGCCGATGACGCGAGCTTTGCCGAGGGCGAGGGTGCTCGCTGGGTGCTGGCGTGGACGGATGAAGGTCCGGTGGCACGCGAGTCCTTCGTCAATTTGATTCCGACCACGGCCGGCGGCACGCATGAATCGGGCTTGCGCGAGGGCGTCTTTTCGGCGGTACGCGCCTTCGCCGAGGCGCATGGCGCTCTTCCCAAGGGCGTGCGGCTACTGCCCGAGGACGTCTTCGCGCGCGTGAGTTTCCTGCTCTCGGCCAAGGTGCTCGATCCGCAGTTCCAGGGGCAGGTCAAGGAGCGGCTCAACAGCCGCGATGCGGTGCGTCTGATCGCCTCGTTCGTGCGACCGCAGCTCGAGTTCTGGCTCAATCAGCATCCCGAGCACGGGCGCCGCATCGCCGAGCTGGCGGTGCAGCAGGCGCAGGCGCGCACGCGCGCGCAGCAAAAAATCGAAAAGAAGAAGGGGTCGGCGGTCGCCGTCCTGCCGGGCAAGCTCACGGACTGCGAGAGCACCGAGCTCGAGCGCAACGAGCTGTTTCTCGTCGAGGGCGACTCGGCTGGCGGTTCGGCCAAGTTGGGCCGTGACAAGGAGTACCAGGCGATCCTGCCCTTGCGCGGCAAGGTGCTCAACACCTGGGAGGTGGAGCGCGACCGGTTGTTCGGCAACGCCGAGGTGCACGACATCGCGGTCGCCATCGGCGTCGATCCGCACGGCCCGGACGATGAGATCGACTTGGGCGCGCTGCGCTACGGCAAGATCTGCATCCTGGCCGATGCCGACGTCGACGGCGCGCACATCCAGGTACTGCTGCTGACCCTGTTCTTTCGGCATTTCCCCCGGCTGATCGAGACCGGCCACGTGTACGTGGCGCGCCCCCCGCTGTTTCGCCTGGATGTGCCGCCGCAGGGCCGGCGCCCGGCGCGGCGCCTCTATTGCCTGGACGAGGACGAGCGCGCGGCGACCATGGCCAAACTCCAGGACGAGGGGGTACGGCCCGAGGCCGTTGAGATCGGGCGCTTCAAGGGCCTGGGCGAGATGACAGCGCAGCAGCTGTGGGAGACGACGATGAACCCCGACACGCGTCGCCTGCTGCCGGTCTCGCTGGGGGCGCTCGATCAGCGCGCGACCGTCGACACCATGACGATGCTCATGGGGCGCGGCGAGGCGCATTCGCGCAAGGCGTGGCTCGAGGTGCATGGCAATGAAGTCGAAGCCGATGTCTGACACCGACACCTGGCCTGCTGGCGCTAGCGCCGGCGACGCCAGCCTGCGTGCGCTGCTGCTGCGCAGCGGCGACTGGTACTGGGAAACCGATGGTGACCTGCGCCTGACGGTCGTGCACGCCAGCGCTCGCGGCGCGGCCGAGCCGGCGTTTTCTCGGTGGATCGGGCGGTGCGAGTGGGAGATCCCGGGGGAGCTGCTGCAGCCGGCGAGCTGGGATATGCACAAGCAGCGCCTGCTGGGCCACGTGCCGTTCTCCGACCTGGTTGTGCGGCGCCCGCTCTATGGCGAGGTCCCGGCCGTGCAGCAGCTCTGGGGGGTGCCGCTCTTCGACCCGGGCGATCGGTTCACGGGCTACGCCGGTATCGGGCGCGATATCAGCGAGCAGTACCGCGCGCAGGACGCGCTGCGGGAACTCGCCAGCATCGATCCGCTGACCTTGCTGCTCAATCGCAAGGCCTTTGACGAGAGTGCCCAGCAGCTGCTGTCCGATGCCTACGCGCGCGGCAACGAGTGCGCCCTGCTGTGCATTGGTCTGGACCGGTTCCGGTTGCTCAACAGCGTCTACGGCCATCGCATCGGCGACCGGATGCTCGCGGCGGTGGCCGCCCGTTTGCGCGAGGTCGTGCGTCCGCCCAACCTGCTGGGGCGCCGCGGCGGCGACGAGATTGTCGCCCTGCTGGTCGACGTGGTGAATCCGAATTTGGTCGATGCCGTGGCGCGCGAGGTCACCGAAGCGATCGCCCGCGCCGAGCGCCTTGGCAGCATCGAGGTTTCGGTCCACGCCTCGGTGGGCGTGAGTTTTTTTCCCAAGGACGGCGGCGACTTGGACGCACTGCTCGATGCCGGCGATGCCGCCTTGTTCCGGGCCAAGGAAGCGGGCGGCGGGACGCAGGCGCTATTCACGCCGTTGCTGGCGCGGCGCACGGAGTTGCGCGTGCTCCTGGAGCAGCGCTTCCGCAAGGCCTACGAGTCGCGTGACTTTCGCCTGTTCTACCAGCCGCTGGTATCGCTGCCCGATGCCGAGCTCGTCGGCGCCGAGGCCCTGCTGCGCTGGAAGGACGCCGAGCTCGGCGATATCTCACCGGGCGAATTCATCCCCATTGCCGAGCAGAGCGGCCTGATGGAGGGCGTTGGCGAGTGGGTGCTGCGCGAAGCCTGCCGCCAGCGCCAGCTGTGGCGCCAGATCGGCCTGGATCTGCCGCCCATCGCCATCAATGTCTCCGGCGTGCAGATGCGCAACCCCCGCTTTGTCGAGTCGGTGCTCACGACCCTGGACGAGTTCGCGGTATCGGCCGAGGAGCTCGAAATCGAGATCACCGAAACTGCGCTGATCGACTCCTCGGCGGTTTCGCGGGAAAACCTGCTACGGCTGCGCGCTGCCGGGATCAAGGCGGCGCTGGACGATTTCGGCGTCGGATTCTCCAGCCTGGCGCACCTGCGCGACCTGCCCATGCATCGGCTCAAGATCGACCGCAGCTTCACGATCGAGTGCATGCGCGACGCGCGCACGCTCACCATCGTCAAGGCGGTGATCGAGATGGCGCACAACCTCGGCCTGACAGTGACCGCCGAGGGCATCGAGACGCCCGCGCAGCAGGCCTGGATGCACCACCTCGGATGCGATTCGGCCCAGGGATTCGTGTTCGCGCAGCCGATGCCGGCCGAGGAGTTCCTTGGCCGGTTCTTGGAAGGCCGTGCCCGGCAGGTGCAGCGTGCGTAGGTGCCGCGTGCCCCAGTCCGCCGGCCCCGCCGCCGCGGCGGCAAGCGGACCCGTGGGCAAGAATCCGCGCCTGCAGCCGGGCCGGCGCACGGGCAGAACATGACGCAGCAAGCCGACCTGTTTACCCACGCCGGCGGCGAGCCGGGCGAGACCCTGACGTTGGCGCAGTTCGCGCAGCGAGCCTATCTGGACTACGCCGTATCGGTCGTCAAGGGTCGCGCGCTGCCCGATGTGACCGACGGCCAAAAGCCGGTCCAGCGGCGCATCCTGTACGCCATGCACGCCATGGGCCTGGCGCCCGGTTCCAAGCACGTGAAATCGGCGCGGGTGGTGGGGGACGTGATCGGCAAGTACCACCCGCACGGCGACCAGGCGGCGTACGACGCGATGGTGCGCATGGCGCAGGAGTTCTCGCTGCGCTATCCCCTGGTCGACGGCCAGGGGAACTTCGGCAGCCGGGACGACGATCCGGCGGCGGCCATGCGCTACACGGAGGCGCGCCTGACGCCCATTGCACGTGTGTTGCTCGATGAACTCGATCAGGGCACGGTCGATTTCGCCGCCAACTACGACGGCAGCCAGCAGGAGCCGCGGCTGCTGCCGGCGCGCTTGCCGCTGGTGCTGCTCAACGGCGCCTCGGGCATCGCGGTCGGCATGGCCACGGAGATCCCGTCGCACAACCTGCCCGAGGTCGTGCGCGCGACCCAGTTGGTGCTGCGCCAGCCCGGCGCAACCCTGGCGCAACTGCTCGAGCATCTGCGTGGCCCCGATTTCCCCGGGGGCGGCCAGGTAATCTCGAGCGAGCAGGAAATTCGCGCCGCCTACGAGAGCGGGCGCGGCAGCCTCAAGGTGCGCGCGCGCTGGCGCTTCGAGGACCTGGCGCGAGGCCAGTGGCAGATGGTGGTCACCGAATTGCCGCCGGGAACATCGGCGCGGCGCGTCCAGGAGGAGGTCGAGGAGCTCATTAACCCCAAGGTGCGGACCGGCCGCAAGTCGTTGAGCCCCGAGCAGCAACAGACCAAGCAGGTCGTGCTTGCGGTGCTCGACCGCATGCGCGACGAGTCCAGCCGCGACGCGGCGGTGCGTCTGGTATTCGAGCCGCGCACCTCGAAGATCGAGCGCCAGGAACTGGTCAATACGCTGCTGGCCCACACCAGCCTCGAAGGCAACGTCGCCATCAACCTGGTGATGATCGGCCGCGACGGCCGGCCCTGCCAAAAGACCCTGGTCGAGATCGTGCGCGAGTGGGTGGAGTTTCGCGTCGAGACGGTGCGCCGGCGCAGCCGCCACCGGTTCGATCGCGTGCTCGACCGCATCCATGTGCTCGAGGGCCGGCAGCTCGTGCTGCTCAACATCGATCGGGTCATCAAGCTGATCCGCAACTCGGACCAGCCCAAGCCGGATCTGATGCGCGCCTTTCGCCTCACCGAGCGCCAGGCCGAGGACATCCTGGAGCTGCGCCTGCGCCAGCTCGCCCGGCTCGAAGCGATCCGGCTGGAGCAGGAACTGGCGGAGATCAAGAAGGAGCAGGCGGCGCTGCGCAAGCTGCTCGATTCGGAATCGGCGCTGCGCCGCCAGGTCGGCAAGGAGCTCGATGAGGACGCGCAAAAGCACGGCGATGCGCGCCGCACCCTGATCGAATCGGCCGAGCGCACGGTGCTCGAAGCCCGGGTGATCGACGAAGCCGTGACGGTGATCGTTTCCGCGCAGGGCTTTGTCCGCGCGCGCAACGGCCACGGCCACGACGCCACCCAATTCACCTTCAAGCCGGGCGACAGCCTATACGGCGCCTTCGAATGCCGGACCGTCGACCAGCTCGTCGCGCTCGGCTCCAACGGGCGCTGTTACTCCGTCGCCGTAGCCGGCCTGCCGTCGGCCCGCGGCGACGGACTGCCCGTGACCTCGATGATCGAACTCGAGCCGGGCACGCGCCTGGTTGCCTACGTGGCGGGCGCGGCCAGCGCGCCGCTGCTGCTCTCGAGCAGCGGGGGTACGGGATTTGCGTGCCAGCTCGGCGACCTGCTCACGCGCCAGCGCGGTGGAAAACAGTTCTTCAGCCTCGATGAGGGCATCGAACCGCTGCGTCCGGCCATCGTGGATCCGCAGACCGACGACCGCATCGCCTGTGTTTCCGAAAGCGGCCGGCTGCTGGTCTTCGCGGCCAGCGAGATCAAGGCCCAGGCCGCCGGCGGGCGTGGCGTCATCTTCCTGGGCCTGGACGAGGGCGAAAAGATGGTCGGCGCCTTGAGTTGCGGCAAATCCGGGGTGGTCGTGACCGGCACGGCGCCGCGCAGCGGCAAGGCCCTGCGCGTGGCCGTGAGCGGCCGCGAGCTCAATGCCTTCGTGGGCAAGCGGGCGCGCAAGGGCAGCTTGCTGACCCCGCGGATCCGCGCGCTGGCCCTGGCCAAGCCCGAGCCCGAGGCGGCGGCGCCCTAGTCCGGCGGCCGGCGCCCGCGGGACTTGAAGAAACCCGGAGGCGACCCCATATGGGCGCTTCGAAGCGCGCCGCCGTCGCGGCCCGATCCGTCGTACGTGGAAAGCCATCATGACAACCGAAAACGCGATACACGATGCCCGGCAAACCCTTGGATTCCAGGCCGAGGTCAAGCAGCTGCTGCACCTGATGATCCATTCGCTCTACAGCAACCGC
>Ga0209415_10019315_pt1 | contig 10682 bp, 11 predicted proteins | sample PeaSoiSIISIP2007_FD_187696 | JGI IMG/M metagenome (GOLD analysis project Ga0209415, IMG submission 187696) | Peat soil microbial communities from Weissenstadt, Germany - SII-SIP-2007 (SPAdes) (version 2) | ecosystem: Environmental > Terrestrial > Soil > Wetlands > Peat | place: Germany... | reverse complement strand
AGGTCCTCGCTGATCACCTGGCCGCCGGTGAGGATCGCGATGTCCTCCAGCATCGCCTTGCGGCGATCGCCGAAGCCAGGCGCCTTCACCGCGGCGACCTTCAAGCCGCCGCGTAGCTTGTTCACCACCAGCGTGGCGAGCGCCTCGCCCTCCACGTCCTCGGCGACGATCAGCAGTGGTTTGCCAGACTGCACGACGCTCTCTAGCAATGGCAGCATCGGCTGCAGGCTTGACAGCTTCTTCTCGTGGATCAGCACATATGGCTCACCAAGCTCGGCCACCATCTTCTCGGCGTTGGTGATGAAGTAGGGCGAGACATAACCGCGGTCGAACTGCATGCCCTCGACGACTTCGAGTTCGGTCTGGATGCCCTTGGCTTCCTCGACCGTAATGACGCCCTCGTTGCCGACCTTCTGCATCGCCTCGGAGATCATCTTGCCGATCTCCATTTCGCCGTTGGCGGCGATCGCACCGACCTGAGCGGTCTCGGCAGGCGTCGTGATCTTGCGGGTTTTCTTCTTCAGCTCATCGACGACGGCCTCCACCGCCTTGTCGATGCCGCGCTTCAGATCCATCGGGTTCATGCCGGCGGCCACCGCCTTAAGGCCTTCGCGCACGATCGCCTGGGCGAGAACGGTTGCGGTGGTGGTGCCGTCACCCGCGACGTCGCTGGTCTTCGATGCGACCTCGCGCACCATTTGTGCGCCCATGTTCTCGAACTTGTCGGTCAGCTCGATTTCTTTGGCGACGGTCACGCCGTCCTTGGTAATCCGCGGTGCGCCGAAGCTCTTGTCGAGCACCACGTTGCGGCCTTTCGGGCCCAGCGTGACCTTCACCGCGTCGGCCAGGATGTCAACGCCGCGCAGCATGCGCGCACGGGCATCACCGCCGAACCGTACGTCTTTGGCTGCCATGTGTCAGTTTCCTTTGTGCAGCAGTCTGGTAATTATCGGAGTTCAGGCGCCGATCAGGCAGCCTTCCGTTTGGCGGCGGGCTGGCCTTCGATGATGCCCATGATGTCGGACTCCTTCATGATCAGAAGTTCCTCGCTATCGAGCTTCACCTCGGTACCCGACCACTTGCCGAACAGGATGCGCTGGCCGGCCTTCACATCGAGCGGCACGAGCTTGCCCGCTTCGTCGCGGGCACCGGGCCCAACCGCGACTACTTCACCCTCCATCGGTTTCTCCTTCGCCGTGTCGGGGATGATGATGCCGCCTGCGGTCTTCTCTTCGGCTTCAAGCCGACGCACCACGACCCGGTCGTGCAGGGGACGGAACTTCATTCGGGGCCCTCCTGAGTGAGCTTGGACGCTGGATTATGCGGGTTCGCCAACACCGCCGCAGACTCAGATCGGGCATCGCGGGACGGTCGTTAGCACTCTCCCTCCGAGAGTGCCAGCCGTGTAAACCCGCGCGGACGCGACGTCAAGCAGCCCGGATGTGATTTGAATCGCCGAGATGAACGGGACCGTGCAGGCCATAGACGCGGAGCGACACCTCGGCGCCATGCGGGCCTAGGCAGCGGCCGCCAAGTGTGGCATCGCCCGATGATGACGCATTGCGGGAGACCGGCTCGCGCGGGGTCGGCCGGGCCATGGTGGGACTGGCCATTGCTCAATCCGTCCGATCCAGATTGTCATACAGCCGCTTGCGCAAATCAGCGTAGTAGATCTGCTGCACGCTGTCTGACCCCGCCAGGTCCAGTGCGTGTGCCGCCGCAGCACCCATGGCGATGCAGGGCCCCATGACACGCACGCTGGACAGCGCCGTGTTGTCGGCATCGATGCAGCGCCCCGCCGCCACGAGATTGTCGGCCTTACGCGGGATCAGGCTGCCGAGCGGCACCCAGTGCAGATGATCCTCCGGGAAAGGTTGCCAGATATAGCCTTCAACCAGGTCATGCAGCTCGATCGGCCAGCCGGTGCGGGCGAGCCCATCACAAAACGGGGGCAAGGGTGCTGTCGACGGCGACCTCAGGCGACGGGTTCAGCCCCTCTGGCCGTTCGGGGAGAGCACCTGGCAACGCCCTTGCCCCCGTTTTGTGATGGGCTCCAATTTATTTGCACCGAAACAGGGACTCGGACGCTCGCACGAAGTGACGATGCCAACCCATCAGTGTCAACGGCCGCCTGATATCAGAAGAAGATGCTCAGATTCTTGGCGGTCAGGACGTTCTGATCAAGCACCAGTCTGCGGTGTGCGATCTTCCACTCACCGTCGACGCGCCGCAGCCTGTCCTCGCGCGCACCGACATAGAAATCCTGCTCAGTCTCTCCGCGGCTGCGGTAGACGAGGAAATTACAGTGGACTGTCACCTCCGGAACCGACGCATCGGGCACGACCTCGATATTGGTAATCAGATGCCGCGTTCGGGACGGTGGGTCTTCCGCCCAGGCCATGCCGGTGTCGAGGCGTGCGATGCGCGCAGTCAGCGATTTCAAGTCCTCGTCGAAAAGCCCGAGCTCGTCCTGCCCAGTCACATCCTCCTCGGCGTAACGTTGCAGATTGAGGATCGCGATCGCCTTGCTCGATCTGGGATAGCGGTTGGCACGCGCCGTCATCCAATAGTGCACGTCGTCGGTGAACAACCGCAGCCAGTCGTGAAACCGCCGCTCGTCCAGCAGGCGGGCCTCCCGGTAGAGGAATTGCTCCACGCCGCGGATCAGGTTCTCGTCAGGCATATTTCGCCTCCCTCGCGGGCGCGTCTGCCAACGCGGCCCAGTCGGCAGCCTGCATCAATTCGGACCACCGCCGATAGAACTGGCGGTGGTTGCTTTCGCTGAACCGGTAGTCGCTGACCCAGCCGCCAAGCGCTGGATCGAAGCGGTCATGTCCAAGTCCCATCCGCGTGTTGAGTGGCATGCGCCGGGACACCACGCCGCGACACGTCTGGGTGCACTCCTGCCAGTTGTCCATGTCGTCTTGCTCAAACGAGCCGGAGGGGCTGAAACCCCGGATACCCGCCTGCCGGATCGCCTGCTTGACCTCCGCAGGCGCCGACTTGTCCATGAACACAAAAGATCGAACCTCGGTTTGCTCCGGGCCGCGCGGTTGCCAGATGCGGATGGTCCGCGACGTACCGCGTAACAACGAGAAATTCGGGAACACCGTGCCGACTATCGGATTGATCAGTCCGGCGCGTGGCCCGAGACGCTGGCGGACTGCAGCCGCGATCTCCCGCTCATAGGTCTCGATTTCGGGCATCGGCGGGTCACCGATATCGTCCGGACCGACACAAATCAGCGCATGGCCGTTGCCTGGCGAGACCATCCTGCCTGCGCTGTGCTGGTTCGCTGTCACGCCGCGGCTGAATGCGACTTTGACGGCGGACAAATGGTTCCACTGGACATGGTAGGCGTCGCCGCCAAAATTCTCGGCCGGGAATTTCCAGTTGCATGGCATGAGCCATTTGTGGGTCGCGACGATCTCGATGCCGCCCTCGCGCCGGTCGACAAAGGTATCGAGATACCAGGCCATCTCGCCGAGATACTCGCGCAGCGTCGGCGCCTGGGCATCGAAGGTGGCGAACCAGAGGCCTTTGTAACTTTCCAGTTGCGCCACCGGTATGAGACCCCAGTGATCGCGGTCCAGATCGCCATGATAAGCCTCCCGCAGGTTCGGCACGCCGGTGAGCCGCCCGTCATTGCCGAATGTCCAGCCGTGATAGGCACAGATGAAGCTTGCCGCATTGCCGTCGTCAGCACGGCACAGACGGTTGCCGCGATGGCGGCAAACATTGAGGAACGCCCGCACGGTTCCGGCGCTGTCACGCACCACCAGCACCGGGTCCTCGCCCATATAGGTGGTCAGGAAATCCCCCGGCTGCGGGATCTGGCTGTCGTGACACAGGAACAGCCAGCAACGGGCGAATATCCGCTGCAACTCCGTTTCGTAGATCTCCGGCTCGATGAAGATCCGCCGGCTGATCATTCCGTTGCCGGTATCGACGAGTTGGCTCACGTCGGCGACCATGGATTTCCTCCTTCAGCCCACCAGGATCAACGCCCGCGCGGCACGCGGAGCATGGCGCCGGCGTCGACCGTGAGAATGATGCCGGTGATGCCTCTCGCGTCGCGCTGGGACGCAAGAAAAGCGTAAGCGCCAGCGATATCGTCGGGCAGCAGAGCGAGGTGCAGCGGATTGCCGGCGCGGAGGCGCTCCTCGATGGCCGGATTGGCGAATTGCGAGCGATCATCATTACCCAGCGCCACCAGTCCGCGCAAATCGGTCATCGTGCCGCCGAGCGCCACACCATTGACCCGGATATCGGGCCCCAGTTCCACAGCCAACTCCCGGATCAGACCAACGACCGCGTGCTTCGAGGTGGTATAGAGGGCGCCACCGCCCCCCGAGTTTAGGCCCGCTACCGACGCGGTAAAGATCATCGAGCCGCCGGTCTGGCGGAGTGCGGGCAGTGCCGCCCTGGCACCGAAAATGCAGCCCCTGACATTGACTCCGAAAAGTTCGTCGTAGGCGCGGATCAGGTCGTCCTCGGTGAGATCCGCGACACTGGCATAGACGTCGAAGACACCGGCGTTGCCGACGAACACGTCGAGCTGGCCGAAGGCGCTCACGGTTTCGGCCACAGCGCGTTGGTTGTCTCCGAGTACGCTCACATCGCCTGGGATCGCGACCACCGCAGCACCAAATTGCGACCGCAGCGTCTCCACCCTGTCCGTCACACGTTCCATGATACCAACGCGGGCACCTTCTGCGACGAAACGAGCGACCACTGCCCGCCCGATGCCCGAACCACCGCCGGTTACCAATGCTACCTGACCATCGAGCCTGCCCATGAACGAAACCTCCCAGTGTGGAGTCTTATGTCATGCCAGCCCCACCCGCCACGGCCCGGACGATATGCTCTGGCTTGATCGGCGCGGCATTGAATTCGGCGCGGAACACGAAGAGTGCGTCCGAGATCGCATTCGCGATGGCGGCAGGCGGTGCAACAGCGCCACCTTCGCCAACGCCCTTGACGCCCAGAGGATTGAGCGGCGACGGGAATTCCTGATGGAGCAATTGCATTCTCGGGCTGTCGCTCGCGCGCGGCAGCGCATAATCCATCAGCGATCCGGTCAGCAACTGGCCCTGTTGATCGTAGACGAACTCTTCGAACAAGGCGCCACCCAGGCCCTGGACCGTGCCGCCGACGATCTGCCCCTCGACCAGCAGCGGATTGACACGACGCCGCAATCATGCGCCACCACGTATTGGTCGATCCCAATCTGACCCGAAGTGATGTCCACCTCGACCACAGCATTGTGCGTGGCATTCGACCAGGTAACCGTCCGTGGCTCCCAATAGAAGCTTTCCTCCAGACCCGCGTCGATGCCGGCCGGACGCCGATGATCCCAGCCGGGTCGCGCAGCTTGTGCCACGCTGGCTAACGTCACCTCCATTCCCGGCACGCCGACAACGCCGACCTTGCCGTTGCGCAATTCGAGATCCGCCGGAGCACATTCCATCATGTTGGCGGCGATCGCGAACACCTTGGCGCGCAGGTGCTCACTCGCATGGTGGATCGCTGCCGACAGGGTGACTGTGCTGCGACTTGCCAGGGTGCCGAAGCCGATGGCGATCGCAGATGTGTCGGCAAGAGCGATGACGACGTCCGCGGGATCGACCGACCAGGTATCCGCGACCACCTGGGCGAAGATCGTTTCCATGCCCTGCCCCTGCGGACATGCGCCCGAGGCGACATAGATCTTTCCCATCGGCTCGATGCGCACGGTGGCGCTCTCGAACGGCCCGACGCCGGTGCCCTCGACATAGCAGGCGATGCCAAGACCGAGATGGCGCCCCTGCGCACGCGCAGCGCGTTGGCGCGTACGGAATGCCGCGAGCCCGCCGACCGCCTCGAGTGCGTTCTCCAGGCCGCCGGCAAAGTCGCCGCTGTCGTAGATGACCGTCTCTCCGTCGCGATAGGGGATGCCCATCGGATAGGGCATCTCCTCGAGCCGGATCATGTTGCGTCGCCTGACCTCGGCAGGCTCGAGGCCGAGCGTTCCGGCGATCAGGTCCATCGTGCGCTCCATGGCGAGCGCGGCCTCGGGGCGGCCGGCACCGCGATACGGCGCATTCGGCACCTTGTTGGTTGCGGCGACGCGAGCCCTGGCGGCGAAGTTCGCAATCCTGTACGGCCCGAGCAAATGCACGGCAGTGTTGTAGGCGATGCCGACGCCGACCGGATTCCAGGCACCGCAATCCACCAGGAAGTCATCGTGAAATGCCAGGATGCGGCCCGCGTCATCGAACCCGACCTCGACGTCATGCAGTTGGTCGCGCGAGTGGGTGGCGCTGACGAAGTGTTCCTGCCGCTCCTCGATCCAGCGCACCGGGCGGCCGACCAGGCGGGCTACGATCGGGATCACCAGGTCCTCGGGATCTACATGTCCCTTGACGCCGAAGCCGCCGCCGACGTCGAGTGCCAGGCAGCGCACCCGCGACTCCGGCAGTTGCAGGGTCGCTGCTGCCTCGCGACGAACCGAATGCACCACCTGTGTCGCCGACCAGATCGTGACGGAATCGGTTCGCCGGTCGTAGGCGCTGACGACGCCGCGACACTCCATAGGCACGCCGGCATAACGATGCGAATAGAAGCGGCGACGCAATCTGTGCGGAGCGTGGTCCAGCGCCGCAACGGCGTCGCCCTTCGCAACCACGAATTCGCCCATGAGGTTGGTCTGGAATTGCTCGTGTACGAGCGCGCTGCCAGGTTCCAGTGCCGCCACGGCATCAACCACCGCCGCCAGGGATTCAAGATCGACCGTCACCAGTTCGGCCGCATCCTGCGCCTGGTAGCCGCTCTCCGCCACGATGACGGCGATCGCCTCGCCGACATGCCGCACCTTGTCGACCGCGAGCAATGGCTGCTGGGGCAATTGGATCGTGTGTCGTATCTGAGTTCGCCACTTGCTGGGCAACGCCACCTGTGCCCCTGGGACGGGCGGCGCTATACGCTCCAGATCAGCGCCCGAAAGCACCGATACGACACCGGGCATTGCGGCAGCGCGCGACAGATCGACCGATCGGATGCGGGCATGCGCGACGGCACTTCTGACAAAGATCGCATGCAGCATGCGTGGTAAGGCGAGATCGGCGACGAACTGGCCCTGTCCGGTCAGCAGGCGATGATCCTCGCGCCGTGGCATCGAGCGTCCAACGAAGCGGGCCGTTCCATGGTCTGTCATATGCTATGCCTTGGCGAGAGCAACAACTGTCCCGAGCGATCTCCGAGTGCTGACGACGTAGCGGCAAGTCCAGGCCAACGTTCCACACATGGGTGGCAAGCAAGCCGCGGCTGGTGGAATGCTAACCCTTGATCCAAGCACCCCGCAACGATGACGCGGTCGAAGGCGAGATCCAAGCGGACGACGACGCGGGAACCCCGACCCGCCCACCCGCGGCACTGGCCATGGCTGCGTGATCCCAGCAGTTTAGGGACGCTCCCTCGCCTCGTGGGAGTGTCCAGAAAGTGGTGGGAAGCGGGCGGAATCGATATGGCCGGTCAGGGGATGTTGACCTGTGGGTCGTTGATGGGTTGGGTATTGCGATTAATCGAACCGGGCATGACCAGTCCGATGAACGGTATTGACGTGATGGAGATCAGCCGGTCTTGTGGCGTTGACAACATTGCCGACCTGGGGCTGACGCTGGCCGAGGCAAAGCAACTTTTGGCACGCGTGCAGCAAGCGATTGTCACAGCGCAAGCGCGAGATCATGCGGTTCGGCGGCCGGCGTGTTCATCTTGCAGCGGTCAGTGTCACATCAACGACTGGCGAGATCATCTGGTCGCGACAACGTTCGGCCGGGTGACGGTGCGGCTGCCGCGGTTTCGTTGCGTCAGCTGCGGTCACATTGAGCGCTGTGTCACTTGGCCATCGCATTGTCGATCGACACCTGAGCTGGACCAGCTTCGCGCTCATCTCTCCGCCCTGATGCCGTTTCGTGTCGCCGCCGACGTGCTGACGCATCTTCTGCCCGTGGACGTTGGCATGAGCCCCGAGACCTTGCGCGCCCACACGCTCAGGATCGGTGAACAACTTTGCGACATACCGGCGGCCAAGCCGGCAGCGCTAGCCATGAGCATCACCGTCACCACGGACTCGACCTTCGTCCGTAGCTGCGAGGAAGGTGACCGGCATCTGGAGGTTCGTGTCGGCAACGTCGAGACATCCGATGGCGGGCGGCAGGTGTTCGGTGCCGTCGCCAGATCCGACACTGACATAGCGGTTCAGATTCGCCGGAGCCTCGAGGCGGTCGGCCGAACCGCCGGCACAACGGTGACTGCGTTCACCAATGGTTGTCCGGGCCGGCAATCGATTCTCGCCGACGCCGGAGTCACGAAGCCGCCGCTCGCCGACTGGTTCCACATCGCCATGCGGCTGCAGCATGCGAAGCTGGCGGCGAGCGCATTGCCCACCGACGAGCCCGGTCGCAAGGAGGTCAAGGCCACGATCGTCGCGGAGGTCGAGCGGCTGCACTGGCGGATTTGGAATGGCAAGGTCAAAAATGCCCAGAGGACGTTCGATCGCATCCGCAAGGTCATGCATGTCTACAAGGGCGAGCGCGGTCATCGAACCCGAGGCGTGGCGTCCCGAAAACTGTGGCACGCGCTTCACGCGATCGACAAATATCTTCGCAGGCAGAGCGCCCGACTGGTCAACTACGCCGCTCGATACCGCGCCGGACTGCGCGTCGGCACGTCGGTGACGGAGGGTACAGCGAATTTCCTGGTCAATCGGCGGATGAACAAATCCCAGCAGATGCGCTGGTCTCGGCGTGGTGCCGACCTGCTGCTGCAAGTCCGATGTGCAGTCTACAACGGAACGCTCGGTTTCAGCTTCGGTCAGCGGTTCGAACCCACCGGCCGTCCGGATGCGGCATTGACCATGGCTGCGTGATCCCACCAGTTTATGGACACACCCGATTTCTCCAAGTGGCTGGAACAACCTGGCGTCAATCCCGATCGGGGACAAAGGGATCCGGCGGCACCGAGATTACCACCGTCGGGCCGCCACTGTTCGGGTTTGTCACCAGGGCCTTCTCCCAGTAAGTGCCGTGCAAGGCCAGCGATATCCCGCGCTGCTGATGGCGATGCTGCTGCCGGTCAGGCTGCCCACGATGGCCAGCGTCTCGCCCCGGAAAATGTCCAGCGTGACGCCGCTGACGGCACGGACCACGCCGGAGCCCGCGTGGAACGACGTCTGCAGTCCTTCGATCCGAAGCGTCGTCCCCGCGGGCGGTGCGCTGATATCCGAGAGGCGGAAATGCAGCCACTATTGGAACGGCACGCGCGACGGGCTGCGTCCCCGAAGGATCTGGCCGATCAGTGCGAGATTGTTTTCGTCTCCCTTCCCACGCTGGACGCATTCCGCGCAGCGGCGTTCGGCGAGGACGGCCTGGTTCTGGGCAAGACAATGAAACTGCTCCTCAACACCTGCACCGTCGGGGTTCCATTCATAAACGAGATTGCGCAAGGTATAGCCGCACAAGACGTCACGCTCGTCGAATGCCCGATCTCCGGTGGACCGCTGGGTGCACGCATCTGGACGCTTCGTCAGGTTCGGCCCATTATACCGCGGGGGAAACGGGAGACACATCGATGCCGGGACGCGGCATGCTCTACGCCCTGTCATTCCTGCTTCTGCTGCTGAGCACGCCGGCGGCGCCGGCGCAAATGGATCCGCAGCTTGTGACGGCCGCAGCACAGGAGGGCACGATCGTCTGGTACACGGGCCTGATCGTCAATCAGATCGCGCGCCCGCTGGCGGATGCGTTCCAGCAGCGATACCCCGGCATTCGCGTGCAATATGCCCGGGCCAGCAACACCGAGACGACACTAAAAATTCTGAATGAGGCGCGTGCCCGCCATGTTCAGGCCGACGTGTTCGACGTCACAAGCGGAATGTTTCCCCTGCTTGAGGCGAAGGTGGTGGCGCCCTATGCGCCCCACGCCGCTTCACGCTATCCATCGGAGTACAAGGACAGGGACGGCTACTGGACCGCGTCCAACCTGTATTTCCTGGCGGTGGCCTACAACACCAACCTGGTACCGCCGGATGCGGTACCGCGCAGCTTTGCCGATTTGCTGGATCCGCGATGGAAAGGCCAGATGGCTTGGACCAGCGAACTCGCCGTACAAGGCCCGCCCGGCTTCATCCACAATGTGCTGAGCGTGATGGGCCAGGACAAGGGCATGGATTATCTGCGCCGTTTCGCCGCGCAGCTTCCGGTTGCAGTGGCTGCCTCGCCGCGCACCGTGCTGGACCAGGTGATCGCCGGAGAACATGAACTGGGCATTATGATTTACGACCACCACGTGGCGATCAGCGCGGCGCAGGGCGCGCCAGTGCAATGGGTGAAGCTGGAACCGCTGGTGGCAATCTTCAGCATGTTCGGCATCCCCAAGGACGCACCGCACCCGAACGCGGCGCGGCTGTTCGAGGAGTTCGTGTTCTCGACGGAGGGCCAGCGTGTGTTCGCGGCGAACGATTATCTGCCGGCCGATCCGGCCGTGCCGGCAAAGATCCCCGAGCTGAAACCGGAAGCGGGGCATTTCAAGGTGACCGTGATTACGCCGGAGATGGAACGCGACGATCTGCCAAAATGGCAGGCGATCTACCACGATCTGTTCCGATGAAAGGATTCAAGATGCGACGCCTTCTGAGCAGTGTG
>Ga0209415_10019313_pt1 | contig 10682 bp, 10 predicted proteins | sample PeaSoiSIISIP2007_FD_187696 | JGI IMG/M metagenome (GOLD analysis project Ga0209415, IMG submission 187696) | Peat soil microbial communities from Weissenstadt, Germany - SII-SIP-2007 (SPAdes) (version 2) | ecosystem: Environmental > Terrestrial > Soil > Wetlands > Peat | place: Germany... | reverse complement strand
CGTTCAGCAAAAGTGGAATCGCTTTTGCGGTTCGAACGCGCTCCAGATTCAAAGTGTTAGAGCACGATTCAGGGTTCGGGTTGGTCCACCTGAACCCATCGGGCTCTCGTCCCCAACCGCGTGGATCGGAAAGTCGGGACGCGAGCGCGCATCGCCGCTATGGCGTCGGCGTGGATGACCCGGCCACCCGCAAATCGTCCTTCGCCGCCGTCGTGGACAGCGGGACCAGGCTGCTGATCCTCGGCAGTCTGCCGGGCGAGATGTCGCTGCGCGCGGCGCAGTACTACGCCCACCCGCAGAACCAGTTCTGGCGGCTGATCGGCGCGGTGATCGGCGCGGACCTGGCCGCCGGGGCCTACGAAGACCGGCTGGCGATGTTGCGCGCCCACGGCGTCGGCCTTTGGGACGTCGTCCGCTCCGCCAGCCGATCCGGCAGCCTCGACACCGCCATCCGCGACCACGAGCCCAACGCCTTGGCCGAGCTCGCCGCCACCCTGCCGGCCCTCGTCGCGATCGGTTTCAACGGCGGGGCGGCCTCGAAGATCGGCCGCAGGGCGCTGGGGCCGGACCCGCGCTGGACGCTGGTCTCGCTGCCCTCCAGCAGCCCGGCGCACACGCTGCGATTCGAGGCTAAGCTCGCCCGATGGATGACGCTGCAGCCATTTCTGGCGCCGGGCTTTTCGCCGATCCGCTGACCGACCGGATCGGCGCCTTCATTCGTCAGATCGGCATCGAGGTCGCGCCGGCGACGTTGGCGACGCCCGGGCCCTGTCCCGGCGTTGAGGCGCGTCACGGCGTGCTGCTCGTGGACGAGGCGCGCCTGGCCTATCCCGGCGACCTGCTGCACGAGGCGGGCCACGTGGCAGTGTGCGATCCGGCGGTGCGGCGATCGCTGGCCGCCATCGGCGACGACCCCGGCGAGGAGATGGCGGCGATGGCCTGGTCCTACGCCGCCGCGCGCTGGCTCGAGATCGATCCGGCGATCGTCTTCCACGCGGCGGGGTACAAGGGCGGCGCGCAATCGCTGCTCGAGGCTTTCAATCACGACGGCCCGCCGGGCGCGCCGATGTTGGAATGGTTCGGCATGACCCTCAGTCGCCGGAAGGCCGAGGCCGAAGGCGCACGGCCGTTCCCGCACATGCTGCGTTGGCTGCGCTGAGGCCTGTCACGGCGGCTGCGGCCATTCGCAACTGGACTTTAACCCCTTCACCGTCCATATGCCGCTCAACGCTTCCATCCGGGAGGCGTCATTCGGCGCCGCGGCCGCGTGTAGGACCTGAAGCCAGCTCCTCTCGCCCGGCGCCTTTCATCCCCTTCCATAGGGACACCCGATCACGCGGGGGGTCCTGCTTACCAGACGCCGCGAGCGCGCCCCCCAACCTTAAGCAAGGGACCGGGCGCGCCGTTTCCGCGTTACCTCATGAAAGTACTCATCCTTTGACCCAATTCACCGACCTTGGCCTCGCGCCGACCCTGCTCTCGGCGCTGCGCACCGAGGGTTATGAGACGCCGACGCCAATCCAGGCCAAGGCCATTCCGCCGATCATGGCCGGCAAGGACCTGCTGGGCGTCGCCCAGACCGGCACCGGCAAGACCGCCGCCTTCGCGCTGCCGATTCTGCACCGCCTGGCCGCCAACCGCCGCCCGGCCGGCCGCCGCGCCTGCCGCGTGCTGGTGCTGTCGCCCACCCGTGAACTCGCCCAGCAGATCGCCGAGAGCTTCCGCACCTACGGCGCCAAGTCCGGCGTCACTGTCGGCGTGTTCGTCGGCGGCGTGAAATACGGCGCCCAGATCCGCTCGGTCGCCAATGGCATCGACGTGCTGGTGGCCACCCCCGGCCGCCTGATCGACCACATGGGCCAGGGCATGGTGCGCCTCGACGAGACCGAGGTGTTCGTGCTCGACGAGGCCGACCAGATGCTCGACCTCGGCTTCCTGGAGCCGATCCGCAAGATCGTGCGCAAGCTGCCGACCCAGCGCCAGAACCTGTTCTTCTCGGCCACCATGCCGGGCGCCATCGCCACCCTGGCTGGCGAGATCCTGCGCGATCCGGCCGAGGTGCGCGTCATACCGCAAGCGACCACGGTCGAGACCGTCTCCCAGCGTGTCATCCACGTCGAAGCCGATCGCAAGAAGGACGTCCTGCTCGACTTGCTCGCGCCGCGCAGCGTCAGCCGCGCCATCGTCTTCACCCGCACCAAGCGCGGCGCGGACAAGCTGGCGAAATACCTCGACGTCGGCGGCATCGAAGTCGCCGCGATCCACGGCGACAAGAGCCAGGGCCAGCGCGAGCGGGCGCTGGCTTCGTTCAAGGCCGGCCACGTCAAGGCGCTGATCGCCACCGACATCGCCGCGCGCGGCATCGACGTCGACGCGGTCAGCCACGTGTTCAACTACGAGCTGCCGAATGTGCCCGAGGCCTATGTCCACCGCATCGGCCGGACGGCGCGCGCCGGCGCCGAGGGCATCGCCATTACCCTGTGCGACCGCGCCGAGCTCGGTCTGCTGCGGGACATCGAGAAGCTGACCCGGATGACGCTGCCGTCGGAGGACCTGCGCATCGACCGCAGCACCCCGACCACCCGCGCCGACCCGCAGGCGAACGCCAAGAAGCCCCACCGCGGCCGCGGCGGGCGCAACAATGGCGGCCGCAGCAATGGCGGTGGGACGCCGCGTCCGGCCTACAACCCGCTGGCGGGCGGCGCGCGGCCGAACGGCCAGGGCGGCGGGCGGCAGGGCGGTGGACGGCAGAACGGCGGCCGGCGCGAAGCCCGGCCGTCGGCCTAACTTCCCACCAACTTTATTTCCTCGGTCATAGCCGGGCGTAAGTCCCGGCTATCCATGACCACCGTCGGCGGCCTGGCCGCGCCAGGCGCGGCCACCCTCAAGTCCGCGTGCTTGGGTCGCCGGGACAATCCCGGCGATGACCGAGATTGGAGGGTGCTGAAACCTGGTTCAGGTTAGCGCACCCGCTCCAACCCGGCGAGGATCGCCTCGGCCTGCGCAAACAGGGCCGGGTCGACCTCGAGGCCTGACGCCGCCGCGTTCTCGTCGAGCTGGTCTGGACGGCTGGCGCCGACGATGGCCGAGGCGACGTTAGGCTCGCGCAGCACCCAGGCCAGGGAGAACTGCGTCAGCGAGCAGCCGGCTTCCTCCGCCAGTGGCTTCAGCTTCTTGACCGCTTCCAGGATCTCAGGCCGCAACCAGTTCTGCATTGGCCCGCTCATCCGATCGCTGGTGGCGCGGGTTCCTTCGGGCGGCTTGGCGCCCGGCGCGTACTTGCCGGACAGCACGCCCTGCGCCAGCGGCGACCAGACGATCTGCGAGATCCCGTTGGCGGCGCAGAGCGGGATCACCTTCAGCTCGGGCCGGCGCCACAGCAGCGAGTACTGCGGCTGGCTGGAGACGAACGGCGCCATGCCCGCCAGATCGATCGCGTCCTGGATTTGCGCCGGCGCCCACTCGGAGAAGCCGATGTAGCGCACCTTGCCGGCCCGGACGATCTCCGAGAGCGCCTGCATGGTCTCCTCCAGCGGGGTGTCGGGGTCGTAGCGGTGGCATTGGTAGAGATCGACGTAGTCGGTGCGCAGCCGCTGCAGCGAGGCGTCGATCTGCTTGAACACCTGCGCGCGGGATAGACCCTTGTCGGTGTCGCTCATCGCGCCCATCAGCTTGGTCGCCAGCACGTAGCTGTCACGCGGCCGGCCGGCCAGCAGCTCGCCCAGCACGCTCTCGGCGGCGCCGCGGCCATAGACGTTGGCGGTATCGATGAAGTTGATCCCCAGCTCGAACGAGCGGTCGACGCAGGCGGCGGCGCCGTCGCGCTCGACGCCGACGCCGTAGGTCAGCCACGAGCCGAGGGAGATTTCCGAGACCATGAGGTCGCTGGCGCCGAGCTTGCGGTATTTCATCTGAAGTTTCCTGAATTCGGCCCCCGCGCGGAGCGGCGGCGGGCCGGGCGGAGGCAATAGCGGTCAACTAGGCCAGGATCTGGGCTGCAGCAACGGCGGCCCCCCGAAATGCGCCAGCGAACGTTGGTATGGACGAAATCCGCGAACCAGCGGCATTACAGCCCCAGGGGGACCACAGGCGCCCTGGTTGGGCGCCCGATTCGTTCAGCGATACCGTCACACCAGGAGAACCAACCTATGTTGCGCACCCTTGTACTAGCGTCGCTTTTCGCCAGCGTCGTCGCAGGTTCGGCGATGGCCCATCCCCACGGGGGCTGGCGCTGGCACCATTGCCATTGGCGTTACCACCACTGCCATCGCTGGTAGGCCGTACGCCGCTGCCAAGCGGTTTGCTTTTGGGGCCCCCGGCGTCAGTCGGGGGCTCTTCGTTTTCACGAAAGGGGCTCACCGCCCGACGAGCGTTTCCACCGCGCCGACAAACAACGCCGCATCGCCCTGGAAGAATGGGTGGTTGCGATCCACCCGCCGCGCCGCCGCCCGGCAGTGCGCGAGCCAGTCCGGCTCATCCGCCAGCCGCACGATCGCCGCTTCGTATGTCGCCACGTCCGACGTCGCGAGCTCGGCCGGCAGGCCGAGCCGGTGGAAGTAGGCGACGTCGGCGTGAGCGTGCGCCTCGGGGCCGTCGAGGCAGACGCCGGGCAGGCCGACCATCACCGCATCGACGATGCTGTTCATGTTGCCGTACGGGAACGGGCAGGCGAAGACATCGCAGGCGGCCAGCTGCTCGATGTAGGCCTCATAGGGCAGCTCCTCGTGCGCCCGCGCCATCGGCAGCCGCTCGGCCAGAACCCGCTTCAGCGCGTCGTAGCCAAGCCCGGCGGCGCCGAGGGCGAAGAGCCGATACTCGATCGGCGTCCGCGCCGCGGCGGCCGCCCGCGCCAGGGCGTCCCACACCGGTGGGCCCAGCTTCATCACCGAGGCGGGCACGGCGACGCGCAGCTTGCCGTCCGCCGGCCTCGTCGACCTGGCCTGGCGGCCGATCGCGGCGAAGTCGATGTCGCCGCGCAGGTGGTAGGGCATCGCCGCCGCCGGCAGGCGCAGCAGCGGCTCGCTGAAGCAGGCCGGATCGCCGACGAAGTCGTCCGGCAGGATCATGGCGTCGATCTGCGGGCTGCGCGTGGTCGCGGTGTGGCCGAACGAGGCGGCCTGCATCGGGGCCAGGCGCAGGCTGGCCAGGCCGATCACGAACGGCGACATGCCGACCCCCAGGTGCAGCACCATCGCCGGCCGCCGCGCCAGGATCTCGCCTGCCGTCTGCCTCACGTGGGCGAAGAAGCCGCCGTCGCCGGCGTAGGGGATGATCTCGTCGAAGCAGTCCTCGATCGCCGGCGAAACGTGCGCGGCGTGCAGCACGCCGACGACGTTGAACGCGCCCCGCAGCGCCTTCACCGCCCGCGAATGCGTGCGGTGGATCGAATGACCGTCGCTGAAGTTCTCGGTGGTCACGACGATGGTCGGCCGGTCCGCGACCGGCGGCGGCGCGCCATCCCACTCCGGACAGCCAACCTCCAGCAGGGCGGACCGCATCTGAGCGACCATCACCGCCTTGACGTCGTGCTTGGCCCTCGATGAGGCGTAGCTGCAGTGCATGTAGGACGAGGCGATCGCCTGCAGCGCCAGCTCGCCCAGCTTCACCTGCGCCAGATGCGCCGGCAGCCAGTCCAGCAACCGCTCGCGGAACGCGTGGCCGGCCTCGGTGAACACGAACCGCGAGGAGAGGTAGCCCAGACAGGCGCCGACGGTGACGGCGGCATTGGCCTGGTAGGCCTCGTCCAGGTTCAGGCTCATGCCCGCCGCCGCGGAGAAGATCAGCAGGAACCGGGCGAGGTTCTGCGGCGGCACGCGCTTGGCGCCGCCGGTTTCGATCGAAAGCAGGTTCACCAGATGGTCGCTGGAGGCGAAACCGCTGACCTCGAACATCAGCTCCAGCCAGCGGTGCTGGTGCGCGAGCTGCTCATAGGCCTGCGCATCGAACGGCGTGGCCGGGTCGCAGAGCAGCTGGCAGAACGCGGCGCAGAAGCGCGTGGCCATCTGCTGGCGCTCGCGGCCCACCATCAGGCCGGAGGCCTCGATCAGGTCGAGCCGGCCATAGCGATCGTCGACCGCGCGCAGGATACGCAGGGTCTCAGCCATGGCCGCGGCGCCGTCGCGGCGGGCGATCGCCAGTTCCAGCGCATCGAGACTCGCTGGCGCGATGGCGAGCGCCTCGCTCAGTGGGCGTGCGCCAGCCGGTAGCGCTGCATGGCGCCGAACACCCCGCCGGCGCCGCCGCCGTGCACGTCGCCGCCGAGGTCGCGGTAGGCGGCGCGCACATTGGCGACGATCCGCTCGGCCTCGCCCCAGCCGCGGAAGCCGTCGAGCGCGATGTCATTGCCGGCTTCTTCCCAGCCCATGCCGGCTTCGAGTCGGGTCTTGGCCTCGCGCAGCACGAACTCGAAGTAGCCCTTCAGGTTGCGGACCGCCTGCTTGTCGGCGATCGCACCGTGGCCGGGCACCACGGTCTCGACGTCCAGCGCCGCGATGTGGTCGCAGGCGGCGATCCAGTTGCTGATCGGGCCGTCCCAGACGATCGGATGACCCTCGTTGAACAGCAGGTCGCCGGTGAACACCACCTTGTCCGCCGGCACGTGCACAATGGTGTCGGCCTCGGTGTGGGCGGGGCCGAGATTGGTCAGCTGCACGGTCTTGGACCCCACCTGCAGGGTCAGATCATGCTCGAAGGTGCGGGTTGGGGCAGTGGTGACGACGCCGGTGAAGTCGAACCGCCGTCCCATGGTCTCCAGGAAGAAGTCGCCGGCCTCGCCGCGCTGCTCCCAGGCCGCGACATCGGCGAGCGAGGCCGGATCGAACGCCGCGATGGCCTTGGCGGTGGCCTCGGCGGCGATGATCTCGGCGCCCGCCATCACCTGGTTGCCCAGCGTGTGGTCGACGTTGGAGTGGGTATTGACGAGCTGGCCGATGTTCGCCGCGGCCGGCACCGAGGCGCGCATCGCCGCCAGCATGTCCTTGGTCAGGCCGACCCCCATCAGGGTGTCGACCAGCAGCGCCTCGCCGTCGCTCTCGATCAGGCCGGCGTTGCTCCAGCCCCAGCCGCCGTCCGGCTGCAGCCAGGCCCAGCCGCCGTTGCCAAGCTCGTGCAGGCCGTGGGTGTAACGCCAGTTCGCCATCTCAACCCTCCGCCCCTAGCCTTCGACAACTTCCTGGCCGATCGGCGCGAACGAGATCAGCGCCAGCTTCAGGTGCTGCAGGCCGAACGGAATGCCGATGATGGTCACCATCACGCCGATGCCCAGCACCACGTGGTGCAACGCCAGCCACCAGCCGGCCAGCAGCACCCAGATCACGTTGCCGAGAAAGCCGATCGGCCCGGTCCCAACATCGCCGCGACCGTTCAGCGCCTGGCGCGGCACGACGTGGCGGCCGAACGGGGCGAACGAGAACCCCGCGATCCGAAACGCCGCCGCGCTCCACGGCAGATCGACGATGGTGATCGCCAGCAGCACGCCCGCCAGCAGCCAGGCCAGCCCGGAGATGAAGCCGCCGAAGATGAACCACAGGATGTTGAGGATCAGCGCCATGGCGGCGGACAATGCCGTGATGGGTGGGAATGCGCCACCCGGATTCCCCTCACCTGGCTTGGGGATTGTCTTAGCGCCCCAACTGGCTGACGCTGACGCTCGCACCCCCACCCCCGACCCTCCCCGCTATGGGGGAGGGGAGTTGGAGCCTCACGATATGCGCACCCGATCCTTGGCGGCGGTCCCGGCATTGCTTGCGGCCGGCGCGCTGATCTCCGTTGCCAGTTCGACACCCCACAGCGCCGCGCGCGCGGCGTCGTTCAACTGCAACCAGGCCGCGGCGCCGAGCGAGTTCGCCATCTGCGGCGATCCGCAGCTCTCTTCGCTCGATAGCGCGATCGGCGTCGCCTACGCCCAGCGGCTGGCGCAGGAGCCGTCGATCCGGCAGATCCAGCGCGGCTGGCTGAAGGCGCGCAACGTCGGCTGCGGCAAGGACCGCACCTGCCTGCGCCTGCTGATGACCGACGAGCTCGGCTGGCTGCGCTCGGGCCTGCGGCTCTCGCCGGCGCTGCCCTCACGCGTCGGCGCTTGCTCGGTGTCGACCGTGACGCAGGTGGCCACCCGGCTCGACGGCACGCCCGGCAGCGGCAGCGACCTTCGAGAGGCGAACGGCGCGGCGCAGGTCTCCTACGACCAGATCCCCGCGGCGGATGCCTCGCGGCTGGGCGATCCGGCGTTGGTCTGCCTAGTCGCGCTCCCCAGCGACTGCCCGCCCGGCGACGACCGCGGCAAGACCTACGCGGTGGCCAACCTGCGCACGCTCGGCGCCTGGTCCGCCCCCGACTCCGAGCACATGTGCGGCGGCGCCTGAGGCGCTACTCGGTCTTGCCGGGCCAGGTCAGGTAGCCGGCGGCGTCGCGGCCGGCCACGGCGACGTCGGAATGACGCACGGGCGCATCCGGTCCGGCGCTGCACGAGCTGGCCGGAACCGGCGGCGGGCAGCGATAGCGCGGCCCTTCCGCCCAATGCCGCTCGCCCTGGCCGTCGTCATAGCGCCCGTCGTCATAGCGCCCGTCGTCATGACGAACTTCGCCATGGGCGTCCCAGTCGGGCTCGCCGGCGAAGTGGTCGCCCCAGTGCTGGTAGTGGCCGTGGCCGTCCTGCTCGCTGTAGCGCCAGCCGCCGGCGCGCTCGGTCTGCTCGTCGCGCTCGACGTAAACGCGGCCGGTCTGACCGTCCTGCCAGGCATAGGCGTGGACCGAAGGGCGCTCCGCCGGCGCGGCGGCGGGGGGCGCGAGATGGCGCTCCACGATGCGCGGTGCGGCGGGCTCGGGCAGTGGCGGCAGCGGCCGCGCCTCGACTGGCGGGACCGGCGCGCGCTCGGCGAAGACGTGGTCGTCGCCGCGGCGCCAGCCTTCCGGCCCCGGGCAGTGGTGCGGGCACGGCGGCGCGATCTCGCGCTGCGCCAGGACCGGGCCCTGCTCCATCGGCGGGCCCTCGTGACGCCACGCGCCGGGGCAGTGGTCGGCGTGCGGCGGGCAGGGATGGCGGCCGTCGGCCCAGGCCTCATCGGCGGCCCGAGCATCAAGGCCATGCAGCGCGCGCTCGTAGCGGTAGATGAACGCCTGGCTGGCGGAAACGTCGTCGCTCGCCACAACTCTCGGGCCGTGTTCACGGCCGCGCCACCGATGGTGCTCGGCGGCGACGCGCAGGGTCGGACAGCCCTCGCGGCGATGGCCGCTGGCATGGATGACGTGGGCGCCGTGCGCCGCGGCCCTGGCCGGGGTCGCCGCCGGCGCTGGCCCGGGTTTGCCCGGCGTCGGGCAGTAGAAGATCGGCGCGGCCGGTGGCGCGTCGGCGGCCTGGGCGAGCGCGGCCCATCCGAAAAGCAGGCCGGCGAGGGCCGGGACGGCGAAGCTCAGACGCATGACCAAATCTCTGCTCGTGAAGCGGACCGCAAGGTTCATCCGAAGTTAACCACCTTCCGCGCCCCGCCGCCCACCCATTCGCCCCTGACACGAAGAAAGGCGTTTTACCCGGCGGGCGCGGGGCGCATGGCGGTTGTGTCGTCGGCAGCCGTCCCGCGCACTTGCGGACGCCGGCCGGCGTCTCTAGCGTCGCGCGGCTTTCCGCATCGGAGATCTTGCGCGTGGCGATCGAGGCAGTGCTGTGGGATTTCGGCGGCGTCTTCACCACCTCGCCGTTCGAGGCGTTCAATCGCTACGAGGCGTCCAAGGGCATTCCCAAGGACCTGATCCGCACCGTCAACGCCACCAATCCGCACGGGAACGCCTGGGCGCTGTTTGAGCGCGCCGAGATCGACCGCGACGGCTTCGACATGAAGTTCCTCGAGGAATCGACCGCACTCGGCCACCCGGTGCGCGGGGCCGAGGTGCTGCCGCTGCTGTCCGGCGACGTGCGGCCGCGCATGGTCGAGGCGCTGAAGCTGTGCAAGCAGCACTTCAAGGTCGGCTGCATCACCAACAACATGGCCCAGGGTCATGGACCGAGCATGGCCAGCTCCGAGGCCGGCGCCTCGCGCACCGCGGCGATCATGGCCATGTTCGACTGCGTGATCGAAAGTTCGAAGTCGGGGGTCCGCAAGCCCGACCCGCGCATCTACCGGATGGCCTGCGAACTGATCGGGTCCGAACCGGCGGCGTGCGTTTACCTCGACGACCTGGGCGTCAACTGCAAGCCGGCGGCGGAACTCGGCATGAAGGCGATCAAGGTGGTGACCGAGGCCCAGGCGCTGGACGATCTCGCCGCCGCCACGGGCCTCACCTTCCCAGAGGCGGTGGCCGCATGAGCCGCCCGGCCAAGATCGGCGCGGCGGCCGCGCTCGCGCAACTGACCGGCTGGTCCGCCGCCGAGGGGCGCGACGCGATCACCAAGACCTACAAATTCGCCGACTTCAACGCCGCGTTCGGCTGGATGACCCGCGTCGCCCTGGCCGCCGAAAAGCTCGACCACCATCCGGAGTGGTTCAACGTCTACTCCCGCGTCGAGGTGCTGCTCGCCACCCATGACGCGGGCGGCGTGACCGAGCTGGATGTGACGCTGGCGAAGATCATGGACGCCGCGGCCGGCGGCTGAGCGGCGGCAAGACGCCCCCCTAAGCCCCCTGGGTCACCGCGTGCAGCCGCGCGTAGGCGCCGCCCTTGGCCACCAGCTCGCCGTGGCGGCCTTCCTC
>Ga0209415_10019312_pt1 | contig 10683 bp, 15 predicted proteins | sample PeaSoiSIISIP2007_FD_187696 | JGI IMG/M metagenome (GOLD analysis project Ga0209415, IMG submission 187696) | Peat soil microbial communities from Weissenstadt, Germany - SII-SIP-2007 (SPAdes) (version 2) | ecosystem: Environmental > Terrestrial > Soil > Wetlands > Peat | place: Germany... | reverse complement strand
CCAGCGGGTCCAGTTGAGGCCAGCTTGGGAGCAAAAAACTCTTGACAGGATCGGCCTTCTCATGGAAGCCGCGACCAGAGGGAGCGGATCGATTTACTTTGCAGGCGGCAGGGCGAAGTCGATGTTGCGCTCTTTGTTGAGCGCGGTGGAGAAGGCGCGGTCCACTAGGTCGAGGGAAACCCGGTTGCGCACGCCCTGCTGGGTGATGTAATTCAGCGTGTCGTCCTCCACCCAATAAGCGATGGCCGGATAGATGGTGTGATCCTTCATGGCGATCAGAAAAATCACCGACGGCGCCGCGCCGGCTTGATCGTCCGCCTGCGGGGCAGCGTCGGTCGCAGGAGCGTAGGTGTACTCGCGAAGCCCTGGATTGCCCGAATCCGGCGTGTAATTCGGATTGACGATTACCGGCGGATATCCTTGCCCCGCATAGCCGGGTGGCTGCGATGGATAGCCCTGCGATGGATAGCCCTGGGCCGCATACCCCTGCCCATAACTCTGCGAGGGATCGTATCCGTAATCGAGCGGGGCGGGAGTCGTCGCGTAGCCGCCGTAAAAGGGATTGGGATAGTAGCCGGCAAAATAAACCGGATAGGGTGCGGCAACCACGGGCCCAACTCCGCCAGGGCGAACCTGAACAGGCGCGCGCACGGGCCCGCGCACCCCGCCAATGGATCGTCCTCCGCCTCCTCTTTGTGCAAATAGACCTTGCGCAAAAAAGGCGGGAACCGCGACTAGAAAAGCCAGCGTCAGCAGTCTCACGGGCCTCTCCTCCCTATATCTGGTATAGCAGGAAACCGCTATACCGTGTTTTCAATAACTTGCAGCAACGGGTAGAGACTCGGGTAGATACTTGACAAGATTCTGCGGGCAGATAGGCCCTGTTTCGCGCTGCCGGTCTCACGCATGGATTATATCAGGGACAAGACGTTGGAGTCACATGAAAAAGGACCTGAGGCGCCTGCCCGTTGTCGGAAGCAGGCTTCCTAACGCCCGCTTCTACCTGCTAGCGTCCGCCATAAAGACCGTTCTTCCCGAACCCATCCAACCCGCCGTACAGATCGTCATCGTATCCGCCGCACGGCCCGTCATTGCCGAATGTGGACACAGAGGAAGGGTGACGACGGCTTATGATCAACAGCCACATTTTCTTTGCCGGCTTGCCTAAAGCATTGTCTACCTCAACGGCCAACTTGACGGCGGTAAGAATGGCTACCACGGCAGCTATCGTATGCATTGAAAGGCCTCCCCCGGCGATGCTACCACGCCGGATCGGTTCGCATTCGCCTACTTTCTTTCTATACCGCAAGCGCCGCAGAAGCGCATCTCAGTGTCAAGTTGCTTTCCACAGTTCGTACAAAACGAAACACCTGATGACGGGGCGGGACCTGTCGGCGGCGGCACCGTCAGCGCCGGTTGTTGATTGGTCGTCCTTCCCATCTTCACTAGAGCAAAAAGAGAGCCGCCTACGATGGCTCCGATTAGGACGTAGTTGCAGGATTGCTCTGCTGTAGATCGCATCGCCACGTCTATGCCCTTTAGGTTCATTCCTCTGGAAAGTACGAGATCAAGATCTAGCTGTCCTACGAGTGGGAAGGATGGTCTCATGAGGAAACCAACCAATGCTCCCAGCAGACCGCCCAACAGTGCAAGAGCCAAAGTCGCCACAATGTTGCTGCCCCTGAGAAGACGGTAGCCGAAGACAAGAGCTAGGGCTATCAGGATCAGTTCGGGCAGTCCGATTGAGCGCATATCCCCGGCCTTCCTTTCTTTAGGAAATCTTTCACTTGTTCTTTGCTTCCCTCTTCGCGGCGTCCTCCAAATAGTCCTTGAGATGTTTGGCCACGGCTTCGGCACTGCTTTGGTAGTTTGACGCTCCCGCTTTCTTAACGCTGTAGGCCCATACCACGCTCGTTGTGCTGGGATTCACAAGCTCGACAGAGACTGTCTGAGTACCGTTTATTCCGGCACAATAGGCAAAGGCACACCGGGCTATCTTTCCGGCTCCGCTCTCTTCCTTGCTGACGACCGGGGCACTTTTGAGAATGAAAGTGGCGTTTTGCGAATCCGTGACGATAGCAACGGGAAGCTCCTTCTTGAAAATCGCTGCCTTGAGATAGACTTCAAATCCGTCCTGGGATTCGATGAAAATTGGAGTTGTTTTAGCTGTCGCTGTTTCCGCGGCTCCGAAAGATGCCATCGGAAGCGCAAGGCAAAACAGCAGGGTGATGGCCTGTTGACTTCTTCGCATAATGTTCATCTCCTTTCCGGCCCATTTCGGGCATTATTCTTTGATCGCCGGAATCGAGATCAATCGTTATCGGGTGAAGACCTTACCATCGTGACGCGGAGTCGGACCCACCATGGGTTTCAAAACCGACGACGCATGTTCGGTAGTTCCCGGCTGGCACGTGAACGGGCCAGCAAACAGGACCGATTGCGGAGCCACATAAAGTTGAACTTAGCTTCTGCCGATGCCCCAGCTATGCCACTGTTCATTCCATTCGCAATCGGAGCAATCGCTGGCGGCGCTGCCAAGAGACCAAAGAAGGTCAAGGCCATTTCCGGCTACAAGACGAAGACGGGCAAGAAGGTCAAGGCGTACCTCAAGAGATCCAAGTAGTGGCAGGTTTCAATGCAAGCGCCCTTTCACATCACGGGCGACTCCGCCGTTGATTGGATCATCCTCATTGTCGGTGCAGTCGTTTGCCTGTATTGGCTCCGAGCGCTCCGGCTAGCCCGTGAAGGCGCGCGTCGATGGCTGCAAAATTTTGCAATTGCAGTCCTGATCTTCGTAGCCTGCCGTCTTGTCCTCACCCGAACCCCAATGCGGGGCGACTATGCATTCTTCATTTCCATCTTCCTGCCGCTCACGGTGTTCTATCGCAGAGCATCGACAAAACGCTCACGCCACATTCGCAAGTCAGTGAAGCGAGCGGTCGTAGCCAGAGACTTGAAAGGTGAAGAATACGATCCGGCGAAACACCATATAGACCACGTCTGGCCATTTTCGAAGGGTGGGAGCCACACCGCCGACAATCTCCGTGTGATATCCAAAGAGCAAAACCTGAAGAAGGGTGCCAAGCGCCCTCGCTTGCGGGAGATGTGGTGATGTTCCGCCCCGTCTCTGTCGACGAACTCCAGGACGCTTGCAGGCGTATTGACCCAAATACCGACGATCTATCTGGAAAGGTCAAGGCCCTCATGGACAAGGGGCCTTACTTTACCCTCGCAATGGCTCTGGTCCAGATAGCCGACGACCAAGATAACCAATATCGGGCGGCGTAGCGGCTTCTCATCCCTCATCCGGTTCGTCCCAACCGGCATCTGTGAGCTGGGAAAAGGTCGGATAGGTGGTGCGATCCAGATAGAGGTAGACAACAATCAGTTGACAGGAGGTGCTTTGAACTGCAAAGCCAGATGTTTTGGCGAGCAAGGTATCGCCGGACCCTATCCAAATTGGCCTTCCAGCGATGGACAGATATAGGTGGATTTCGAAATGGGTTCGTAGCAGATGAAGATGAAATGGCGATCTTAGATGGGCTTATTCGTATAGCATTAAATACACAACCACGCCGGTAACGCTGACGTACAACCAGATGGGCAAGGTCCATCGAGCGATTTTGCGGTGCCGGTGGAACCATCCCTTCAACGCGCGGCGCAAGGTTATGATCGCCAGCACCGGCACGGTCACGGCCAGGGCCGTGTGGGTATAGAGGATCGTCAGATACACGGTGCGAATCGCTCCGGTTTTCGGATAATACACGATCCCGGCAAGAGCATGATAGGTCAGATACGAAATCAGAAATACGGTGGAGACCGCGAACGCCGTGAGCATCACACGCTTGTGAGCGTGAACCCGGCCCTTGCGGATGAGCACATAGGCGGTCACCAGCAATACCGCCGCGGTCGCATTCAGCACCGCGTTCAGGGCAGGAAGATCCTGAACCGTCAACTCCGCTCCTTCACCAGGAGCTTCGCGTCGGCAATGACGCGCTGAATCGCATCCGGCTCCTCGGTGAGATAGAACCCGCGCAGCCGCTCCTGGCGGTCTACCAGGACGAAGCGCGTGGAATGATCCAGGCTACCGTCGATGTCGCCCAGCTTGAAAACGTCGCGATCCAGATGCCGCAGCGTATCCACGTCGCCGGTCAGGAAAAACCATACGCCCGGACGGGCGGAATATCGGCTCGCATAGATCTTTAGCGTTTCCGGGGCATCGCGCTGCGGATCGACCGTCAAGGAAATCAGCTTGACCCCGCTGGGCGCCAGAGCCGTTTGCACCTGCCGCATCTGCGAGCTCATGCGCGGGCACGGCCCCGGGCAGTTGGTGAACATGAAATCGGCGACCCATACGTGGCCGTCCAACACCGGCGAGCTGTCGAAGCGGGCTCCGTTTTGATCGGTCAGAACGAATTCGGGAACGGTGCCATAGGTGGGCAGATTGGAATGCGCGGCGCACCCGGCGAGCCCGGCAGCGAGCATGACGAAAATGGCAGGTCGGAGACCTGCCCGACTAACGAAAATGGCAGGTCGCAGACCTGCCCCACTAACGGCCCGTGCCGTCGAGGACCAGCAATCCATATAACAACGGAAGGTATACCACGCTCGCCAGCAGCACCTGGCGCGCGCGCAAGATGGAGTGTTCGGAGGCCGCGCGGAAGCCCGCGACCAAAACGATAGCCCCCAGCGCCAGCGCTCCGTAGAGATATACGTTGCCGGCCATGGAGAAAAACTTCGGCGCCAGGCTCATCGGAACCAGGGCCAGCGAAAACCAGACGATGCGCCGCGCGGTGGAATCGCCGTCCGGCTCCACCACGGGAAGCATGCGGATTCCTGCGCGCGCGTAATCCTCCCGGTACATCCACGCGATGGCGTAGAAGTGCGGGAACTGCCACAGAAACAGGATCGCGTAGAGAATGCCCGCTTCAAAATTGAGCCGTCCGCTGGCAGCCGCGTAGCCGATCAGCGGCGGCATGGCTCCGGGAATCGCGCCAATGGTGGTCGAAATCGGAGAGACGCGCTTTAGCGGCGTGTACACGAAGAGATAACTTGCCAGCGTAAACAGGCCCAGGAGGCCGGTGAGAAGGTTCACTTCCAGGCATAGCTCGGCAAAGCCCACGGCGGAAAGCGCCACGCCGAACCACAGCCCTTCGCGCGCGGTCAGGCGGCCGCTCGGAATCGGGCGAGCACGGGTGCGCCGCATCAGGGCGTCGCCTTCGTTTTCGTACCACTGATTCAGCGCGGCTGTTCCACTGGCGATTAAACCGGTGCCGATCAGCATGTGCAGCAGCGCCGCCCAACTCCACGCCGGAGCGAGGTGTGCGCCACACATGAATCCGATGGCCGAGCTCATCAGGATGAAAGTGGTGATGCGCGGCTTGGTGAGCTCGGCGAAGCTTGCAGCCCGTTTCATAAAGGCCCGCTTCATGCTGTCACCGCCTCGCGCCCGGTTGCATGCTCACGCACATTGTGGCGGATTTGAATCGCCAGCGCGACGCTCGCCGCCAGCGTCAGCGCCCCGGTAGCCACGTGCGCCACGGTTACGATAACCATTGCGAAGGGGTTTCGCGCCGCATCCAGCCGCGCGTAGTAGGCTCCGACGCCCAGCAGCACCTGGAGAAAAGTAACCGCCATCAGCGTCATCGCCGCGGGCCGTAGCGAGCGATGCTCCGGAAACTGGTGCAGCACGAACGCGCAGAGAATCAGGATCGCCGCCGCGACGACCATCGCGCCGAGAATGTGCGGCAGCACGGTCATGGCTCCGTGGCGGAAGGCCGCGCCGAGGGCGATCTGCGCCAGCACCAGCGCGGGAATCACCACCGACAGCGACCGTAGCGACGGCTTACCGTAATCCTCAACCATCTCCGGCCCGCCCTGCCAGCTCCGCGAAGTGAAGATGGCGATCGCCACCGTGGTGGAGAAGAAAAGTTGCGCGAGGCACGCATGCGAGACGCTCACCGCCGGAGGCAGCAGCAGCAGCACGGTTAATCCTCCCAACAGCCCTTGCAGGATCACCGCGCCCAGCGCGATCCATCCCAGCTTGCGCATCCACGCCCTTGGTTCAGCGCGAGCCAGCCAGATCGCCAGACCTATTGTTAGCAGGCCAACGAACGTGGCCACCATGCGATGGCCGTGTTCGAAGAGCACTCCGCCGGTCATCTGCGGCATCACCTGACCGTAGGAGAGCGGCCAATCCGGAACCGAGAGCCCGGCCTGCTTGCTGGTCACCGACGCGCCAGCGACCACCAGGAGCAAAGTACACACGGCCAGCGCCACGGCGTAGCGGTGCAACCATCGGTATGATTGTGGGCGATATTGGGGGGCGTTCGGCGGGTTCACGTACGCTTTCATTGTAACGCTTCTTGCGAGGGTAGAATTAAGGCGTGTTTTCGGCGTTCATCAGCAGGGCGCGCCGGGCTCGCACGATGAAGCGAAGGGGGGCCGCGCCCACGTAGTGGAACGGGTAGCAGGTGACCAGTGTCAGCTCGGGCTGGCTGGAATTGGCGAGCACGCCGACTTCGGATGGTTTCACGATGCGGGTGGACTCAACCGTATAGTCCCAGTCGCCATTTTGCGTGCGCAGGCGAATACGGTCATTTGGCTCGATGCCGCCCAACGAGCGAAAGAAGGAGTCGCGGTGCGCGGCTATGCCGATGTTGCCGGCGGCGCTGGGAAGCGCGGTTCCGGGAATGTGACCCGCGCCCAAGTCCAATGCGACATCGTCGTCGCCCTCCAGTACCGCGGTTGAAATACTCAGGCGCGGAATTTCAATCCATGCGATCACGTCATGAAGCTTCGGCGGGGCCAGTGGGACGGGTGCGGCCCGCGCGGCCCGCGAAACCGGGACGGTAGCAGCGGCGGGCGGGTTCCACTGCCGGGCTTGATATTTCTCAAACAGCGCGGCGCCGGTCCAGACAGTTGCACACCAGACCAGCGCCGCGCTTCCGGCCAACACGAGGATCGTGCTCAATCGTTTGCGCATTTGAGCTCAGGAGGCCCTTCGCCCGATGGCTCCCGCCAACACCAGCAACCCGCCGATCAAGGCCACGATGGGCAGGTCGCCGGCGGTCTTCGGCAGCTCATTTTTCGGTTGGGGAGTGGCCGCCGGCGAGGCCAGAGCCGGTTGGACACGGGCCGGTTCAGGCTGAGCTTGAGCAATCTGAGCGGCGGCCGGCTTAGGTTGCGCCTGCGCTACCGGAGCGGGAGCAGCCGTCGGCGGGGGGGCCGCAGCGGCTGGTGCCGGAGGGGACGCGACACTTTGCGATACCGCCTCCGCCGCGATCGTCTTCACTTTGGGATAAACGAATTGCTCGCCCCAATTTTCACCTGGGGGAAACCAGTCCTTGATGGCGGGGGGTGCGCCCGCCGCGCGTTCCTCGAACGTGATCACGGCGTGATCCGCCGGCGTCAGGCGATAGTCGCGCACGGCGAAAACCATCTTATACATGTGGCTTTCGTCGGCGTTATAAAATCGCACGATGTCCCGGTCTCCGTAGGGGTCCAGGAGCTTGATCACGTATGTACCGGGAGTTAGCACCATGCCGGGAATCTCCACGGGACCTTGGAAGGTCACCTTGGTGCTCTCGTACACAGGGTCCGCCTTGGTTAGAGGCGACAACAAAGTTCCCATGCAGCTCAACACGACAGGAAACAGCAGACCAGATCGTCTCATTTAATTGATACCTCCATTTAAGAAGATGTTTCGCACGTGACTTCGGGCCATCCCGTCGAGACAGGGTTTTGGCTGCGCGGAGAACCCTGCCGATTGACCAATGCATACGACCGCGGCGATCCGCTGCGTACGCCTTGCGCGATGCGATCCTGCTGATTCTCGCGGCGCTGGCCGACCTCATTGTTCCCGTAATGCGCCGTGTTGGCGTTGTGCTTGTCCTGATAGATCTTATTGCTCAAGTTGTTCTGCTGCTGGTTGACCTGCTGCTTTTCCGCCTGCGTTAGCTTGCCGCCATCGGCTTGCCGGTCGTCGTGGACCTCGCGATTGAGGTTGGCCTCCTGGCCTTCCAGATTCTTGGTTTCACCGGCGGTCAGTTGGCCGGATTGAATGCCATTGGCGATGCGGTCCTGTTGATTTTCGCGCCGCTGGTTCACCGTGGCCGGATCCTGCGCAAACGCTACCGCGCATCCTAACACGCCTGCGACGAAAATGACTCGATTGATTCTCATGATGACTGCCTCTCCTCCTGCTAAAAGAAAAACATTTGGGGGCGAAAAGTTGCGCACGAATTGAGATAATGGCTGCGATGTTCCGCTTCGCCGCCGCAATCATTCTTTCGTCGGTTGCATTTGCGCAGACTGCGCAGGAGTCAGAGATCGCGATTGCCGCGAAGTCGCCGATGACGCTGGCGCTGTACGTGGAGTCGCACAGTACTGTCCACTGGGGAGCCCTGAGGAGTGCGCTTGGCCTCACAGAGTCTGAGTACTGGTTTGCGCCTTGCGGTGGCAATTTTCCGGCGACCGCATCGCCTTGTTCGGCCGAGACTGTGACTGTGATGAATCCGGACCAGGCAATCGTGATTGTTCGAGGCGGCGACTTCTCATACACCGTTGAGTACCTCCGCTACCTCCAAGAGCCGCAGGGTGGCTGGAAGTTTGCCGGCGAAAACAGCGCCTACAAAAGGAACGGCCCGAGTAACCATGAGCTCGTCCAGCTTGGGAGCAAGCCCATTCTCAAGATTTCCAGCAATCATTCTCAAAACGGCGATGGCATCCAGCAAGAGGTCGAAGATTGGTTTGATCTGACGCAACCGGACTTCGATCCGGTGTTCTCATTCACGCCGGATGGGAGCGCGGGCGGGTTCGAGTTCACGATAGCTCGCACGATGAAGGCGCGGAGCAGCTTCAGCCAAGCCGCTGGGCTCGAACGAATCGAGACGACCCTAGACGTACGTTTCGAGGGGACACCTGGACTCGACGTGCACGGCACTTACCTCGGCGTCTACGATCGGCCCGCGAATCAGAAGAAGTTCACGCTCCGGATTGCGTACTCGGGATTAGATCGACGCACGACAATGCCGACGAAGGATTTCGAAGATCTCGCCGATCCATTCACGGACCCTGCCAAGGAAACATTCCTGGTTTACGCACTCCCTGGACTCAGGAAGATCGCTGCGGGATCCGTTGCTGATGACAGGGAATGGCTCCGGGACTTTCTCGACCACGCCAAGGACACTCCCGAAAAGCGCACGCTGCTGGAACTCCTGGCGAAGCCGCGATGAACGCCGCATCGACGATCCCAGGGGCTGCGCCCAGTGCCTCAGCGTACCTGAGCGAAGAGACCCAGCAGCCCCGGCTCGGGCAGTCGGTTAATGCAGGACTTGGTTGGCCTGCCAGGCTCCGTACAGATAAGCAGCTGCGATCAGCAAACCACCAAACACCGTGGCGATGGTGAGAATCTCGCCCCAGCGGTCAATCTTGTGGATCTTTGCGTTCACTGCAACTTGATGAGGAATCAGTCTTTGCTCGGCCTCGTCAATATGGACCAAGTCGTCTTCTTCGTGCAGGTTGATCATTTTCCGGTACAGCGCGAGTCCCAGCACAAGCAATCCTAGCAGGGACCAAAGGACGATATAAGGTGTGAGGTTCATGGGTTTACAACTCCTTTACTTTTGAAGTAGCAATCTCCGGTCCAATGCCGAGGAGTCAGTGCGTTAGGCCGGCCCCAGCGGGGATCTTGGCGTTCAGTTCCTTCTCCGAAGGGATCTGCGAGGCATCCCATCCGCCGCCCAACGCCTTGATCAACTGGACGCTCGCCAACATCCGCTGCGCCCGAAAATTCACCGCAGCTTCCTGATCGTTCAACACGATGGTTCGAGCGACCAGCACGTTCAGGTAAGGATCGAGTCCGGCTTCGTAGCGGACCTCGGCCTCTTCAAGGCTCCTGCTGGCGGACTCGATCGCGCCGTCTTGTTGCTCGATCGCCTGCGTGAGGATTCTCAGGCTCGCCAGGTTGTCTTCCACCTGTTGGAACGCCGTCAGCACGGTCTCTTTATATGTCGCGACAGTTTGATCGTAGGATGCCTGGAATTGCTGGACCGTGGCTTTGCGCAATCCTTTATCGAAAATCGTCTGCGCCAAGCTCGGGCCCACCGACCAAACCCGGCTCGGCCATGCGAGCCATTTTGTAAACGCAAGGCTCTGGAATCCGGCGGACGCGCTCAACGTGACGGTGGGGAAGAAGGCCGTCTTGGCGATGCCAATCTGCGTATTCGCCTGCGCCATGGCGCGTTCGGCTGCGGCGATATCGGGGCGGCGCTCCAGAAGCTGGGAAGGAATCCCCAGAGGGATCGCCGGCGGGGTCGCTCTCAAAGCTTCGACGGAAACGGAAAATGTCGAGGCGGGCTGACCGGTCAGAAGCGCGATCGCGTGTTCATACTGAGCGCGGAGAACGCCGAGATTCGTATCCTGCGCTTGGGTGGCTTTTAATTGCGACTCCGCCTGCGCGACCGCTTCATCGTTACCGATGCCGGATGTGTACAAGTCGCGAGTTAGCTCAAGCTGCTCCCGATAGGCGCTCACCGTGGAATCGAGCACCCGTTTCAGGGCATCCTGCCCGCGAAGCTGGTAGTAATCGGAGGCGAGATCGGCTTGCGCGGATAGTCGGACATTTTCGAGATCAGCCACGCTTGCCTGTGCAGCGAATGTATTTGCTTTCACGGTGTTTCG
>Ga0209415_10019311_pt1 | contig 10683 bp, 10 predicted proteins | sample PeaSoiSIISIP2007_FD_187696 | JGI IMG/M metagenome (GOLD analysis project Ga0209415, IMG submission 187696) | Peat soil microbial communities from Weissenstadt, Germany - SII-SIP-2007 (SPAdes) (version 2) | ecosystem: Environmental > Terrestrial > Soil > Wetlands > Peat | place: Germany... | reverse complement strand
GCTTTTATGATTCGCGGCGTGCGGTAGAAGAGGTCGGCGACCATGCTGCCGCATCCGGCCACATCGAGCTTCGCCTCAGCCATGCCGCTCAGCCGTGCCGATGAACCAGGCCGGGGGCTGCCTCAACTTGACTGACCCATCCGGGCTCGAGGGTCTCGGCGGCGCGACGCCTGAGCTCGCCGAAGCGGCGGCCGAACTCGCGCCGCTCGCCCTCTTCGAGCGCGGGCGTTCCGGCCGCGACGATGTCGCTCTCGCATGCGCCATGCTCGGCCAGTGCGGCCTTGAGGCATGCGATCGTCGGGCGGACCTTGGCGCCGTTTCGATCGAAGACGCAGGCCGCGCGAAAGCCCTCCAGGATTTCGCGGTAGCGAATCATCAGCGGATGATCCTGCGCCCGGCATACCAGCCACGCGCGCTTCCATTCGCGCGGCATCGCGTTGGCAGGCCCGGCGACCGCGCCGTAGGGCAGGGCGCGTTGCGTCCAGTAACGGTTCCAGTAATGACGCACCGTCCCCGCAAACCCGGCGTGCGGCGCGAAGAGCTCGAAAATCAGGTACGGATTGCCCGCATAGATCGCGAACTCGCCGCCGAGCTTGAAATGCGACGCGGCACGCATGTAATTGCCGAGCACCGACTTGCCCGCCGTAACCTTCATCCCGCGTACGTATTCGAGCCTGGCCATCTCCTTTACGTCGCGGGTGCGGAGATGGGGCGCCTTGCCGGGCGCGGCGATTTCGGCGTTGTCGTAGAGGAAGACCGGAAGCTTGCGGCCGCGCTTGTCGAACACCGCTTCGATCTCGCGCGCGACGAAGGCGACCGGATCGTTCACGTCGACGATCGACAGCGGCGCCACCACCGCGGCGTCGGCGGCCAGCTCGATAGCGCAGGCCAGATTCGCGAGCGTCTCCGCGCGCGTGGGCGCCGTGATGCCCATCCAGGCTTCGACCTTGCGATCGGGGCGCGCCGCGCGGCGGCATTCCTCGACCGCGATTCGGGAAACCAGTTGGCGGCGCGGATTATCCAGCCGGTCCCATTCGCCGGTGGTGCCTGCGGCGAAGATGATATCCGCGCCGGCGCCGTTCTGGATCGCAAAGCGGACCACTTCGCGCTGCTGGTCTTCGAGCACCCGGCCCTTGCGATCGAGCACCGTAATCAGTGGCACGGAAAGCCCCGCGCAGGGCGTATATCGCTCGAGCGGCTGCACCGGTGGGAATCGTATCAGATGGGGATTACCGATGTTGACCCACATTTCCATTTTCCAGGTGGCCACCAATTGGCAAAATCTTGCAGAGCCCCTGATAGACGTGGGTGTGGACGCGACCAAGGCGGTCTGGCGGTGGAGCGGCGGTGGGTGCGACACACAATCCGCCATTTCAACTCTCGTTCATGGTTGAAGGTCGACTTCCAAGGTGCGCGAGTGAAAAAGGGCAGCTCTGGGCGTAGCGCGCCCATCAGATGCGAAAACCAGCCCCTTCCCGGCGCAGCTGGAAAGCGCCGTCGCCCAAAACGGGCTAAAGGTTGCTGAGGGAGGCTATTTGGTCTATACACGAGTTGGAATCGGAGAGTCAAAACGGAAATCCCGGTTCCGAGAGAGTTCAGGCACGGTTCAGCCGTAGACCATTGGGTAGCAGCGCAGGATGGCTGAGCATGCTCTGCAAGCATCGAGAATAATTTTGCTTCGAACGGAGGGAAGACAAGTGCATAAGGTTATGACACTGATTCTGCTGGCTGGATGCGTGATGTTGGCCGGCGTCACACACGCTGCGGGGCCTGTCATCACGCCCAGCCCCGCACAGATTGTGGCATTGGACGAATGCGACCCTGCCACCTTCAACGATCCGGCGGCGTCGGGCCCCGGTTTTTGCCTGAATGTCGCGTTGGGAGCGAGCACGACCTTCGCGAATCTGCTTTCGGAGGCGGCCGCCGGCACACCCGATCCGAACTGGAACTTCCAACCCAGCCTGATGACGATCAAAAAAGGCGGCCTGGTGTCGGTCGTCGATGAGGGTGGCGAGCCTCACACCTTTACCGAGGTGAAACAGTTCGGTGGAGGATTCCTGCCGCCCCTCAACGGTGGCGAGGCAACCGCCCCCGAGTGCGCTGGCGGCTTTGCCAATGTCGCGGTGGCCAAGACCCGAGTCCTTCAAGGCAGTCACATCGAGCTCAATGGACTGTCGAAGGGAAAACATCTGTTCCAATGCTGCATCCATCCCTGGATGCGGATGGAAGTTGACGTGAAGTGAACATATGCAGCAACCGCGGGTAGCTTCTGTGCCCGCGGTTTCGCCCCCACCTCAGGTTTGATCCTCGAAGGAGTTTCTTTTGACAGCGGCTTTTGCCGGCGCCCTGATAGTGGCTTTCTGTATGTTGGGAGCCGGTACGCGATGCAACGCCGACGACGTCGGCAAAAGCAGCGCCATTCCCAAAGTCATCGCGGGCACCGATACCACCACGGACTCATCTGGGAAGCTGGCGAGCTATAACACGGGCGGCACGACCATCACTGCCACGAATGCCTTCTTTCAGAGCCTCGGCAGCAATGGACGCAGCTGCTTCAGCTGTCATCGGCCCCAGGATGGATGGAGCATCAGCGCCGCCGACGCGTCAGCGCGCTTCAAGGCTACCAAAGGTAAGGATCCCATATTCAGCCCCAACGACGGCGCTACGTGCCCAAGCGATGATGTCTCATCTGTCGCAGCAATGAAGAGAGCCTACCAGCTATTGCTTGGACAAGGACTTATTCGCATATCGCTTCCGATGCCGCCGGCCGACATCCTGCAATTCAGCATCACTTCGGTAAGCGACCCGTATAACTGCAACACGGATCCGACTTACGGTTTGAGCAGTCCTACCACAGGAATGGCATCGGTCTATCGCCGTCCACTCCCTGCTACCAACCTCAAGTTCAATAGCACGTTGATGTGGGATGGACGGGAGCCGAACCTGGACAATCAAGCTATCGATGCGACCATCATTCATGCTCAAAGCAGCGGACCTCCCGAAGCCGCCGAGTTGAAGCAGATCGTGAATTTTGAAAGCGCACTTTTCACCGCTCAGACGCGATCCAAAGGCGCCAACGATCTGACCTCGAATGGGGTAGCGGGCGGGCCGGTTGCGCTTTCGACGCAAGCGTTTTTCATCGGCATCAATGATCCATTTGGTGGCAATCCGATGGGCACGCCGTTCGATCCCGACATTCTCAAGCTCTTCGGGGCGTGGGCAAATCCGGAAAAGGGCTCAAAAGCCATTCGCGAAGCGCGCGAATCAACCGCGCGAGGCGAGCAGATCTTCAACACCAAAGCGTTTACGATCTCGGACGTCGCCGGCCTCAACGACGGGGTCGGGCAGGCCTCGATAACCGGCACCTGCGGCACCTGTCACGACACACCTAACGTCGGCAACCGATCGGTCGACGGCGCGCTGAACATCGGCACTTCGGATTTGTCGGAAGTGAATCCAGCGCTACCTTTGCCGTCCTTCACCGTTCATTGCGATTTGGGCCCACTCGCGGGGCAGAGCTTCTTCACCTTCGATCCGGGGCGCGCGCTAATTACTGGGCAGTGTGAAGACATCGGAAAAGTGAAGGTGCCGATTCTGCGAGGGTTGGCCGCACGCGCGCCGTATTTCCACAACGGCTCCGCGGCAGATCTGCCGGCAGTCATCAACTTCTATCAGAGGCGCTTTTTCACCTTATCGTTGACTTTTCAGGAGACGACCGACCTGACGAATTTTCTAAATTCGTTATGACCATCTTGTTCGACTGCGAGCTTGCAGCCGATCGGCCGGATGAGAAGCGGCTGCCAGCATCCTTATCGCTGGCGCATCGAGGGAGCTTGGAAGATTGAAAACTAGCCATCCCTAGATGACTGTAAATGCTACAAGGTGAGTCGCTGTTGATGTGATCAAGCCGGTACCTCCGGAATTGAAATACCGGGGATCAGCGTTGAGCAGGCGGCCGATGCGGCGCGAGGCTCCGTCCGGCGGTGCCGATCATAGCAGCGCGAGGCCGACGTGGGTTTCGAACTCCCAGTGTTTCTGGTCGGAGGTGCTGAAGTTCTTCAGCCGCCCCTCGATCCGAATCCGGTATTCGCCCTCGGTCATCGCCTCGGGCGGAGGATTGCCGGCCCACAAACCCTGCTTGCAGGCTTCGACCATCAGACGGTCGAGCGCGCCCGACCCCGAGTGCTGCTCGACGATCAGTTCCTTGAGCTTGCCGTCCTTGTTCATGATCGCGGTGATGATCACCGGACTGACATTGTCCGGAACGACTTTGGTCTCCATCTCGCCATGCTCGAGACCGAGCGCCGCGACCAGCACCTGATGCAGCAACGTGGTCGAGAACTCGCCGAACTTGGCGGCTTTGGCGTTGAGCAGCCGCTCGTCGGCCGGCGCCGAAGCTTTTCCCACGATTCGCTCGTGGCCGGGTTGCTCCATGAAAAATCGTTGCGGGTTGGACGCCTGGTTGGGAGAGGATTCCGTCGCGGCACTGGGCGCGGGCGCGGGACCCGAAGGCAGATTCGTCAACGTGGTTGTAGGAGCGGCGGAGAGCGAGGACAGATCCGTCAGCACATGCGGCCGCGTCACGTTCTCCGGTACGGGCGCGGGCAGCGGCTGGGGCGCGCTGGAAGCGCATCCGGCTATCAGGACCAGACCAAACAATCGCGCGGCGCGCAGACGACCATGTGGTCGAGTCGATCTCATCACGCGAAAATGTTTCACGCGCTGCCGCCCTTTTCGCGCATCGAGACTTCGTCCCACAGGAGAATCTGGTACCCGTCCGGGTCGCGGAGCTCGGCGCCGTAACCCCAGAAATATTTGCCGAGCGGGTTCGTGAACGCGATGCCCTTATCTTTCAGCTCCGCGTATGTCGAATCGACGTCGCCGACCTGGAGCGTCAACGAGCACTTTGCGCCGGCGAGCGGTCCGATTGCCGGGTAGAGAAAAATCGTGAACCCGGCGTCATCCTGAATCGCGACGGTCTGGCGCTCGGGAACCTCGAACTCGACCTTGAAGCCGAAGTTCTTCACGTACCAGTCGCGAGAGGCCTGACTGTTGGGTACCGGCAGATTCATGTGATCGAATTTGACCATCGGCGTTACCCCTCAGGGCTGTAATATCGCAGCACGCGGCGATTTAGAAACGCCGGGAACGCGTTTTCCAGAAGTAGGACCGGCGTCCCGCCGGCTCATGGCCGGCGGGACGCCGGCCCTACTTCGGATCGTGGCGAGGCAGTATCCGGCGGGGTTGACACGATGGTTATGATCCAGACGGCCGTGAAGGCCGCCGGAACGCCGTCAATTGTGCGAGTCCGGCGCCGATGGTATCCTTTGGAGGAAAGTTGAATGGGGTCGGTTGCAATCATGAGACCTGGAATCCATCCCGAATATCGCCGCTGCGTAGTCACCTGCGCTTGCGGGCACACCTTCGAGACCCGCTCGACGCTGCCGGAGATACACGTCGAAGTGTGCTCCCAGTGCCATCCGTTCTATACCGGCCAGCACCGCTTGGTGGACACCGCAGGCCGGGTCGAGCGCTTCAAGCGCAAGTACGGAATGAAGTAGCATTCAGGCTCCCGCCGCCCGCGAGGCCGATTTAGGCTCCGGGCGCGCGGGTGCATGGTCATCACGACGCGCGGCCAAATCGCCCCCGCTGCTGCGCGGGAGATCGTCTGTCCGCTGCGCATTGAATATGCTCGATAAATCTCATGCTCGACAAGCTTAAGGGAATCGAGGATCGCTTCGCGGAACTGGAGCGCAAGCTCGGCGATCCGGCGGTGATCGCGAACAACCGCGAGTATGCGCAGCTTGCCAAGGAGCGCGCGCAGCTCCAGCAGGTCGTCGGCTGCATCCGCGACTACCGCCGCCTGCTCGATGAGATCGCCCAGCACAAAGCGATCCTTGAAGATACCGACGAGGAGCTGCGCGAGATTGCCAAATCAGAGTTGCCGGAGCTCCAGAAGAATCAGGCCCCGCTCGAAGAGCGCCTGCGGCAGTTGATCGCGCCGCGCGATCCCAATGACGAAAAAAACGTCATCCTGGAGATTCGGGCCGGCACCGGCGGCGAGGAAGCCTCGCTGTTCGCGAGCGAACTTTTCAGGATGTATTCGCGCTACGCCGAGCATCACCGATGGAAGATCGAGACGCTCAGCGTCAGCACCACCGGACTCGGCGGTATCAAGGAAGTTATCGCGGCGATCAGCGGCCGCGGCGCCTACAGCCGGCTCAAGTACGAAGGCGGAGTGCATCGCGTGCAGCGGGTGCCGGCCACCGAGGCGTCGGGCCGGATTCATACTTCGGCGGTTACGGTCGCGGTGCTGCCCGAGGCCGATGAGGTCGAGGTCAATATCAACGAGGAGAAGGACCTGCGAATCGACGTGATGCGCGCGTCGGGGCCCGGCGGCCAGAGCGTCAACACGACCGACTCGGCGGTCCGGATCACCCATCTGCCGAGCGGGATGGTAATCATCTGCCGCGACGAGAAGTCCCAGCACAAGAACAAGGCGCGCGCGCTGAAGATTCTGCGCGCCCGCCTGCTCGAACGCGCGCACGCCGAGCAGGACGCCAAAATCGCGCAGAGTCGGCGCTCAATGGTCGGGACGGGCGATCGCTCGGAGCGAATCCGCACCTACAACTTCCCGCAATCACGGGTCACCGACCATCGCATCAACCTGACCCTTCATCAGCTCGACCAGGTGCTCGACGGCGGCCTCGAGGAAATAATCGACGCACTCACGACCAGAGAGCAGGCGCAGGCGCTGAGCGCGTGAGCGCGATGAAGATGGAAGCAACCGAGCCGTCCGCGTCGGTGCGATCGATGATTCGCGCTGCCGCGCAGATGCTGGAAGCGCGTGGCATCGAGAGCGCGATGCTGGACGCGGAAATCCTGATGGCGGAGGCGGCGGCTGTGGCGCGCGCGCAAGTGCTGGCGGACACGCGGTCGGATTCCGCCGGGCTGAGCCCGCGCGTCGTCGCGCGATTCGGCGAGTATGTCGCGCGGCGCACAGCCCGCGAGCCGCTTGCCTATATCGTCGGCCGCAAGGAGTTCTTCTCGCTCGATTTCGAGGTCGATCGATACGTACTCATTCCGCGGCCCGAGACCGAAACCTTGGTCGCCGCCGCTTTGGAGTTTATCTCCGGCCAGCCCGAAGCTCGGGTTCTCGATATGGGAACCGGTTCCGGTGCGATCGCAATTGCGATCGCGGCGAACGCGCCGGGCGTGCAAATCGTCGCGACCGACATATCTAAAGAATCACTTGAAGTTGCGCAGAGGAACGCAGAACGGCTGGGAGTCGCAAGCCGGATCGAATTTCGCCACGGCGATTGCTGGGCCGCTCTCGATGGCGGCGCTCCGATGCGGTTCGACCTGGTGGTATCGAATCCGCCCTATGTCGAAGACGCCGCGCTGGACGCACTCGTGCCCGAGATCAGAGAGCACGAGCCGCGGATCGCGCTGACCGGCGGTCCGGACGGGCTCGACTTCTATCGCAGGATCCTTGGCAGGGCCGCCAAGTTCATCAGGCCGGGTGGCGAACTTATGGTCGAGGTCGGCGCCGGGCAGGCCGCGAGCGTTATCGATATGTGTCGTGAGGCCGGATGCACCGGCGCCGTCGCAATCCGCGATCTGGCCGGTATCGAGCGAGTGGTTCGCGCCGTGATCTAATGGTGTCGATGGGGTAGGGCGGAAGATGGACAAAATGATCATACATGGCGGCGCGCCGCTGCGGGGCGCGGTCGATGTGAGCGGCAGCAAGAATGCGGCGCTGCCGATACTGATGGCGGCTGCGCTGACCGATGAGCCGGTGGTGATTCACAATGTGCCGCGCTTGCGCGACGTCCGGACCGCGCTCGAACTGCTCTCGCGCCTGGGAGTCAAGAGCCGCTGGCTCGACCCGCACGCCGTCGAGGTTCACGCCGCGAAGATCGACCATCACGAAGCGCCGTACGATCTGGTCAAGACCATGCGCGCGTCGTTCCTGGTGTTGGGGCCGCTGCTCGCCCGCACCGGACGGGCCCGAGTCTCGACGCCCGGCGGATGCGCGATCGGCGCGCGGCCGGTGAATCTCCATATCACGGGGCTGCGGGCGCTCGGCGCGCGAATCCAGCTTCGCGGCGGTTACGTCGAGGCCCATGCCGACCATCTGACCGGCGCGCGAATCTGGCTCGACACGCCCTCGGTCGGGGCGACCGAAAATATCCTGATGGCGGCGACGCGCGCACGCGGCCGCACCGTGATCGAGAACGCGGCGCGCGAGCCGGAGATTCAGGACCTCGCGCGGATGCTGATCGCGATGGGCGCCCGAATCTCGGGAGCCGGTTCGCACGTGATCGAGATCGAAGGCGTCGAGCGCCTGCACGGCGCAGAGCATCGCGTAATTCCCGATCGGATCGAGGCGGGCTCGATTATGGTCGCGGCGGCGATCACCGGCGGCGACGTGCTGGTTCGCGGCGCGCCGATCGAGCATCTGGAGGCGGTAATCGCCAAGCTCCGTGAGGCCGGCGCCACCGTCACGTCGGAGCCAGGCGAAGGGATCCGCGTCTCGCGCGCCGGAACGCTCAAACCCGTCGAGCTCCGCACGCTGCCGCATCCGGGGTTTCCCACCGATTTGCAGGCGCAGATGATGGCGCTGCTGACGCAGGCCGACGGCACTTCGGTGATCGCCGAGACCATCTTCGAGAATCGTTTCATGCATGCGCTCGAGCTGCTCAGGATGGGCGCCGATATCGTGATGAAGGGACCGACCGCGGTCGTGCGCGGGCCCGCGCGGCTGAGCGGCGCGCCGGTGATGGCGACCGATTTGCGCGCCAGCGTGAGCCTCGTGCTGGGCGGGCTGGTCGCCGAAAACAGCACCGAGGTCAGCCGCGTGTACCATCTCGATCGCGGCTACGAAGCTCTGGATTTGAAGCTCAACTCGCTCGGCGCGCGGATCGAGCGGGTGACCGATCAGGCTGCCGTGTGAGGCTGCTGCGTTCCGGCACGCGCGAGTTCGAGCGCTTTCTCGGAACGCTCCTCGATCGGCGGCATTCCAGCGGCGGCGCGACCGACGCCGCAGTTGCCGCGATTATCGCGAAGGTTCGCAGGCGCGGCGATCGCGCGTTGATCGAGCTTACTGCGCGGTTCGACGGCGTCAGGCTCACCGCCGGCAAGCTGCGCGTCAAGCCCGCCGAGATGCGCGCGGCGCTGGCCGATCTCGATCGCGGCGAGCGGCGCGCGCTCGAACTTGCCGCACGCAGGATCACCGCTTTCCATCGCCGGACGCTCGACAAATCTTTCAGCTATCGCGACGCGAGCGGGATGCGGCTCGGCCAAATTGTCCGCCCGCTCGAGCGGGTCGGAATCTATGTTCCCGGCGGCCTCGGCGCTTATCCGTCGTCTGTGCTGATGAACGCGATCCCGGCGCGCGTAGCCGTCGTACCCGAAATCGTGATGGTCTCGCCGCCGAGTCGGAGCGGCGACAATCAAGCGGTGATGGCTGCCGCGGCGATCGCCGGCGTGCACGAGTTCTACCGCGTGGGCGGCGCGCAGGCGGTCGCCGCGCTCGCATACGGCACGGAAAGTATCCGCGCGGTGGACAAGATCGTCGGACCGGGCAACGCCTTCGTGCAGGCGGCCAAGCGGATGGTCTACGGCGTCGCCGATATCGACAAGATGGCGGGCCCGAGCGAGGTCCTGGTGATCGCGGATTCAAGCGCGCGGCCCGAATGGGTGGCGGCCGATCTGATTGCGCAGGCCGAGCACGGTTCGGGCGATGAATCGGCAATTTTGCTCACGCCCTCCGGCTCGATCGCGGGTCGCGTGTCAGCGGCGCTCGAACGCGCGCTGAGCGATCTCCCGCGCGCGGAGATCGTAAGGCGTGCGCTTAAGAAACGGGGCGCGATCGTCGTGGTCGCCAATTTGAGCGAGGCGTTCGAGCTGGCGAATCGAATCGCGCCCGAGCATCTCGAGCTCGATATCCGGCACGCCTCGCGATGGATCCCCAAGGTCAGGAACGCGGGTGCGCTGTTCATCGGCAGTCTCTCGCCGGCCCCGCTCGGCGACTACCTGGCCGGCCCCAATCACGTTCTGCCGACCGGCGGAGCCGCCCGTTTCGCCTCGCCGCTGGGCGCTTACGATTTCCTCAAGCGAACCAGTATAATCGAGGCCTCGGCGGGCGCCTTGCAACGGCTCGGGCCGACGGTGGCGCGATTGGCGCGGATGGAAGGTTTCGAAGGCCACGCCCGCGCGATAGAGTTGCGCGGATTCAGGGAAGCAGGCGAGCCCGGCTCTTCACCTCTCCCTGACCAGTCGCCACCGGCGCGGGGAGAGGCCGGCGCGAGTTCGCGTCAGCGAACCTCGCGGCGGGTGAGGGTAAGGGCGACAGAGAAAGATGGCAAGTAGTAGCAAATCGAAGCCGCGAGCAGATCGGCGCGCGAAGCCGAATGGATCCGAGGCGGCGCCGCCCGCGACTCCAGCCGCCCGCGCCCCGCGCAGCGCGACGATCGAGCGCAAGACCCGCGAAACCGCGGTCTCAGTTTCGCTCAAGCTTGACGGACACGGCCGCGCCGAAGTCTTAACCGGCGTGCCGTTCCTCGATCATATGCTGGACAGTTTCGCACGCCACGGATTCTTCGATCTCAAGGTTGCCGCCAACGGCGACCTCAAGGTCGACGACCATCACACGGTCGAGGACGTCGGTATCGTGCTCGG
>Ga0209415_10019310_pt1 | contig 10683 bp, 8 predicted proteins | sample PeaSoiSIISIP2007_FD_187696 | JGI IMG/M metagenome (GOLD analysis project Ga0209415, IMG submission 187696) | Peat soil microbial communities from Weissenstadt, Germany - SII-SIP-2007 (SPAdes) (version 2) | ecosystem: Environmental > Terrestrial > Soil > Wetlands > Peat | place: Germany... | reverse complement strand
CACGCATCGGGGGTCGACGAGGTGCCGGGGACCTGGCTCCGGCGCTGGTCGCTGGTCGAGGTCTTTCTCGCGCTCGTCGTCGCGATCGGCATCGGGCGCCTGTACGGGATCGGGTGGGGCGCGATGACGCTCGTCACGCTCGTCCTCGCGCTCCCGGAGGAGGGTGCGCCGCGGTGGTCGTGGCTGTTCGTCCTCGCCGCCGAGGCGATCGTCCGCGTCGTGCCCAAGGGGCGCGTGAAGGACGCGTTCGGGGCCATGCGCGTCGCGGCCATCCTCATCGTGTCCGTCCTCGCGCTGCCTTTCGCCGTGCAGCAGGTCCGCACGGGCCTCCACCCTGCGCTCGAAGGCTCCGGCTGCATCACCAGCACCAGTGTCACCCTCCCCAAGGCCGAGAACGCGATCGACATGCTCGAGCAGAAGCCCGATCAGGGGGCGGCGGTCGCCGCGGCGGCGCCACCTCCTCCAGCGGCACCCGAGGTCCCCATGCCGACTCCGGCCCCGGCGCGCGACCAACGTGCGGCTGGAGGCGCGGCCGCAGGGGATGTTGCCAAGAGCTTGTCCGACAAGGAGACCAGGTCTGCGTACGGAGGCTACGCCCGAGGCGGCAAGGCTCCCATCGAGCAACAGAACGCCGCGGTCTACGACCCGACCGCGATCGTGCAGACCGGCCCCGGGCTGCCGCGCTGGAATTGGACGAGGCTGGACCTCAAGTGGAGCGGGCCAGTCGCTTCCACCCAGCGGCTGCGCCTTTACCTCGTGCCGCCGGTGGTGAACCTCATCCTCGGTCTCTTGCGGGCGGCGCTCATGTTCGTCCTCGTCTTCCGGCTCTTCCCGTGGAGCGAACGCCTCCTCCCTCGACGCTGGGCGACGTCGGCCGTGGCGCTGCTTCTCGTCTTCGCTCCCGGCATCGCGCGCGCGCAGTTGCCCGACAAGGAGCTCGTCGAAGAGCTCTCGCGGAGGCTCGTGCGCACCCCCGACTGCGTGCCGTCGTGTGCGTCGAGCGGGCGCATGCTGCTCGAGGCGCGAGGGGCGACGCTTCGCGCCCGGCTGGAGGTCGACGCCGCCGCGCCGACGGCAGTGCCCCTTCCGGGGGCGAGCGGTCAGTGGACCCCGGCCCAGGTGCTCCTCGACGGAAAGCCCGCGAAGGCCATCGCGCGCGTCGACGGCACCCTCTGGGTCGAGATCCCGACAGGTCGCTCCCAGCTCACGATCGAAGGACCGATGCCCGACGGCGAGACGGTGCAGCTCGCGCTCCCGCTCAAACCGCATCGAGTCGAGGTCCAGACGGCCGGCTGGACGGTGGCGGGGCTGCACGAAGACGGGCTCGCCGACGACGCCCTCGAGCTCACGCGCGTCCGCACCGGGGCCGGCACGCCCGGATCCGCGCTGCAGCCCGGCGCGCTGCCTCCGTTCGTCCGCGTGGAGCGCACGCTCGAGGTGGGGCTCAACTGGCAGGTCGCGACCCGGATCATCCGGGTGTCGCCGCCCGGTGTAGCCATCGTGCTCGACGTGCCGCTGCTCGCGGGCGAGAGCGTGACGACGGCCGACGTACGCGTCGAGGGCGGCAAGGCGAAGGTCAACATGGGCGCGAAGACGACCGAGGTCGCCTGGCGCTCCGTGCTCGAGGAGAAATCGCCCGTGAAGCTCGTCGCGCCACAAGGGCTCTCCTGGTTCGAGGTCTGGCGCGCGGACGTGAGCCCGGTATGGCACGCGACGTTGACCGGGATTCCCCTCGTGCACACGCCGAGGGTGGCCGGCGTGACGATTCCCGAGTGGCGAGCGTGGCCAGGAGAACGAGCCGAGATCGAGCTCGTTCGCCCGCAGGGGGTGCCCGGTCAAACGCTTACGATCGACGAGTCGACCCTCGACGTCCGGCCCGGGGTACGCGCCACCGACGTCACGCTGAACCTCGAGGTCCGATCGAGCCGGGGCACGGAGCACACCTTCACGCTCCCCGGGGACGCGCAGCTCGAGTCGCTCTCCATCAACGGGGCGCAGCAGCCCATCCGTCAGGACGGGCGGCGGGTGACCGTCCCGCTCGTGCCCGGCGGGCAGCGGATCGTGCTCACGTGGCGTCAGACGCCCGGCATCCGTGCCTTCTTCACGACACCCGAGGTCGACGTCGGAGCATCGAGCGTCAACGCGACGACGAACATCGAGGTCCCGGGCAGTCGCTGGGTGCTCTGGGTCGGCGGGCCGCGCGTCGGTCCAGCGGTGCTGTTCTGGGGGCTTCTGCTCGTCCTTCTGGCGGTGTCGGTCGTCCTCGGTCAGAGCCCCTGGACGCCGATGAAGGGGTGGCACTGGTTCTTGCTCGCCATCGGGCTCTCGCAGGTGAGCGTCGTCGCCGGGGCGGTGTTCGTCGGTTGGCTCTTCGTGCTGGGGTGGCGGGCGCGTCAGCTCGGCGAGAACCTGCCTCCGGCGATCTTCGACCTGCGTCAGGCCGTCATCGCCATCTGGACGGTCGTGGCGCTCGTCATCCTGGGTGTGTCGCTCTACCAGGGCCTGCTCGGCGCTCCCGAGATGCAGCTGTCGGGCAACGGCTCGACGCCAGACTCGCTCCGGTGGTTCACCGATCGATCGCCCGCCATCCTACCGGAGGCGCGCGTCCTCTCGGTTCCGCTCATGGTGTACCGCGGGGCGATGCTCGCGTGGGCGCTGTGGATCGCGCTCGCGCTGCTCGGGTGGCTCAAGTGGGGCTGGAGCGCCTTCTCGGCGGGAGGGGCGTGGAAGAAGGGACCGCCGCGCAAGTATCCTCGCGGCCCGTACGCGGCTCCGCCCGGGGCTCCTCCGCCAGGTGAGCCGCCGCCCGACGCCCCGCCGCCGCCCGACGCATCCGAGGGCTCCCCGCCGGCGGTCGCGTGAAGGGCTCGTCGGCGAGCCGCGTCACCACCGCGCCGAGACGTTCACGGAGCCGAGGCCGACACCGACCTGCGCCGTCGAGGCCTGCGATCGAGGCGCCACCAACCACAGAACGCCGCCGGCCACCAGCGCCACGCCGCCGGCGATGAACGCGCCGGTCGAGACGTTGCCGGTGGTCACAGCGTCGCTCCAGAGGCCCGAGCCGCCCGCGGTGGGGCACGTGACGCCGGGGCACGAGGCCTCCGCCGCGCTGTGCTTGGAGATGGACACCCCACCGAAGCCCGCGCCGATGCCCACGCCCACCAAGCCAGCGCCGGCGACGATCAGAGCGACGGTTCGCCAGGGCCCGAGGGAGCTCGGGGGAGTCGCTGCCGCGACGGTCGCCGCGAGCGGACCCGGCACCACGGAGACGGGGGCGGGAGGGGGTACGGGCCCAAGCGCCAGCGTGGAGCCCTCCGCCACCAGACGCACGGGCACCTCGAGCTGCTGGCGTTCGCCGATCGCGACGCTCGACGTCACCTCGCGCATCCCCGGCGCGCGGACGACGACGCGGTGCGCTCCCGGGTCCACACTCACCGCCACTCCCAGCGGCATCGGCCGGTCGTCGAGCGTCGCCGTCGCACCGGGCGGCGTGTCGTCGCCGACGCCCGTCGCCACGACCCGTACGCGCGGCACGCGCGGCTCGAGCGCGGCTGTCGCCTGCTCGGCCGCCTGCACGACTTCGCCCTGGCCTGCCGCGCGCGCACCCTCGAGCGCGCGGACGTAGTCGGCGTGCGCGCTCGCGATGGCCCCCAGCCTCTCCTCGGCCTGCGCGAGGGAGAAGAGGAGCTTGGGCGACGAGCGAATCGCCACGGCCTCCGTCAGCCGGTCGCGCGCGTCGGACCACCGACCCGCCGCCGCCGCCTCCGTCGCCTCGCGGTACAGCTGCGTGCGGCGATCTTCCGCATTCGTCGCTCCCTCGGGCGGCGTCGACGGCTGCGCGAGGGCGTGCGCCTCCGCAAGGACGAGCACGAGCGACGACAGCGAGGCTACCCGCGCTGCTCGCGCGCGAAACGAGGCCCTCGCGAGCATCATGGGGTCCATCGTAGCGGCCTACCGATCCACGCGGTAGCGCGCCGCACGTTGCTCGGCCGACCGGGGTAGGCCCACTTCAGTAGAACGAGCCGTGAAATTCGGGGAGGCTGGGCAAGGCCGGCGTCGCGCGCGCGTGGAAGCGAGTCACGACGCCCGTCTCGTAGGGAACGAAGTACATGTACTGTCCGTCGAACACGGCGCCCCAGAAGCCGCTGGCGTTGACGCTGACTCCCGTGACCATGTCGTAATGGCTCCACGCGCCCCGGTCTTCGAAGGCTCCGAACGAATCGAAGCGCGCGACGACGCCGTCCTGGTTAGGCACGAAATACATGAATCGCCCGTCGAAGCCGGTGCCGGCGAACCCGGTGCCGCCATCCGTCCCTGGCTGCGTCTCGAAGGAGCTCCACGCCCTACGGTCCCGGAGACTCGCTCCGGCCTTCGTGTCGAAACGAGCGACGAACCCGACATTGCTGCAGAAGGGCGCCAGATACAGGTACCGCCCGTCGAACCCCCCTCCGACGAAGCCCGTCGCGTCGTTGCCGAGAAGAGGCTGGAGGTGCGCGGTATCCCAGTGCGTGTAGTCGCCGAAGGTCTTCGTGTTGTCATAGCGAAGGATGACATCACTTTCGTTATTACCCGACGCGTCCGCGAATGGAACGAAGTAGACGAAGCGCCCGTCGTAAACGGCGCCCTGCATGCCCAGCGCGGCGGAGGCGGGCAGGGTGAGGTCGAGACCCTCCCACGAGCCTTTGGACGCGAACGTGCCGTGGGTGTCGAAACGCAGCGCGTAGGTGTCCGGCCACGGTGCGAAGTAGACGTACCGCCCGTCGAAGGTGCCCCCGGCGAATCCCCCGACTTGGGCGGACAATTGGGTCGCGTCGAAGGCCTCCCACGCCGACGCGGACGTGAACAGAGACGGCGACCGGGTGTCGTATCGGAGGAACACGGCGGGCCCACCGGCCACGACCTGCAAGGGGGGAAAGTAGACGTAGCGACCGTCGACGTGGCGTGCGCCGCCGCGGTCGCCCTGGTCGAGATGCTCCCGTCGCGCGGCTCGACCGCTCGAGTCGCCGCCACGCCCGGGGCTTCGGGCTCGGCGACGGCGCCGGCCGCTGCGTCCCCAGGTTCGGCTGCGGCCATTCCGGTGGCCGCGAGCGCGCCTCCGCCCGCGAGCGCCAGCCAGGAGCCAGCCGCCGTCGCTCCGCTCGCGCCCTCGACGCAACCGAGCGCGCACCCTACGGCGGGCGTCAAGCCACCCCCCAAGCCGGCGGGATCCGCGAAACCGGCGTCGCCGTTTCGGTTCGCGCAGCCCGACTGAAGCGGCGGAGCTCTATCCGTCCGCGCCCGCGTCTCCGCAGGTAGCCGTCGCACAAACGCAGGTTCCGGAGTTGCACTTGAACGAGCTCTCGCAAGCAACCGGCCCCGCGCAGCAAGGGTTGCCCCCGGTACCGCAGGGTATGCAGAGGCCGCTCGAGCCGCTGCTTCCGCCACCTTCACCTGCGTCGACGGTTGGCGTCCCCCCTTGGCAGACCGTTTGAGGGGCCGTGCACGCCGTACCGCAACACGATTCCAGTGCGCCGCCGCAGCTCCCGCACGAGCCGGACATGCACACACCTCCGTCGGAGCTCGGGCACTTGTTGCCCGCAGGCTCGCAGAACTCATCGATGCAGCACCCGCCGCCGTTGCAGACGTTGAGCCCGCAGCACGCCTGCGCCGGGCCGCCGCATAGGGCGCAGATGCCCTTCGCGTTGCAGACCATGTCGGCCCCGTTGCACGTCCGCGACTTGCAGCAAGCCTGCCCCGGGTTGCCGCAAGGACCCTGGCACACGTCGCTCTTGCACGTGGTCCCGTCGCTGCACGGCGCGGCGTCTCCCGTGCAGCATGCGTTGCCGGACGTGCCGCACCCGCCCTCCCCCACGGGCCCGTCGCCGATCGACGAGTCCCCCGGCTGCGAATCCCCGGGCGGCTGAAAATGGTCGACCGCGGTCATGTCGGCGAGGGGGGAATCTTGGACCCCGGTCTCGGGCCCACCGGGCGGCTCGCCGCCCGTGTCGCACGAGGCGACGAGGCCGATGCCGAGAGCCACGGCCACGAAGATCGGAAGGAACGCTAGCGAACGCACGGCGAGCCCATGGATGCCGATGCTAGCTGCATGCGGGCCGGCCGCCGAAGTCTTCGGCGGATCACGAGGGACCGCCCTTGGCCACGACGGCGCCGGAAGCGCCCGTCCCACCGGTCCCGACGGTCGCGAGACGGAGCACGTCGCGCGCCAGGTTGCTCATCTCCTCCGGCCGATCGGAGCTGTAGTAGCCGCGGATCTTCATCTCTCCGTCGACCACGACGAAGTAGTTGCCGTGCATCATCTCGAACGCGCCCGCGCCGTTGTCGACCTTGCCGAACGCGATCTTGAAGCCGTCGGCGACGACGTGCTGGACGTCGTCCAGGCTCCCCGTGGCGAACGTCCAGACGGCCGGGTCGGCGTGCCAGCGCGTGGCGTACGCCGCGAGGCGATCGGGCGTGTCGTTCACCGGATCGACGGTGAACGTGACGAGGCGAACCGGCAACGGGTTGCCGCGGCGGGTCGCCTCTTCCTGGAGGAGGGTCTCGATGTGGCTCATCCGAGTGGTCAAGAGAGGGCACGACTCCGTGCACCCGAGGAAGACAAAGTCCGCGACCCAAACCTTCCCCCCGAGGTCGGCCGACGACAGGGCCCGACCGGTCTCGCCGACCAGGGTGAACGGAGCGATGCGCCCGAGGACGGGAGGGCCCTCCTCGGGGCGATGATGACGCGCGTAGAGGATCCCGGGCGCCACCACGGCGAGGACCGACGCGACGAGCCATGGCTCGACGCGCATCCACCACCTCCGCGGCGCCGGCGCGGCGAGGTCCGGCTGGTCTTCGGTCATCTGGATCACACGCTGACCCGGTCGACGACGAGGATCGCGAGGAGCAGCGTCAGATACACGATGGAATACGCGAAGACCCCTTTGGCCCAACCCGCCCCGGCGCGAGCACGGAGACCCGAGCCCGAGAGCGCCAGGAACAGCGCGCCCAGCGCGAAGGCCGAGAGCGTGAAGGCGAAACCGGCGATGTGCGCCGCGACGAGCCCGAAGCTGACGCCGACGAGCACCACCGTGTAGCCCGCGATGTGCCCCTTCGCGGCACGCTCACCCTGCTCGACCGAGACGACCTTGAGGCCGGCCCTGGCGTAGTCCTCCGCCCGGAAGAGCGCGATGGCGTTGAAATGCGGGAGCTGCCACGCGAACAGCAACAGGAACAGAAGTACGCCACCGAGCCCGGCCACGGGGTGCCCGGACCCTGCGAAGAGCGAGCCGGTGGCGCTCGTCCAGCCCATCAGGGGAGGCATCGCCCCGGGCACGGCGCCGACCCAGAGCGCCAGCCAGGTGTGACGCTTCAGCGGCGTGTACAAGAGGACGTAGGTGATGAGCGCGACGACACCCAGCACGGCGGTGAGCGCGTTGACCGCGACCAGCATCGGGATCGACGAGGCTCCGAGCGCGAGCCCGAAGAAGAGGGCCACGTCCGGCGCCATCCGGCCGGCCGGAAGGGGTCTCTGCCGGGTGCGCGACATGAGAGCGTCCGTGTCGCGCTCCCACCACATGTTGAGGACGTTGGCCGAGGCGACGATGAGCGCGGTCCCGAGCAGCGCGAGGACGGCCACGGACGGGGCGATGCGCACAGGCGCGATCGCCATTCCGGCCGCGCACGTCGCGAGCACGATGAACGTGATGCGCGGCTTCGTGAGCGCGACGAGGTCGCGCGCGGCCCGCGCCGTGGTCGGCGCCCCCACGCTGCAGGCTGTCACGGGTTCGCTGATCATCAGGCCGTCTCGAGCACGGTCGACCGCGAGGCCTCGAGCGCTCTGCCCGGAAGATAGTAGAAGATCGACACGTTGCAAGCGAGGAGGAGCGCGGCGACCCCGAGATGCAGGGTCACGGGCGAGAGCGCCAGCAGCGACCACACGCTGATCACGCCGAGGCTCACCTGGACCACGACGAGCCACGCCGAGAGCCTGGCGAGGACTGCAACGGGCGAGTCGGGAGCGGCGCGCGTCGCCGCCGCCAGCGCGAAGATGTACGCCGCGAGCACCACGGCGAGGATGCGGTGGAGCATGTGGAGGTGCGCGCCGGGATGCGACGGCCATAGATCGCCGTTGCACAGCGGGATTCCGAAGCAGGCGAGCCCGCTGGCGGTGTGTCGCACCGCTCCGCCGACGATGATCTGGACGAACGTCGCCACCACGGCGAGCGCCACCCACGGCCGGAGCGCCGCGAGCTCCGGCGGGATGGCCGCCGTACGAGCTTCGCGCACCCGGAGCGCGATGACCGTCGTCAGGCAGAAGAAGGCCATCGACGTGCCCAGGTGCATCAGCGTGACGAGGATGGGCAGGCGCAACAGGACGGTGATTCCCCCGAGGAGCCCCTGAAAGCACACGAGGCCGACCGCGACGTACCCCAGGACCGCGGTCTTCGGGTCGTCCGTCCGCCGCCTGTGGAGGACGACGGCGAGCGCGATCGTCAGGAGCCCCACCGCGGTCGCCACGAGGCGGTGCGTGTGCTCGTACTGGACGCCGTTCTCCATCTTGGGAAACGCCGACCCGAAGCACAGCGGCCAATCGGGGCACGCGAGGCTCGACCCCGTCCCGTGCACGAGGCACCCGACGAGCAGCAGCACCCACGTCGCGCACGCCGCCCCCACGGCGAGCCGCCCCGCCCAGGGCCCGTGCGTCGGGCTCCGAACCTGCGGGTTACTGCTCACGACCACGTCTACCTCTCGAGAGGGATGAACAACTCCCCTCCGGCTAAGGGGCGCGCTTGTCGGTGTCGGCGTTGAACTCGAACTTGACCGCGAGGGGCTTGCCGTCCTCGACCGTCACGTCCTGGCTCTTCGAGCCGAAGGTGCCGTGCCAGGCCTCGAGCTTGTATTTGCCGGGAGGGAGCTTATCGAGCTTGAAGGTCCCGTCGGCGCCGGTCGTGGCGAAGTACGGGTGGTCGGTCACGACGGCGGACGCGTTCATCCACTTGTGGATGTCGCACTTGAACGTGATGATCCCGTCGTCGTACGTCTTGCCCTTCTCTGGGAGCTTGATGTCCGGCGTACCGGGCGGCTGGCCCTGGTTGAACTGCGACTCGGTGCCCTTGTAGGTGTGCACGTTGTGGGTGGTCTTGTCCTTGTTCTGCACGATGACGCTGCCGCCGCTCTCGATGCCGAAGGTCTTCGGCAGGTACATGCACTCCTTCTGCTCGACCGACACGTCGGCCGGCGTCGGGAACTTGCCCTTGATGCTGCCGGGGGCGATGCGAACGAGCACGTCCGCCAGCTCGTTCTTCTTGCCGACGATGACGTCGTTGTACTTCATCATCGTCTTGGCGCAGACCGGGTCGCCCTTGCGTTCGACGATGTCCGCCATCACCGGCACCTTGCCCGTGACCGTCACCGTGCCTGTGATGGTGCCGTTGCCGGTCGGCGCGGGAGCTGCCGGCGGCGCGGCAGCGGTCGTCGCGGCCGGAGGGGGGGCGGCCGCGGCGGTCGCCGTCGGCTTCACCGCGGGCTTGTCGTCGCCCTTGTCTTCGGGGCACCCGGCGAGGGCCGTCGTGCCCAGAGCCATGATCGCGACCACGTATCCGAACCTAGACATGGGGTTTCTCCGATCAAACAAGCTCGGCTCCCGTAGGGGAGGCACGGCGGCTTGTCCAGGCGTCGTGTGCGCTCTAGAAGCGGGGCGAGGCGCGACGCAGTCCGACTTTTCCTAGCAAAGTCGCCAGCGAAGTACTTCCAGAGGCGCGTCCGTGTCAAGGTCAGCCGGGAGATGGGGGGGTTCGGCGCCGCGCGGTTCAGCTCGGTCGAGGTCGACGCCGCGGCGCATCCGTCATCGGCCGCACGCCTGGCCTACGGGGCGAGGCTCGAGCCCAGCTCGTGACTTGGGGCGGCCCTCTCGCGACTCGATGCGGTCAGCCCACGACTCCGGCCGGCCGTCTCACGCTTCGAAGCCGTCGTCCTCGAGCGCCGGGCCTTCCCTTCCAACGAGCGAGCCGTCGTTTGGGAACCAGGCAGCGACGCCCAGGAGCTCGGGGACCTCGGCTCGAAAACCAACCACCGCTTCCTTGAACTCAGCGCCGTCGTCTCGGAGTCGGCACGTCGTTTGAAGCGTTTGGCAGCGCCTGCCCTGAGTGCGGAGCGCTGGCGAACAGGAGGAGGGCGATCAAAGATGCTCGAAGATCGTGTCGCCGCCCACGGCCCAAAGCTCGCACCCGCTGCCCCACACGGCGCCGAGGGCGGTCGCGGCCTTCGTCCGCGCTACCTTGGAGGCGGACCAGGTACTGCAGTCCCAGTGCAGGATGACGGGGGAGTCGTCCGAGACCGTCGCTCCGACCGCCCAGGCGTCGCACGGTCCCGTGCCCCAAACGCCGCTCAAGACGCCGGCGGGCGGGGTGGTCGACGACCAGCTCGCGCCGTCCCAGTGCATGAGGATCGGCTTGCACGAGGGCCCGTACCCGCCATACCCGCCGCCGCCGGGCAGGAAACAGGATTCCCCCGCGGCCCAGACGTCGTTCGGCCCACTTCCCCACACGGCGTTGAGCTGGCTGGTCGAGCTCCATGGGTAGTAGCCCCCATACGTGCCGCCGTCATTCGGGACGCTGAAGGACACCGTCCAGGCGTGGCCGTCCCAGTGGACGATGATGGGATTCACCCAAGCGTCCGCCCCCACGGCCCAGCCATCGCTCGAGC
>Ga0209415_10019309_pt1 | contig 10683 bp, 9 predicted proteins | sample PeaSoiSIISIP2007_FD_187696 | JGI IMG/M metagenome (GOLD analysis project Ga0209415, IMG submission 187696) | Peat soil microbial communities from Weissenstadt, Germany - SII-SIP-2007 (SPAdes) (version 2) | ecosystem: Environmental > Terrestrial > Soil > Wetlands > Peat | place: Germany... | reverse complement strand
GTGATCCTGTTCGCCCTGACCCCGCTGGTCTGCCTGTATGCGATCGAGTTCAGCGTGCTCGTCTCCTCCCGCGTAACCGATGCTCGGAGTGCCCAGCAGTACGCCAGTATCACCTTCGTTCCGTTGATATTTGTGTACGTCGCCGGCGAGATCGGATTCTCCCTTGACACGACCAATCTGTTGTACATCTCCGGCATCTTCGCGGTGCTGGTCCTTGTCTTGTTCCAAGTGAGCCGACGGATCTTCCATCGCGAGGAAATTCTGACCCGATGGAAGTGAGTCCTTCGTTGGGCAAGGATAGCGACTTGTAGAGGTCGGTCCGCGGGAGTCTGGACCGGCGGTTGAGTCACACGGGTCGACGCCCGGTAACACCGCTCGGGGACTGTCGGGGGGAACTTGGTGCACGGCCGGTGCGGTAGGAGCCCCCGGTGAATGGACGGTAGACGGTCGAGAACGGTCGGTGTGTTCGCCATCGACCCTTTTTCTCTGGATCCAGACCTGTCTACGGCTCAACCCCGGCGGGCCCGTCAGTCACGGTCGGCGAGCGATAGTCGATCCGTGACCGTGTCGCCGTCGGGGGCTGCGACCCTAGTTCGACCGGGGGCCAACGGAACCTGGACGGGGTCAATTCGACCCGACGGAGGCTTGAAAGGCAGGTCGTGCAGACGGCGACGCATGCCCGCGATCCGCTCGATTGCGGTCGGCATTGACGGGTCGTCTCTGTCCGAACAGGCCTTTGACTGGGCCGTTACCCTCGCAACGCTCGCCTCGTCCTCCTTGACGATCGTGGCCGTGATTCCCGTTCATCGAGTCTACCCTTCTCAGCCGAGCTCCCCCGCAGAGGCCTCGGTCGAGGATCGGCGCCAGATGAATGAGCTGCTGGGTCGGCACGAAAAGTCGGCCCGTAGTTCCGGGGTGAACACGGTTTCCACCGTCCTCCTCGAGGGCGGGAGCGTCGACGGCTTGCTGGGATTCCTGGACGAGCAGAAGCCGGATCTCATGGTTTTGGGTGCGCGCGGCCTCTCGGCGACACGTCGCCTCTTGTTGGGGAGCGTCAGCGATGGGGTACTCCACCACGCGGCTTGCTCGGTCCTGGTCGTGCGACCCCCACCTCCGGTCGATCCGCCGAGTACCGGGTAGTGGGATTGCATCGGCGCCGCAGGGATGTGGACGCGAGATTCGGGTGACAGAGGCCCGAGGGATCCGATGAGGACGGAACCCTCGCGCCTCTTCATGAGTCCGAAGTCCCTGCCACCGGCCACGCCTAACTGACGGCGGGTCGAGTCTCCCCGGAGGTGGCAGGCTTGTCCGTACCGGAGGTCCTCACCCCCTCTCCCTCACCCCTCCAAGGTCGGACGACCTCCGCCGGTCTCACCTCTGCCGAGGCTCAGCGTCGCCTGGCCCAGGAGGGACCGAACGAACCGTCGCCTCCGCAGCGATTCCGCCGACTCCGCTTGCTGGCGGAGTCCGTCCGCGAGCCCCTCATCCTTCTGCTCCTCGTCGCCGGCGCCATCTATGCCCTGCTGGGCGAGCCCCGGGATGCGGTACTGCTGTTTGTGTCGGACGCGGTCATCATCGCCATCACCTTCTACCAAGGAGCCCAGGCCGAGGACGCGCTCCTAGCTCTGCAGAACCTCTCGGAGCCCGAGGCCCGTGTCTTCCGCGATGGGCATCCGGTCCAGATTCCGATGCGGGAAGTGGTCCGAGGCGATTGGGTGGTGTTGGCCGAGGGGACCCGTTTGCCCGCGGACGCCCTCGTGAGAGAGGCCGTCGAACTGGCGATCGACGAGTCCGTGCTCACGGGAGAATCCGTCCCCGTTTCCAAGACGGTGTGGAACGGATCCCTTCCCTGGTCGCGTCCGGCGGGCGAGCTCCAGCCGTTCGTGTACGCTTCGACGCTGGTGGTCCGGGGCCAGGGGATCGCGGAGGTCCGGGCCATCGGACGGAACACCGAGGTGGGCCAGATCGCCGAGTCGCTGACCCTGCTCGACCGGGAGACGCCGATCCTGCAGCGGCAAACCCGCGCGCTCGTTTTCTCGATCAGCGTCCTGGCGATCGCCCTCAGCATCGCCGTCATTCTCTTTGTCGGGGTGGCCACGGGGCAGTGGCTGGACGGTTTCCTGGCCGGGATCGCTCTCACGATCGCCTTGCTTCCCGAAGAGATCCCGGTAGTGCTCACGGTCTACACCGCACTCGGGGCCCGGCGCCTCTCCCGCCGGAACACCCTCACTCGTCGCCTGGCCGCCATCCCGACCCTCGGAGCGGTAACCGTCTTGTGTTCGGACAAGACCGGGACGCTGACGGAGGGCCGGATGGGGGTGGCCCAGCTGGCCACCCATCCCGGGAACGACCCGGGCCATCCGGAGACCGGCCGAGAGGTCCGCGACCTCGTCGGGGACGCCGTCTACGCAAGTGACCCGATCGCCCCCGACTCGATGGAGACGGCGATCTTTGAACGGGCCCGGAGCCTCGCGGTGCCGGTTCCCGAGACCGACGCGGCACTCGTGCGCCGGTATCCGCTCACTCGAGACCGATTGTTCATCGCCCAGGCCTGGCTGGCCGCTCCGGAGCGCACGACGGTCTCCGTGAAGGGAGCGCCCGAGGCGGTCCTGGCGCTCTCCCGGATGTCCGAGGAGGTCCGGGCCTCCTGGCGGGCCCGAGCGAACGCGATGGCCGCCACGGGTCTCCGAGTGCTGGGCGTCGGGCGGGCCTCGGCGGCCGCCGCCTCCTTGCCGGCAGATCCTAAGGAGCTAGAGTTTCGGTTCTCCGGCCTGATCGGCCTCGCCGACCCCCTGCGGTCCGGGGTGCCGGAGGCGATCCGGGAGTGCCGCCAAGCGGGGATCCGGGTCGTCCTAGTCACGGGCGACCATCCCGGCACGGCTCGCAGCGTCGCGGAGGCCGCCGGGATCGAGCGGTCGTCAACCGTCGTCACCGGGCCGGAGACGGAGACCATGGACCCGGGGCGGTTCGCCGAGGTCGCCGGCTCCGTCAACGTGTTCGCTCGTTTCCGTCCTGACGAGAAGCTTCGCCTGGTCGAGGAGTTGCAGCGTCGAGGCGAGGTCGTGGGGATGACCGGCGACGGGGTCAATGACGCCCCGGCGCTGAAGGCCGCCAGCATCGGGATCGCCATGGGGTTGCGCGGGACCGACGTCGCTCGAGAGGCCGCCTCGCTCGTGATACTGGACGACGCGTTCCCCACCATTGTCGACGCGGTCCGGGTCGGGCGGCGCATCTATGCCAACATCCGCAAGGCCATCGGCTACCTGCTCGCCGTGCACGTCGTCATCGCCGGAATGGCCTTCCTGCCTGCTGCGCTCGGCCTGCCGCTCGTCATCCTGCCCGCGGAGATCGTGTTCCTTCAGTTCATCATCGACCCGACGTCGGCCCTGTCGTTCGAGGCGGAGCCGGAAGAGTCCGACCTCATGGCGTCGCCGCCGCGGTCTTCTCGTGAATCCGTGGTGAGCCTACGGGTCGTCGGGTTCTCTCTGTTGCAGGGCGCGTCCGGATTGATCGCGACGTTCGCTATCTACCTCGCCGCGCTCGACGGGGGGATCGGCACATCCCAGGCCCGCGCCCTTGCGTTTGCCGCCCTGGTACTGGCGAATCTGTTCCTCATCTTTATCAATCGGAGCCGGTCGGTCCGGCTTCCCGCCTCGCTGAAGATACCGAACCCGATCCTGTGGCTCGTCCTCGCGACCGGGGTGACGATTACCGGCGCCGCGCTCTATTGGGCCCCCTTCTCGCAGCTCTTCGGATTCTCCGCCCCTCCGCTCGCCTGGACGGTGATCGCCTGCCTCGTCGCAGGGGCCGCGACCTTGTGGGTCGAGGCGATCAAGCCATGGATCCTGGGGGAACCCTCGAAACGCCCCTCTCCGGGCCCTGGCGCGAGCACAGCTCATTGATCGTTCGAAGACGGAGCGAGTGGGGCCGCATCCGTCCCACCTGAGGGGTCACCCTCGCTCACGACTTCGCGAAGACCCGTACCGTGTGACGGGATCGGCCGCCGCTCCGAAGCTTTCGGCTCGTCTCGATCCTGGGACGCACCAAGTAATAGAGGAATCAGCTCGCGAGCTCCGCGAGGGCACCGAAGACGAACAGGTGGACCGAGTTGCCATCTGGGACCGACGGGTCGTGGTGGCCGGCAAGGGCATCCTCCGATCGCGACGGCGGCGGTCCCACGGATGACGAAGGACCCCACGACCTGGAGTCATCCCGAGTCGCGAAGATCAGGAACTACCCCCTTCTAATGGCGGACACCCCGAGAACCACTACCCCCGACCTGAAGACGCCGAATTGGCCTAGGTTCTGACCTGTACTCTTCTTGCACACGTTAGGCAGAAGCAGGCGTACTCGACCCGGGCGAAGAATCCGTAAGGGTTCATGTTCCTCTCAAGGAATCACCCAAATCGACGAATTTGAATCCACACGGGGCTCAATCCCCGCGGGCCCGTACCCACTTCCGAAAGACGACCGCCGCCGGCCCGGTGTGGTGGCCGTTCGAACCGTCGGTCAGCGACGGGGGGAGCGTCGTTCGCGTTTGGCGCCGGCGCGGCGACCCGGGAAGGCGAGGTTCCCCGAGTCCCCCGTGGGAGGGAGGAAGGTCGCGTCCCGGAGGAGCCGGGCGCCGGCTTCGCCCCGGGAGGTGAGTCGGTAATTCTCCCCTTCGTGCAGGGCGAGGCCGGCGTCCACCAGCTTCCGGAGGTGGAAGGCCATCTTCGGCGAGTCATCGAGTCCGGCGGCCTCCATGGCGTCCCCGAACGACGCTACGCCCTCGGCCAACCGCAGGAGGGCCTTCCGGCGGATCGGGTTGGCCAGGGCCTCCAGCGTCGCGTGCGTCTCGTCCGCAGCGACCGCGCTCCCCAAGGCGACCGCGGCCGCCGGTGGAACACGACGGGGATTGAACCCGACCCGAAGGGGGCCGTGGCCCACGAGGTCGGTCCGCAGCCGGTCGAGCACGCCGACGATGTCCTCGAGCCGATGGTGCTCGAGGAGCCGCTCGACTCCGGAGAGCACAACGGCTCCGTTCGGGAACTCGGCCAGAAAGGCCTCGGTGCTCTCGGTCACGCGGTTGGGATTGTCGGGGTCGAGCGTCTCCACATGGAGGTGGGGCCCTGGAGGGGTGGGGTGGTCCGCGATCAGCAGGACCTCGTGCCGCCCCCCCGCCGCGAGGGCGTGCGCCTCCCGCACCGGATCTCGATAGGCCTCGGGAGGAGACTCGAACTCCCGTTCCTGGGCCACCAGATGCAGCGTCTCGCGGATCTGGTCGACCCGGAACGGCTTGCGCAGGTAGTCGAACGCACCGAGCTTCATCGCCTCGAGGGCGGTCTCGACGGTCGCGTATCCCGTCACCATCACGACGAGCGTCCGCGGCCAGCGCTTCCGGACGTCGCGCAGGAGCTCGAGCCCGCCCTGGCGAGGCATCTTGAGGTCGGTGAGCACGACGTCGACCTCGTCGTGCTCCAGGGTCTCGAGGGCCTTCTGGACCGACGGGGCAGCCGTGACGGTGTGGCCCTCGTCCCGGAGGATTTCCGTGAGCTCCTCCCGGAAGACCGCATCGTCATCCACCACCAGGATCCGCACGAACGGGTGCACCGCGGCCGGTGGGATTAGCGTTTACTCCTGAAACGGGGGCCCCGAGCGGCATCGCCCACCACCACATCACGCCTCCGTAGGCCAAGATCGCGGCGGCGAGCAGGAACAGCGCTTCGACGAGGGCCAGGTTATCGATGAGGGTCGTGAACGCAGTGGTCTCCTTCCTCTGAAGAGGTCAGTACTCCCTCGGTTCGCCCAAGCTCGACAATCGGCGGAGGGTGCGGCGCCCAGCGGTGCCCTGGGTCGGAGACATCACTCAGCTTGGCTCGCGGGACGTAATCGTAGGGTTTTCCTCCCTCCATGAAATAGAATAGGCGGAACCGGAACTCTTCGGAAGCGCCAGCTCCCTAGCGGGCCGAGGAGTCCGTCTCGAGGATCGGCAGCGAAACGAGAAACCCCGCCCCGGCCCCCGGAACGTTGCGCGCGACGACCGAACCGTGATGCGACTGGACGATGCCGTGGCAGATCGCCAGGCCCAATCCCGTGCCGCGCCCTTCGGGCTTGGTCGTGAAGAACGGCTCAAAGATGTGCGGGAGCGCCTCCGTGGGGATTCCGGGACCTTGGTCGATGATCTCGACCTCGGCCCGGTCCCCCTGCCGACGGACCGAGATCCGGATCGACCCCGTCCCTTCCATCGCGTCGTAGGCGTTGTTGAGGATGTTCGTGAGGACCTGCATCAGCTGCCCGCGGTCCCCAGACACCGTCACCGGTCCCGAAGGATAGATCTCCATGATCTCCACATCCGCAGACTGCTTGCCTCTGAGGAAGGCGACCGAATCCTTCGCCACGTCGACGAGGTCGAGCTCGCCGACGTGCGGCTCCCCCCGCCGGGCAAAATCGAGCAGGCTGCGCACGATCCGCGCGGCCACCTCGACCTGGTCGGTCATGGTGTCGAGCCGCGCGAGCACCCAGGGGTCCTGGGAACGGCGCCGAAGGCTCTCGGCCACGAGCATCACGTTCGCGAGCGGCGTGTTGATCTCGTGCGCGACGCCCGCGGCCAATTGCCCGACCGAGGCGAGCTTGTCGGCGTGCGCCGCGCGGAGCTCCCAACCCCGTTGCTCGGACAGGTCGACCGCGACGCCCAGGTAGTGCGTGACCTCCCCGCCCACGGTCCGGATCGCCGTGAGGCTGAGGAGGACGGGGCGTTCGCGTCCCTGTCGGTCCCGGTTCGTGATCTCCCCGGACCAGTACCCCCGGAGGGGGTCTTGGAGGTCCGCCCACATCTGCACGTAGAGCTCCTTGGGGGTGTGTTCGCTTCGAATGAGGTTCGGCCGTTTTCCGATCGCCTCCGCGCGAGAGTATCCGTAGATCCGCTCGAACGCCGGGTTGACGTCGACCATCACCCCCTTGGCGTCGGTGAGCTGCATCGCGTTGGTCGAGGTCCGGAACGACTCGTAGAACAGCTGGGCCCGGCGCTGCTCGTCCACGCGCTCGGTCACATCACGGATCATGAGGACCGCGTGGGCCGCCGGGTGGCGAGCGATCGGGAGGGGAAGCACATCCACGTCGAGGTAGGCACCTCCGGGGGGGTGCCGGTATCGGGCCCGGACCGAGCGGAAGGCCGCGGAGACCCCCTCCTTCAGCGCCGCATCGACCGCCTGCCCGATAGCCGCGGACCAGGTCCCGTCCTCCTCTAGGATCTGGTGAAAGTTCTTTCCGACGATCCCGGGGTCCCGACCGGTCGTCTCGAAGTAGGCCGGGTTCGCCCACGTGATCGTCCCGCGCGCGTCAAGGACCGCAATTCCGATCGGGGCGGTCCGGAACAACGCCTCGGAGAGTTCCCCTTCGAGCGGTTTGGGGTGCATGGGGTTCCCTCCGCGGCAGCTACGCGGTCGCCGCTCAAGTCGCTGTTGGCCTCCCTACGGGCGGGGGACGGCGTCGCCCGACGCGGGTCAAGCGGGGTCGTCCCTGCGCCAGGATTCGGTCTCGGAGATTCGTCAACTCCGTCTGACCTGTCGATTATAGTCAGCTCCGTGGCTGAAGCGGCCACATGGAGACCCCGGGGGTGCTGGTCGTCGGCGAAACACCGAGCTTGGGTCGGTCGATCACCGACCTGTTGGAGTCGGGCGACGTTCGGGCCCAGTACGTGCTCGACCTGGCCAGTGAGCAGCCGCTCTCCACCCTCGCGAGCCGGTTCCGCATTGTCGTCGCCGCGTGCAACGGGCTCTATTGTACCACGGCGCGCCGATGGGTCCGGGGCGAGCTCCCGAACGTGGAACTCGTGGTCGTAGGCTCCCGCGACCCCGTGGTCGTCGGGGGGGCCAACCTGCATCTCGTCCCGCTCCCTCTACTTCCGGCCCAGTTCCTCGGTCTGATCCGAGGGCTGCTCGAGCACCCAACGCTTCGGGCGCGGAGCTCCTCCGGTACGGCGTGAGCGCCGACCTCCGGCACGGCGCGTACCCGCGGTGACGGTCTACGCCCGCAAGGGAGGGCGGAGGCCCGGAGGGTCGGGAGGAAGTGCACGCGCCTCCGGAGCCCGGCGGATGTCGAGCGATACGCGCTCCAGTCGGTCTCGGACCACGATCCGATAGGGGAATCCGGCCCCGATGAAGACGCCGATCATCCCCGGATTATCGGGTCGGACCACCGCGTCGAACCGCCGAATGCCGGCCGACCTCGCCCGGCGAGCGAGGTGTTCCAGCAGCAGGGTCGCGGCTCCGAGACCTTGTCGGTCGTCGGCGACGAGGAAGGCGACTTCAGCACGGCTCGGATCCGAACGGTCGGCCACGTATTCCCCGTGGGCGATCACGGGCGACGGCGCCGGCCCGGGAAGTTCGAGGAGGAGGGAGACACGGTCGACCGGGCCGCGGGGTGTCAGGATCTCGGAGGCCACGATTTCGGGGCGTTGGACCGCGAGGAAGCGGAGCTCCAGCGAGTGCATCGACGTGTGGCGGAGGAACTCCAGTACCCGCGGGCGGTCGGAGGGAAGAGCGTCGCGCACACGGACGGGCGTGCCGTCCCGGAGGCAGCCCGTCTCCTCCCCGGACGAGCCGGGCGGAAGAACGCTCGTCATCGCTCGCCGCACCCCGCTCATCCGGTCGCGCTACAAAGGCCGAAGGTGAACCCCGATTGACGACGGCGGCCACGACGGGCCAGCCCCCCGGCCGCGAGGGGGCGTCAAGTTCCCTCCACCGACGCTACAAGTAGGGTCCCCGGTCGTGTGCGAGCGCGGGCCGAAGGTCGCAGCGGCCGCTGTCAGGCCGCCCCGGTCCGTTGGAGAGTAGGATGAAGTCGAGGCGAACCACCGTGCACCTCGACCGCCGCCCCTTCGAAGAGGTTCTCACCCCTGGCTCCGGGGTCGACACGACTCCGGACGGCCTCCGAGGGATTATCGGCAAGCATGGGATGGACCCCGACACGGCCCCCCTACCTGACCGGACGTGCCAGTGACCGCGCGACGGCGCAACCGGCGCTCGGGGCGACCTCGCGGCCGGGTGCTCCTGGCTCTCGGCGGCAACGCCATCCAGCGAACCCACGACCGAGGGACGTGGGCGGAAGCGGTCCGCCAGATGCGTCGGACCGCGACCGCACTCGCGAGCGTGGCGGTCGCAGGTCGCGATCTCGTAGTGACGCACGGGAACGGCCCGCAGGTCGGCAGCCTGCTCCGGGAGGCCGAGCTCGGAGCAGGCGAGGTCCCGATCCCTCCGCTCCACGTGCTGGGCGCGGAGACCGAGGGTCAGCTCGGGTACCTGATCGCCCAGGAGTTGAGCGGGGCGTTCCGGCGGGCCCATGTCGACCGGGCGGTCCTCCCGATCGTCAGCCGGACGGAGGTATCGCTCCGGGATCCCGCATTTTGGACTCCGTCGAAGCCGGTCGGCCGGTACTACCCGGCCTCGGAGGCGCGCGCGCTCCATCAGAGGCTCGGTTGGACGATGCAGGAGGACGTACCGCGCGGCGGTTGGCGCCGACTGGTGCCGTCGCCCCGGCCCCTTCGCTGGCTGGAAGGCGACGCGGTGCGCGCGATGTTGGACGCCGGGTTCGGCCAACGGTGCGTCTTCGTCGTCACGGGGGGAGGGGGGATTCCCGTCGTCCGCCGCCGGGGCCGGTGGGAGGGGGTCGATGCGGTCATCGACAAGGACCGCGCCGCGGCGATGGTCGGGCACCAGCTCCAGGCCGACACTTTGGCGATCGTCACCGACGTCCCGGGAGCGGCTCTCGGTTTTGGGAGCGGCCACCCTCGATGGCTGGGCCGCGTGGGGCTGGAGGAGCTGACCGAGCACTGGAAGCGGGGCGAGTTCGCCGAGGGGAGCATGGGTCCGAAGGTCGAGTCAGGGATCCGCTTCCTGCGGGAGGGCGGAGCCGAGTTTCTCATCACGGACGTCCGGTCGCTTCCCGCGGCCCTCGCCGGTCGGGCCGGCACCCGGGTGGAGGCCGCCGCTCCCCCCGGCCGCGCGGGCCCACGGCGTCGGTGATGGGCACCCCCGCGAAGGAGTCGCGCGGAGAAGGTTGAAGTAAGCCAACCTGCTTCCGCGATTGTCGATGGTGAACGAGAAGCAGCCTCCCCGACCCGAGTCGACCGAGCTGTTGGCCGCGGCCGACGGGGCCAAGCTCGCCGACCGGATCTCGGAGGAGCTCGAGCTCCTGGCCCGGAATGTCGACATCCTCGAGCAGCTCTCCGGCCGCACCCCGAAAGGGATCATCCGACTCAGCGAGGCTCTCCACCTGCCGATCCACAAGGTGCGCTACTCGCTCCACCTCCTCGAGCGAGAGGGCGTGATCCAGCCCAGCGCGGACGGGGCGGTCGTGACCGACGCCGCGCGCGAGTTCTGGGCGTCGCTCGACCGATCGCTCGACGAGATGAGCAAGCGGGTCGAGCATCTCAAGGAGCGGGCCTCGGCGCACCGCTCCTCGGCTCCCGCCGGCCGGAAAGGCTATTAGCGCGATGCCGGCTCGGACGCCTCGGTGCCGCCGTAGCTCAGCGGTAGAGCGATCGGCTGTTAACCGGAAGGTCAGCGGTTCGAAAGGAATCGGGGACCTCCCCCGGCTCCCCAAACTCCGCTCGGCGGCGCCTCGTCGCTCCGCTCCATGGGCCCGTAGCTCAGTCCGGCCTAGAGCGTCCGGCTCATAACCGGTCGATCGGCGGTTCAAATC
>Ga0209415_10019307_pt1 | contig 10684 bp, 10 predicted proteins | sample PeaSoiSIISIP2007_FD_187696 | JGI IMG/M metagenome (GOLD analysis project Ga0209415, IMG submission 187696) | Peat soil microbial communities from Weissenstadt, Germany - SII-SIP-2007 (SPAdes) (version 2) | ecosystem: Environmental > Terrestrial > Soil > Wetlands > Peat | place: Germany... | reverse complement strand
CGCGGTGATGACCTCAGTGGATGTTGGCGTGTTTCCGCCTAACGCGGTAAGCACAATCTTCTGGCTGGTTCCCGGCGCTTGAGCGGGATACTCGACTAATTCCGCGGTCTCGACGCCCCGCATCCAGTGCGGAACTTTGACTTCCTCCAGGCGAACCTCAAGTCCAAGCTTGCGCAATTCATCGGCGACATACTGGACCGCAGCTGCGGCCTGGGCGGAGCCGATGGCTCGCGGACCGATGTTGTCGGTAAGGTGGACGAGCTGCCGGTAGGCGTAGTCGTCGGAAAGCGCGGCATCGCGCAATTCAGACAAGTCACTCCTTAGCTGCGACGAATAGGGCTGCGATGATTCGGTGCCCTCGGGCGAAACCGCCGGGTGGCTGGACATCAAGGTTTCGGGCTTACAGTAGGTGACGGTTGTGGCGGCGAGCAGCAGTGCAGCAGCAATTTGAAGGCGCATGTTGATCGTTAGTGTAGCCGGATGTCTTGCCGACGGGAAGCGATTCGGGTCTCTTCACGGGTCGGAGCACCCCCCAAAAAAGCGGCCCCATTTCTGGGGCCACAGTTCAAAAGAGGCAAAGGGTAGGAAATGTCAGGAAAGGCGATGCAAAGGACCGATCCGCCAGGCGGACCGGCTGAGAGTGAGAAGTCGAGAACGGAGAGTGAAGGTCAAGCGCGGCCTCTTTTCTTGCCGTGTAAGGGAGCACTTCCCCGACCAAAACTTCCTTTTCGATCCCGAAAGGACGGCCTCCCTGCAAGTCAATGCAAATACGCTATTTACAAAGACTTTGCAGATTCAACGGCGCTCACGTCGAAGCAGATCGCAATGGCAAAATCATGCACATTCCTGCACATTGACTGCAGGACACTACTCCGCCCCAAGGACATCAAGGCTTTATTCAGACAATGGGTCGCGTCTATGAGTTGCCCGCGACCGTTCGCAGCTTGCCTGGCAGGAAATGATAGGGCGGCCAGGGCCCGCTGAGGACTAGTTCGCAATTCTTCAATTGCTTAGCGGCACTGCTGTATCGGTTCTGATACTTTTCCACCGACTTCGAATCAATCAAGTGGGCGATGTCAATCATCATCCCATCGGTGTTAACTCGTTTGCAACTAATCTCTTCTTCGAGAGGATTGAACATCTTGTGGACCTGCACTGCCAAACCGCGCGCTTTGGTTTGACGCTCGCGGTCTTTGGAAGCCTTTTCCCTTAGCTTGATCAGGTAGTCGCCACCCACTGTGTCCGGCAGCACCACGTCGGCCATAGCGGCTCGCAGCGAGCCGTCCTTGACCAACACCTTGAGGTGCATCTCGGCCTTACCGCGTAGCCGCGCTACGCTCATCCCAAAGGCGCGGCGGTTGGTTCGTACCGCTTGCCGGAGGGCTTCATCACTATCGAAAATGGTCCCAAAACGGAACGGAAGGACCGTGCCGTGTCGAAAGCAGACACTCACTACCCGCGCATGCTCCAGGACGGTTTTGTCTTCCAGTCTCTCGCCGCCCTCGGCCGTGCGGTCGTACTCGCTGACTACCACAGCAAACTCGCCGCTGGGATAGCTCAGGACTGGGGCTCCGTTCACACCTTGAATTCCATCGAGGAGGAAGGGGCGCCGCGTGCGTACTCCGTTGTTTAGGTTCCGTTGCTCAGTGAGGCAATAAGCGTACCACGCCATAAAAGGTTTCTCCGAACCTGGCCCGAGGCAGTAGTATCCGCCTCGTGGCGAGACAGTTGGTTACGGCTCTTGAACCTGGAAGAAAGGGCGGTACCACGATTGGATCGGACGCTTACTACCGCGTCCTAAGTAACATATTACTTCAGTACTCGAAAAATGCAACCTTTTTGTGACATAGGGCATCGTTTCGGCGCGAAAAAACTACACTCTCACTCAATAATGACCTGCGGTCAATGTTCGGCTCGACTCTGCAACAAATTTACAGAAGCTTAACCTCCGTGAAACGTTCCTTCAACCTCGATTCACTATTCTTCATGCCATCGGCAGTGTGGCCGGAAAGTTCTAACCGCGCGGAACTCCGGGGGCCTGTGCCTATTTCAGGCCCTCCGGTTTTGCCGTCCGCTTCGAGGTTTTGTTGCCGAGGGTGCTTTCGAGAGGTGTTTCCATGACTCGTTTGAACCAAGATCACCGAAGGATTCTGCTAATCGATCAGAACCACACCAAACAGAACCTGCGGGCGACCATCCTCAGGAACTACGAAATTGAGGTACACACCGCCAGCAACCTTACGGACGCGGCGGCTCTTTGGACAAGATATTTCTACAATCTGGTGCTGCTGGCGGCGCCAGAGAACTCCGAAGAAGCTGTGGCTGTTACTGCCCAAGTCCGGCAAGTTCACCCTCGGCAGCGAATCGGGCTGCTGGTCGGTCCCCCAGTTTTTATTCGGGAATTGGGTGGGGTGCGGAGAGAACCTGCGCGGAGAAAAGCCAGCTCCGTCGCCATGGTCTCGCCGGGCCGAGAGCTCGAAAGTCCTACTGTGCCTGTCCTAATTCCGCAGCCTTCGTCGCCACAGACTTCGGCGCCGCAGTGGCAGGAGATGATCCGGAAGTTGGTTACCGACTGGTACGTCGGCTCATCCGCTCTGGTGGGGTGGGGGAAACTGGCCGACCGGAGCGCTGACGCCTAAAGTCAGGACTGCCTCGCGTCGCGGATGCAATGGGATCGATAAACTGTTGCCACCACGCGCGAGATCCTTCACCCGGCTGAAGCCGGGTTCAGGATGACGTCTTTACCTTTAGGGAGTTTACTTGTTCAGGATGACTTCTTTTAGCCGCTACTTCTTCTTGACCTCATTCCCGCCATTCTTGGCAGCGGCCCGTTCTTCGAGGATCTTGGTGACTACCCGGAGCATCTCGTCCCAGGGCGCGGGCTTGCCCGTCCAGATTTCAAATTGACGCGCTGCCTGCTGCACGAACATTTCAACTCCCGGGATCACTTCCGCGCCGGCAGCTTTCGCCAGCTTCATCAAACGAGTTTCCGGCGGATCGTAAATCATCTCGAAGACGTAGCGCGCTTTGATTTCATCCTGATTCAAGGGCGACTCCTGCGAGTTGCCCATGCCCACCGGGGTGGCATTGATGATGACGTCAAAGCTGAGTTTCTTGAGGTCGGCTCGCTTCAGGGTTCGCGCTCGGGCGGAGCGAGCCAATTTCTGCGCTTGCGCCAGCGTGCGATTCAGAACATAGACCTCGGCTCCGCGCTCTTTGAGCCCATATACAGCCGCGCGCGCCGCGCCCCCGGCTCCCAGAACCAGAATCTTCGCGCCTTCGATCGTAATCCGCTGCTCCAGCGGACGCACCACCCCGGCGGCATCGGTATTGAAGCCGTACAGGTTTCCGTCCTGCGCCCGCACCACGGTATTGCAGGCGCCAATCTTCGTCGTGTGGGAGTCCGTGTTGTCGAGGTGCGACAGAATCGCGGTTTTGTACGGCATCGTGATGGAAAGACCGTGAATCGGAATATCGCGGACGCAGGCCAGCAAATCTTTCAGAGTTTTAGCGTGCAACGGGAGATAAACGCCGTTGACCGTCTCACGCCGCAGCGCCGCATTTATGACCGCCGGCGAGAGCGAGTGTTCCACAGGATCGCCAGCGACTCCGTACACCCGCGTGGCCGCATCGACCTGCTCGATTCGGTAGGTGCTGCGCAAATCCTGCGCGGTTACCTGGCCGGGCGCGGTTTTTTCATCCTGGCTGACGGCGGCAAAGGTGAACACGCTGCCCGCGCGGACCCCGAGCAACCGGCTGATGATGCCCTGCTCCCCCATGCACACGCCGATCAGCGAATATTTATCGCTGTTCTGCTCGAGGAATTTCATCATGACCACGTTGTCGTAGAGCGTGGTGGCAGTGCTGACGATCTTGTAGAAATCGGCAGGAATGGCGACCATCTTTTCCAGAGTCTGTTCCAGATTCTTGGTGGCGCGGAAGTCGTGGTGCGAGAGGATGAGAGCTGCGTTCGTGCGCAGCCGCCGCAATTGCTCCGGTTTGCAGTGCGCCGCGCTCTGCAGTTCGAGATCCACTACCTGGCAGCCGGCCGCCGCTGCTTTGCCCAGAATGTCCAATTGGGAGGGCACTGAACCCTTAAACTTGCCCCCGGCCACGACCCGCCTGCAGGTCGCCATAGCGACCACATGAGCATGGTACTGGGCGAACTGTTTAATCTTCGGTAACGCCAGGACCGGGCGCGGCAGATAATCTAACCTGAACTCAAGAAAGGTGTTGTCCCGAACCAGAGTCTCAGCCTTTTCGAGCATCTCGGTCGGATCGGAACCGATCACTGCCACGCATACTCGGGGCAGCCGCAAAGGCCGGAGACGAGTGATATAGCTATTGGATGCTGCTGTCATCATTATTTTAAGAGTGGCCGCGATATTACAAGCCCGCAATTCCAGATGCAACTATGGATTGCGAATTTTCCCGGAAAAACTATTTAACGTATCCCGCATGACACCAGAGTAACCTTGACCGTCCCTGCCTCTATTGTTACTGTCCGGGCTGTAAGTCCTTTTATTTTGTGCACTCAACGGGGCTACCGCGCTGGCTGGTTTCCAGAACTGGCCCTGGAGGTAACATGAAGAAAACACGACTGTTACTGATTTTATGCCTGGCGATCGCCGCTCACGGCCAGGACTCGACCCGGGCCAATCAGGTTGCCCTCGTCGCACCCGCAGGAACACAGCCCACTACGGTCAGTTTCCCCTTTGAGCGAATACAGACGCCGAGCGCTGTTGACCTGGCCTGTGCTGGGTTCATCAGCAAGCAACTTGTGCCCAATGCCAATTTCGTGGCCGGCGACCTGTACACCCCGAGCGTCACCAAGAACAGCAATGGGGAGGTCGTATATCTGGTGGGAAAAGGATACGAAGTCGGCCAGAAATACACGATCGTGCGCGAACTGCGTGATCCAAATCGCTATGAAATCTTTGCCGGACAGCATACGCTGTTGAAAACCATGGGCCAGCCTTACTCCGAATTGGCTCGGGTTCGCATTATCGATACTCGCAGCAAGATGGCCATTGCGGAGATCGAAATGAGTTGTGATCCGGTGAATCCCGGTGACTATGTTGTCCCGTACGTCGAGAAGCCGGCCATTACCTTCCATCCCCCGTTGCGCTTCGATCGCTTCCTGCCCTCAAGCGGCAAGTTGACCGGACGCATCGCTATGGCAAAGGATTTTGACTCGGAGATTGGCCCCGGAGACAAGGTGTATATGAACGTCGGCTCCAATCAGGGTGTGAAGCCCGGAGACTACTTCCGCGCCGTGCGGAGCTATGAAGCCGACCTGCACGACCCGGTCGACTCGCTCTCGTTCAAAGCCTCCACCAGCGAAGATTCTCAGGCGAAACAGGCCGTGTTCGAACCCAACTTCCTCAACAAAACCGGAGGCGCGGAGATCCACGTCCGCGATCTGCCGCGCCGAGCGGTAGGCGAAGTCGTGGTCATTTCGACTACCCCGACGACCGCTACTGGCATGGTCGTCTTCGCCATGGAAAGCGTGCACCTCGGCGATGGCGTGGAACTGGACCAGCCGTAAGCTTTTGTCAGAAACCATCAGCAGAAGTAAACGGGGAGAAGCCAACTGCTTCTCCCCGTATTTCTTGCCGGCATCCCTTGGCGCGTCGCCGGTGCGAGAAAGCAAGCATCGGCTTCGCTGCCTCGGCGCAACCGATCACCCAAGATGCCGAGATGGTTGTGAGCGCGTCTCAGCATCACTGCACCCACCCGGTAGAGATTCGATCCATTGACGCAGCAGCTTCACGCCCTCCTCGTGAACCACATCGCGGCCCAGCGCTGGCATAGACACTTTCGGAGCGGTGGATTCCAGCCGATAAATCAAGATGGATTCATCCGGGCGTCCCGGCACCACGTCATATCGTAGAGCACCCACTGCTTCCGCCGAGTTTGGAGACTTGCAAAATCCTTGGTGAGCCGGGTCGGTCTGTGTGAGCCGGAGATCGACGCCGGTGTAGCCAGCTTGTCCGCCCGGTTGATGGCAATGCGCGCAGTTGTTGTCGAGATACGCGCGCGCACGGTCGGTCACAGATCCGCTGCCGGGGTCATCCCACTTCGCAGCTCTCGGGCGCGCCGTGGCTGCAGGCAAACCCTGCAAATATCCCACGCGGGTCCAGCGCTCAAGCTGATTTTCACGGCCGTCCTCGTAAGCATAGTCGCGGTTCAGGTTGCGCGCTTTAGGCCCGATTGGAAGCAGCACTTTCTGGTTCTCATGGCACTCGCGGCACTCATTGGCGTTGGGGATGACATAAGTGAAATCGTGAGGTCGACCCGAGGTATCGGTCCACTTAACCGGCTCCGGGTCTGGCACCAGCTGCAACGTGGCATCGCTCTGTTTCTCATCCCAAACGTAAGGGAGGGCCACCCATCCCGCCTTCGAGTGCACCAGCAGCCGGGTTTCGATCAGCTTCTCCGCCGATCGCTCCCCCACTGGGAACGCAAAAGTTTTTGCCAGCACGGTTCCGACAGGAAACTCGAATGGCCCGTCATCGCGATACTGCGCCGAAGTTCCCGAAGGCATCCAGACAAAGCGGTATTTATTGCTGTAGTCAGAAAATAAAGGCGTATTCAGATCGTAGGGGATCACGCCGCGATTGGGTTTGAGCGCAGGAGAGTGCGCGATGAACAAATGCCACGCCGAAAGCTTCTGCGGGAACGGTCCGTCGATGCGAGCCTCTACACGAGGTTGCAGGAAACGCCCACAGCTTGCGAACACGCACACACCAAGCAAAGCGCATCCCGCTGTCCGCAAAGCGGCCGGCCTTCGCATTATTTCCCGCCTGCCGGTGTGGCTTGCGCAATCGTCACTGCCGTGATCGGCGTTAAGGAGCATGCATATTGCTTCACATCATGAACCGGGTGCTTCATATTTCCCGCGGCATCGAAGTTCAAGAATGTCGCCGCGCCGTTCGCCGAGAGGCAGACCTGCCCCTGGTTCGGTCCTTTGCGTCCCCACGTCGGATCCACCATGCCGTCGTAAAGGATGTCGGGGAACCTGCCGCCCAGCGCCGTGGCCATCTCCGTCATACCTGGAACCCGGCTATCCGGCGATTGGCCGCCGCCGCTGATGTCGTTGTCATGGATGAAAACGTCGCGCACGAATGGGTCAAACCGCTTGTCCTCGGGAGCGAAAACTTGCTGAGTGATCGGCGAGGATGCGGTGTCTCGGAGGGCGTCCTCACCCACCCCCGTTTTGTAGTTAATGATGTAAAGATTGACCGTGTTGTTGTTCTGGATTTTGTTGTTGAAGACTTCCACGTCGCGGATGGCCATTACATACATGCCGGTTCCGGTCGGCAAATAATAGATCGGACCCAGACTCTTGGGCGCAAAGTTTGGAGTGTTGTTGTCCACCAGTTGATTGTTGAAGGCGCGCACGTGCCGGCCCCCTTGCCGGGGCAGATTGGGTAGGTTAAAGATTCCCATTCCCCCGGCATTGTGCGTGGCTACATTTTCATAGGCGTCGACGTTCTCGGAATTCTCGATCTCGTAACCATCCACATTAAACTCGGAACGGTTGCGCCGGATGATCACATTCTCCGACTGTCCAACGTAAATGCCAGCATCGGCCGCGCCCCGCGCTACTGAATCCTCCACCAGCAACTGCTTGCACTCCACCGGATAAATGCCGTACGGGCCGTTGGCTCCATTCGGCCCGCGTGTCCACTCCGTACGCACCCGCCGTACGGTGATGTTTGTACCGCCCTGAATGGTGAGCGCGTCGCCCGCCGGGTCTTCGATGGCGACATCCTCGATGATGAAATCGTTCGCCTTAACCAATACTCCCTGTGCCCCAGTTTTCTGCCCGGTGAAAGAAAGAATGCTCTTGTCCATACCTTTCCCGCGGATGGTAACGCCGTTGGCGATCAGCGAAAGCGTGCGGTCGACATGAAACTTGCCTTCGGGGATTTCGATCACGTCGCCCGATTTGGCCGTGATCAACCGCTCCTGCAGGCTTTTCTGAAAATCTTCCGCGGCAGGCTTGCCACAACTGGAGAGCAGAAAAACTCCGACTGCTGCAACCCCAGCACACCAGATCCTGGTCCGTTTCATGATTCCCCCGATCGCTCCGAAATCGTCGTCGCTAAATCAGCGAGGATTCTATGCCGCACCGCCGCTTTGGTCAAAACGAGATCGTTGTCGAATCCCCGCTGCTCGGTGACGAGCCTGTACAAGCAGGCAGCAATCAAGGATGAAGCCATGTTGCTCCAACTCCGACCGCTGCCCCGCCCAGCATCAGCCATACGGAGTTGACGCGATAGCGAAACAGCAGGAAGAAGCTCACACCGGCCAGGACTAGGGTGGTCCAGTCCACGACGGCCGCGCGGAAGAGTTGCCAGGACACGACCGCGATCAAGGCCAGTGCCGCAACATTCACTCCATCCAGCACGGCCCCGGCAAGGGGCGACTGGCGCAAGCGTGGAACCAGTGGCCCGCTAATTGCCACAAAAAAGAATGCCGGGAGAAAAATCGCGACGGTCGCAATCACCGCCCCAGGAAGGCCTCCCAACAAATAACCAATAAAGGTTGCAGTTGTGGACAGAGGTCCCGGAGTTACCTGTCCCATGGCGATGGCATCGAGCAATTGCCGTTCGCTGATCCAGCCCAGTCCGGCCACCAGGTTGGAACGAATCAGTGCCACCAGCACGTAGCCGCCCCCAAAAAGAATTGCCCCAATCTTGAGAAAAACCAGGAACAGAGCAGTCAGATTAAAGGAAGCGCCCACACCCGATGACGCCGCAAAACCAGTAAAGCCAGTTCCGCTCATGAGCAGACCCTTCGCAGAAGTCGAAATTCGCTTGCCCGAGCGCAGCCAAGAAGCCAGACCAATCAACAAACCACCACCTGCAAGCACGGCAAGTTGATCCGCGCCAAGAGCCGTCGCCAGCGCCGCGAACGCACCCACAACGCCGATCCACGTCGACTTAACTGCCGTCTTCGCCAGCTTGAACACGGCCTGCACAATCAGCGCAATCACGATGGGCTTGACTCCGTACAGAATCCCCGCAACCTGCGGCAGAGATCCAAAACGCACATACGCCCACGCCAGCGCGGTAACCATGACAGCCGACGGCAGAATGAAACTCGCGCCCGCCACCAGCAAACCCGTCCATCCGGCTCGAATTCGCCCCACATGGATTGCCATCTCGGTGGAGTTCGGGCCAGGGATCAGATTGGTCGCGCCCAGAAAGTCGAGAAACTGTTCGCGCGTAAGCCAGCCACGCCGCGACACGACTTCGTCTTCCATCATGGCAATATGTGCGGGAGGGCCACCGAAAGCGACGATGCCGAGCTTCAGGAAGAGGCGTGCGAGTTCAAGCAGCGAGGTGTGGCGCGGCGCAGAGGCGTCGGAATATTTAGTAGCGGCGACCGGTTCGTCCAAGCCAAACCTCGCTGGAAAGTGATCCGAGGATTGTAATCAAGAGCCCAGTCTGCTGTCTGAATTGGACAGAACTCGTCCGGCGCAGTAGCTGCGGCGATACAGTTAGTGGCAGTCTATCTTCCGGATTTCGGGTGAGCCCGAAACCGTCACTTTTGGATCGTAGGTGACTGTGCATTCCGAAGTCTCTGCCGGAAGTTGCTTTGCGAGAACCACGCGGGTAAACGAATAACGGCAACTTAGCCAGGTCGGGTGAGAAGATCTGGATTGAAAGTGCCAAACGCCTTATGCCAGGCCGCTGCGCTTTGTCCACTGGTCGTACACCAGGCTGGCTTTTTCCTCGGGAGGTCCGCTATAAAACGTTATCCCCTCCAAAGTGCTGGCCGCTTCATCCAGCCTAACCGTCCAGCCCTCCGGAATTTTTGTGACCGTCTGCTCCACGGAAATACTTTCCGGACAGTAGGTTTCTTGAGCGGAGGCTGGCTCGGGGCAAGTGAAAAACAGCAAACCTAGAATGAGTGCAGCGCTGATCCACTTCGCATCGAACCTAGTCCGTTGCGAACTGCCATGTAGTGTCGAGTACAAAAGCTCCGGCGTCGCACCTGTCATTTTGCCTCCCGATCCCCGAACACCTCTGCAGTAAAAGCCTCGAGCGTCGCACCCTGCCGCCAGGCATCGAGCGGCAGCCCTGCCTTGCGGCAAGTCTGCTCGATGAAGGTGACGCGGTCCCATTGATGTTCGACCGGCACCTGGGGTAGGAGCAACCCACGGCGTCCCCCTTGCGAGACCACCAATCCGTGCCGTCCAATCTCGACTTCTTCCGGCGTGATGACTCTCAGTGGTGAAAGAATGCTCAGACAGACGTCCAATTCCGCCGCCTCTTGCAGGCTGACGGGCGAGAAACGCCTATCCTCGAAGGCCGCGGCGCGGGCAGTTTCAGCCACCGTCCGGTACAACGAAGCAACCGGAAATACGTAGCCCACACATCCGCGCAGGTTGCCGTGGAAATAAATCGTGGTGAACGCGCCCCGCGGCTCGTCGAGATGCGGCGAAGGCGGGGTCAGCGAAATCTCGCGGCGCTCGAGAGCCGACAGAATGGACTCATGGGCGAGCCTCAACAGAACTGCGCGTTCCTCAGGTGTGAATTCATTCTGACGCGCACTCACCAGCGTAGCAGGTGCAGCCAGGTGTTCAGGTTGCGGCGACATCGCGCTTCCTCCGACGGCTGAGGACAAACGCGCGGCGGCGGCTCTTCACCACCTGCCGGTCAATCTTCGA